>JAABUT010000353.1_pt1 | contig 79601 bp, 78 predicted proteins | sample 5559281 | NCBI WGS metagenome assembly JAABUT01 (sample SAMN10711880, study PRJNA513359) | rock metagenome | isolation source: Antarctica rocks | place: Antarctica: Victoria Land, Ricker Hills nord | collected 2016-01-04 | reverse complement strand
CACCTATCATGTCGCATCCTGGAGAGACCAACGGCTGATAACATTGATTGTAAAACACTGTGGTAATAGACTCATGGCTTCCATTCGAGCAAAGCTTTCCCTATGTTGTGAGGTATGTTTTTCATCTCGTCCCTACCCTTTTATTCTGGACCCCCAGGGTAATCTCTCAGGTAATGTCGCAGCAAGGGTTACGTTTTCAACAGAGCTGCAGTCACATCTTACTGTCCGCCTTTCTTCCAAATGCAGAGTACGTTAATTTCTTTCATCTAGTGCTTCATCTGGGCAAACGTCGCTTCACGGTGTATTGACTGGGAGAAATCCACCCGAATTCCCTCGCCCGAGGCCGTGAAGATCCGTGAAGATTCTATAAAGTATATGAACATCATTTCACCCTCAATCACGCACGCTGCTGCCTGTCGATCATGGGCACCAGGTACTATATAAACCCCAACTATCCGCACCCAAACCTCTTTCAATTCCAACCTATCCACAACATCATCTTTTACTACAACAGCGTTGTAGATCTTTTGTTATAAATTGTGCTTTGGTCTTCGTGTCTATCATGTATATACACACTCTCCGTACCCTTCCTAAAAGTCTATATACGTACACTGCGGCTTCGCTTTCTTTATCACGAACCTTAGCTTCGCTGTCTTCTAAATTTACCTTTGCCTACAACGCCAATACATACATTCATCATTGCTGCAGCTCCCTGTCGCTGAGTGTTCTTCGACACCCTTTCTTTATATATATATCATACTGGCCGATCATGATGTTTTTAGTGAAGCATCAATTCGTAGAGTTCCCATCGCGAACATTCGAGCCCTTGACATTAATGGCTTTTTTGTTTCTCGGCTCCCCCACATGAGCATCTGTACAACTACGAGTGCAATCGCCTAACAAAATTACCATTCAATCAACTCTATTACGCCGAAGCGATCTTTCAAAGACATCATAGTTGACGGTCGATACAAATTCAATTATGTCTTCAAATCACGAGATTGTTCGAACCCTAAGTCCCTAAGCGAGAATTGCAAGATTTACATGTAGCCTATTAATCTACACCGCATTGAGACGATTTGCGCGAGGATGGTCCTTAGCTCACACACAAAAGCGAAACCCCTCTGAAATCCATGCTCAACACTGAACGCACCACCACATTACGTTGCCAGTATAGCCAGCAGAGTTGTCTAAGGGACCTTTCATAAGCCTCCTCGCCGCTTGTCTCAATGCTTGCCTCAATTCTACTCCTCTGGAACGGCCTAGCTGATACCGACAAGAAGGGTGTTTCTTAGAAATACCGTGGGTTGATCTTTCGAAGCTGGAGATCCACAACGGAACGACACCGTAATAGAAGCGCTTCTACCATAACTTATCCTACTACCTGTTGCTGACTCGTGTGGGTCTCGATTTGAAACACCACGAGTCCAAGCTCACTCCGAGGAGACCGCTGCCGAAGATGGTGAGATCTCCTTTGCCGTGCGTAATATTTCCATTCTCCATTGCACGGGCAGCGCTGACTGCTTGCTATCCAGTTCATACTTTTCCAGAACCAGCAAAAACTACATCGCTTCTACAGCGGTCTCAATTACTGGACTTCCGATGGCTTTCTTGACCATCCATTTCGGACAGCCGTTTTGCCTTGCACACTCCAGCTGAGGTCCGGATCTCTACTTGACGTCGTCAGATCTTCAATGTTCATGTCATATATAAGTGAAGCCTTCTCGCTCGGATTTTCGAAATCATTGAGAACACGGTGGAAGACGAGAAAGGAGAGGAGCGTATTGTCGCAACCAAAGAGTGAAAATTTGCTAAAGGAGAACTGGGAAAACGTGTCGGAATCGAAAGCATTCATAGAAGGGTCCTGGTCCACTTATTCTGCTTCTTTGAGAGAAACCCCAGTCTCTGATCCGAAATTACAAAATTACAGTCTGCGATCTCGAGTCCACTAAGCTGGTCAATCGGAGTTGCGCACAAGGAGAGTCTCGAACCGATGCTTCCATTGTGCCTCTTGGCCCTTGTAATATTCCAAGTTCTATCTCCGGAATCTTCATGCCTTGGAACCAAATCTCACCGGGCAGCTCTCGCCATCGGCCGGTGGAATGAAACATTCCACTCTCTCGCTCGTCCATGTGGTCTGAAAGAATAAGAGTCAACAGATTATTGTCAGTTATCACGAGTGCCGATCGTGGATTTCATCGCCCGCTGAGAAAAGAGGATATACGGTCCGTTTGAGTCGTTGATCTCATGGTCTCGGATTTCCTTCCGAAAGGTCCTCGACCCTGCCAATTAGATCGAAATTTTCACCTTCATAAGAACCAAATGACTGGTGAAAAGATCTCTAAGGTGGATATCGTGAGGAAGAATTCTTGCCATGTGACGACTTGGGAGCGAAAGCGGAACATGACCGGTAGATCTCTAGCAATCTGACCGAGGACATCCGAGAAGAGCTGCGGAAGTTGTATTCCAGCCTTCCTAACTACAATCTCGCAATTTCTCTTCTGTGCTATACCGGCTTAGCATTCTGGCACGCAAATCTGACGATATCTCTGCTCAGACAACGAGCAGTGCACCGACTAAAGATCCTCATGAGCAAGTGAATTTTCTGGCAAAGAAATGACCAGACAGAGTAGTCAAACCTTCTTCGACTTTAAAAGCTACTTTCAGATCAGGAATCCTCAAGAATGTCATTCTATGTCGTCCAAATCCTATCTTGCCACAAGACGAAGCTGGAGAAAATGAGAGTGTCTCGGACCCAAGCTTTCTGAGGATCAAGCTCATGTTCTGGCCTCGAACATCGACGCAGATCTTATTTCAGCGCTACTCGTATATGAACAAGGTCTAGACTGTGACTGACCGCTCTATACCATGGTCTCTTCGAAGATACCGCCAGAGGAGCTTCCTTCGGTCTCCAGCTTTCCGGAACATCAAGCTCTTGCTTTGCTTTCAGACCTTCATACACGCAATAACACAAAGATTTTCATGCACAAAGAGCTGCTAGAGCTTTCCTGAAAGGCCTATCTAACGTACTGCTGCGAGACTACGGCAAGAATCTACGAGCATTGTTTGGTCTCTAGCTTTGTGGAACATCAGTTGTGCTCTTAAACCTCGAACAAAAAGGGAAATTTTGGCTCCAAGCTACTCGAAAATAAAGGACTTTATTGAAGTCACTCTGCTAATTACACACTGGTGTCCTTCGAACGGACGACAGACAGCAAAGCTTATACGGTCTACATACCTCCAAAGCGTCAGTCGCAAATCCAAGACCATGTGATTTGCGATACAACCTAGGCTCTACGAGCACCTGACCCCTATCAAAGGCGAGCGGGAGCTCATGATCCACTTTGATTTCCACGTCTCTGGTTGGAACATACAATCATTAATCGTATCTGCAAGCGGTCAATGCAGCTGGCGAAAAGGACAACGGCTCACAATTCGAAGAACGACGAGTTGGTACATACCATTGATGATCATACTTGCGAGCGGTCAATACAGCTGGCGAAAAGAACATCGACTTACCGTTCTAACGCGCCTGGTTGGAACATACACCTGGTAATCATATCTGCGAGTGGGCAATGCAGCTGTCAAAAAGAACAACTGCTCACGATCGCAAGAGTGATCGGTTACAACTTACTGTTGACAGTCATATTTGCGAGTGGTCAATGCAGCTGTTGGAAAGGAGAATGGCTCACAACCTGAAGAGCGTTGCGGTTGGAACATACTACTGATAATTCTGTCTGCTAGTGGTCATTGCAGCTGTTGAAAAGAACAACTGCTCACAACCCTAAGAGCTTCTCGATTGAAACATATCATCGATACGACAATCATGATCTGACGAATGAAGAAGGAAAATAAAACGGGCAAGGATAAGGACACCTTTGACGGTTGTGGCAAGAATTATGCCCTAGATCGTCGTGTATCTGCAGTCCTTTCCAGAAGTGTACAGGCTTTCTGCCGTCTCTAGCTTTCCGGAACATCAAGTGCACGCTTGAGTTTCGAACCAAAGAACTCTCACCAACTTGACATCTTCGTTTCGACTCTTCCGCTCAGCACAACACCAAGCGTTGACGCTGTCTGGTAATCGCCTTTGTCCTGAGCTGTGGTCTTGCATTCGAACAGAGGACAACCCTGATTAACACGAAGAACTTTGAGTGAACACGACCTTGAAATGGAAGGAGCACAGGTACGTTCTTATATCAGGCTACTTCGCCCTCGATTGCCAATATCCCCTGGAACCCCGCTTCGTTCACGCAGAATTCAAGAAGTGGAACTAGATTCATCATCACCTCAGTGGTGGTACACAACCACTATCTCGTGGACTCGAGCGATGTCGATGATGAATTGGATGAATTAGGTTCCTTATCCTAAACCTGTGATTGAACATTCGGTATTTTCGAAGCATCTAAACTGCCAACTGGCCATACTTCAGGACCCTTCGACAAGCTACGAAAGAAGGTCAGCCTCAAGCACGTTTGCGTGCCTATATCTCGTCAGTCATCAGTCGAGATGCCAGAAAAATCTAGTGCTGAGGACTCCGAGAACGCCGCAGAGATTCCTTGACTACAATAAATAATAGCTCGGTTGGCTACACCTCGATGTGTATGTACATACAGAGCTATGCAGAAGCGAACAAGAGAAGCTTGCAGCAGACGTGTTACGCAGAAATCTACAGACGAGGACTTTTGGGCACCAATACCTCACTTGCAATCAGCGGGGATGGCGGAAAGATGTAGGCGGATGGTTTCGAGAGGATTAGAGGTTGTTCTCAAAATGAGTTGGACAATTATTCCGATATATCAGCCAGTCTGCTGAAAAGGACAATCAGCAGAAAAGAGAATTTGCGTTCCGGGCCTCATACTGCCACTGGCGAGGAGCACACGAGCGGATTTTAGATTTCTGAGATCGTTTGTATGGAAAGTACCGTAAAGCAATCTCGTACGTGCACCAAATTGAGCCTACAACCATATTAGCAAAACCATAACGAGCTCGTCGTAGCTGGCATGAATGAAATGCTGCGGTCGAAAACCAAGAGAATCTTAAACCGAAATGATGCATGCTGCTGTGACTCGAGAGGCTCTCCTAATAACGATAGTCGACGCCAGCCATCGATCCTTCCCGCATCTTTTCAGATGTCCGAACACGCTCTTAAGGACTCGCTCTAGTGTTGTTCTTCGGCCGCCAGCGTTGGGTTGGAAATAGGGGAGTTGGTGATCTCCGCCTATAGGACGGGTAGGGCTGGGGCCCGCTAGTAGAGTTTTCACCTTTCACCTCCTACAATAGGCTAGGCTACAAAGCTGTTTTACATAGATAGCCGCCTAACAGCAACAACCAATATATTAATATGCCCCCATATGACCTTGTGTTCCATCAGCCAGAAGCCGCTGTACTTACTTAAGGGTCTGAATCTCAATCTCAGTCTACTGAGGTTAATCGCTGCACTTGAGAACCATGTCCTTTTCATCTTTGCCGTCGCCAATATTTCTCCCCACGTGATTCATGTTGAAGATGTGTGGAGAGTATCGGTAATTCACGCAAGGTTAAAGTTGGCGAGAGAGGTGACTAGGCTTTGTATTTGCTGAATTCACGCTCGTTGTGACTGTTTTCTTTTTGTTAACAGATGCTTCAGCATATTGTGTTGTGGATTATGTGACTCCCTATTGACCTATCGATACGTGAACCAATTTGACTTGTTCTTGAGCCATGACCACTTCCATTGTGCTTTGAGCTCAGAACAATGAGATAGCTTTCATCTTCGAACAGTGAAATACTCAAGCAACTCATCTGCAACGTTCATCTTGAGCAAGAATTTCTCCACAGCAAAATCTTTTGACAACTCCATGGCCTCCAGCGAAGAGCGGGTGCTACACAGCGAAAATATAGGAATGCCTCAAGAACCATTAGACAGCGTCGTCTCCCCCTCCGCATGTTCGGAAACCACTTCCTTCATTGCCAATAAGCCAACATTTCTCGGCTTGCCAAGAGAGGTGCGAGACATGATCTATGAGTACTGTCTCGTGGTCAACTACGAGCTCAACCCTCATCCGACCGACTACGAGCAATATGAGATGCAACGCCCGCTCCCGAGAAAACCCGATGTTGCGCTGCTGAAAACAAACAAGCAGATCCATGACGAGGCGGCTATTGTGCTCTATGGCAAGAATATCTGGCGTGTCTCTCATCAGTCGAACATTGCCGTTAAACACCAGATCTGGAGGAACGTTTCTCTATTTCGGCATGTGGTCGTGAGCTTCGATTTTCGCGATCTACACTCATCGCAACTGCTTGAAATAACCCGGGCTGTTCACAAAAGCGGAAGGACCATAGAAACAGAAGCAGAAGAAGCCTTTGTCTCGGCTATGATCCATGCGGACCGACGATACGATTTGGAGAGCCCGTGGATGGCAAAGGCAAGGTGGGTCGGGGAGATGCATCTGAAAACTATCGTCCTGGACTTCAGCAACGCGTACTGTCCCAGTGGGTGCTGCAGGGCACACATGACTAACGATACGGTTCGCTTGCTCCACAGGGCATGGAAAGGAGGGAGGATGATGATCGGTCTGCCGCCTGGCACGTCAGTCGGGCTTCAAGGAAAAGACATGCCTGCTGGAGAAGACTGTGCAGTGCATGCGGAGCTTATTGGTTTGGACAATGAAGTAGCGAAAATGAAGCTGGCCAACACGTGGGGTTTGATCTTGAAGTGAGCTGGAAAGGTCTGCAGAATGCCAAAACTTGGAGAGCAAAGGGGTGTTTTGATTCATGCTTTCTCAGGATTAATAGAAACTCAACGATTGCGAGTTTATCTTCGAGCCCATCTTTCCAAACAGTCATACAACGTGCTTAAAGAGATATCTCTAGTAAAAGTCGGTCATATAGCAGGAAATCAGTAGTGAGTTCATAGCCGATAAGGGACAACTTCACTCGACCTAATGCCACATTCTGAAGCATTCCAATAGATCTTCGACCGTCTCAGTCCAAACCGACTTTAGACCAATTCTCCTACCGAGAGCAAACACCCCCCAAGCCATTAAAACCCATGGATTCTGCTCTTTCTTTATGCAAACTCTAAGCTTCAGACGCTCTTTCCTGTAAGAAGAGGTATTATCGTAATACGTACATAATAGATAGTGCCCCTTCCTAACAGCAGTCAGTCTCCCTTGACATCAACCTTGCAAAGTAGGAAGAGGATTCTTTTCGAGGAACTCCTCCAATGTAGTCGGCTTTCCCCGAGCATTCTGCGCAGCCCAACTAATGAGCTCCCTCGTCTGAGGGCCATAGTACCCGAACTCCTGAAAGTAGAACGCCATGTCGATCAAGGTGTCACCGGCTTGAGGCGGTAAGTAACTTCGAAAAACGCTCTCAGGTACACGGTTGTACCTGACGGTCTTGCCACTGATCTTACTGATCGTCTGCACGACATCCTCATAGGAGTAAAGCTTTGTCGCTGCGCAGAAGACCTTTCCTTCGTACTTTTGTGGGTCGGCGAGGATAGCACCAACATATATTCCAGAGTCGGCGACAGGGTCGATAAGTGGAAGCTGTGTTTTGGGAGTAGAAACGTTGGAGATTGTGTAGGTGCCGTCACCAGCCGGCTGACGTGCCAATACACCTACAAAGTTCTGCATGAAGCACCCCGGGTTGTAGAAGGCGCTCTTGATCGGTAAAGTGCGGACGTATTCTTCGACCTCCGCTTTTGCGTCAAAGCCTTCGACACGCCGATATTTGCCGCCGGAGATTTTCGACGCATGCGGCAGCGTGCTGAATATGAGGTACTTGGCCTCCGCGGCGACTGCAGCATCTGCTATCGCCTTGCCCTGGGCAAGCTCTCGAGTCTTGGTCAGGCCATCGTAGATGGAGAGCGTGACCGCGAAGACGGTGTGTGAGCCTTGCATGGCCTGCTTAAGACTTTCGATGTCATCTGAATCACCCTGAACGACTTCAACACCCTTTTGCTCCAGGATTTTGGCAACTGGCTTCGATGTGTCGCGAGTGATAGCACGTAACCTATACTGCTTTGACAATTCGGGGTCATTGAGAACGTAGTTGATGACTGATCCACCTTGCTGGCCTGTTGCGCCGAAGACTACAAGCACTTTACTCATTGTGATTGTGGGGTTTGGCTGTATAGTATCTGAAGGTACTTGTGTACTAAAAAGGAGGAGATATACATACCTATGGAGTTTGCCGATTCAATTTGTTCTATAGAACTCCGGACTTGTCTGAGTGTTGGCTTGATAATCGATTCTTCTTTGATTTGAAATCCAGTATTAGTAGAGAACCCAAAGGCTTCACACTGGGGTCCTCCTTGTTGTTTTTATCTAATCACAGCGGGCGTAGAGCCGTCAGAAGAGTTGGATTTCAATCAATACAAATTAGCGCCCCACACTCGTACGGTCGTACCTCCGTAATCTGGGTTTCCGTGCACACTAGCTGGAGCTAATACGACTAGTACTATCTTGATTATGCTAAGCCCGAATAACTCAAGAGTACCTACCTAGTCCAGAATGGTCAGCGCGCATGGAAACCCAATATGTATTGCAGCTCCACCAAAGCTAACAAGCGATCGGCAATCAGCTGAGCCGCGATCTTGCCGCACATTCACCTCAGCGTTCGATCTGATGATCCTTGCCCGGGTAATAAATATTACAGTAGTTCAAAAAACCCACTACTAAGGTATCAGTGGAGAAAACATCTTACTGTTGACACCTAGATGAATGATATATCTAGGACAGACCGTAGGGATAGACCTGAATTCACTCCCCTTTAATCTCACCAACTGCTTTTGCCCGAGTGGCTGCTGTCGTATTGAAATTTTAGTCACAATATGGGGACAAAGGGGCCTTGGTGGCAGACTGATGCACGATTTGTAATGAGCTACATTCTCAATCATCCAAACCAACTTCCATAGCTTCGGCCATACCGAAGACTGCTATAGTGGTTAAGGGTCTTGTGAGCGAGTTAGAAGTTTGGGTTGTGAGCGAAAGACGGGAGTGTGTTACTTGTGTCGGGGATGGATTGGTAGAAGGAGTAGACGAACAGAACAAAGACTTGTTCTAGATTGCCATTATTTCATCTCACTGCTGGGTTCAATACAGAGAGATACTATAACGCCAGTTTCCAAAAAGGAGGGCACACCCTAGCACCTGGAACCATCACGTCGAACGGGTGTTCTAGCTTAGCCTAGCTCTGAATCGGCTAAGAAGATGAGCCAACCTGATGAATTGATTTGGGGTTCCTCTCGCTCTCTAAGATCTCCCTTTCTGGCAGAAGTACTCTCAGAACAGAAAGACTTCTGATTAAGTCGCTAGGACACCTAGTGCTAGATTACTTTCGGACTCGCCCAGGGATTAATGATCATTCAGAGATGCTGTTTTATTTATCTCGAGGTTGAATAACCAGCTACTGGCATAAGGGCGAACATAACAACGATTGGCCCATGAATTCCAAGAAGCCACCACAATGGATGCGATCGACGCAATCACTTCTACTACCTAATTCGACGGTACGCCGACCAGCAGTGACTCAAGGTCTAAGGACCTCTACCTCCAAGACCGGTCCGGCAAGCCCTATTGCTACAAAATCCGGCGTTGACATGTGTGCTTCACTTACCCACTTAGCGATCGGTGGCAGTGCATGGGTTGGTTGTTCTCCTGTGATATAGCTGCCTAGACTAAAGACGGGGTACTGTAGATCTTCATGTCGTGTAAGCGCCCTCTTGTAGCGGAAAAATCCCCTTATTAGTGCTATACGATGTTAAGCTATGAGTATCACAAAGCAATAAATTGAAAGACGAATTTGTCTTTGCCGCAACGACAGTGTGTCCTATTATCATTTCAATACTCTCTCCTCCGTGTTTCTGCTTATGACATGGCAGGTTGGTATCACTTGACCAAGAAGTACGACCGAGCCCGAGAAAATCTCGTGACAAATCAAACTTCCGGAACAGTGGATTGAGATTGGAAATAATAGTCAAACAGTTATCAAACCACGTGAATGAATTTGGATAAATGTGTTGTGGTCAGGTTCTTCCTCGATTCTTGACTCACTTCAACACCCAAATGGCATAACACCTCGGCTGGATGTTTGAATGGGTAGCTCTTGTCTTTGGCACTCAATGAAGTACACCACAAGCTGAATTTTCCATTCTCATACAAACATTCCAGGGAGTGATACGAGTTCAAGCGGTGTCGTAAGAGCTATTGAGAGGCTGGTGATTCCACAGCACGTCAACCCTTGAGCTGTTCGAAGTTCCACAGCAACTGAGTCGGGATTCTGCTTCCCGGCCTGGAGGTACGACGGTTGATACTCCCAGCATGCTGGCAGCACATACTGATATCTTTCCGACAGCGTAGCGCACAACCAAAATGTCCCATCTCCTTGATTTACCCACCGAAGTCCGGGAGATGATATACAAGTACTGTCTCCTGACCAGCAAGACGATCAATCCATACCGGACAGAATATCATCAAGAAGCCGAACTATGCTTTACCCAGTTCACAACAAACACAGAGACGCCCACAATCGGTCTGCTCGCCGTCAACACAACCATAAGAGAGGAAGCAAGCCTTGTTTTCTATAGCAAAAACCGTTTGCGTATCCCCTGGGATGCAGAACACCCCTCATCCTTGGCTTTATGGGGTAAACACAATGCCCATTTCCGCCACGTCGTGATGGATTTCGCATTTCGTGGTATTGTTGATGCGGATCGACCGTATCCATCACCTAGTTTTCTCCCGCCAGAGAAGCGCCTTCGCGGCGAGGACTGGCTCGTGATGCAATCCCATGAGCGCCGGGTGCGTGATTTGCTCGATAAGTGGCAGGATAAATTCCGCCTCCTTCAGGACATGAGGCTTAAATCGCTTGTGATTGATCTGACCGACTGCTGGTGCCCACAAGCATGCTGTCGGCTAGTAAGGAGGCTTTGCGAAGAAGTACTGAAGAGACATCTTTTACCAAAAGGATTACGGTCAAATCCGCACAGAGTTTTCTTGATCCGTCTGGCAGAAATCAAGGTCAAGTTCATAGGCATCGACGAAGAAGAGAAAGCTATCGTACGAAGCTTGGGTGTAAGTGAAGAGAATTTCTAAAAGTGAAAGAGCAGCTAAGTCCATGTTGCTTTCGAATCAGACACAGCTGGTGAATACGATGCAGGAAGACATGGTCTGTCTGTTGTTGGGCTGGGACTAGAGAGACAGGGCCTAAGTAATGATGGGGAGGTTTCTGAATTGTGAGGGCCTTTGCGATACATGCACAACTGGTCATAGTGCATTTTGATCACCATCAAAGCATTTGCCATCAAAGAATTACCTTCGTGATCACAACGATGTAGAGATAGACCTCCAGGGCCTCTCAGGCATGATTTCGTAGAAGCTCGCTTGCGGCTTTTGCCGCCTGCCCTGCTCCTTCAACCTCATAGGTCCAAACCTAGACTTACGTCCCTAACTCTACAGCTTCAACTCTCCGTTCGGTAGAAACTACGAAAATCACACCATGCGCTCTGTTCGCGCCCTCATAGTCCTTCTTCTTACATCCATCACCTACGCAGCAACCCTTACACTCTCCATCCCCCCAAACCTTCCTGCCCTCCCCCCCTCCACCCGCGCAACCCTCACCACCCTCGGTCAATCCTACACCGCACCCATAACCCGCAAGAACACCTTCGACTTCAAAAATCTGACGCAGCCCGGATCATATCTCCTAAGTGTTGCGTGTAGAGATTACGATATACAAGGACTCAGGGTTGATGTTATCTCTAGTGGTACTACTGGGCAGGCTGATGATAGGGTGGAGGTATGGAATATGAAGAAAGATGGAGGGAAAGGAGAAAGGTTATTTGCGGGCGATGATGGAAGAGTGGAGCTTAGGGTATTGGGCACAAGGGAGTTCTATGAGGGCAGGGCAGGATGTGAGTTGTCCCACCTCTTAATTGTCCCAGAGACTTAAACTGTTCGTATACATAAGACAGAGAGCTGATATCCAGGTTACAGTTAACCCAATGACTCTCCTCAAAAACCCTATGATCTTAATGGGCGTTGCGGGCTTGGGCCTCGTGTTCGGGATGCCGTATCTCATGGACAGCAGTATGTTCCCCTTCCAAGCTCTCTCCTCACCATTCCTTAGGAAATCGAAGCTAATAGAGGATACCAGTGGATCCCGAGATGAAGAAGGAATTCGAAGAGGCGCAAAAGAAGAGCCCTCTAAGTGGAGCAGCAGCCGGCCAGAACCCACTGAGCAATTTTGATATGGCGGGATGGATGGCGGGGAAGACGGCGGGAATGGGGAGTAGTGGGCAGGCTCGTGGGGGTGGGGATGAGGGCGGAAGGGGTGGGAAAAGGAGGGGGTGAGAGGATGGCTTAAAACATGAGTAGGTGAATGGGCATGTAGTTGGAAGTAGGGGCATTTCAGCTTGTCGAATGCCTTTGAGCTCCTTTCTTTGAGAACCACTTGCTTCCAGAATGCCGACCACTCAACGGTCTTTCGACTTGGCGCGAACGATGATGTCGTACTTCTGCAATCCTTTGGAAACTATTGTGCCAGCACTCAAGCAGACTTCCTCGAACCGACAAGTCGGTGCTAATCCAGCTAAGATGGGTGATCGCCTGCACCCACATTCGACTGCTCCCAATTTACATTTGATATTTTTTGCCAGATCGGCTCATTTTTTCTTGTTCTTTGGTGAGCATGGGACGTGGACGAAGAGCTCGTACAGGTCTAAACAAGCACTCAAACCGCCAACCATCTTGCCGTCTTTCAAGCAATGCACATCGCCAAACGGCCACTACAGGTTCCAAAACACGTGCTTGAGCAGCTAGCCAAACCTCATGACCTCTAGCGAACAAATCACATCAACGAATATCTTAGACAAGTCCCCAACAAGACCACAAGCCGCAAACATTTTCTCCGCGCAGCCAATCCACCCACCTAGCCACCCCACCTCCCCATAGACAAAACCCGTCTCAACAGAGCCCTCTCTTCCACATCGACATCCCAGTAACTCGTGAAATGGGCCTTGGGCGCCCGCGCCAACATCCGCGCGACAAGTCCACCGCCCTCACCCACTCTCACCGCCCTCGGCCCGTAGCCCGCGAGACGAGGCACATCCGGAACTCCAGAAAGGAGACCTTCAACCCGGTGAACCGCTTGAGCACCTCCGCTTTCCAGGCCCACCGGCGGCGCAACATGTGCATGCGTCCGTACTTTTCCATGAAGCGGATGGCGCAGGGACGGACTTGCCCGTTGTGGCGAAAAGACCGTGGGAGTTGCAATTGGCCAGGGCCCGGGTTTCTGGACATTCAGCTGGCGGGGAGCGTCTCACGTATATCAACGGCCACGGAGATGGTGCGGAAGTGCGGAGCATGTTTCTCCCAGATTGAAAGCTCCCCCATCCTCGGAAAATCTGGACGCTTCGAGACTCGGAAGAAGTTTTGCCCGTTAAAAAAAATCTTGCTCCCTACCTCATGTTTTTGTCAGCTAACGCCAAGGATACATAGCCAGGCAGGGTTTCGTGTACCATGGGACTCGGTAGTCGAAGCAAGACGGGTATGGGTTGAGTTCGCTTGAGACTGTGGCGACGAGGAGCCGTTCGTAGACTTTATCCCGGAGCTCCCGCGGCATGGCGAGGAAACGGGATGCGCCATCGGGGAGAGGAATGGTTGGTGCTACCATATTGTCAACTTTAGAAGCTAGGACGAAAGGAACAGATCTTGAGACTGGACGAGGGCGACAAAGACTCTCGTCGGATGATGCTGTAGAAGCTGGATAACTGGGTCACCGGGGTTCGTTGTAAGATATGCTTGGGCAACGGAGCTCGTCTTATGATAATGAAAGAGAGGTTTAGCTCACGGTGACGAAGCTCGTAATGAGAATTGCACAAGCTGGCTGCCAACGAAGGTACATGGAGTTTGTTTTGTGTGAGTTTTGTACTCTAGCACCAGATTTGACGCGTCCAACTCGTGCTAGTCAGCATATTCATCGGCAAATATCCACCCCTCGCTTAGGCACGTAGGGCTTTCATTAACCCGTGATCGCTAAGCAAGGTAAACCCTAAATCTGCATCTTCGTTCAATACCAACGCTATGTCTTGCCGTGTTCTACCTTACATCCCTAGTAAACCACTGAGGGTAAAAGACGCGCAAGAAAGAAGTCCCGGCGTGCACCGCCATGATGCATGTACGCAGCGTTGGTATAATATAGCATCGAGTAAGCATGCAGATGCGTTGCGTTGCTATAGCCCGCGTAGAACAACCCATATAGTCCAATGATGACTCTTAAGACAATGAGAAGAGAGAATAACACGAAGGAAGTAGGAAGCGACGACCTTCCTCGCCCGGGCTTGAGAAAGGTAGGAGGGAGGCTTCGGCGTATAAAGATAGATAATAACCAAGAGGGTCATCGGGCAAAGACCTTGACGACCCCATCACCCCCACCACTCACAACCCATCTGCCGTCCTGACTCCAGACGACGGCGCAGATGCCCTCGCCACGCATTAAGCGATGACTAGTAATCTCTTGAGTACAGCTGCGCTTTTCGAGAGACCAGAAGCGAAGGCTGGCGTCATGCCCTGCCGAAACAAGCTCGCGGCCGTCTTGGGAAAGTGAGAGCGCTGAGATGGCGGAGGGATGGGCGAGCATGTTGTACGTACATTGGCCTACAAAGGGATTAGAAACAGGAACATATGGAAAGATTCGCGGCAAGCACTCACCACTGTTGGCATCGAAGAACCTGATGTAGCGATCCTCGTGCCCACTTAACACCATGCCCTCAACGCCGCTACTCGAACCTGTCGCACCATGCACAACGGCCTCTTCCTCGGAAAGAGCTCTACCTGCATCGAAGCTGAGAGTGCCATCCAGACCAGCGGTCGTAGCTGCTACGGCATTGACTCCGGTGCCTGATGTCCCGTCGTAAGTCTCAAGGCTTGCCATACCGACCATCTCTTCTCCTGTGCGGGTACCGTAAATCAAGACAAAGGCATCGGCGAAAGACACCACAAATGTATCGCCAGACATTGAAAGAGGGCTTATACATGTTGGCGACGGATGGTCAACTCGCTCTATGCGATGTACTAAGGAGTAATGGAAAGGCCTTGATGTGGCCACACTTGCCTGCGGCGATGATGGGAAATTTGATCCGGAAGACACTGAGTTGGCCCTTTGACTCCTTCCTGTAGCTCTTCTGGATCCAGTATGGGGTGATGAGAGTTGAGGTGGCGTGCTAACGGCCCATATCAGTATCGTGCCATCTGCTCCACCGGAAGCAAGCATTATCCGATCCGGTCCACCATGATGGATGCTCTGGTCTCCAAGCACTGAAGCAGAAGTTCCAGGTAAAACGCACACCGTCCATACAGCATCTGTGTGGCCGTCCAGTGTAGCTTTGGGATCAACCCGACCTCGTTCCCAAACCCGCACCGTAGCATCCTGTCCACCAGAAAAGACCCACCCATCGCCAAGAGCTCTTCCGCCATTCGAAAAGCTCTGGGAGGCTGGTGATGCCGCTAGAGACAAGACAGCACCGGTGTGACCTCTGTGGGTGAAGTAGCTTGGTATGTCCAGATCATTGCCTGATCCTGCATGAGGCCCATAACCGCTGTAGCTGGCTGGGATAATCCACCTCTTGACAACTCCATCGTCGCCAGCTGTACATATCTCGGGCTCCGACGGACTCCCTCCTCCAGTGAAAATTATTGACCGGACGACGTCCAGATGACCTCGGAGTGCAAAGCGAATCTTGAACTGTCCAAGCTCCCCTTTTATGCTATTCCCACTCAGTGACGATGATAGCTCCCTCAACTCATGAGAACCATCGCTGGGCCGTCTTCGTGATAAGGAGCTCTTTCTGCGATTCGAGTTAGGCCCACCCCGGGGGGATTTTAAGGCCATGTTGTTCGCATTGGGAAACGCATCGGTATCTGGTCTTTGAGGTACTGTGTTTTCTGGAGGCTGTTCGTCACTTGAGGGAGGGTCTGAAGGTTCGTCAAAGTTCCAGCCATCCGTATCAGCATTTTCTGGCTCCTCGGAGATTCGCGGATTGTCTTCTTCCTCTCGTGGGGGTATTGAGCGACCATAGGAATCGTAGCTATGGGAAACTTTTTCAATATGATCCTCCGTCTGAGGGAACCCATATGCAGATTGTGGCTGATTTCGGAGATCAACCGTTGTCAAGGGGCCTGCTTGATGTAAAGTTTGTCGCTCAGGCAGGCTCCGTGACATTGGGGCAGCCTGTTCTGGTTGTTGCGAACCACGCGAAAGCGGAGGTATATCAGCAACTCGTGGTATAGGAGGGGGCTGGTGGTTCGGTAATGGCGATGGCCCTAACACTCCCATGCTGTTCTGTTGCTGCTTCTGCCGTTGCTGAACATACACCTCCTCCAATGATGGATGTGATGGTTGCTGATTGTTATTGTAATGGTGATTTTGCAACATCTGCTCTTGCTCATCCACGTATTGCTGCTGAGTATTGTTGGTCGGGACGACGTGATAGGTGACCTCTTGTATGCATTTCCCAAGGTAAACTCGTGACTTATCCCGCTTCGTGTCTTGCTTTAGCTCGGGTGATCCTATTTCCTCGCCTTCAGGATCTAGGAAAGAGTTTCGAGGTTTCGGAGGTGTTGCTGATAATTCGAGGTTAGCACATAAAACTTTGGGCGGCTCCAAATGACCCACGTTTCGAGCTAGCCTTGAGCTTCTCCTTGTCACTGTCCCGATCCTCCTTCTTCCCTTCCGTTGGTGCATCTGCTTGCGGAGCCTTGGCCTTTTCCCTTTCCCTCCGCAGAGCGTTCTCTAGTATTTTGATATGCTTGCCCAACGATTCTTGTAACCGCTTGCTCGTCCGTCCATCTCCTTCCAGCTTCCCAACTCGTGACTTCATCTCTGCTCGTTCTATCTGCCACGCGTTGCGATCCCGCTCGTGTCGATGCCATTCAGTTTGGAGAAACCGCATTACACCTACCCAAGATGAATAGTCAACATCACTCCCACGTGGGCCACGTGTGCTAATTGAAAGGGGCCCGAAAGCATTTCGGAGTCGCCATCTTTCGTACCTTGTAAAGTGTATTCAGTCCCTTGAGGCTGCCCTCCATTGCTCCCTCCTTCGCCGACGCCGCCTGCCATCCCTCCGTTGCCCCCCATGGCCGCAGAATTTTGCCAAGCCATCTATACCCTTGGATCTTCGCAATTGCCGCCCCAGACCACGGAGCGTGTTACCCGTTGCCACAGAAAGCCACTCGACGGGTCTTGGTTTCGGTATATGTGTAAGGCGCGGGTAATATTTCGAAGCTGTAGGAAATCTCGAGCTCCGAATTGGTAGGGAGGCTTGAGTGTTTTCGAAGTAGTCGAAAGTGACGACACACCCCTCGAGAAGACCGATCATAGTAAAGACATTACGCTTCTGCGTATAGAAGTTACGAACATCAATGAAGTGAGGGATACCGTCAGATTGATTTGCGCGTGATGTTCAGATGGGGGTGCACCTTGACGTCGGCGCTCTTCTCGAGTTACCTTACCCTGCCCGATTTTTGCGCTAGTCCGTAAAAGGGATAGAGCTGAGTCGGCTTCCTTTGCGCGCAAGTACGGAGTACTCTCACTCAAGCTATCTAGATCAAGGACTGCGACATTCGAAGTTACTTTCAGACCAGCCAGACGGTACACTGCATAATTTACAATCATAACGTGCTTGGTTCCTCACTTCTAATTTTGTACCAGTGCTTGGCGCAGCCTGTCATGGTCACCTGGACGGATTATCTGTGGTAGAAGTTTTTGGGCTAGAATTCAAGCTCTTCTACATCCATGCCACACTCAATACACGTCTTCACGCCCACCCCTTCCTCATTTTCTACTGCTATGCCCCATATATGCGTGTGTTTGCCACCTCTTCGGATGTCGTCTCCGAAACCCCCTCCCCCTCCCCCGCCTCCAGCTTCTCTACTTCTCCGGTATGCCTCTACCCGCGTCTTTTTCTTAAGCTCTTGTAGCTTTGACTTGAATTTGTCTTCTTTTCGCTTCTTCTTATCTGTTTCTCTCTTTGTGAACTCCTCGTCGAGTGCCTCAGGAGATCCCCATTTCTTCGAAGAAAATGCGTAATCTTCTATTTGGTATCGCAAGAACAGCATCATGTTATTCCATGTAGATTTGTGAGGATTTGGCCTTTCTAGATGAGGTAGTAGTTCTTCGTCTTTTAGTTCTGGATCCGTCAAGAGGTAGTCCTCCTTTGCCTCTGTCTTCGTGAGTAAGCTGTACTTATCCGGTAATTTCTCCTTGCAGATGTTGCAGACAGCACATCCAAAGACATCCTCCCACTTCCAGTCTATCTCCAGACTGCCGCACTCCTTGCACACTTTGTTCTGCTCTTTCTTCAGTACGCTAAGCCCTGGTTCAAATGGACCGGCTCTCTGTTCTCGTAGGGATCTTAGGAGCTGATGTCTTTCCCACTCCTTCAATGTCATGTGCACAGGCTTTTCATCTGCATTTGGTGCGTGCAACGCCTTATTATGTGGGTCATCTTCTACTGTAAGAAAGCCACCCTTGGTATCTGTCATTTTACTGAAATCATACTCCACGAATTTTGCAAAGTTTCTCGCAGGCTGGATGTCATCCAACGGGCGAAAACCGCCACCCTTCGCAGTTTCTGCACTCCGGCCATCTCGCAGGCTTGCAGGAACATTTGATGACGATACTGCGGAATATGCGCGCTTCTGACCAGCCACAAGACTACTCGAGGAACGCTTAAGGGAAGAAGAACCACTGTTTTTGCGGGCTTCGGCTTCTCGCTGGTCTCGTAAAGCTTTGGCTTTTAGTCGGTTGATCTCCTAGACCACCTTCGTCAATGCCTGCAAAGACTAAGGGCCAGGGTTAACGGACTTACTATCTTCTTCACTTGCTCGGGTGTAAGCGGTGACCTATGAGGCACAGTAGGGAGAGAAGCCGCCATCTGAGGTGGCGGGGTGGAGGGTCTTTCTGTCATGATGGCGCCAAGGAGGTATTGTGACACCGATGATACGGTGCAGATCTCAGCAGTAATACCTTCAAAAGTTCGGAGTTAGCTACCATGAATAGGAAAGCTGTGTAGATGTCACGGAGTGTTGTGAACTTGTGACTGCCTTGTGCTTTGAATGTCTACGCCGAAAGAGGCCGCGGTCGGAGGTCGGCGTTAAAGCGGCTCTGCTTCGACGCCTTACCATTTTGAGCGACCAAAGCTCTCCAGTCACTAAGGTGGTGGTTCCGGGTACATAACACCAACTTATCCAGGGATCTCATCGATGGTCTTGAATATACAGCATCCCAGCGACAGCTGTTGACCACTAGGTATCATATTCATCTAAAACATATGTTCGTGAGGAGAGCCTTACAAGAGGTGATTTTGTGAACTTGGAGAAGGGCCCCGATCAACAGCTCTGTCTAGGAAGCAGGGAACGCGATGGCGGACTTCGAAGGGACCCCGGACCAGCGTGAGTGTCTGCGAAAATACCATAATATGCATGTGTCTCAACATTGGCTGACGTCACTATGCTACCAGAACACCCGGAGCTGGACTTAAGTCACCAAGAGAAGCGTCTATTCAAGCAGCTTTTCACCGCCGCAGATGCCGAGCACGTTGGTGTCGTGACAGGAGAGGTGGCTGTGAAGTTCTTTGAGAAGACGAGACTCCCACCCGCAATCCTGGGAGAGGTGAGAACAGTCTGGTTGGCCCAAGAACTGTAACTGATGGATCTGATCGTGTAGATCTGGCAAATCGCCGACACTGAGAACCGAGGATTCCTAACGTCCGCAGGGTTTGCCATTGTGCTTAGACTCATCGGATATGCTCAGGTAGGGCGTCAAGTCTCGGCGGAGCTTGCCCTGAAGCGTAAGCTACATGAAAGGTTCCGATAGGAATAGTAGGGCTAACTCATGATTCCAGCTGGTGGTCCGCTTCCCAGATTTGATGGATTCCCAGTTCCACCTGGTCCCCCTCCAAATGTAAACCCTGGACCTATACAGCCCCAAGCCAGCGGTGGGCCAATACGGGTGCCCCCTCTCACGCCGGAGAAGGTTGCCCAGTACTCTGCTCTTTTTGAGGAGTCAGGCGCTCAGGATGGCTTGCTAGCTGGTATAGTCCTTGTGCAACCACTGACGTGCAAATGACCACTAACACCTCGATTGCACAGGTGGTGCGGCGAAGCAGATCTTTGAACGAGCGCAGCTTCCCAATGAGGTACTTGGCCGGATATGGAATCTTGCAGACACGGAGCAAAGAGGCGCGTTGGGCTTGACAGAATTCATCATTGCCATGCATCTGCTATTATCTCTAAAAAACGGTTCATTGCGCGCCTTGCCTCAGACGCTACCAGTGGGTCTCTATGAAGCAGCTGCTAGACGCGGAGCTCCACGAAACATTAACGGCTCAAGACCATCGTCCGCCGTTGGTACAGCCTCTGTAATACCAAGGCAATTCAGCGGATCAGCGGCTCATAGAATTGCAACGCCCCCTCCAAGATCCCCATATGGACCGAACCCTGTTCCAGGCACACCCACGGGGTTTGACCAATGGGCCATCACTCCGTCAGACAAGGCACAGTTTGATCAAATCTTTGCTACTGTCGACACAGCTAAGCGTGGTTTTGTTACGGGCGAACAAGCTGTTGGCTTCTTCAGCAGGTCTGGATTGCCCGAGGAAGCTCTGGCACAGATCTGGGATTTAGCGGATATCAACTCTGAGGGGCAGCTAACTCGAGATGACTTTGCCGTAGCTATGTATCTCATCCGGCAACAAAAAAGGGATGCTGGAAATGTTCTTCCGCAGACTTTACCAGCAAACTTGATACCACCGAGCAGGCGTCGACTGCCTATAGCACCGCAACAGCCTATCGCTCCGCTTCTCAATAATGCTGCTATCGCACCAGCACCAAAGTCGGCATCAGAGGACCTGTTTGGCCTAGATGCCTTTACGACACCAGGGCCGATAGTCCCGAAGTCTACTGGCGATTCATCCCTTTACAGTGCGAGTCCCACTCAAGCTCAGAAGTCACTACAAGCATCACAAGCACCACAACAAGCACAACCGTCTTCCGTGTTCAAGCCTTTTGTGCCGTCTTCGTCCTTCGGTCAAGCCATGATGACTCCGCAAGCTACTGGCGCATCTAGCAATACTAGTCATGTGCAATCTCGAGGGATCCAACAGAAGCAACCGTTCGCAATGGATGATTTGCTGGGCGATAATGACCCTGAAATTAGCAAAAGGCTTACTCAAGAGACGACAGAGCTTGCTAATCTATCAAATCATGTCAGCACGTTGACTAGTCAAATGCAAGAAGTAAAATCAAAGCGAGTATCGACGGAGCAGGATCTGACTCAGGCTCAGTCTCAAAAGCGTGAGTTTGAGTCTCGCATGGCCCAATTGCGATCTGCATATGAGCAAGAGGTTAGGGAGGTGAAGGCACTAGAAGAACGTCTATCGGCGTCGAGGAACGATGTTAAAAAGCTACAGCAAGAGATGGCCATGATTGAAGGTACCCTCCAAGACCTTCAAGTACAGCGTCGACAGGTTGCTGCAGCCTTGGAGACGGACCAACAGGAAAATGCAAGTTTGAAAGAGAGGATTCGGCAAACCAATGCAGCAGTCAGCGAGCTAAAGCCTCAACTAGAGAAGATGAGGTCGGAAGCCCGGCAGCAGAAGGGTCTCGTTGCAATTAACAAGAAGCAACTGGCCACCAATGAAGCCGAACGAGATAAGGTACAAGGCGAACTTGAAGCAGCGTCACGAGAACATGCCGAAGCGACGCGGGAGCTTGAAGAAAGCAAGCGTAGCATCGAAACTCAGCCTCAATCCCGAAGTTCGCCACCCACCTTAAGCCCCACTGCTTCCATCATAAGCATGAATCCATTCTTTCGCGGGCCACGTACCGACTTTATCGACAAAGGAGAACCTTCGGCTTTTGGATCCCCCAATGCAGCGACGCCAAATCATACGGCTTTTGACAGCTTCTTCGGCCCTTCTCTAGCGTCTTCCCCTCAGCCAACAGGACCGCCTCCTACTTCATTTAGAACTATGACGCCAAGTCAATCTCGGGAGATCACTCTCTCGGAGAAATCATCTGATGGACCAGATGTACCAACACCTTCTGGCTCTCCATTAACCTCCACCTACAATGACAGTCCACAAGTCGTAGGAGAGCCTCCTGCGCCACCGCAGTCTCGACAAATCACTTCGAGTTTTCTACCGTTCCGCAGTCTAGAGAGGTCAGGTTCAACAAGCTCTTCAGTCAATGACAATCACCCAATGAGTCGAGTCGGAGGAGATTCCAGTTTCGATACTCCAGAGAGGTCAATTTCCAATTCTGAGCCTATGATACATGGGTCCCTCAACACACCGATGGACGGATTCGGGCCGAAGGCGGCAGAAGAAGCTGAAAACGGGCCGGCTTCACACTTTGCTTCTAGTACCATGGCTGATTCAAATGGCGTTGGTGAGTTTCAGAACATAGTATCTGATAACGAAGGTAGTCATAGCTCCTTGCAGCCAAACGAATCCCGAGCCCTTCCTGGGTCATTTCCTGGAGAGGAAACGCAACCCACGATTTCTGAGTCTTCAGCGGATACATTCCATAGCAGCAATACTCAAGAATTTCCTCAAAATATTAGAGCAGACCCCTTCACTTTTACGGGCGAAAGACCGCGAACTCCAGCCTCCGCAAAAGATAACTTCGACTCGGCTTTCGCAGGCTTCGATAATACAGGGAAAGCACCAGCACAAGGAAATACTACTAATGCCCCTAGAGAAGGTATGATTGGCGAAGTACCACCTAAAGCTCATGGGGAATTTCCCCCTATTCAAGAGTTTGGAGTCGACAACTACAGTGACAGCGATAGCGATCGCGGCTTTGACGACGACTTTACAACAGCCTCTCCTCATAAGGCACGAGAGTTACCGTCACAGACACCGGTCACGCACACTGCACCAGCTGCCCTTTCTAGTAGCTTGACCAATCTAGCCCCTGGCCGTCCCCCTTTTACTACGAACGAGTCGGCCTTAAGTCAATTACCAACGCCTGGCGCTCAAGCGTCTCCACCTACTTATGATCAGACCGTATCCACACCGGAACCTGGCCATCGCAAGGACTCGAATCAATTTCCTGCCGAATACACCGGCTTGCTGCCTTCACGAGAGGAGCAAACATCATCACCAACGTCACCACCAACCAATCGCGCTGCAGAAAACGTTGCCTCGCCCACATTAGGCCAGACAGTGATGAACTTTTTCGGAGCCGGCACAACAACACAGCCTTCCGTCACCGAACCAACGGCATCTCAAACGCATACGCCAATGCCACCTGGTTCCTCCGCTGCTCCATATGCATATGGACTGGATTCACCTCTACAAACTCAGTCGCAACCCCCTGTGCCAGCGAAAAACGCTTTGGACAATTTTGACGATGAGTTTGCTGATCTCTCTGAAGCCAAGGAAGCTGACGACAAAGTGGACGAAGAATTTGGTACTGCAAGCAAATCCGGCTTCGACGAATTTAACCCTGTATTTGACTCTCCCAATTCTTCAAGAACAACTGTCCAGCCTCCCAGCAGTACCTTCTCCAACGACGCCTTCCGCGACTTCGAGTCTAGCATTTCAAGCTCAAACCAACTCGACAAAATGCCAGAACAGGCCCCTGCAGCCATCAACAACCACGACTGGGATGCCATCTTTGCTGGCCTCGACACACCCCAAAACGACGGTGTTCAATCCTCATCTCAAACCAACGCTTTCCAATCTGTTGCCCCACCAACCCTAAAAAATGATATCCAGCAGCCCGCTCTCCCGCCTCGAGATACTGTGAGCTTCGATCCTGCCTCTAGCCACCCAGCACTAAATACGGCGACGAAGCCGCCGCCGTTGGCGAGGGGGCTGAGTATCGGGACTGAGCATGATGATCCGATACTGAAGCGGTTGACGGGGATGGGGTATCTGAGGGAGGAGAGTTTGGCGGCATTGGAGAAGTTTGATTATAACATCGACAAGGTTCGTCCTTACATTGTGCCATTCCCGACTATGATAATTTTGATTTTTTACTGACGCTTCATGAAACCCCTAGGCAGCTGATTATCTGACATCAAAATTATGATGCAGTATTCGGGGGAAGGTGGCTAGGTACAGCTCGACTCGGTTAGTGTGGATGGCTACACAACGCTTTCTCTTTGTACATTTCCGAATCATCCGCGAGGTCCATGAGGCATTGTTTGCATATTCGTAGCGATTTTCTTCCGGATTTTGAGGGAAGGCCGCAGAGGCAGCAGCGGTTAATGGATGTGGATGGGCGATGAGGACTGTAATTACCATACCTTTCTTGTCTGATATTGATGAAATATGGGATGGTTATCCATACGCAATCTCCTCATCGTCATACGCGTTGGGATGTTTCCAATGATGAGGGTCCCTTTCGTGTACTTGCAATGATGTTTACAGATAATGCCCTCAGGATGCTGTATTACCAACGCATCACCTCGCTACCCGACGTACAAAAGACGACTATATACGAGCTATCATCATGTACACCCAAATCATTGAATGAATTATCCTACAGCTCCTCAAAGCCATCTTTATTGGAAGTAGAAGGCCGATTTCAATCTGTCAAACAAGGCACGATAAAGACCTGCGAACTGTAGAATCCGAGCTCTCCATGACTCGCGAATCAATCAAAGGCAGAAAACACGCTCGTCGCCCAAGCATAAATCACCCCATTAACGCCATCGCTTTGGGGATCGTTCGAAAATGCTTGTTAATATTTTCAAACCACTGCGGTTCCGCAGTTACAACAACCTCTCACCTGGCTTACTGAAAAACACGGGGAAAACCTCAAGCCCTCCAGCCCGGCGCAGGCGGCGGCGCAGGGCTGCCATACTGGCTTCCCTGCTGCCCATACGCTTGATACTGCGAAGGTTGCTGACCGTAGCCCTGTCCACCCGGACGCCCCTGGGCTTGGCCTCCTTGATAGCCCTGCCCTTGACCTGACCCATAGCCCCCACCCGGTTGTGGGGGCGGATACCCGCCCGATGTTGGACCCTGCTGACTGGGTGTCGAGCTCTGCTGACCTGCCGTTGAACTATGCTGACCTGACATTGAGTTTTGCTGGCCTGGTATAGAGCCCGGCTGAATAGGTATTAGACCTGGCTGGCCCATTGGAGCACTCTGCAGACTCGCATGGGAACCCTGCTGCCCTGGGTGAGAGCCCATTGGTGGTGGTGGTGGTGGTGGTGCATATGCGTTGTAGCTACTTGGCGGGCTCGAAAACGAGGGGTTCTGCTGCGATTGAGGAGGGTACTGGCTCTGCTGGCCCGGCTGTGAGTATTGGTTATTCGCCGCACCTTGAGATTGAGGCGGATACGATGAAGTTTGTTGACCGTACGCTGGTGAAGGTTGGGCACCAAAGGAAGACGGTGTCTGTTGTCCATATAATGAGGACGCTTGCGACCCGTATCCCTGGGAGGTTTGCGGCCCAGGCGCTGGTGAATAGGAAAGAGCTGTAGGATTTGAACCACCGTATTGGCTGGTTGGTGGTCCAGAATAGGCTTGGTTATGTTGACCGCTGGGAGGTTGCCCGCTTGGTGGACCTGGAAGCGACGAGCCATACTGGCCAGCTTGCGGAGGAAAGGGCGGATTCTGGGAACCACTTGATGTGCCAGAGTAGGATTGGTGATATTGAGACGCTGGAGGACCAGACAATGATGGGTTATACTGGGAGCTTGGCGGGCTGGAGAAGGACTGATTTGGTTGTGCGCCTGGCGGGCCAGGAAAGGAAGGGTTCGACTGTCCGGTTGGTGGGCCGGGAAAGGATGAGTTGTGTTGGCTACCAGGTAGAGAGGAGTATGACTGATTCTGTTGACCAAGGTTATTCTGCGAGCCATAATTGTTATGTCCGTACGGGGATACTCCCTGCATGTTTTGCCCGGTTTGGCCATATTGGGAGCTGCCAGAATATGACGGAGGGTTACTTCCAGTTGAATGTTGACCAGGTGGTTGGTATTGCCCACTCGATGGCCCGTACTGGCTTGCACCTTGCTGGCCTGATGGCTTGTACGCTGCCGGTGGAGCTGTGCCGGAGTAGGTGCTAGATGATCCCGGACCACTTGAGGAATAGCCGTAGTTGTTGGTGTGAGCCTGTTGCTGTGATCAGCAGCTTGACTGACCATGCTACGATCTTAACCGTACCGATGACCCATGATGACCTCCGAGGAAGCTTGACGCGATCCCCATCAACCCCCCTTGATCCTGACTGCCCGACGTGGCCGTTCCATGTCCCCCTGAACCACCACCAGAGCTTGTTGAATGTGAACCCGACTGTTGTTGATTGTAAGGTTTCCCACCGGACCCGAGTAGACCACCTATCAGCTGCCCTGCAATCCCTCCACTTCCACCACTGCTACCTCCACCTCCACTGCTACCGCCATGTGAACTCCCTCCAAGAAATGAGCTGGCAAGTCCTCCGAAACCTGATTGCTGTTGTGGTTTATCATGCTTCCCCATTACCGCATTCATGGCCAAGTTCTAGGCAAGTGACTGTTAGCATGCTATGTTGGGCGTGACCGTACAACATACCCCCAGAAGGCTTCGATCAGTTCCTTCATATTGCTCAACAGTCCCGTCTTCATTCCTCACCACTGCGGTTCCATCAGGCGCTACGACGGCTGAAGATGTCAAAGAAGGGTGCTTGAAGGGATCTGTCGTCTGTTGAGGGGTAGGATCCGGCGTGGGTACAGAAAGCGCAGGTTGGGTAGGTATGTCCCATTGGGAGTGGCCTGTGGCTCTTTGAACGTAGTAGTACTTCCGTGATTGTCCTTCCCACTGTGCCAGCCTAGATTTCATGGTCAGTGCGTGGACGCTGAACAGCTTAAGGTATCGTAAAAACGTACCAGCCTTCAGGCAAAGACGGCGGAGAATGCGTGGGTCCTTCTTGGTTTGAAGCTTGTGTATCCGCCATGCTTAGTAGACAATCGATTCAAAGACTCAAAGCACATTCAGATGATGCAAAGGTACGGGGAGCAACAGGCTCGTGAGTAGGTAGGCACCGAGTGCGGATTACAGACTAAGCGGTGGTGATGTTAAATTTCAGACTCATACGTATCAAAATCGAAGTGATACGCCGGCTACATATATATAAGATATCTACGTCTACGAGTACTTCCGTACAAGACGGGGGCTGTGCAGTCTCGCTACCTAGCGCATAGCTGCCTAATAAAGTACCACAGTAGTAGTACTAATTGGAAAAAGAAAGGAAAACTCGTTGTATCTACATCAACGCCGCATCGAGCCATTCTGTTCGAGTAACTTCGTTCACAGGAAGGTGTCTAAGGTATCTATCATACATGCACGATTCATCCACGGCCGCCTTCTAGCTCTCCACACAAGACCAAGAATAAACAATCCAGCATCTAGTCCTGTCTGCTAATGATACGAAGTTGTGAATCCCTCTCTTTCTCATCTCAGCTCAGTTTGCCAATAGCTTACGCAGTCAGTCCGCCGTTGTCCACCTACAGTTTGCTCGGAACGATTTCCCTCATCACCTTGCTAGACCCATTTCTGTCATAGCCTCAACCATTCCTACTCACGCCCATTCTCCATCCTTTGAATCATCATCTCTAGCGAAATCGAAGAACAATTTTTTGTTTGCTCGAACCCCTTCTATAAGGGTCATCTTCGTGTTGCGTCGATCGGCAGTCCAGCGTTGGATGTCTTGCTTGATTGACACTTTATAATTCGTTCGCGGAATGCCTGGCTCCTGGATATTCTGTAGTCTAAGGAGCTTCGGGACACCCTTGGCGAAGCCTTGATTAAAGGCTGCCCCGGCACTTCTAGGTATGGAGCAACAATTGAAGCTGCATACGCTTTCTTCGAAGGAAACGACCAGTTTGTCCAGCTGGAGATGCTCCAGTATTGGCGACATCGTCTTTGGCCAACTCTCAAATCTCAATTGATCTTTATACCGTTTATGAAGCTCTCCTTCCCAGCCTAGCATGACACTGTAAGCCGAACTATTATTGTCCAGCGTAATGTTGATCCAATCTGTATAGACGAGGTGTTGCTGCAGATTCAACTGTTCTTCCTTGAATATTGCGAGCTTCTCATCTTTCGACAGGTCATAGGGGCTCAACTTAAGTTCCACCGACTTAATCCAAGCTCTTCGGATATCGGAGTGCATGGTATTAATGAAGAACTTTGCAGACAGAGCCGCGGCAGGAAGCACGAAGGTGTTCTTTTTATACAACAAAGGCTCGGATTCGTCGTGAACAAGCTTGCAGACAGCAAGTAATGCTGTACTAGGGACTTCGAAGTTGTTGGCTTCCTCAGAAACTGATCTTACATCGATAGCTCTCTGTGACTCCAAATATGGGTAAATCTGTCCAACTTCCAAGCAGTATCCATACACCATATCACGAACCTCTCGAGGTAGGTCAAAAAAAGAGGTCCTAGCTATCTATCAATTAGTGTTCAGAGGCATTTTATTACAGTCTACTTACCCCATGCTCGACATCTTGTCGGATACTATTATTGCTTTTTTTTAGAGGACAAAGACCCGGTGGACGCAGCCTCCAGGATGATGGTGTACAGCCGTTGAGGACTCCGTTCAGACTAACGATGTACTTGGCTGAAGTTTCTCCGGTGCCTTTCGTCTGATTGCTGACATTTACGATGAGAGGAGGTAGACACGTGATGAGTGTTCTACAGGGAACATGATGGCGGACGGTGTTGACGTCCAAGCTCGAGAAGGAATCACAACAAACGCAGGAGATAATTCACCACACGTGACCTTAGCGAGAAGAAGCCCTGAACAGATCTAACCCATGTTTGGCTGGGCTACTGTGACCCCGGACCCTTGCGTCAAGAATTCTCAAAGTCATTTCCAACTTCAAAGCTCTAATTTGCGAATTGCGTACCCTTTAGTCAGAGTCTTCTGAAGCTGTTATAGCAACCGAGCCCATCCCCCGAATTACAACTCAGCTTCCAAAACTTTCAATCCTTGGCATTTCGATGGCTCTGTTCCTCAGATTTCCTACGTTGCGACCAAAGTCTCATGAAGCTTTGTGGAAACCCGAAGCCTCGAGTTGATTACCGTCCCTCAGTCATAGTATTAGTAGGTTAGACTTCAATCTCACATTTTCAATAATCAACATAATTAGCAGTTCAAAGATGGAAATTTTGAACGCTTAGTATGTACATCGCAATATGAAGACACCTATAGAAGAGACCGCTCCGCCACCCAGTATCAAAATCTATGGTATCCTTGCACTCCTCAAGGTCGAAAGCATCAAACAAATCTCGAAGACAAATCCAGATTCTGGGCACCAAAATGATAGGACGGAACTCCATGAAGGTTGAAACAACATGGGAATAGCGCAGATCTGCGAGAGATTTGTCCAGTTCTTCGGGGAACAGGACAAGTACAGCGACGGTAAGAACTTGTAAAATTTCTTTTCCCAGTAAGGCCGCTGAGTGCTTTTGCAGCTCTCCACTCCATTTCGCACGGGAAACTACTCTTTCCAGGTTCAAAGTCTTTCTTCTATGTACGGGTTACCTTTGAAATCGCAGAGTCCCTGCGTCCTTACGCCTCAAAGTCTTAGAACACCTAAACTTTCCGTTAGGTATCATTTCACTATTTGGGAAATCCATGTTCTTGGTATGCATCCTTGCAGTTACACATTAACTGTTCTCTTCAATTTTCCACATTACCCACAAACTTTCGCTTTCGGCGCATATAAAAATCCCGGGACAAAAATTCAAATATTACTACCAACTTTCCTTGCTCAGAAGTATCCTCATGGTCTCCACTTCCCCACTTGCTCGAGTTCCCATTCCATATCATCTCGCCACACGTCGCCGTTCGTAGGGTCGCCCATAGGGTTTAGCGGTGCCTCCAGGTCTGCGCGGCGGTCTTGTGACCATTGTTCAATTGTAGCTCTAGTAATTTCTTCGGGATCATCCTCAGGATCAAAATAGTCCTCGGCAACAAGATCGGGAAGTCCGTATATTTTCAGATCCTTGGGCATGCCAAGCGCGAAGCCTTCATGGAAGGCCATAACAGCGCCCGCGTACAACGTACAGCAGTCGTCCTCGCATTTGCTGCAATCAATGTTAAGAACGAGCGTGTCGAGCTGGAGATGCTCTAGGATAGGTGCCATTTTTCGCGGCCAGCTAATCTCAACCAGGTAGGCCTTGTTTGCTCGATGCAACTCTTTGCCGCAGGCCCTAAGCAAGTGCGATGCCGGGGGGGCGTTTCCGTCGAGGCGCAGAGCCTGCTCAAGTTGCCGAGGCCAGTCGAGCTGCGATCCACAGACTACCTTCCTGTCCGCCGTGTCCAAATCAGACGGATCCAGGTAAACCTCGATGGATTTCATCCACGACCGACGAACAGTTGTGGTCATCGCATTTGCGAAGAATTTCGCAGTTAAGGACGATGTTGGCATGACGAAGGTATTATGCTGATACAGTAGGTGTTCAGCCTCCCAACTAACTCGCTTACATGTCTTCAGCAGCGATACATTAGGAGCGTCGAAGTAGTACGCATCCAGATGGGCTGCATCAGTCTCCAACTCTAAACGATGGGGCTCCAGATATGGGTAGACGTTGTCCACCACTAAGCAGTAATCGTATATGACATTGCGGACTTCGGCTGGCAATTTGAAAAATGGGAATACCTTCCTAAACTTCTGTGAGCATCGAGCAGGCTTGGATTCAATGACCATACCTACTTGCGATTTTGGCGATTTTGCTCAGCTGAGACCCAGCTGGCCTGGTAAAACGAGGACTTCCAAACCGAGAGGCCTCTACACTTTCCCTTATATAATGCAGCGGGGCCCGTACCCGAACGTTGCAGGTTCGCATCCATCCACCTAATATGCGTGAGCCTGGAGCATATAGGAAACCCCCAGGGGCCGGCAGCTTACCTTGTCTCTGACTCATCAATGTCGAAGCCGGTCAATCTCGATCCAGCCGTGGGCCAACGAGGCTGGTACAACGGAATATTAGACATCCTCTTGGGAATCTGTAATTGAAATCGAGGTATTTGATGGATGTTGGGTTTTTTTCCTTACGGTGTGGCCAAGGGAATCTGTTGGGGAGTCCGAACGAAACAGCCTGCCTACTTCTAATACCAGGTGAAATTATATAGTCGTCCATGAGACAACTTGTCTGATAAGACATTGCCGGATCAGGACAACGCAAGCAACATTGTGATTCATTGTGGTATATATTGAATTTCCCAAAGAGATGTGTTTTAAAAGAGAGTTGAAGAAGCGGATGTTACAAAGCTCTAAGGTTCAAAGTGGTCCTGTATCGAGATTGTGATGGAATAAACACATAAGGAAACACATAAGGAGATAACATAATAAAAAAGTGATTCTCGAGTTCAGCTGATAACAGGACAAGAAGTGTTACAAGGAGTCAAGCTCGATTGCAATGCCCGTCTGGGGGCTGGGTTTAGCTGGCTGGCCTACTTGTCCCCGAACATCCATCTTCAAGGGATGGCATCTTTCCTCTGGATGTCTCGTTGACAAGCTGACAGCGAGCTTTTGGAGCGAACTCGAAATCGAACTTGTCTTTTCGAAGCGGTCTGAAGTCTTTGAACGATCCGTGTCCTCCATTCTTGGTTCAGGTACTTTGGCACATGGACAAAGCCCAGAGAAATCTAAGGCCGAAAGAGATAGACGCCGAGGAACTGGAGCAAAACCTCCTGTCTTGTAGGCCCGCTGGAGCCAGGAAAACCTGTTAAAATGCTGAACAAGCTCTATAAATAATGAGCCAGGAAGAGAAAGAGCTTGTCCAGGTCGTAGATATTCGACGCCCAGCATGATACCTGAAGCTAAATATGAATCCACACTTGCTGACAATGACTGTATAAGTGAAGGGTACCACCGTACTGAACCTCTGGTCGTTATGAGGGGTTTAAAAATTATTACAGGCGTCCCACAAGCTCCATTTCCCAACATGGCCTCTCGAGAGACCATTGAAGGCGGTGGCAAGGGCTGGCACAAATGGTCGTTGGCCCAGGTAACGGAGAGCCGGTCTCACAAAAGCTGTTCAATATATGGTTTTATATTGTATACTTTTAGTCCTGGTGTTTGTCTTTTTCTCCGCTGTATTGCTTGTTACACGCAATCGTTTTATCCTTGTGCCATGGTTGAGGCAAACACGGAATGCCAGTTGATTGCATGTCCAAAGGTTTCCATGTCTTATCACGCGCTTCATACTTGATTCGCTGGTTTGGGTTTAGATGGTAAGATATACCGTCATGTTTGCTTGTTTAGCATGTTCATATCGATTTCATATAGCTGCAACTGTGTGGATCCTCCCACTTAATTACGTTCACTATTGCGCTTGTCATTGCAGTAGTCACTAACTGAATGGATCTCATTGCTTCAGCTTTCTTCAATCCCAATATCCAAACTGTTAAACTGAGCTGAAGTGCCGACTTTCCAATTTGAGTCTTTTCGGATCAGCTTGTAGTTTCCACATTGAGTCAGCGAGCGTTTGAGAGGATTTATTGCTACTCAAGGGATCTCAATAGTGAAGTGAACAAAAGTTCAATGTGGCTGGCAGGAGAGATCGATTTGGCTGGCTGTGATGGAACTGTCGCTGAATCCCCAGGGAACATTGAAACCGTCAAGTTGCCGATACAATAGCAACAATCCGTAATGACAATGCATCACTGGTATATCATCGCTCAAGCGCTGCTACGGCGCAGAGCTCCGTTGTCGTAATTCTCATGAAAGGATTGATTCGTGCAGTGGTGCGGTAAGGTATATAATACATCACGTGACTGTTTGCCTTCACTAAGGTCACACGTACGAGTACTCCGAGACGGCACTATTCCTTATTAACCGCCCATCTACTTCTACTCCAAACTCTCATTCTTTCTCTGCTTTCAACACCCTTAGAATCACCATCACAGTTCCTTTGAAAAGAGCCAACTAACCATGGCCGACTTTACACCTCCCTCCGGACCACCACCGCCAAAGGTGCCTGAAGGTTGGAAAGCGCTATGGAACGATCAGTACAAGGAATGGTAAGACTTCAATCTCCACGGCCCACTTCATCACCTATGGCCTTCGAACATTACTGCGTAACAACTACTAACATGATCTGCTACAGGTACTTCGTAAACACCCACACCAAGCAATCCCAGTGGAATCGCCCCACCTCCCCCGTCTATCCCTCAACCACCGGCACCCCTCCGCCCGGTCCTCCGCCTCGCTACGCCGGCGCCGGCTCAATCCACAACGAAAAGTCCGCCCTCAACACGAATAACCCCTACTCGTCCACCAACCCGCTCTCCGGCTCCAACCAGAACATCTCAGAGGACGAGCGCTACGCCGCCCGCCTTCAAGCCGAGGAGGACGCCCGTGCTCGCCAGGCTACCGGCTCCCGCGGTGCCCAGGCCGATTATGGGAGCACGCCTATCCCGCAGAGCTATGACCAGGGACAGTTGCCCCCGCGAGAAGGGAAGTCCAAAGGTATCGGAGGACTTTTGAGCAAGCTGAGCGGTGGTGGCAAACACAACCAGCAGCAGGGTTACCCTCAGCAGCAGCAAGGCTACGGAGGATACCCCGCCCAAGGTGGCTACGGCCAGCAAGGCTATCCGCAACAGGGCTACGGGGGCTACCCGCCCCAGCAAGGTTATGGCGGATACCCTCCTCAGCAAGGCTATGGCGGCTACCCTCCCCAGCAGGGCTATGGTGGCGGGTATGCGCAGCAGCAGCCGGCGAAGAAAGCAGGCGGTCTGGGAATGGGAGGCGCTGCGGCGCTGGGCGTGGGTGGGGGCTTGATTGGAGGAGCGTTGTTGGCGAATGAGTTTGAGGGGGGTGATGATGGGGGCGATAATGGAGGAGATTATGGAGGGGATGATGGTGGAGGAGGTGATTTTTAGGAGAAGTCGGTCAGTATGAAAAGGGGGAAGTCGAGGGTGAAGTGAGTAAGGGAAATGAAAACGAGGGATATGATAGATTGAGGATATGATTTCGGCTGCATGGTCGCTGCTCTTTAGGCGGCCTAGGCAGACTCAATGGGAGCGGTGGTTGCTCAGCTAGCTATGAAAAGCTCATTTGTCTAATGTGCCACAGTCTCCAGATTGATGTCTTACTTGTGGTATCGCAAGTATCGAGATGAACGTGTATTATATAAGTCTGAACTACCTGAGAGGCTTGGACAATGGCTCCAGCCCTCCGCTCGTCCTACCCATTGTCCTTTCCTAACCTACCCTCAATGCTACAGCAGTCGTCGGCTTGTTGAATCGACACCTACCCACACGATCTACTCACCACAGCCATGAGATCTCGATTTGTAAGACGACACCGTGATGCTAAGAAAAAGCTCTTCGCCTTCTACCGTAAAGGATCTGTGTGGTTCAAACCCCAATGGTGACGGATTGGAGAGCCAACATCTTTCGTACAACCAGGGAAACCCGTCCGGATGTTGAAAGTAACAACAAGCGTGGACTTTGGAGGCTTGTCAAGGACGATGAGACTGAATGATTCTTCATGACATTGAAATACTTTGAATTGAACGGGTTTTGCAAGTGTTTCTGTTCGATGAAGAAGATAATTGTGACCGATCCTTTGGGGGTTGGAGGGGCGAAGGCGAAAGTAATTTTAAGTTTGGGGGATAAATGAGCTTTGGGGATAGGGAGGGTGGGAGATGGATATTGATGTTGTAGTAAGGGCGACTGTGATGTCAAGGGTTTGAAAGGAAATAACAAATATCTTTCACCGGAATGGTCGACGTAGTAGAGGCCACTTTGTCATTAGCCGCTTAAGGGTAAGAGACCGAAGAATTGAGATTTTCTGTCAACACCGATATTACAGAAATATCAAAAATGTTAGACGCCTCTTAAAAGACATGTTCTCCTTTCGGCTCGACAACGTTGGTTGCAATCTTGGCAGATTTCAATGGAAGATATGGCCAACCAATTTGCGAATAGAGATCTTTAAGCCATTGACGTTTCTAAGAATCGAAGAATGTATGGGACGAGTCAAGAGATTTCGTAACTGTCTATATAGGACAGCCCACTCATAGACATTGCACAATCTCCATGCTATGTCGAATCGACCTCGCTTTCTTTCTCATCCGGTATTGTTTGAAGGAGAGATCAGCTGCGACGCTTGCGTGGCATCGCTGATGCTTAGGAACAAAGTGTTTCTGATGAACAAGTACTTCAAGTGCAATGGATACATCTGCAAAGCCGAGATAAAATTCCACCCACGGAGTGAGAAGAAGGGAAAGCAAATCGAGATACGAAGTGGAAAAGATTTGAACTACTGCCTTCACAGGCAGCAGGATACTTGAAGCAGGCGTTATGGACTAGGAATCCACCTGGCGAACGATAGCCGCCAGATTCCCACCAGAATTTTATGCAGGCAATGAATAGTTCCCCACTGGTTGTGAGCGCAAGACTTGCATACAGACCGTGGTTCGAGGTATTCCTTGGAAAGCCAAAAACTGTTAGGTACTGTGCCTGAAGACGAGTTATGCTCCATTCTGTTCAGAGCGCGAACGATAGCTCTACATAGGTCATGCTGACATGCTGTGGCGGCCCGTTCTAGTTGACGCCAAGGATATTTTCCAATGTCCACAACGACACCGCATCCACAGGGCGTTATGATACGACACACAAGTGATGAAGCCGCTTAAAGGCGCACGCATATAGCAAGACAAAATGGGTGAAGAAGATGTTGGTTGCCGGATTGTCGCCGTTTTGGGTCCATCACATACCTGAACGGGGCACCAGAAGGCTGGACGATGAGTTACCGTCGGGTGGCTGCGGATTTCATGCAGCATGCATGCAGCGGGTGACACAAGCACATCGGAGCTGCTCGCAACAGTGTGATATTGGAGGAATAGAATGCTGTTCGTCAAGAGAAAGATTGGTCGGAAGAGTCGTACCACACGTGTGACCTGGCAAGCACGTTTATAGATAACGTTAGGTAACAGCCAGACAAAGCTCGAGGTGCACCCAATCTTTCCAGTCAGACAAGCGGAAGCCTTAAATACCGATAAATAGAGATTCTCGACATTACGGACGCATCACCATCTACCCCAGGTGGAGCTCGGAAGATCAATGAGGACGGCAAAATCACTGCTGCTTATCCCGAGCGTCTGATCATTCCATCTCCGCTCGACATACTCATACAACCATACTGCTCCATGGCCGCGGTAGCGATGCCGCAGAGTTTGGGATTGAGTTCATCATGTCTCGGACATCCTCTGACGAAATGCGACCACAGCTTTTCCCTGGCATGAAGTTCGTTCTTCTAACGGCAAAAAAGCGCTGGGCCACCGTTTACAATCGAGCTGTGATTAACCGATGTTTTGATAATTATTCCATGGAGAATCCGTCCGAACGCGAAGAGCTACAGCTGGATGGCCTGCGCGAGAGTGGAGCTTTCGTGCGCCGTATTATCCTTGGAAGAAGCGAAGGCAGTAACGCTTGAAAATGTCATCCTTGGCGGGTTGAGCTAAGGCTGTGCAATGGCATTACGTGTGCTCTTAAGTTTTGAATCGGAAGTGGTTGAGGATGGAGCGATGGGTGGGTTCGTGGGGATGAGCGGCTGGCTGCCTTGTGGAAAAGCTTTGGAAGAGATCATCATATGAACGCCTAGACAGTACTTTCTAACGACCCATTCGAACGAGATAACAAGGATAGCAGCCTCGATAATCTAAGCGTGGGTGTTCGGGTTATGGTTTTCGTCCGAGACAACATGGATCCCCCTCCAATAACCACTGCCCTACCAGCTTGCTTGCAGACACCCGTATTCCTGGGTCATGGTGAAGTCGATGGGAAGGTTTCTGTCAAGCTTGGCCGGGAAGCTGCATCGACTCTAGCAGGAGTGGGGGTAGATATTACTTGGCAAGCATATGCGAAGTTGGGGCATTAGTACAAGGTCCCAGATGAGATCGATGACATGGAAGATTTCTTACGACATAAAGTTGGGATAGATCGGGCAAACTAGGCTGAAATATATATGCAACATGCAAATGCAAATGCAAATGCAAGTAAAACTCTCTGAAGTATTAGAAAGCTTTACAGTAGGAGAGATGAGAGAGGAGAGAGACTACATGCATTGAGCCTGGCATGACTGATGACGTCAAGCTGCATAGGGGAGATAATGTAGTGGTCGTTGCGCTCCTAGAGCGATATCCCAGGAGGATTATTGCTTCAAGGTTAAGGTAACTATTGGTGAAAGGAGGTGGAACCGACATGCAGCAAAAGAGTAGGCTTACGTAAGGCACGCGGGCATTGAAGTCTTTCGTTGCCTCAGTTCTCAGACGTTGACCTTACAAGCCCCTTCGGGTTGACGTTTCGCTTACTACGCAGGCTTGTGCTCAACGTCTGAGGTACTGAGGCAAGTCTTTCGTGTCTACGCAGTTCCAACCGTCACAGACCGACCTGATGGCACCTCAGAGCAGAGGACGCCCGGGATCCTTTGTCCAGGCTGTACCGCTTCCTAGCCTCGCATCTCTTCAACATAATCATGCTGCCCCCGCCATTCCACGGGAGGAGCAAACAGCAAGAGCCGTCAACGGAATCGACCATCCTCTTGGCTCCTCATCGGCAGATGGAGATGAGGATGATGAGGACGAGGATGAGGAAGAGGACGATGCTGACTTCCAATCGCATTACTCTCTTGATGCCCGATCATCATCAGGCTCCTCAGACGCCGATTCAGATCATGTCGATACAGCACAGGAGCAACTACCATTTCTCCACCACTCAAACTCTTCCTTTCTTATCGCCAATGCATTTGCTCCACCCTTCTACAATCGACCCCCAACCCCTCTTCCGCCCTCGCCGTCTCTAACCTCCTTGCTACGGCCGTCGTTTTCTACGACCACATCTAGACCTACAACCCCGGACGACTCGGAGAATGACACGCCAAATGATACCGAAGCCGCTGTTGCTAAGTCTGCCCGCACTGCTACAACCTTGCCTCGCGCGAGCCCTAAGGTCCCTACGTATGAATACTACGGGTTTGTGCTGTATCTGCTGTCGTCGCTGGCTTTCTGTTAGTACCCATTATCACTCAAATATGTCCCGTTGCTGACCTCCTAGTGATCTACCTCCTCTGGTCGTACCTTCCATCGCCCTTCCTCCACCAGCTAGGTATACATTACTATCCTAATCGCTGGTGGTCCCTTGCCATTCCCTCGTTCCTCGTTATGACTCTTGTTTACATTTACGTCGCTCTCGCTTCGTACAATACTGGGTATTTGACCCTGCCACTGCGCAGCATCGACAACATAGTCGACGAAGCGGCAAATATTGCAGTGTTGGATAGTAAGGGTATAATCAAGGGCAAGAACAATAAGGATGCAGGGATCGTCGACATCCACGAAGCGAAAAGCCTGGAATGGACAACGTTGTGGAGCGAGGGAACTGACGCTGTAATGGACGTGCCTATTGGAGGGGTTTGCGAGATACTTTATGGGGAAGGCTAGATAACGAATGGAGAGAGTCGAAGACAGAAGACACATCCCGTACCAATCGAAGTAATCATTACATCGTTACTGTGGGAAACCGTCCGGCCGATGTCTGCAGTTAGGCCCGAGGAAAGCAACGGCTTGCGTGACACTCGCTTTTCTCTCAAATGGTCTTTGACTTTGGCAACGCATATTTGAGACGCAGCTATCGTCGACACGATAGGCAAGCTTTAACGGTAGCGATTTTCCCCTATCATTTTCCAATCCATTCGACTATCTAGTGTTCCAACGAGAGGTCGAAAATGTAGGATCTGACAACAAGCACCACGAGAACAACAAGAAAGGAACGATGAATAAGGCAATGACGGTAGCACCGAATGACGTCTATAATGCATCGATTCTCGTCATCGAAAAATGCGATGCGATGCAATTGTTATGCATGCAAACGGCGATTCGAGCATACAGTAGATCTAGGATTCTTGACAGCTGGTCCCTTAAGGCTCGGATAATTAAACCAGCTGCTATCCAATTAAACACGAGGGCTTAACGATGCAGGTATACTATACAAACTATGGCTACTGTACTTGGTGAAGCCAACGGATACAGTGAAAGTTCGGATGAAAGAGGCGTCGCATATGCAGAAGGTGTTGGCGCTGCGGATGGAAGATGCGTTAGCGTGATAGGAAGGGCCTCGAGAGCGATGCTCCCGTCGGGTCCACGCATTGAGAACCTCATAGCGTAGACTATGCTCACGGTAATAGCTGATCTACAGGGTGTTACTTTTAAGATACACGAGCGATTGCCTCTGTTAGTTTTGGATCGGTAGGAGCGCCTACCGATTGCGAGGGCCACCTTGTTGTTTTCTATCGCTCCGCTTCGTTAGTGTTCGACACGAAACGTAACAATTGCCTTCCCTTCCACGAAGGGTGGCTATCATTCTGTCTGATTATCTTGCTTTGAGATCAGCCGCACGTAGGTAGTTTCCCGATCCTACCCAGTTTGCATCTTATGTGTGAGTAGGCGTCGGTTCAGTCAGTTGTCGAACGCCGCCGAGTACTAAGTACTTGGTGTCAGAAAGCGAACTGTGCTTCATTTTCACCGTGAGTCAAGGTCAGCTTGCGCGTGCATTCTCATATCAATATAATCTCCATGGCCGTGGTTGCCTGTCGTGGAGATGACAAAGTCACATTTCATTCTACCGCAATTTCGACTTTCATTTGGTTGTAGGCTACTTCTCGCATGGGCCTGGCGAGACGGACCTGGTTCTCGGGCCTCTGCCCTGTCAATATGGACTAATGACGCCAGCTCCCCACTGTAGGTCTGCACTATGCTTACTGAAGACTGGGGATTGCATCGGTGGACGCAGGAACGCGTGGAACGAGATGCTGCATGCACTGCTATGCAGGGCCAGACTCCCGACATTTCGTGCAAAGCATCACATATACATTTCATGCGGCATAGTTTGCTCCGGACATGAAGATCCGTCCCCTTTCCCTGTCTTTGGATGCACTGTCGCGGTCAAAACCTGGCACATGTCCAGATGATCTCTGGTCCACTGATATTTTCCGTTGTGCGACATCAAATTTTGAAGAGATAAGATAGAATCTTTCTTAAACAATCATATTCCATGGCGACCAACAATCCTCGAGGAGATGCAATGCTATATGTCTGTGTTGCAGTGGGTGCTGTTGTCACCATTGCCGTTCTCCTACGACTGATGGCGCGATGGAAGATCAAGGCGGCCTTTGCCGTCGATGACTGGCTCATAGTCGCCAGTCTTGTCCCTACTTATGGCATGCTCATTTGCGGTGGTTTCAGTCAGTCCCCTTCTAGAAGAAGACAAACTCTTACAGTTTTGACATTTCTGCGTAACCAGTGGTCAAAGAGGGCGGAGCAGGGAGGCCTATTGCGACTCTGACCAATCCTGAAGTTACTATATTCCTCAAGGTGAGTTTTCCGCAATCGCTGATTCTCAGATTACTGAAGAGTATCTCACTTTTTGCTCAGGCGCTTCAAGCCACCCTCATAACATATTCTCTGACCATAACGACTGTGAAAATATCCATCCTCTTAATGTACCGCCGTATCTTTCCCACCAAATTGTTTCGCAAAACAACTCTGTTTCTGGGTGTTGCATGCGTCGCTTGGTTTATCGCCGAAGTTTTCAGCGACGTTTTTCAATGTCACCCAATCGTTGCGGCTTGGGACCCGGCCTTCATGTTCTCTAACCAATGCATCAATCTTGAGGCCTACTTTTGGGGGATCTCGGCGACAAACATGATACTTGACGTGATCATCTTGTGTCTACCTCTACGCGTGGTCTGGGAACTCGAGCTTCCAATACGACAGAAGTGTATCCTCTCTGGGATCTTTCTTATGGGTGGCTTGTAAGCTTTACCTTCTTGCGTGTTCTACGTGACTCGTCTTTACTGACCATTCGCAGCGTATGCATTGCGAGTATAATGCGCATGATCACCCTAACTATCCTAAGTAGTAACGATTTAACTTGTAAGCCATGCCTGGGTCGCAGCATAGGTACTACGCAGCTGACATCGCTTAGATTCCATTGTCACCCCATATCTTTGGAGCCAGCTCGAGCCCAGCACCGCCATCCTCTGCGCGTGCCTCATCACCTACCGTCCCCTCTTTACTAACGTCAGCCTCGGCTTCCTGACGTCCTGGAGCCGCAGTCGACACACACCACCAGGCGGCAAGTCCATGTCCAATGGCAGCAGCCAACGCGATAGCACCATGCAGTGGCCCCTTGCGGGACCCGCTAGCGCTGGGTTCAAGAGTCTTAATGATAAGGCTGCGAAGGGCGATTTGCATGTTGTGCATGTTGATGTTGCCCCAAGGGGGGAGAGTCCAGCGAGCCCAACAAGCCTGATGGATACGAATCATCAGGATGACTTTGGATTTCCGATGGTTAATGTTAAGAGAGGGAACTCATTTGTTTGAGCATCTGCCGTATAACGTCGTGCGTGCTCCTATCGAAACAGCTGAGGTTTGGATTATGCGCTGTATACAATCGTGTCTTGATTTCACTTTAGTGTATCTCTGGGTGTCTCAAAGGAGCATGCGCACGGTAATATCTCATCCCGATTAATCGGTCACGGTGCGTTGTATTCGGCGTAAGTATATTGGGGCTTGCAACTTCTTGAACGCCCATAGATTTGCTGTCTCTTGGCTCTGGATGTTTCAGTAAATAGCGGGAATGAGGGTGTTGTTGGCAATACATGGGAAAGATGGGCGTTGGATACAAAAGACCGATCGCTAAACACACAAATATAGAGGAAGACTCGTCATTAGCAGTAATCCTGATGGGGCATAGGTACTTTAAAACAGCTGTAAAAAAGAATTGTGCTTTTGGACTGGCCAATCGGATTCTCGCACCCTAATATTCCTCGTTCTACACCGATCTATCTTCGCGGCAGTCAATCTATCTAGTCTGAGCATTGAAGCTACTAGCTCTAGTGGTGGTCACTGAAATCTCGAAAGAGATAGAGTACAGTTGGAGAATTGGTCACCGATGGTAGAGGAAGTGGTTCTTAAGACAATTCTCGCCACCTTGAACGAGTAGCTGTGACCGAAGATGACCATGGCGTTGTATGACATTGTCGTTTAGACCCGAGCGCATCGAATGAAAGCCCGGAAAGAGTTCGGAAAGTTATTCGCGATACGTTTCGAGAAACTCGTATGAGAGACCCCGGGTCTCCGAACACCGTTCAGCCCTCCGGGTGGACGTGTACTGTGGATTCTTCCCCAGTCGTCTCTGATGTGATGGATTACAAGTCCGTCCTGCAGGCATGGTCTGAGGGTGTTGCGCAGGGGTGGGACGTTTGGGTATTTGGGTGGCTTGGCTGTATCTGCTAGGAAGATGAGATGGGTTGATGGATGATAGGGAATGTCGAGGTGTGTTTTGAGGTGAAGCGCGGGTGGCATTCGAACGGACAGGGGGGTGTTTGAGATGTGCTTTTGGAAAGGTATGTTTGAGTGTTGTCGATTGTGCGATTTGCAAAGATTGGCTGGGGGATTGTGGGGTGCGCGAGAGTTGTGAGATCAGTGTAGTGGGTGGGTTTGACCGAAGGCAGAGTTTGGGTTGGAGGCTTGCATCGTTGATGAAGAGATTGTAAGATACAATGTACGATGATAGTTGATTCAGAATCTTGCAACAACAGTGTTGCGATTCTCATAGTGGGGCCAAATTGCCCAGGACTATTCACCAAGAGTGATTGCCATCTCATGGTGTACATAAAGGTTCTGTATGTGCTATAGAGAATCAGGTCCCCTGTTTCTGCTTTGAAATTGCCTCCTAGATATAGACAATAATAGCATCATCTTACAAAGCACAGTATACATGTTTGTTTAAAAAGACGTCAAAACTTGCATACTCTACGGAGACACCGAGGAACAACAGCGACCCTTAAGGCAAAAGCGAAAGCGGAACCCTGGCTGTGGAGACCAGGCAGCTCTTGCAACTGGTCGTGTGATTCGTTACTGGAAGCTGATCCTTTCAACCGGCAACCTGTTCTTGAACACTCGCTTCTTAGGACGAAACTAAGAAGTAGCGACGCCGGCAGGTGCTGGGGACGGAGCTAGGGCCGGTGTGTCCATAGTGGTGTCGGAGAGAATAAGGTCCAGTAAATTGCCACCTGGGGCGGATGACTTCGTCGTGTCGTTGAGTGAAGCCGGATTTAGATTGGGTAAGAGGAGGCCGTGGGGACCGTGACTGTTAGGGACCCTTCGATTCATCTCCGAGTTGGTAGACCATATAAAGAGACCAACACCTCCCTTTCTGCCTTTGGTGGTAGAGTAGATCAGGTAGTGTTCATAGAGGTGCCGCAAAGTATTGAACCGGAGACGGACCAAGAGAAATCTTACTCACCTGCGGCCTCCCACCCCGATTGCTTGGCTATTTTGACACAATACCACTCGACTTTCTGAGTGGCGCGCCAAATGTCTTCGTAACTTGCCAAGTCTGTGTTGGGTAGCTTCCCCCAGTCCCGGGCATCGCTACCAGGTAGATCACTCGGTTGAAAAAAGTTTAGATTCACAATCGCCACGGTGCAAGATCCTTTGCGGAAAGGCTGTCAGCATGCCCATGAAAAGTAAAAGACAAAGGAAATTAGCCACTCACTGTATATGTATTTTCGCGGTGTCTTTGTTATAGCGAGGGACAGATGTGGATGATCACCATCGGGAACAAATTCAAATTCGTGATCGCCATGTTTGCGGACTTCAAGATCATGGAGCATTTGGATTGCAGCCAGGCAGTCTGATTCTTGGTCGCCTCGGTATTCCCATAGTGGTGAGTCTACGCAGTGGGGTTCCCCAACTCCGTGCCCCCCTGCCAAAGAGAAATTTCCGTGTTGGATGACAAGACTCCTTGCAAATTGAATGAAAAGGAAAAACGCAAGAAAAGGGTTCAGATGCTCGTGAACGAACGAGGAAGAGCGGTGGGTTGTCATTGTGAATCGAAGACCAGCGTATAAGCTTTGAGGACTATAGTAATGCTGAGGACTCGGTGATTTTTATGAGATAGACTTGCCTTTGCGGCTAGAGGAGGTTATCTCCAATAACGCGCTCCCGTGGTTCCTCAGCACAGGTAGATACCGTGCGAGCCGCAAACAGACAGCACGGGCATACATAGGTATGAGAAAACTGCCTTGTACATCATGATCTCGAGGTTCATGCGATATGACACTTTTGGTATAGAATCCGGGGAAGTGCCGGTCGGTTAGATTTTCTCATTCATTTATAACGACATTGTGAAGTACGAAAACATCGTGCAAATCCAAAACTATGGAATTGTGGCAAGGTACTTCCTCACAGCATAAAACCACGTGAAAGAAAGCAATCCTGATCATGACACCTGGAACCTCTCCTGGTACCTTTACTGAAAGTGGCTCAGGGCGCACGTTGGACTTGCGAACGCGCATGTTTCACAGTAAGAGGCGAGAAGTGTGTACGAGCTCATGGCAGGGAGCGGGTCTTCAGATGAACAGACATGGCAATGTTCAGGAACCGAAAACAAACAGATGTAACTGGATCAAGTGTCCGGAAGTGCCTCTTTCATACCCGATCCAGTGGAATCAAAACACTTGAGCATCTTGACGACCTGTTTTCGAGAAATTCGGACGAAGAAGACGAACAGAAGAAGAAGCGCAGTAGGGAGCAAGGAGATATGAGAACACAAGCGACAGTCTGAGCGCCCTCGGCCGCCGTCTCACCTGCCAACTTGCTAGTCCTCATCACTATCGTCATCATTAACATCATCATGGCCCGATCTCTGCAAGTAGAGAGTCAAGTTTGTCGCTTCTCAGCGTTGATAGCTTGTTACACAACAGCAAGCATGTATGAAAATGGTTAGGGTTTGGTTGGTTGGTATGCATATGTACTCTCTAGGAGAGAGATGTCTGTCGGGCTTTTCCCCGCCCACCGCAATCAACCAACCAACCAACTAGTCAACCAGATACTCGCCGCCGCCCACGTCTTCCGGTTTCATCTCTTCTACTGATATCTCAATCTCAATCTCAATCTCGTTTGACGCATCATAACCTTCACATATAAGGCCGAAAATGTCCTCGAATAATACCAACCAAGCCGCAGGAGCTCAAGCTTCAGCGGGGACGACGACGCGGGACTTTGGAAACCAGAATAGTGGTACTCGTCTTCTACCCCTAAAGCACCGATGATTGCTGACCTTTCCTCACCAGGTACTACCCAAGAAGCCCCTAAGCACTCCAAGAAAGAGCAAGAGCTTGTGGACCAAGGCAAGATGCCTGGCCTTGCCGAAGTCCCAAAAGATACCCACGTCAGACAATCGGGGGATGAGGACGCAGCTGGGAACAAAATACACCACAAAGGCCTTCTAGGCCACATCCTCCATTGGGAACATAGCGGTATGAACGCCGATAAGTGAGGGGATTTCGCAAAGGCGGGAGAAAGGCACCTCGAGTCTAAGAGCTGTGAGAGCACCACAAGGCGGATGTTAGACAACCATGCGATATAGAATATGGTTTAGAAGAATGATTCACTATGGTGCAAGCTTCAATGATTCTAGGATTTGAACAGCGATGCAAACGATAGACTCATCCGGATTCCGATCTTGCGCTCAGTATGACCTATATGTGTCGCGGCTTTGTATGACCGTAGCATCAGAACGATTTTGTTCGATGCTTAATGTTTTAGAAGCAGATGCTTATTATTTCCAACAGCCTTTCTGCGATGCTTGTCCCTTTTTTCAGAAATGTTTGTTTGAACTTCCTTACGGTCGATCCTTTCTCCCAGAGCTACGTCGAAATCTTTCACTTTTTTGACCATCTTGCTAGTTGACTGAAGGTCATGCTTGATTTCCGCCTGTTTCTGTGGTGCATGTGTCCATTAAGATAGAAATGCTTTAGGAAGGCGCTGCTTACATTAGTAGGTCACTTTCACTAGTAATCCTACCGCTCAAATCATCTCTGTGAAACACGGTCGTAGATGTCTCTGAAACCATTAATACGTCTAGAGTACTTGGATGTCTTCCTCCTACCAACTGACATCGCTGAGCCCAGGTGTAGAAGAGCCAGCCTTTCTCGGTAGGTGAAACGGAAGACCACAAAAAACGAAGGATGCTACCGGGTTCGCAGCAGGACTCCAGCACCTTAAGTTCTACTGCTGCTAAGAAGCATGAGGACGAACTTCGACGCCTCTAGGAGTATCTCATTGCCTTTTGGATTATCTTGACTACTGGTGGGTCAAAGCAAAGCTTTCTGGATGGATGGTCTCCGTCCAGCTACCCGTGTGGTACCAAGATCGTTACCTCTAATACCACAGCAACGAGGAGCCAGCCAGACCCAGCATGAGATGGGTTTGAACATGGTACTCCTTCATCTAAACACACAGTCCAGCTCTTCTCGGTTTGCTCATTACTAATAGAATCCCACCAGCGCGCGTGCTGACAGATTTGACCATATTGACAACCTCCAAACCGTTGATCACATCACGTAGTCTACTCCCAACTCATACCTCGACCTCCTTCCTCGTCGACGTAACCGTAATCTCCGGCTTGCAACAAATCGTTTGCAACACCACGCAATACCTCTCCGTCAGCCCTATCAGCTTCTCCACCTTGCCTTCGTCTGCATCCGTATCCAGCTCAAACCCCAACCTTATCGCCACAAACCCCACCGGCGCCCCCTTGTCCACCCCCAGCGTCCCCCGGAAATCCAGATCTCCCTGCGCCCGCACCACCCCACTTTTGATCTCGATACCCATTGCCGTTGCGACGGCCTTGAGCGTTACGCCCGCGCACGCCACCAGCGCTTCCAGCAACATGTCCCCGCTGCACAGCTCGCCGGAGACGGCCGGGTCGTCGCCGCCGGCCGCGGGGTGCAGGCCGGCGACTTTGGCTTTGGCAGAGGCGATGGCGGAGCCTGAAGAGAGGGTGCAGGCGATGGAGGTGGCGTCGAGGGTGCCGCTGCTTTGGAGGGTGAGGAGGGCGGAGGAGGGGGTGTTGCGGTATTGGTCTTTGAGGGGCGCCTGTTGGGCGCGGAGGGTAGGGCCGTCCATGGTGGAATTGTGTTAATGGTATGGGAATGGTAAGAGACTGTCTCGCTCGGGTTGGCGGAATCTGACCATTACGAGCGAGCGGGTCTGCGAAGAGTGCGGACTTGAGACTTCCCTTGGCCCCGCAGGTTCCCCTCTCCTCTTTGGATTTGTGTAGTCATGCTGACTAATGGTCACCAAATGAAATGCTTGGTTGATATTTTGACCATTTACCAATTGAAGGAACAGATAATTTGAACCTGAGATGTATTGGAACTCTCAAGCCCTTATTCGCTATGCTTAACGATAGTGGCAGGATTAATCCAAAAACCGAACGCAATACCAAACCCAAGAGAATGTCCAAACATTAAGAAACTAAAAGCTGTCTGTCCAAAGCCAAAAGCAGATTATGCCGTCCCATCATCCCTCGCTATGCTGTGCTGCAGGTCCAACCTGCTATATGCTTCTGTTGAGCTGGCATGTCGCCTTGTAGATGTACCTAGCATTGTACTTTGCCGTCGGCGAGGGTCCATACTGGTCTATCACATTATTAGTAAGTTATGAGAGACCGATACACGAGAAACACACCCAGAAACCGCATCGTTATCCGCTGTAGTGTTGAGATTGATATCCTTGAAAGTCTGTGCAATGACGGCGCCATGCTGAGGATTATTGCCCATCATGATGATTTCGGGGGCGTTGATGTTCATGTTGTTGGTATTATTGAGATCATACTGAACGGTGACAGCGGACGGAAGGTTGAACTGCGAGTAGAGCGTGCAGGTACGGTGGCCGGATCGGACGCTGGCTGGAGTGGAGAACTTGTACACGTAGGTGGCGCAGGTGGTCGGGCGGTTCAGGCACTCTTGGATGCAGTCGCATTCGTCCTTGACTGTGGGGAACTGCAAGTCAACTTCGGTCACCACGCCGGTAACGTCGAAACCTTTGGTGTCTGGTTCCTATGTGTTAATATAGTTCTTTGAGCTACACGGAATAGCACCAGGGACTTACAGCGAACGCAGCCCTTGTTCTCGGTCTTGAGGTGCTGGCAGATAGGCTTCAGGCCCTGATCGTTGTCGCGAACGGCCAAGGGCCCGGCCATTGCGCAGACGGCAAGGAGAGATGTAGCGAGGATGGCGTTGGAGAAATACATGATGCGATGTTTTGCCTTTTTTGGTGGTGGCTAGTTGCTGGGATTTGAGTAGTGTATGTTGGTTTTTGAGCGTGCAAGCGAATCGACAAAAGATCGTGCAAAGAAAATACTTTGGAAGGGAAATTTGCGAGTAGGAGATAAGAAATGATACTGAAGATTTGAACTAGAAAGATGCTGAGGAATGAAGAGACTGGTGAATAAAAAGCCTTGAAGGTAAGGAGTCCGCTTTATAGCTTTCCGGAAAAGCCATAGTAATGTCTTAAGGTTGGTATGACCCAGAACCACAGCATTAGGTCTTTCAGAAACGAAGGGCCAGCAGCAACATATCAGCTTTCTCGAAATAGACGTGCTAGCTTGTCAACAGTTTCCTCGACTGGCGGGATGGAACAGCCCCGTATCTATCTTGAGTGCAGGCTGTCTTTCAGGCGTGCCATATTGTGGGAGGGAACAGAATGTCGTCATGTGATAGCGGATCCCGATGGGTGACTCGCTGAGCAACTTTGTTCTTGATTTCTTGTGACTTCGTACCACAGTAGAACCGAATGAGGTTGGTAGGTGGTCGCGGCAGATGCCGGTCAGACAATAGTAAGAAAGGTCTGGGCTGTGTTGTATTTGTGGCTGATCAGAGAGTGCTTTTAGACTGTCGAATCCAGAGTACCCATGCTGTTTTGCCCAATCACAATGCCAGCAAAGTAAGGATAAGCACTTAAACGTTGTACGCACTTAAAACGTTGTAAGCACTTAAAACGTTGTAATAAGCACTAAAAGAAGCTGTTGATCGAAACGTCTACTATTATGGGTCTAGCACGGGGCCTTAAAAGATTGGTCATGAGAAGTATGTACTGTAGTCTGTATGCGCTCGAAACTCGGTTGAGATCTCGCTTTTTATTAAGCTCAAAGGCTCGCAGTTTCAGGACATTCTTCAACGTCTTCGGCCCTATTGGAATAAACGGATAGCCTCTGTGATCGACGGTTACTCAACAGAAGCCTTCAAATACTGTAATCGAAGTGCTTGCACTATTCAGTGACATCTCTTGCATGCCTCAAGATGTCCGTAGAACTCTCCCGAGGCATAGAAGTCGACCCACATGGAAAGAAATATCTTGTTGAGAAAAAGACCGAGTCCGTTAGTCTCCTCGAGGAAGACGAAAAAAGTTTGAAGTACAAACCGGCTTCACACCGCATTTCGCTGCTTCAGATTGTTTCTCGCTCTCGAATCACCATCCGCGTTCTTGCGGTCATGGCTTCTCTTGTCAGCTTTGTCCTGATCACGTATTCGGTTGTATTTTTCGAAAATGCGCAGAAAGCGGGTTCTGTCAAAGACTCGACAGGTGGAAAGCCACAGGTTGACGTGAAGCCTGCTGTGACATTCTCTGGTATCGGAGGTGCTAGCTTCTTTTTGTCTCTTCTGTTGGTATTTGCTTGCTGTGGATCGAAAAAGGTAAGATGCTAATGCGCAAGAGACGAAAGATTGCCGGCTGAATGAGACCCTTCTTGCAGATGAAAAACGTCAACGATCTGAGTAATGCCGTCTTTGCCATCATTGGATGCTGTGGTTTTGCAGCATGGATGGGTGGATGTACCTACATGAGTAAATCTGGCTTAGTGACGAAACCCCTGTGGTAAGGATGTCTTCGATTTCCTCTTTAGTCCGTGAATACCAATTAACAGTTCCTTCTATTAAGGCACTATGCTTGTCAAGAGAAAGGCGATCGTCACGCAGGACTTGACTTTACTCCTATATGTAACCTCTCGGTCAGTGATCTATCATGAGGCCCTTTTTTTCCGACTCTAACCTTAATATTTCTGCAGACCTATGCCTGGGATATCGGCGTCTTGCAAGCGTGTTTTGATTTGCTCACCGTTATGAATGTTATACTTGGCTTCATGCTTCTCAAGGTGGCGAGGTTCCAGAGGTTTGGCAAGTTCTAATTAGTGCCTAACATATCGGAGTACATCTTGTATTCCCCTTCAAAGGGACCATATCGAGTCCTTAGCATTTTGCGCCGCAGGGTGTTCCGTTTCCACAAGCTGATCGCCACGAATCCCGATATTGTTCGAATTCTAGGGTCCTTGGTCGTGATCGTGGGTAAAAGCAATATTCGATATGTCGGTACTTTCTTTCTCTCAAGTCCGGGTCAGAATTGGCGACTCTGACCGCAAATATGCTTTTGCTCCAAGCCGACCTAAGGGCCTCATAGTGATAGAAATACCTGCGCACGATTTTGTTTGGTCTGCTTTCATAAGCGGTGACAGCTAAGTTGGAGCACTCGTCCAAGCTACGACGATGAGCAAAATATCTAGTCCTCACACCTCGGCGTAAGGTAGTAATTCTACTCTTTCAACTGACCAATATGGAATAACAGCAAGGGATTTGATTCCGACGCCGTCACTGACGCACTTATCTTGAAAGCACGTATGTAGGTGGTAGCGCTCTTCTATTGGCCGGTTACGGCTAAACCAGTGGAGCTCAATACTCACATGATATCGTGAGACGAAGTTTTTCATCAATTCACTGTTGCTCCAGCCCTGAAACGTCGGGGATAGTGATTGGAAAGTGATGTCCTTGTCTTCCGTAAAGAGCACACGTAGACTTGTTTTCCAGCGGTAGATTACGAAACCGTTATTAAAATAGACATTACTGTTATTGTTGTTAAGACTGAAGAATTTCACCGACCATGGCCTTGCTCTTCGTCCCCCATGCTATTGACAGTGAGCTTCCTTCCTCTCCGTCGCCTTACTACCGCACGTTGCTCACTACATCCTCCACAGATATCCTCTTGCGTTCGCCCATCTTTACCAACGTCAGAGCACAATGGGGAAACGAGGCTCTCGCAAGGTCAAAAAGGCGCCACCGGGGTACTACGATGCCCTGTGCGAGGACATCGCAGCCAAAGGCAGGACCCCTCGAGACCATGCCGACAACACAACGAAGGGCACGAAATCGCTCCTGCAAAAATGGCACGGGTCAGTGGCCTTACAAATTCCCTTAGAAGCATGATAACGCTGGCGCTGATCAAGATTCTGCAATACTCTGGACAGAGACCCGCAACCGTTCCTTCAGGAGGCAAAGGCGGCGCACTTGAAGGTATTCCTGAAGTGGACTTTGGATACATATCCGGGCATTGAAGCCAGTAGTAGTCTACATAACTACTGGAGATTGCTCAGGATGCAGATTTAGATCAAGGCTAGCCGTTTGCTTAGCGATACTGATTCAAGCGATGTTATCAACGTAAGACCACCTCCGAGATCGCGAAGCCAAGGCAGCTAAGTTTCCTGGTATAGTACCTGAACTGGCTGGTGAAGCGACACGAGCTGCGCAGATTACCAAAAGAGAGAGGAGTTACCAACGTAGACAACATCTATCACATTTTACTCCATCATTGGGTTAGGGACGACTCTATTTTCCCAGATGAGCAGCAGCGAAACCAGGTTGCGGCCGGGATTCTCATAGCATCATACTTTGGATGTAGGCCGGTGTCGATGTTTGACACGAGGCTGCAGTTCCAAGATGAAGGAGAAGAAGAAAGTCCGTCCGTCGAAGATGCACCAAGCGGCTTGAGCTCGGAGGCCTCCGAAGCGCTGATAGCAACAAGAACGACGACGACTTCAGCATGTATTCGGACAGTCAAAGCGATAACGATACCGACGATGGCGCTGATGCAGGCGACGACGAGACGAGAACTCTCCTCTGGCGGTATATTGAATTCTATGTTGCTCGGAACGAGGCAAACGGCCAGCCTGACGTACTGTTCGAAAAGGTGCACATACTGCACACCAAGGGCGAAGACCACAACCGGCGAGTGTAAGCTGAGCTTCCCTGCTCATCCCCGTCATTGCTAATCGTCATTAGAAAGAAGTTTGTCATCACCAGGGCCGATACACCGCTACTGTGCCTGGTGGACCACCTACTGTCGATGGCTCTACATGATAACATCTTTGTGGCTCAGTCGCTGAGCAACGTTACCAACATTTTCGAAGCGGAGATCCCAGAGGATAAGTTATGTCTTCAGCTGAAGATACAGCGCAAAGCGCTCGATCAGCCTGTCTTCCGCGAGCCTGACACTTCGTCCTGTGGATATGGCACGGCCACAACGAAGCCTTTACGCGTCTCGACGTGGCTGCGCTATCTACAACGCCTCGGACTAAAAGCAGAACTCGAACTTCCCTCGACGCAGTATTGCTTTCGTCGCGGTCTCATTAATGCCATCAACAGTATGTTTGTTCCTAAACTTATTACCGTCGCCGTGACTGACTTCCTCGAGATAAGGTCCCTTCTTCCGTCCGAGATCAAAATTTTGACCATTTGCCGGGCACTGTCTGGTATTACCTCGATCGAGAAATCCGTTGAGACACACAGGCCGCTTTCTTCGGCTGTCCTTCCAACGAGGTTGTGCAGCAGCCTGCTAGGCGCATGACTTTGAGCGCGGACAAGACTGCCCCTTACGACATCGATTCGAAGCTCGTGCAAGAGAGCTTTCAGGCTAGCGAGACGGTTAAACGGTTAAAACAGAAGAGCCGACTTCTTACGCAAGAGATGTGGCGAACCCTAGGACTCGTCAAACATGCTTCTCCGGGAAATGATCTGATTAAGAAGAAAGCTGAGATCGAAGCGAAGCTGCACCGTCAAAAAGCTAATCGGCGCAATGACCTTTGAAAGAAGGTTCGAAAACGCCACTTCAGAAACGCTGACATCGCTATCTTGAAGCGTCAATTTGGTGGAGCGCCGCCCATCATGCCTAGTGAAGGCCTGATGCTAGCTCATTCAATTCGCTATAATATTGCAGAGCGGGATCAGATTGTACGTCTCACTTGTGAAGATCAGAGTTGCCTCATTGAGAAAGAAAATCATATGGCGCGGGTTCAAGCTACCCAGGCTCGACTGAAGCTCTGTACATGACAGGAAGCTTCGCATCGGCGCCAGTGCCACCGTGGCAGCCAAGAAGAGCTAACGCCAAATGGCGTCGATACTCGAGGGAGCACATCGGCTATCATAGATATGCCCTTCGAACAGCCACAAACCCGGTCCATACCCGGTTCAGACTCTCCCCGTATTAAGATAGAAGAGGAAGAGCCACAGTCTATTGCTGCCCAAGACCTAACGCAGTTGTTTCCATTACAGTGCCAGCCTACGCAGTGCACGTTCTGTCTAGGCAATACAGCTTGGTCGTACGCAGACCGAACTGTTGCGTACAGCACGCCTCACAAGATGATGAATCATGTTGAGAGGCATCTTTCAAAGTATAAGCCCGTCCGCCTTCGCTGCCCCAGGCTATTCGCAGCACAACATCGCTTTCCGTTACTTGTGATAGATTTTCAGCATCATAGGCTCGTTTAGAAGTTGATAAAGACTACACTGTTAAGCTCTTTGTTCTATAGTATGTTCGAATGATACACGTCGTCACATTGAGTAGTTTTAAGATTATTTTCGAGGTGTCTGCCGTCGTTTTCTATCCATGGACGAGTAATGATTATAGCATGCTATTGTAGTGGGATGCCGTGAACCAAGAGTTTTCGTATATCCATTGTATGCTCGCTGATACAACTCGTACGCAGCATCATGCTGCTGCTGTCGATGAAGAATGACGGCCAGGTGATATACACTGTGGAGCGTGTATGGGTGCTCTGGCCCAAGCACCTTCTTCCTTCCTGCTAGTGCCCGTCGGTGCATCGCTTCTGCCTCGTCGTACTTGCCTTGCCTCTCCAACATCGATCCAAGGTGACTGAGGCTGGTGAGCCTGTCTGGATGCTCTGGCCCAAGCACCTTCTCCGATCCTGCTAGAGCCCGCCGATGCATCGCTTCTGCCTCGTCGTACTTGCCTTGCCTCTCCAACACCGATCCAAGCTGGCTGACGCTGATGAGCGTGTTTGAATGCTCTGGCCCAAGCATCTTCTCCGATCCTGCTAGAGCCCGCCGGTGCATCGCTTCTGCCTCGTCGTACTTGCCTTGCCTCTCCAACACCGATCCAAGGTGACTGAGGCTGATGAGCGTGTCTGGATGCTCTGGCCCAAGCACCTTCTCCGATCCTGCTAGAGCCCGCCGGTGCATCGCTTCTGCCTCGTCGTACTTGCCTTGCCTCTCCAACACCGATCCAAGCTGGCTGACGCTGATGAGCGTGTTTGGATGCTCTGGCCCAAGCATCTTTTTCTCCCTTCCTGCTAGAGCCCGCCGATGCATCGCTTCTGCCTCGTCGTACTTGCCTTGCCTCTCCAACACCGATCCAAGCTGGCTGACGCTGATGAGCGTGCGTTGGTGCTCTGGCCCAAGCACCGCCTCTCTTGCTTTTAACGCACTTCGATTAATATTCCCTGCTAATTCATACTCGCCTACAAGGGATAGGTACCAGGCCGTTTTGATAGCAATCGATGCTTGATCTAGTGTCTCCTCTTCGCAGCCTGAAGAATAGCCAAGCACTTTCTTCGAGTGTGGAAGGAGTATTTGACAGCTCGCCCATGTTTCGTGCTGTCCGTTCGGAAAAGTCGCCGCCACGATTCGTAGCGACGCCTTCCGCCATTTTCCTACCTCATCATTCAGTTCTAACCATTTCCTCGTCGATAGCTGCACTAAGCTGTGCATCTCGAACGACTGGTCGCCTGTCTGCTGCCTCGATGGCTTCCTACCTTGCGTCCTAATCAGAGAGAAGCTTGTCAATGGCGTCACCGCATCCTCAAACTGCAGTCTGCTTCTACCATCGTACAGCAGGCGCTCTGGAACCCCTTGTCTGTCAAACATGGCCATCAGTGAGAGTAGGTCCGCAGCTGCCGGGCTTGTCTTCCGGATGTGCTCGAACGACATCTGCCAGGTGGTAATGACTGTGTCTGACACACTGCTGTCTCGTCGTAGGTCTCTCGCGTTTTGGATGTTGAGGAGATATGTCTGATTCTCTTCGCTCTCGCGGTACAACTCAAGATAAGTCGAGACATTTATCCTCGGCTCTCTTATAGCAACATAGGCGGCGGCGTGAGTAACGGCGAGAGGAATGCCTTCTAGAGCCTGCACAAGTGCTCTAGCATCGCCTTCAGAGGACTTGCTAACCGCAATCCTAGTCTTTAGCAGCCTTAGTGCGTCTTCCTCGGTCATTGGCTCGACCTGAATAACATTATACTTCAGCCCCACAAGGTTCAGTGCTGTAACCAGGTTTCGTGAAGTGACCAGTAGCCATCCACTTCGAGCTTGGGGAAGGAAACTTGCTAACGACGTTGCTTCACCGAGATGCTCGCTTGCATGCGCAATGCCTCCAGACTCAGTGCCGGGAGAAGAGAGAACGCGGTCATCGTCGGCATTGTCGACTACCATAAGCCACCGGCCGTTTCTCTCATCGCAAAGCCAATCATGCACGAGTCGGAGGATATCAACCTTTGGGTCATCGCGTCCGGGGAGATCGACCTTGGTGGCAATGTCTCTATAGGCTTGCTTGAATCTGGCAGCATTGCTCGCATGCACCCAAAATACCCAGGTGTGCGGCGTAGACTCCCTTACTCTGTACGCATACTCGATGGCAATCTGAGATTTCCTAGGAGGGATATGAGTCTGACTTCGTGTTGGATGGTGTACAGTGAGTCTTACCCCACACCGCCTAGACCGATGAGCGCCACTCGGCTGTGGTCTTGTGAAGCTGCTTGCCCATGCTTCTCACGTAGATCTGCCATAATGTCCTCTCGGCCCACAAACATGCTATCCCTCTGGAACGGGACCATGATAGACGGCTTGGGTTTGTTTTGTGCTCGTACTAGAGCCGGACCATCATTAGCTAGGAAACAAGCGTAGTGGTAATGAGGGTGATAATGATTAATGGGGTTGGTGGTGGAACAAAATACTCTTTGCTCTACGTAGAATAGAATGAGACCTATAGAGGCTACCTACGAAAACGAGCCGCAACCACGTTTGGAGCATCCCGCTCAAACTGCCTAAGCTTGTCCCGTGCACTGGCATACCCTTGGTCGTTCCTAGCGTCGAACTTAACGATCGTCGAATGGTCGGCGTCCAGAGGGATCATCTCCTCCATATGTTCAGGGAGCTGGAGAAGAGCCGAGTCGGTATCCACCGCGGTGACAAAGTCGCCGGTCCTTTTCCATCGTTTACTTTCGCTGTCCTATCCTCAAAGTATAAGCGCTCTTCCAAGGTCGTGTAGATTAGAGTGTCATACAAACTCTAGCTGCCTAGTCTGCCCCGTCTCGTAGAAGCTCACGACCTTCCGGTCTCGGATGAGATTTTTGAAGTCGACCAGCTGAAGCGTTAGTAAGTCGGATTTGCTCCTGATCTGCTGAACCAGTGCCCTTCGCGGGTTATTATCCGGCCCGGCTAGCATCTTCTGAATATCATCCACCACTAGGCCTTTGTGGGGAACTGCGAATAGAAGCATGCCGTATGTAGCTCTATAGAGAGTTGCAATTGTTGGGTGATCGTCTTCGTTTGTCTGGACCGCCTTAATAAGACACTGTGCTGCTGGCTTAGCCTGATGCGATTCATAGTCCACAGCACGCGACCTACATGAGCGAGTATAATACCGCCGAAGCCGTGTGCGATGAAGAAGAGCGGCCGCTGTCTTAGCTGGCGCGGCCGTCAGTCTCACGCTTTAGAGACCACGTGGTGTAATAGCGCTTACCTCCTCTGTGTTTCTGACCTTTTTGAGCTCTTCTATTAGCTCACGGCCGTAGTCCATGATTGTATCGATTCCATGGCTTGACAGCTTTGAGTTGTAGCCATAGGTCATCGTTCGGCAGCATGGTAGGTCCTTAGAAAGGAAGTCACGCAGCCACATCCGGCCGAGGTTTCCCTTCCCTCTCCATGAGCCATACGCGTGTCCGTCGAGGCGAGTGATTGCGATTATGCTACGACGCGGTGAATTAGTAGTGAGCAGTAAACGGGAAGTAGCCTCTAGTAGCACTCAGGAATGGCGAACAGCAGCTTACAACCGAGCAGAAATACTACGTACTCTGCGACAACCGGCGCTTCTGGGTTCGGCTTGTACAACTGGGTGAACCCGAAGAAGTGGCAGTCAAAGTTGAGGTCAGTATCGCGCATCTCAACCTGCCAATTCGCTAGTGGGTCCGCTACTAGCTTGGACAGGAACGTAGGAACGCCTCCTTGGAACTCCACTAGCGCAATGCTTTCCTCCTCATTGTAGCACGAGGGCACGATATCCGTGCTGATATTTAGCTTTGATCTCTCTTCCTCCGATAGGTTATCGCTGATGGTAGCCTTTAGCCTTTCGTTCAGCGCGTCGTTAGGCTGCGAGGCTGGGAGACCGGTAACGCGAAACACGGGGCCTTTCTTCCTAGCGGCCATCTTGGATCATACCCTGTTCGAGCGCAGTTTTTGAGCGGCGGAGGGATAGCAAAAAGGCGGGCGGTCGATTTATCAACGCGAAGAGGGCTCGTTGCGGCAGAGAATGGCAGCAGCTCATGGAAGAAGCGCAGGGACGGACTTACTGTTGCTTGTACCATTCTACAGATGGCAAGTGGTGCAAATTAGAGTAAGCATGTACTGTAGAATGCCGGTCTGAGCAGAATAGAAACACGACTTTTTCTTAGGCGCTGGAAGGTCACCTAAACACCACGACAGAACCCGACTTGTTCAGCCGCATCTATTCTACCTGTTATCGCATGTCCTAGCCTTGTGCGCTGGCGCCCGCGCCGTGGGGCACGACGCAGAACTACACTCGCAGGCGCGCGAGGTGCAGCTTCTGCCGCGCAGACGCCCATGACGATGGCTCACCCACAGCAGGAGACTATAGCTCGGCAGACCAACACTAAAGCTCGGTGGACCATGCAAAGTGTCCGAGCATGGTCAGGTAACCATGCGCATAATTCCGCTTTTCTGCGCTACTGGTAATGTAATCTAAAATCACAGAAAACAGCATCTAATCTTCTAAAATATATCACATCAACTCTATTATTCTATTGATGATTAATTCATAATTAATCAACAAATAATAATTAATCAATTCATTATCAATAATTGATTAATCATGAACTTACTTATGATATCTTCTGTTACGATCCTAGCTACGCATCTTCGTTGGTAGCTATGTTGATGGCTATCCTGAGGGCTATCGCCGATCGCTCGCCGCTAGAGCATAGGCTTGTTCCGAAGCCAACCCTATTCAGGGTTAGCTTATGTTCTTCTGAGTCATATAGATAGCCGGCCCTTCCCTTCTAGATACTTTCCTTCCTTAGCATTTATATACTCGTTACCTTACACCCATATGACTCGCTCTATGCTGGCCCTAACATCTTCACATATGTTGCTTTTATCATTGACATATCAAAATTTTTCCTCAAATATAATCTCATTCAGTCTATCAATTTATTATTAATCAGTGATCAATATAACATTGATCAACGAATGAACATTCAGAACTTGAAAACTTATTAAGATAAAATGACTGATTAATTATTGATTGATGAATTATTAATAAACAATCAATAAGTTTTATGAAAAGAAAACTTAATGATGTAAATAATTATCAATCAACAATTGATCACGTAATTTACATTTGAGATTGACAAGTTGTGTAACTTGTCTGTCAATTGAAATTTCAGAATTATTAATTCAAGATCAATCTAGTATTGATTGTGTATTATTGATTGATGGTTGAATGGGAAAGAGTTCAACGGACCATGGAAATTTTGAAATGGCTCAGCCGTGCGGCGGGAAGCCTAGCGCAAAACGTTAGCGTTGGTACCCCAACCGTTAGTGTTGGTCTGCCGACCTGCATCCTCCCCACAGCAGAGGATCAAGTCGAGTGGCCTGAACTTCTGGTCGAGCGATGGCCCCCCCGGAGCCGCAGACGCCGAGTAAGCCATGCTAGCCATTGGGTCGCGCCCCGCTGATCTCGCACCGCATCATCGCCGCCCAAGGCCTGGGCGCCCATCCCTACTATACATGGGTTGATAAAGCCTCGAGGTCAGATGACGGCGCATCGAAGTGCTGAAGGGATAAGTTACTTAGAAAGAGCAGAGAGTGGCAATGCAAGGACGGTAACGATGGCCTGACGGAGGTTATGTGGCCGCAAGACATACTGGTGCCACTGTTCGGGAATGCGCGGATCGCAACATACAGCTATGAGTCGGACTGAAAGAATCGTAGTGTGAAGACGAGCCTGCGGCAGAGAGCTGAACAGCTCTTGAATGTCCTGTTTCAGCACAAACAGCATGCGAATGTAAGCCGTTCGACAATCGATACGCCTCAGTCTGTTCCTGAGCTGACCGCACTCAACAGGAACGCCAGAGGTTGCTCATCTTGATCGGACACAGCCTTGGGGCCCTCGTCATTCAGCAGGTCCACAGAGCGTTTCGGTCTCTATCATCCCATCTCCATCAAGTGATGCTGCCAGGGAGGAAAGGTTGAAAGATTTCAAAGATGATGGCTTGAAGGCTTTCTCGGCGGATGACTTCAAACGGATGCTTGAACAGGTATACTGCCCTACCCGCTGTTTGTATCGGCTTGATGCTGGACTGAAGAAGATAAAGGCCAGCGATGCGATAGGGATTCGAGCTCCTGGAGTTGCTCGGACGGAGGGGCAGTCGACCTTCTCCGACGATGTCTTCCGAATCGAGCTGTGCGGTCCGATGAAGAACCACCTGAGCGTGATTGACGTACCTGGGATCTTTCGGACCATCACCGAGGGCCTGACAATCGAAGAGAATAAATTACTGGTGAAGGGAATGGTGCGTCGCTACATCGAAAATCCGCGAACCACTATACTTGCTGTGCTCCCGACGAACGTCGATATTGCGACCACCGAAACCCTTGATCTTACGGCAAAGGTCTGTCAGAGCAACAGACGTTGAGAATCCTCACCAAGCCCGACGTTGTCGATAAAGAAGCAGAGCAAGATACCACAGATCTGGTTTGCGTCAGGAAGAATAAGCTGAAGCTCGGATACTCTCTCGTTTGAAATCAAGGGCAGCAGGGTCGAAATGTGACTTTGACAGAATGTCACTCGAGGCAGTCCCTTGATCGTCGCTGAACAAAGACCACGTGGGTATTGCCAGTCTCTCTCCACGGCTACGCGATCTTCTCGATAGAATCACGCGGTAGAAATTTTCAATAGAGCAACAGAGTTTTGACTTGCGAAGAAGAGTTGCGTGACCTCGAACCCAGTTGACAGACCCTGAAGCAACAGCAGAGATATCTTTCAGAAATCGCTATCAGGTTTCAGAAGATCATCACATACGCGTTGAAAGCTCAGTATGAATGTCATCAATTTCTGAAGAATCATGAAGACTTGAGACTTGCAACGCTGATAGTCAATTTCAATTTGACTTTTTCTGAGAATCTGAAGAGAAGAGAGCACGCAGTGAGTCTTAGTGAGATCAAATTCTCTTTCAATAAGAGTTTTTGAAAGCTCAAAGCAGCACGATCTTCAAAGCTGAAATTGCAAGAATCTTTTTCGAAATTGCTTAAAGATCAGAAGTTTGCTGAAGATCTCGACGTTACAACGATCGCTCTCTTCGAGTATTCAGAGTTAGTCAATGTTGTGTCGACTGTTTCAATCTTTCTTTCCTCGTCATCAGATGATATAATGAAGTGAATCGAGCGTGAATACAAGTGATCAAGAGATTTCGAGCTTGACACCTTCAACTCAACGATACTTTCGACCCTGTTTCAAGAACTATCGACTAAATGGGAATATCTTGCAGGCATGTACGTCAGCAAAGTTGTGATCTCTAATTCATCATTTCTGCATTGTTCTTCTGGCTCGACTCTGCGCTGAAGAACGAGTCATGACCTAACGCTTTTTCCCTTCCCTTCAGCGCTCGTCGATTGATCTTTTCTGCCGCTTCGTACTCTCTCTAGAACTGCAGCATCGACGCTAAGTTACTCATATCGATCAGCGTGTCTGAATGTTCTGTACCTAGCATTTATTTTTCTCGTCTTCGTCACTTGCATCTTCAGCTTCTTCGCCTAGCTTTTTCAACTAATTTACGACCTCAACCGTCTTTCAATGTTCTGAGCCTAGCATTTTTGTATAGTCTTGCACGACAAGCTCAAAGTGCCTCGCAGCATCATTAAACATCGACTGTTTCTTGTACGTGATAGTCAAATTGTATCTCGTATCTAAGGCTTGCTTATACTCAGAAGCTCAAGCCTTTTCATATTCTGTCAATGCTCGCAGATACATCATTTCAGCTTCATTCAGAACATCTCTCAAGACCTCACATTCTTTGACAGTGTTAGTGACAGTCATAGCTAGAGAATCTAGTATTGAAAAGCGCAAATCAGCTGAAAATTCAGAATCTGAGAGCGCAGCATCCGATACCAAGGTCAAAGAGTTGACGCCTCGAAAAAGACAAGCTGTAACAAAGATATTGATTGCTGTCACCAAACTTCTGTAAGACAAAGACGCCCATACTTTTAGCTTCTGATCCTAACAGTCATAGCGTTCGTCGCAGTTCGATCAACTCCTTCTTACCAAGGCTTCCAGTCGAGATCTGAGAGAAGATTCTCACTATTTCCGCGGATGAGCAACTCGTCCACCTTCATCACAGCCGTCTTCGCTCTTCGACGAGATCAAGACTCCCGAACAACAGGCTCAGGTGTCAGCACCCAAAGCAGGACAAGACCTAACTTCTCTTCGTCACATCATCTGCCAAGCAAAAGTGTCTGAGATCCACGCTCACCATGAAGCACAATGCCGCTACCATGCCGGGGTACCTGCCAACGATTCCGTAGAACACTGCATTGAGCAGAGTACTAAGCGTCACGGAGTTTGTACGGCTTTATTCCAGATCAAAGAGGAACGCTAGGCGTATCAGCCAAGCCTCAATGTCCTTACAGGTTGTCGTCAGCTCTATGAGGTAGGGAACTACATACTCTTGATCCCAAACACTTTCTCCTTCACCGACCCTCGGGCCTTCCACATCTTCTTTGGAAGCCTCAACGAAGTCCAAAAGCGCACCTTGAAAAGACTTTCTTTTGCTACACGCATGTGCACGCACTGGGAGAGCGGTCAAGATAGCCAATGGTGGAGAGTCACCAAGCCGTCCTATCTGAAAAAGCTCATACTGCTTCTATGTTTCGATCAGTGATTCGACTATCAAAGGCCCAAGGGGTCTGCCAAACCCGAAAGGTGGTATATGAGTATGAAGTCTCTATTCTGGATTACTTCGGAAGCCTTTGCTCATTTCCGATTCCTTCCGCTCGAGCAAGTCTTTGTCACCATCGACGACAACAACGATCCGGCGCTAGTTACTGCGCCCCCAAAGCCCTCTCCACCGTCCTCCTGATAACCCCAACCGCACTCCCCACCCCCTCCCTATCCCTCAACCCCGGAATCTCATGCCCCCCCTCGTGCACAAAAACACTCCTCACCTCTCCCTTACACAACCGACTCAACACCGGTCCAAAGGTAGGATACTCCCCGTCATTCCTCCCCCAAATATGCGCCGTTGGCACATCAATAATCTCCCCATTATTTTCATAATCGCACATGCAAATCTCGCCGCGCTCGATGGCTAGGGGATCGCCTGGTACGCCGCCGGAGAAGAAGATCGCTATCTTGAATGGCGGTGGTTGTTGCTCTTTTGGTTGATTTTGTTGGTACTGTCTTCGGTGGGGGTTGTGGCGTATCATGAGGGAGGCGGCAAGGCCGGCGCCTTGAGAGAAGGCCATGATGCCGTCGAAGGGGCCTTCAGTGGCGATGTAGGATTCTAGATCGTCGAGGGCGGTTTTGCAGCTGCTGGTGGAGGTGGGGTCAAGGTAGCTGAAGAATTCGTCGTGGGGGGAGACGAATGAGGAGATCCCTGTCAAAGTTGGGGACGTTAGGGATTTGGGCGGGGGTTTGGGACATTTTTTTCGTGTGATGGAGATGGAGACGCACCTGGAGCCGCAGGGTGGGGGACTGAGCCTTCGACGAATTCGTAGGTGTGGTTATCCCCGAGTTCGTGGCGTATTGCTGCTGAAGGGGTGTTAGAGGGTGGGGAGACGTGAGAGGTATGAAGGCACCTGTTTGCATTTCGAATACCTGTGCGCTTTTTCGTTAGCTTCATCACTATCGCTAGCCACAAAAGAATCGAGATTCAGTAGATCACCCAGATGTTCAGAGAGGTGATCAACAATTCATCACCGATTCATGCTGAATGAGCAACGGGTTGATAGAACGCGCAAATGCTCTGCGTAAATGATGGAATGGGAATCAATAATACCTGGCTATTGGTGCCCATGCCATGGAGGCAAAGAAAATGCATCTGGTAAACGGCTAGCAGCTCTGTTTTCGAGGTTGATGGAACATGAATTTTGCGATTAATATACAACGAACAAGCAAGATCTGAGACCAACAGTTGGGATGTCGATGGAAATAAGAATGACGTTGTTGCTCCCTCTAGGGACTTGATGGCAAGAACAATACCTGAAGTTCGTGGCAGTTGTTTCAATGCAACAAGGCTGATTCTGCTCTGTGGAAAATGGTTCTAGAACTTGTGGCCCTCCGAGAATGCTAAGCCCGAAGCTCGGATTCCTAAGACGAACTATTCCGTAGACTTGATGTGTTTGAAAACATTCCGCCGCTGGCATGTATAATGTAAGTTATCGATAGCTCTATTCCGTACGGAGGTAAAGCCCCTGACAGCATTGTGCAATTGTGCATTGCGTTAGTCTCTCGCTTCAGCTCATGCATATGACGTACAAGAGGCGCAGCAACTGCGGACTAATCCGTACCTTAGTCACATGCATAACGAAATTGCTTTTAGCATGTAGAATAAGGTAGATCCTGGCGCATCCATGATCCAGGCACAGTGCATTAGCACCCGGATGCACCGCACTGGCGAGATCTGCAGTCTGAAGTGTGGAATCGAATTGCGAGGGAAGAGAGAAGTCCGTCAGCTTTGAATGAATTTGGTTGCGGTGCACGATGCTACAAGGACGCCCCGGACTTGCTGCTTGATTGAACCTTATCGTGCTCCTATTCGCCCAGCTCCTAGCTTTTGAGCTGTCTGAAAGTTGCCTATCAAAGCTCGAATCGTAATCCGACTCTCAGACTCTCGGCAGCTGGCTCTGGTGGTGTTTAAACTACTATCTGATTCTTCTGCCACATGAGCAAAGACCCAGGGAGCTGTGCAGCAGCTAATCCAATTAGGATTCGCATCTGCACATCGTACCCTTGTCCAAAGATGGTCCTGACCCTCACTTGTTGCTCTGGCTGGAGCGAATCCATGGCCACGCTTGTTTGCAGAAGAGAATCAACTTGGTCTGCAGACAAGAAATCCGAAAGTCTAGAGTGGACAAAACTGTTGAGTACGCTCGTGACAATTGCGAGACCGATGGCGCCTCCCATATAACGTAGTTGAGCGACGGATCCCAATGCGACCGCTAGAACAATTTCAGTGCGAATGAAGGCGGGTATTGTGTGTCGTGGACATACCTTGGTCTCTTTTTTGGACCGAAAATGGAGTCATGAGCACAAGAGTACTAATATTTATACCAACTCCAAAGCCTGCAATAACTTCATAGCCGTACTGAGCTGTTGAGATATGTTTGACCACTGGTAGGGTTGAAAGTAGCGAAAAGCCGACCACCTGAAGACATGAGGCTGCTATGACTAGGTAGATAGGTGGAACTTTAGCTTTGCCGGCAATCATAGAGGAAATTATGGAGCCTATGGGAGTGGCGCATGTAAATGGGAGCAATCGGATTCCAGCACCAAGAGGGGAGGTGCCGTTGACGATCTGGAACCTTTGCGGGATCGAGAAAATAGCGACGTTGAAGGGGGCACCAAGGAAGAACGCGTTGCTAAAAGCGGTAAGCATTGACGCTGTATCACTATGAAGGCTTGGACGTACATCAACATCCCAACCCATACCCGATTTTGAACAAATCTCCATGGGAAAACTGGCTCTCGGGCGCTTTCCGCGCGTGTAACCCTCCATTCCCAGCCGAAAAAAGTCATCCACAGGAGGCCAGAGACAGTCAGGAGAACTATAACGAAAGGCGACCTCCACGGAAACCGAATACCAGCTTCTTCTAAACCGGTCAAAAGCAGAAGAGTGGCGAGAAGCAGTAGACCTGCACCAAAGAAGTCCACTCTTCTAAAGGAGGCCTTGGATAAAACTTGCCTGATGTTGCGCGACTCCTGCGATGATTGACTATGGTGGGGGAAGTTTGCGGGTATCATGAGCATCAAGACTATCAACCCAATGACACCAGCTGGCACGCTATATCCGAATAATATCAGTTCCCGTAAAACCACTAATCTGACTGTGACTCACTTGAGAAGAAAAATCCATCTCCATGTCGACTGCTTGGTTATTAAGCCACCTAAAATGGGACCCAGAAGAAGTGAGAGCACGAACACCACAGAGACAAGGCTTGTATATGACGCAAACTTTTCAGGCGGGACCAATTCGAAGAAGATGGGGATGCAAATAGCGTAAATTCCTGAGCCACCGATGCCTTGAAATGCTCGGAATACGATTCTGAAGATTATCAGGTTATTGGGTCGGAGCCAAAAGGGGGTTAAACGACCTACAGCTGTGTAATGGTCTGCGCTGCACCACATGCTCCCGAAAAAATTATAAATACGAAGACTGAGGTAGAGACTGTGAGTTTACGGCCAAATATGTCGCTGAGCTTTGACCATATGATGAGGAAGCCTTCAGAAGATCAGCATCAGAACTTGAGAGTCTGGAAGCATGTCGGAATTACCGATGTAGGTCAGTAGGTAAGCAGTGACTATCCAGCTGCTCTGATTGAATCCCTGCAGGTGATTCGTGATTCCCACTAACGATGTACTGACGATGGGTATCTCGATGTTCGTGAGAAAAAGGCAAAGGCAGAGACTTGGGATTGCGGGTTAACAACATGATCGGAGGGAGTTTAAGAAGGGGTATGTACGCTAATGTAATCAGATGTAGCCTCAATCCGCGTAGATAATTTGTTGGCTCTGTGGGGGTTGATCCTTCTTCTGTTGATATAGGATTTTGAGAGAGAGCTTCTGACGATACAAGCTTCTGAGATGTTTTCTCCTCTATTCGGGCAGTGTCCGTCGATGATCCTACGCCCGACATCTTGGGTTTGGCACAGTGTCCCTGGACAGAATGCGGAACAAGCGTGTCTGTGGCGCTTGAAAGCCTCGAGGTTCACAGTGGTAAGACTGGGAATCAAGGAAATAATTTTTGATGGGCAAGCGAAATCTCTCAATATCAGCCAATGTAATACCACTTGTCTGATTCAAGTACACACTAAGGAAATGGTCCACATAGGCTTCAATACCATCACCCACTAATTTCGAACTGATATTGGACCTGCATAGGACACATCATCTTTATCTACGGCAGATCCAATTATTCCCAATGTTCGGGCGTCCGAGGTCATAAGAAACGCAAAGGAGAGGCACAGCTACCATGCTTTGTCTAGCTGCTTGATCCGTATGCATATGTAGTTGCGTTATGCTATCTTTCCTGGGGGGGGGAAGGCAGTTTGAAGCGGGCCAATGCCCTGGCATTCGTGACTCAACTAAAGAGTGCGCAGGCGTTGAAATGACCACGTACGATATCCCTTAGTTAAGGGTCATCGACGATTCTGGGATCCTAGCTTGTTTACCTCGTCTCGGAGAGCACAGTACCTAATCCGTAAAGCTCATGCAAGAACCTTTTCTTGGTAGCAATCAGCTAATTGTTTCGCGGAGTTTGGGCTGAGCTGAAGGCTTGCAAGGTGGTGTGGGTGCGACGAGGACGACAGCGGACAAGGATCAACGCCAAGGCTAGAAAGCTACCTTATGGCGTCGCATTTGTCGTCCCCCCACCAAGTTTACTACTGAACCTCGACACCCTCACTACCACCAAGCCTTCAAAGCCTGTTTTCGTGTTAGAGAAATCAATCAAATGGTCAACTACTGATCTTCTAAGTAGCTATGACGGGTTCACTGGGTTCGGCCTTTCGCTCGAAGATACTACGCCTTCTGCTTTTACATTAAAGTCATGATATTCAACATAGGATGTTTATCAATCTTGTTTTTGGTTTTTTTTTCTTTATGATGTATAAAGTTTCTTCTTCATCAAATCGAACAATCTTTGCAGATTAAATTCTTTTCTCTGGTGATTTCTAAGCTTTGACATGATCTGCAGCATTCATCTGTCGCTGAAGCTTAACGACGTGAGTCTTACATGACTTCTTCGCTGCTTTGAAATTATCATTGATATACTTCTTGAAATTACGAGGGCAATTGACATTGACAGCAGCGCCTGCAGTGTTTGCCTTAATAGCAGCGTCTACAATGATCTTAGCAGCGACGTCTGCCTTGACTTTGACGGCAGCGTTTGTTTTGACTTTGCCAGAGGATTTTTTCGATCTTGATGAGTTCTCAAGGGGGTGAGAGGATTCTTTAAAGGTAGGTTCTGGCTTCGGCGGTGACGACGGCATGATGGCTTCCCGGGGGGGGGGGGGGGGGGGGGGTAAAAGGATATTAGGACTGTGAAACGTTTGAACAGCTTCACATTCACCTGTTTGATCGATTTCTCTGACAAGAAAACAGGCTTTGAAGGCTTGGTGGTAGTGAGGGTGTCGAGGTCCAGTAGTAAATTTGGTGGGGGGGGGGACAAATGCGATGCCAAGAATTCCATAGCTTTCTGCGTACCTCCGTACGCTACATTTGTTTCAAAGGACTCCCATCTTACACACCGCACATCAGCCTCAGAGGAAGGAACAGACCCCTGCAGATGGATCGCTGTGCAAGAAACAGCCTCGACTTGGATAGAAGGCAGAACACTGCCACTACTGCACCTGCCAGTCCACGGCACAGCATACTCCATTGAGGCCTCATAATTGCCCATGACGATCGGTGTACTTTGATTGGCAAAGGCTCAGCGACGTATCATGGCTGACTACTTATTATCCTCTGCTGCAGTGGCCGCTGCTTCTCCCTGCATGATCTGTGAGCTGGAATCCTAGTCCTATCGTCCAGCTTCGCTCTGTCATCCCATCACGGATTTCCAAAGCATTGCTTTTTTTCAATACCATTGTCGATTACTCTACACTGTTTGCCATGGCAGCACCTCCAACACCAGAGCAGCTCCAAGAGTTATTGAATGGCCCCAGCATGAAGCCTCCGGCGGGGGTGATGCCAAACTTTGTCGACCCCGCCAATTTTCACGTCTTGTACATTGCCACTGTGGTTCTGTGTCTATCTTTTGCAACTTCGGCTCTTTTTATGCGCATATATACAAAGATATATATCATCCACAAAACAGAATGGGCTGACTGTGAAACCTCACCCCTCGCGCCTATCATGAACCCTCAAAGCTAATATTGCACAGATACATCGGTGCTTGGATGGGTACGACCCTCACCCTTAGGATACATGATCTTGGCTAATACCTGTGCAGCTGATCACAGTAGCATACTGTGCTCTGACCGGAAAACTCATCTACGCCGGGGGCGGAGGTAAGCGGTGCTCGCAAATCCTAGATCAACAGATGGTAGACGATACTGACGCTACCAATAGTCCACCTATGGAATATCCAGCTAAAGGACTTGCCTCCAGCACTCTATGTATGTTCTCTCCAGGCATGCTCTGGATCCTAGCGCTAACGACATTCCGTATATTGCAGTATATGAATATCTTGTCAATCGTCTACGGGATCAACGTGTCCATTGTGAAGCTCTCAATCATTCTTCATTACCTGAGCATTTTTGTGCCACATCGAAAGGTTAACCTAATGTTTTTGGGATGTCATCTTGTCATCTGGAGCCACTTCATCTTTTATACCGTGGCTACGTTCTTTGAGATTTTTATCTGCCACCCACGGGATAAATTTTGGAGTCCGCTGATGACGAAGGGTCATTGCTATAACGCAATAGCAACCAACATCGCTGCAGGATCATTCAATGCCTTCTCCGATTTTGTGATCTTGCTGCTTCCTCAGCACGTAATTTGGAAGCTTCAAATGCGCTGGGAACGAAAAGTTGGAGTATCTGCGATTTTTCTCACAGGATTTTTGTAAGTCTATACCGCCTTCATCATAGTCTCGCTAACTTCTCTGGTTCTCAAGTGCTTGCATCATCTCCGTCATGCGACTCTACTACGCCGTCAGAATCCAACAGACTGGCGACGTCACTTGGCAGAGTGGACCGATGGGCCTCTGGACTCTGGCCGAGTTCACCATAACCATCATCTGTGGCTGTATGCCAGTCATACCTAAGTTCTTTCAGACAGTCGGACCCAAGATTTACTCGAGCTCAAAGGGCAGTTCGTCATTGGGCCCATCAAAAGGCTCAAAGATCAGTGGAACTTCTGCAAAAAGAAGTGGTGCAGGTGGATCTGAAGGATTTTTAACAGACTCAAATGAGGCTCAACGCCAGCCTCATGGTAAATACGACTCTCTCGATGAGAATGAGCTGGAAATGGTAGCGGGCAAAGGCAGTACCTTCAGCAGCGTATCTGAAAGCATTAAACCGCTGCCTTCATCACCAGGAGAGAAGGCGATGAGTCAACAGCAGATCGTGTCGGAGAAGAAGAGGAGTCAAATTTTGCGGACAGTGCGTATCGAGACTAGGCGCGACGACTTGGAAAGGCAGCAAGAAAGTGATTGGTGAATATTGAAATGTTTGACTGTAGAGGCGATTAGCTATGAGTGCTTGATTGTATTGTTACGACTTGATCATGGCAGGTACCATTCCTGGTGGTCTTATCGTACGGAATGCATTTCTTAGGCAACTTAGTAAGCACATCGTATTGCATAAAGTACCTCGGTTCAGCCATCGCTGTGTTTGTATTGGTGTTTGCCTATAATGTTCGACGCCCGGTGACGGGCATCTCTTAAAACACTCCCGCTCGCCTTTCACTCTCCAAGTTCCATCTTTGAACCCCATCCCGCTTCGATACCAAGTCAGAAAGCAACATCTGTTTGCAACAGATACGAGGCTTCCTACGATGGCTCTACCGAACCTCACCTTCTTTCGTGATGACTTTCGCATGACAACCTGGCTTCTAAGTGGAGCAGCGCTTCAGTGTCTTCTCTTCCTTTTACTCCCTACCTACGTCGCACTTTTTCCTACTCTCCTCTTGATATCTGCACGAATTGCTACATTCGTGCTCATCAGTCATGGAATGATGCGTGATCCGAGCTTTGACAAGGTCAAGATAGGAAGATTGACGGCTCAGATACCTTACGAGGATGGTTCTGCCCCGGAAAAGCCAGCGGAGAAGGAGGTTGTGATTCTCGTCCTAGGAGCACGCTCTAATCAGTATGTTCCAAGGCATCCACAACTAGGCGTTCCTCCTAATCCTCCTTTTCAGCCCAAAGGGCCGATTTGCACCTGGCTACACGGAAGTAGGCCATCTCTTTCGACGCATGTGGCAGGACGCTGCAAAGAACCGCGAGAAGTGGGGCTGTAAGTATACTCGTCGAGGACGAAACGACATGGCATGGACATGCTGATATTGGTCAGACCTCGGAAAATCGTCTACACTCCTTGCCACAGACCTTGACTGTGGGAATACGATGCTCTGGCTGTCCTACTGGAAAGACATCGATCATTTACGCGCCTTCGCTCACGGAGATGCTCACCGTGCGGGATGGGACTGGTACAATGCGTTCAAAGGTCACCCGCACATCGGCATCATGCACGAGATCTACTCTGCGCCTAAGGGTAATTGGGAGAACATCTATCACAATTTTCGCCCGTTTGGAATGGGTAACGCATTTCCCCGCTTTCCAAATGATAATCTCTCGAACACTGAGCTGACTCTCGCTAAGGGCAAACAAAGTACCTCGTCAAAGACCCGGAAAAGGAGGGGAGATATGGTGGCAGCCAGCTCATTAGCCCTCTGCAGGACGCGAAGGGCGCAACCTGGAAATCCATGACAGCAAGGATGGGGCGGGTTGAGGCGTCATAGAGAAAGTTATGAGCATTGGGAGTGGTGCCCAGGCACCCCAGCAATGACGAGAGCGCTGTTCTCTCTAGCCCTTCCCTGAGCTCTGCTGGTCGCACATTGTAACATTACAGCACAGTGACAGTCAGACATACAATACCAAACCTTGAGTCCACACATCAAAGCCTCACTCAGCTGACAACGCAGCAGCTGTCCCCCCTAGTTGTAGCCACAATTCTGCGCTAGGCACTCGTACGAGTCTATCAGACTAGATCTTGCATCGGGCATGAGGCTGGTGGGTCTCAAGAATGGCATGATCAGAGGCCTAATGTTAGAGGATGTTTGTGCTGATTGGCAATGGTTGGTCCTGACTCAAGATCGAAACGGCTGAGGTATGTGATCCTGGACCCTTCGGGCCTGAATACATAATCCACGTGCAGATGGCTAGGCGGAGTAATACTTGAAAAAGAAGCGAGTAGGATCTTATTCGTGGGAACGTGCATATCTCGGTTTCAAAAGAATCGCGATTCATTGATTAAGATGCGCTGTTGTTGGATGGTGATGTTGTACCGCACTCACTGTCTAGCGCTTAGACCGGTGCATCGGGTGTGCCCCTTACTCGTATGCACGGGGTTTCCGCGCACACTGGGTTTCCGCGCACTCTAACCTAGAAAGGTTAGTTACAGATCGTACCGGGTTTAGCGTGCTAAAAAAGGCATTAAGGTATTTAGTCATATTTAGCGTGCGCGGAAACCTCGTGCATACGAGTATTCCGTAAGGTAAGGTACCTACCTAGTTCTAGCTGAACCTTGATAGGCTCTCAGGTGAGCAAGCTTTACCTACCTTACCTTAGTTCTATGTAGTGTCAGCGGCTTCTAGGGGCTTACAGGGGTCCAGGCGGGGCGGACCAGGAAGGAGAAACGCGCCATCTGCTGTCATTCACTTGCACTTGAGGGGTACCGACATGGTTGCTCAGCTACCTGCGGCGGGTTATATAACTACACCACCATTGAACATCATAATCCAGCTGTGCAAACGCCATCACTGCGGCGTAAACTTGGAAAGTCATCAAGCTTGCAAGATACCCTGATAAACTGCGATGCGATTCGATGGCTTCGTTGCGCAGCTTCAAGCTCGCGCAGGATTCGACTGATCCGGAACATCACCAAAGGATTGACGCCGTAACGAATGATGCCTCGCTCCTCCTTCTCCGCCAGCCTCGCCAATCGCCCGAACCCACGACCCTTGAATTCTTCATACTTTGGTTCTCTTCCAGGAGCTGGAACGTAACTGCGCGTCGTCCTGGTGCTAGTCTGAAATTCGGGGCGCAGATAACGTCGCTCGGAAGGCTTGGTCAAGGATGCTAGCACGAGTTCTGGTAATGTCTGAGAACAATGTTTCGAAGCGACGACATGACTTAGGGCACACCATGATGATGTCCAGGCTCATACCCGTGCTCAGCCATGCTTGCGAACTGCATTGTGATTGTGCTTGGACCTGCAGAATCACGGATGTAGCTAGTAGAATACTCTCATTAATCTACATCAGCCCGAGACTATTTCAAAGGGATGGCCATCTAGATCGGAGTCTATGTATTGAGAGAGCCAGACTGACTGGCGTATTGGCTCATATGTGGATCTGCGAGTGGATCGACCTGAGTCTTGGAATACAAGCACTTTGAGATTTGGGCAACCAAGAACTTCAAGTAGCAGCTGCTAAATTAAATTTTCTTTGCTTGTCTTTATTTCTTTAGTCGCTCCTCATACAATCCCAGTATGGCGCCAGGTATACCCTACAACGATTCTAATGGCGTCTTCGTCGCAAGCTCGAGAAACGACTCGCTCAATAGCTACACAGCAGAACTTTATGACTCCAATCTCGAGCATGACATTCTCGAGCCTATAGCTGTCGTGGGATTCTCTTTGAGATTTTCTCAAGAGGCGACCTCTCCAGAGTCCTTCTGGGAAATGCTAGCGGAGAAGCGATGTGCGATGACCGAGTGGCCCAAGGATCGGATCAATCTAGATGCATTTTACCATTCAGATAGCAACAGGACTGATACGGTTCGAGCTCTTCCCATGGCCAAACCGTCCTCTGAGTTCTCAGATTGCAGCTTATACTTCATAGATACCAGTACGCGGCGCTCATTTTCTTGAGGAGGATCTCGCCGTTTTCGATGCTCCTTTCTTCTCTATCACTTCTGCAGAAGCAGTGTCGATGAATTCTCAACAGCGTGGTCTTCTAGAAACTGCTTATCGAGCTCTTGAGAATGGTAGGTGCTTTCATCAAGTCTTTCTTCTTCATTTTGGAAAGGAAAGTTCACCAATTTTACTCCTATATTTGGGCTAAACCTTTGGCAGCCGGAATATCACTAGACCAAGTTGCTGGTTCCAAAACAGGAGTGTATACGGGATCTTTTGCGGACGACTATAAGATGATGATGATAAGGGATCTGGAGGCATTGCGAAAATATGCCGCTACTGGTGGCGCTATGACTTTGCTTGCTAATCGGCTCAGCTGATTCTTCAAGTTGGGCGGACTCAGCGTCAATCTTGACACTGCTTGCTCGAGTAGTATGATAGCTCTTGATATTGCATGTCAAGGACTGCGTAACGGTGAATTCACAATGGTACGCTTCTGGACCAACCTTGATATAGCCTGATGAGCTTATGATTACATGTAGGCACTTGTAGCCGGCTCCAATACCATTTTCGGACTTGACTCTTTCCTGTCGCTGACGAACATGAATTTCCTTTCCCCAGAAGGTCGATGTTTCAGTTTCGATGACCGTGGAAACGGTTATGCTAGAGGCGAAGGCTTCGGTGTGGTTGTCATCAAACTCCTCGCTGACGCCGTTCGGGACGGCGATACCATCAGAACGATAATACGCTCCACAGGATCTAATCAGGATGGGCGCACACCTGGAATAACGCAGCCGAGTAGAGATGCTCAGGAAGCTCTTATACGGAGGACTTACGAGAAGGCAGGCTTGGATCCAGGTGCTACGCGGTATTTTGAAGCACACGGTATGTTCCTAAACCCTTCGGATAAGGCTCCATGCTGACACTGTGACCGAAAAGGGACTGGCACTGCAGTCGGAGATCTCACCGAAGCCAGCGCTATCGGAGGGGTGTTCCGAGAGCATCGCAGTCCTGAAGACCCATTGTACATGTGAGTCTCTGCGCTTTGGCTATATCCTGTTCTCGCTATACTCACGCGAAACACTCCCAGTGGCGCTGTCAAATCCAACATCGGACACCTTGAAGGCGCCAGTGGTATAGCAGGCATAATTAAAACTATGATGGTACTAGAGAAAGACATCATTCCACCAAACACAAACTTCGAACACCTGAATCCCAAGATCGACGCAGATTTCTTGAATCTAAAGGTATGATAGTCTTTGATTTTCTCTAAAGGAAAAAACTCTGAATTTAATCACAGTTTCCCCTCTCCTGCACACCATGGCCAGATACCGGACTGCGTCGAGCGTCGGTTAACTCCTTTGACTTCGATGGCGCCAACTCGCATGCTGTGCTTGATGATGCGTACAATTTCCTTCGCGAGAGGGGTATTGCTGCCAATCATTGTACCGTGCGAAGACCTTCGCTTCTGGAAGAGCAGGTGTACTCTTCTACTGCAATAGATGAAAGTGCGTTGGCGACCGGCACGTCTAACGGGACTAATGGCGAGGCTTATGCCAACGGATCGCACACCAAGAGACCGTCTAATGGGATCAACGGTGAAGTATATATCAATGAAGCACACACCAACGGACGTCACACACCAACGGACGTCACACCGACAGGGCATCTTACGAGCTTGAGGATGAAGTTCAAACCAATGGAATAAATATCAACAAATCACTTGAAAAGATCAACGATGAAGTCAATGTCAACAGGGCACACACCAACAGGCAGATTGTCACACAAGATCGACTTCTTTCATGTTCAAGAGTCCTGATTTGGTTCGCTGCTGACGAAGGCGATATTTCTCGTCTTCTCGAAGCGTACGTCAAATATCTTGATGCTCTGTCTCTTGGCTTGATAGAGACTGAAGAGTATATCGAGAAATTGGCGTACACTTTGGCTGCTCGACGAAGTTTCTTGGCCTGAAAGTCATTCGCCGTCGTCGGATTCTTCTCTGAGCTACGAGACATTGAAATTCGCTCATCAAAACTCGTTCGATCGAGCAAGAAGCTTGACCTTGAATTCATTTTCACTGGTCAAGGGGCACAGTACAGTGAAATGGGCCGAGAACTTCTAAGATACTCGGTATTTCAGAACATCCTTCGGAAATTTGAGATGTGTGTTAGAACACGACTCGGGTTGAGATAGGAACTACGGTAGAATAAGGCGTAGTTCGCAGCATGGTGAACCCTGAGCTAGTAAGATCATGATCACGTGCTAATGATTCATTATATGAAATCATTGAAATCATGAAGCGACCCTCATGATTCAGAGTCTGAATCGACGAGATCACTCAGCGATTCAGACGATCGCACGAATCTTCTATGTCTATATAACGATGGTCGTTCCTTTAGATAGAAGCTTCGTGCTCAACTCATGTAAGTAGTCAATACATATTATTGTCTCAGCTATCTTCAGACCTCAAGTCTAGTAATAGTGATTACTGTTTGATCTCTGTATATACCTTGTGTTGTTAAAGGAACAATCATTACACTTTGAGCATCACTCTTTCACAAGATATCAGAGATGTTCATTCCCTTCAGTCATGTCTAGTCAGTCAGAACGAGTCACGCTCAGTCAAGAAGCAAGCATCTTCAGCGCAGATAAAATCAAGATTTCAACATCGAACTTGTATCACGACGATCGAGATAAGCTCAAAGCATACCTGATACAGATAGAGCTATACGTCAAACGACACTCATCTCAGTTCAAGTTCATCGAGAACAAAGTACTCTTTGCATTCATCTATCTAAGAGATAATGCATTTACATGATTTCATCACTATCTAACGAATTACCTGCAGAAGAAATCAGAAAAACGAGAAGAGAAAATCAACATGATGTTTCGTGATCTTCAGGCATTTGAGAAACGTCTAAGAAGAGTATTTGAAGACATTGACAAGAAATGTACAGCGAAACGACAGTTGTACAATCTGCGACAGAAGATCTTCGCAGCAACTTATTCGATCAGCTTTCAACATATTGCAATGAATATGAAATGAAACGATGCAGCTCTCACCAGCCAGTTCTATCAGAAACTGCGAAAGAAAGTCAAGAATGAAATCGCTAGAATCGATAGACTCGTTGACTTGCAGAAGATGATAATCAGAGCAATAATCATCGATAACAGACAGTACGAGAGACGTCTGAAAAAAGGTAAAGAATCGACAATGTCAGTAGTATTGAGTCGAAAGTTCAAGAAGAGACGACGACAGTCATACTATGATTCTCAATCTATGAAGTTAGACGCAACTCGAAAAATATCGACGAACGCTCGCGATAAAACAGTTCAACAAAGCAAGACATGTTATACTTGCAAAAAGCTGAATCATTACTCAAAAAATTGTACTCAGAACAAGTACAAGAACAAGTCAAAGTCTTATGATAAACAAGACAGATCTTTCGCAGCAACGAAAGAAAATCAGAAAGACAAGCATCAAGCATTGTCGTGAACAGCGTGTTACGAGAACAACTGTCGCACTCATCTGAGTGATAAGAAAGATTCTGAATGATATTCGAAACTCTCACGAAAGAATCATTTCTACGCAGCAACTCATCGTCAATCAGAGATACACGATGAAGATAGTGACGAAAGTTCGTTCACTATGATCGCGAAATCAGAGATTTTCGACAGCAAAGCATATGACTCGAACAGGTCGAACAGCACTGAAGAAGCTATTCATCAAGCAGTCGAAGAAGAAAGTCGACTTAGCGAAACTCTATGAGCATTCACTATCGCAGTCGAAGATGCTCTCGAGCAAGAAGAAGATCGTCTTGAAGTAAAGAAAGATCTCATGAAGCTTACAAGTTAAGCAAGCTTTATAAGCATGTACAACGAATTGTACACTCTCTTTAAGCAGAAAGAGAAAGATTTTTCACAGCGAATGCAACAGATCAAGAATGATATACATCAAGCTATCTATGACACTATGCAAGATGAGTCGATCGCATCGCGCAAAGACATTCGATATCGTGACATAGTCATGAAAAAGTCACTCACGAAAGTCAAGTTCATCAAGCAAGAAGAATATGTACTTTCTGATGAAGATCACATATTCAGAGAGCTTAAACAGATGACAGAAGTCACTAGAAAGAGATTTGATCTGTGTGATTCAAAGAAATATTCACTTAAGAAGATCAATTTGAATCGATTTCAGTACATAGAACAAGTACTGAAAGAAAGAGCTTCTAGTTCAAAAAACTAGAAGACTCTTCAATCAACAGATCATCGAAGAAGTCTAGTCGAAGATCGAAAATCGAAAGCATATTTGTCTTCATCAGTGACTCGTCGCAGTTACGAGTCTGAGTCAAAGTTAATGATCACGCAGCACGACTATTCATAGACAGCGACTGCACAGAGAATTACATATTCTCAGAATTTGCTAAAGAAACGCAAATATCTACGCAGAAGAAGAAAGAATCTTACAATCTGCGAAACTTCGATGAAACATTCATGAAGTACAATAACGAACTAATAGATCAAGAAACTCGATTCATTCATTTGAGAATCGAATGACATTGAGAGAAGTTACGTTTAGATGTTACGAAGCAGTCAGACAGTGATATAGTTCTGAACATATCATGACTTCGTACGATCAATTTAATGATTGATTGAGTCAATGAGACAATCGCATTTCTAGATACGAGAACGACGCGATTACACTCGATATTGAAGTCATCACAAGATGTGAAGATATTCGTCATGATGAGCGAAGAAATGCGCAAAGAGTTCAGAGAAATCAGTGATGCACAGATGTTATGAAGCAGAGAGATTCAGAGCGATCATTCGAAGAATCTCGCTATCGCTATCATTTCTAAAGAATATCAGAAATACAAGATTCTGTTTGAGAAAGAAAGTGATCAGAAGACACTATTCAAACATCAATCGTGAAATCACGAGATTAAGCTCGTTGACGGCAAGAAATTCACGAAACAGTTCATTTACTCATTGTCGACAGAAAAGCTTGATGCTTTGCGACAATATCTGAAAGAGAACATGCGAAAAGAATTCATTAGAGAATCACAGTCGTCAGCAGAATACTCAATTCTGTTTGTTTCAAAATCGAATGAAAGTCTAAGACTATGTGTCGACTATAGAGCACTAAACAACATCACGATTAAAAACAGCTATTCGTTATCGCTCATAGCAGAACTGCAGAATAGATTGCAGAGTGCACAGTGATTTACGAAATTCGATATACTCGAGACATTCAATCGAATACGAATTAAAGAAGAAGACGAGTGAAAGACAGTCTTTCGCACTCGACTAGAACATTATGAGTATTTGATCATGTCTTTTGACTTAATCAATGCTTCAGTCACGTTTCAGATCTTTGTGAATAACGTACTACGACGTTATCTGAATCAATTCGTTATAGTATATCTAGATGATATATTAGTATACTCAAAAACGAAGAAAGAACATGTACAACATGTTAAGAAAGTTCTACAGACTTTAAAGAAAGCTGATCTGCGCATCAAGTCAGAGAAAAGTGAATTTCATGTACAGAGTGTACAGTTTTTGAGATTCATAGTCACGTCTCAGAGTCTAAGAATGAACTCAAAGAAAATAGAAGCTGTTACGACTTGATTGACGTCAAAGTCAAAAGTCGAAGTTCAATTCTTTCTGAGATTCGCGAACTTCTATAAACGCTTTATAGAGAAATACTTCAGAATCATCTCGTCACTTACGAATCTTACGAGAAAGAACATATCGTTCGTGTGAACTGAGAAAGCAGAGAAAGCTTTCAAGAAGCTGAAGAAATTGTTCATCTCTCAGTCAGTACTGATCATGTTTGAATCAGAAAAACTCATTACGCTCGAGATGAACGCGTCAGACGAAGCTATTGAAGCATGTATCAGTCAATCAGACGACAAGAAACGTCTGCACTTCATTGCATTTCACAGTAGAAAGCTTACAGACGCTGAATTGAACTATGAGATACACGATAAGAAGCTGTTAGCTATTGTCGACTCTTTCAAACAATGAAGAGTATATCTCGAAGAATCTAGACATCAGATTCAAGTATATACAGATCATAAGAATCTGCTATACTTTACGATCACGAAAGTTCTAAATCGAAGACAGATTAGATGATCGAAAGAGTTGTCATCGTACAACTTTCAAATTCAATATCGAAAGAAATCTGAAAACTCTAAGATCGACGTCTTAAGTAGAAGAGCAGATCACATGACAGATAGATCACAGGTAAATCAGACTATCTTGCAAGAGAATTCAGACGATTCGATTATCTATAATAGACAAAACGCAGTCACTTTACGAATCAACAACAGAGATCTTGAGAAACGAGTAAAGCTAGAGCTAGTGAAGAACTCAGTCGCGCAAGATATTATAAAGAATATCAAGAACAACGCGAACTTTGAGATTATCAATGAAATACTAACATTTCAAGATCTGATCTATGTTTCAACAAGATGCAGACAGAAGATGATAGATGATCATCACAAGTCAATGATACACGAACATCAGAG
>JAABUT010000352.1_pt1 | contig 79719 bp, 69 predicted proteins | sample 5559281 | NCBI WGS metagenome assembly JAABUT01 (sample SAMN10711880, study PRJNA513359) | rock metagenome | isolation source: Antarctica rocks | place: Antarctica: Victoria Land, Ricker Hills nord | collected 2016-01-04 | reverse complement strand
ACCGCTACGCCCCCACCCGCTGACCACCGGTCAGCCAACTTAGGTAATACAGCCGACCAGTCCGAAACCCATACACTCCAAGGGGAACCCGCAAACAATCACGCTAGAGGCGAAACTCCCGCTAGTTGGGCGCGGTCCAGGGCAGTTCTCAGGTGGCGGCAGGTTGCCTGCGCCGCAGCAACAGCAGGGCGAACGCTGCCGCGACCAGCGTGCCGGCACCCAACCAGAGGGCAGTCACCGAGACCGCATGGGCAGAGCCGGCAACGCCGGGCCGGTGCCGCTCGGACAGATAGAGGGTGCCGAGTGTCGCCACCCCGATGAGTTGTCCGAGCTGGACGAGCGTCACCAGCAGGCCACTCGCGTCAGCCGCGTTGGCCGGCGGGACCCGGGACAATGCAACGGTGAGCAGCGGCGAGAAGGCCAGACCGAGCGCCGAACCGGTGATCAGCAGGTCGATCTCCAACCACCCGCCGGTGCCGCCGCCGGAGAGGATCGGCGATAACGACGCGTAACCCAGGCCGGCGATCAGCAGACCGGCCGGGATCATCGGGGTGTGCCAGGCAACGGGCGTTCGCCGCCAGGTCAACCCCGTGACGGCGAACCCGACGGCTGCGGGGGCGAACATCAATCCGGTCTGCGCCGCCGAGCGCCCCAGCCCGGACTGCACGTGCAGCGCCATGGTGAACAGATAACCGGCATAGGTCGCAATCGCCAGGAACATGACCACCGCTGCCGGCAGCAGGCGGGGAACGGTCAGCACTTTCGCCGGCACCAGCGGCGATCCACCCCGACGCCCGACGCCGCGTTCGACAGCCGCGAACGCGGCGAGGACGAACACGCTGCCGGCCAACGACATCCAGCACCACCCCGGCCAGCCGAGTTCCTGCCCGAGCACCAGCGGCACCACCAGCAGGGCGACCGCAGCGGACAGCGCGGCGACTCCGGGCAGATCCATCCGCCGGCTGCTGTCGCCACCGCGGGCCGGCAAGCCGCGGGCAGCCAGCCACAGCAGCACGGCGCCGATCGGCACGTTCAGCAGGAAGACCGGGCGCCAGCTGAGGCCGAACAGGTTGGCACTCACCAGCAGCCCGCCGGCAACCTGCCCGACGACGATCCCGCACGAGATCACCGCCCCGTACAGGCTCAACGCCCTGGCCCGGGCGGCGCCCGAGAAGGTGCGCTGGATCAGGCTCATCACCTGCGGCATCATGATCGCGGCGCCGACGCCCTGAAGGAACCGGAAGGTCACCAGCGCTGGAGTACCGGGCGCCATCCCGCCGGCCAGCGAGCTGAGCGTGAACATCGCCAGACCGGTCCGGAACGCCCGTCCGTGGCCGATCCGATCACCCCACCGCGCACCGGTAATGAGCAGCACCGCGTAGCTGATCAGGTAGCCGGAGACAACGAGTTGCAGCCCGGCGCCGCTGGCACCGAGATCGGTTCCGACGGTCGGAGCGGCGACGTTGACAATGCTGGTGTCCAGCACCGCCATGAACTGGCCGAGCAGCAGGGTTGCCAGCACGATGCCAGGGCGGGACGCCCGTTCGTTGACGGCGGCCTCGTTGACGGCGGCGCGGGTGCTGGACGGGACCGTCATGGTGGCTGGGGCGGTGGCAGCGGGCGGTGATGAAGACGCGGGCCTGCCGGCAGAAGCGCCCCGGCGGGCGTCGGAGCCGTCGCCGGCTGGCAGGGCGCTGGATGTCATGGATCGAGCGTGCGGGCGCGTCGACACCGGTAGGGAGAGCCCACTGATCCGGGTATTGCCAGCACCTGTCACGCTGTCGGGGGTCGGTGCCAGAGTAGGACCATGATCGCCGACACCAGCGTCGCAGATGCCACCAGTAGAACAGTGGCCACCGGCGCAGCGGGCACCGGCGCAGCGGGCACCGGCGCAGCGGCCAGCGGCGCAGCGGCCACCGGTAGCGCAGTAGTCGCCGGTAACGCAGTAGTCGCCGGCGGTGCAGTAGTCGCCGGCGGTGCAGTGGCCGGCCGGAGCGGCGGCGCCTGCCGGACCAGTGGCGTGGCCCCCCAGGTTGGGGACCCGGGCCGGAACGACCGCGGCGCCGGCCGAGGCGCCGGCAACGCCCGCCGGACCGAACTGTCGACGTTCCTGCGCAGCCGGCGCGCCAAGGTGACACCGTCCGACGTCGGCATCGCGCCAGGGCTGCGTCGTAAGACCCCGGGCCTGCGGCGGGAGGAAGTCGCACTTCTCGCTGGGGTGGGAGTCACCTGGTACACCTGGCTGGAGCAGGGTCGGCCCATCAATGCCAGCGTGCAGGTCCTGGACGCCGTTGCCCGGGTGCTGCAGATGGGACCGGCCGAACGTTGGCACCTGTACCGGCTGGCCGACGTCCCGGGTGTGCCAATGGCCCGGGCAACCCGATCGGTTCCCGACGAGATCCCACAGGTACTGGACGGTCTGGACCCTCTTGCCGCCTGTGTGTACGACGGAAAATACGATCTGCTGGCCTGCAACAGCACCTACGCGCTGCTCTTCCCACGGCTGGTCGGCGCCACCGGCATCGAACGGAACGCTCTCTGGCAGATCTTCACCGCTTCGCCGGCGACCAACCCGATGCGCGAAGAGATGCTGCTACCGCACATGGTCGCCATGGTTCGCGGCCACTACGCGCGTCATCTGGGCGATCCGGAGTGGGTGGAGTTCATCAGCCGGCTCTCGGCGGAGAGCGACAGGTTTGCGGCGCTGTGGGCCGGTCACCAAGTGGCCGAGCCGGCGCCCATGGTGAAGCGATTCCACTGCCCACCGGTCGGCCCGCTCAACCTGAAGACGGCCGGCTTCGGCATCGACGGGGCACCAGGATTCCGGATGCTGGTGTACATGCCCGCGTCGGACCCCGATGCCGCGAAGATCGCGGCGCTGCGGGAGGCCGGCGGCGTCCGTTACCCCACTCGCTGAGGCAGTACGCGGCTACCGGGCAGGCGCACCGGCTCGGATTCGGCCGGCGAACGTCTGGTCCATCTGCGTCTCGTGCAGGTCGAGGTAATTGTGCCGGCGGTTGTCCCAGAGGAACCATGAGGCGACGAAGCCGACCACCGCAAGCAGCACCACATACCAGCCGAACAGCCACTCGAGGTTGTTGTCCTTCATCCACAATGCAACGTATTCGGCTGAACCGCCGAACAGCGAGTTTCCGATGGCATAGGTGAATCCGACACCCATCGCCCGCACCGCGGGCGGGAAGATCTCCGCTTTCACCACACCGGCCACCGAGGTGTACAGCGACATCACCAGCTGCACGGCAATCAGTGTCACGCAGGCGAGCACCGCGCTGCGGGTGCTGCCGAGGACCAGCAACGCCGGCACGGTGATCACCGCCATCAGCGCATTGAACATCAGCATGCTGGTGCGCCGCCCGATCCTGTCCGACAGCATTCCGAACAGCGGCTGCGCACACATGAAGACCGCCAGGCTGATCGTCGTCACCCTGGTGGCTGTCGTCTTGCTGAAAGTGTTGGTATTGACCAGGTACTTGGTCATGTAGGTGGTGAACGCGTAGAACACCAGCGAGCCGGCGCAGGTGAGGCCGAGCACCACCCAGAACGATCGGGGGTACTTCAGCACACCGCGGAAGGTCCCGGAGACCCCCTTCCTGCGGTCCTCGTCGGTGAGGGTCTCGGTCAGTGTGCGGCGCAGGACGAGGGCCACCAGGGCGGCGACGGCGCCGATGAGGAACGGGATCCGCCAGCCCCATTCAGTGAGCTGCTGCTTGGACAGGAACAGCTGCAAGATCACCGCGACCAGCCCCGCCAGCAACTGACCGCCGATCAGCGTGACGTACTGGAACGACGAGAACAGCCCCCGCCGGTTCTTCGGGGCGATCTCCGTCATGTAGGTGGCTGTGGTGCCGTACTCGCCACCGACCGAAAACCCTTGCACCACACGGACGAGCAGCATCAGCGTGGGAGCCAGCGCGCCGGCGCTGTAGCTGCCGGTGTGCGTCGGCAGGGCAGCGAAGGCCAGCGAGCCACCGGCCATCATCATCACCGAGGTGACCATGGCCTTCTTGCGACCCACTCGGTCGCCGAGCCGGCCGAAGAAGTAACCGCCGACCGGACGGGCCAGGAAGCCGACGAGATAGACGGCCGCCGTCTTCATGAACTGCGCGGTCTGCGACCCGGTCGGGAAGAACTCGCTGGCGAAGTAGACCGAGAAGGTGGCGTAGACGTAGAAGTCGAACCACTCGACGAGGTTTCCCGACGACGCCGCCAGCACCAGCCTGATCCGCTGCGGCAGGGTCAGGTCGTCGGTCGCGGTGCGCGGTGCATCTGCAGACTTCGGCTCTCCGGTCCGAGCGGGAGTACTTGCCACGTCTCCACCTCCGTTGAAGCCGAACCCCGTCGTGCGGCTGTCGGCGGGAAGGTTACCGGTAGCAGCGCCGGTCAGCGGCGTCCGGACCCACTATTCCCGGACCCTGGCTCGGTTCAACACGGAGTCGGTCATTGCGGAACCTGTCGAGCGATGGGCCGGCTGGGCCAGGCAGGACCCCGCAATCGGTGTGGGCGGAGCACCTGCGGCCAGGGGTTGCCGAGCCCTGGGCCGTCGGAAATAGACCGCAACCGGGTGGCGTAGGCGCTCGCGCCCGTGGTGGCCCGCGGTCAACCGAACCGGCGATCACTCTGTTGGGCAGCCGGCCGCTCGGCGGGCACCTTGAACGATCCGGGCCGCTGCTCCGTACTGTGCAGGGGAGGTGAGTGATGGGTGATGGTGATTCCAGCGGGCTGCGGGTGCTGCACGACGAGCACGCGACCGCGCTCTGGCGTTACGTGGTGCGGCTGACGCACGACCATGCCAGAGCCGAGGACATCGTCCAGGAAACCCTGTTGCGCGCCTGGCGATCCCGCATCGGCGCCCGGACCGACCCCGCCGAGGGTTCGGTCCGCGCATGGCTCTTCACCGTCGCCCGCAACTTGGTGATCGACGACTACCGCAGCGCGAGGCAGCGGCACGAGGCCACCGGCGACACTCTCCCCGACCGGGCTGTCGGCGACCGCACCGACGCCCTTTTCGACTCGATGTTGGTGACCGAGGCGCTGCACACGCTGAGTATCGACCACCGGCTGGTGGTGGCGAAGGCGTACTTCGCCCGGCTCACCGTCGCAGAGATCGCCGAAGACCTCGGTGTCCCACCGGGGACCGTCAAATCCCGCTTGCACTACGGACTTCGAGCGCTTCGACTCGCGCTGCAGGAGAAAGGGGTGACCCGATGACGCTGGATCCGCACGTCGGTGCTGCCCACGCGGACTTTGCAGACTGGGATGCGGCGTACGTGTTGGGCGCGTTGTCCTCGGCGGAACGCCGGGATTTCGAGCGGCACCTGCACAGCTGCCCGCGCTGCACCGAGGCGGTGAGCGAATTGGCCGGCATGCCTGGCCTGCTGGCCAGGGTGGACCCTGACGACGTGGCCGCATTGCTTGCCGTCGACGCTGCACCCAGCCCAACGGCGCCGAACGACACCGGCAGCATCGCACCGACCCCGACGCCGTCGGACGATACGGCCACCATCACAGGGGCCAACCTCACGCCCAACACAGACCGGACCAGCTTCACCGGCTCCGCGCGGGCCAGCACCACAGCCGCCGCCGGCGGCGAGCTGGAGCCGCCGACCGACCTGCTCGCCCGCATCGACAGGGCCCGAACGGCGGAGACGGACCGCTTGCGCAGCAGGAGATTTCGCCGGCGCGCCGCCGTGCTGGTGGCGGCGGCGATCATCGTGGCCGCCGCAATCGTGGTACCGATCGCCTTGACCAGAGGTGAGCATCCGACGGCTGCCGCCGCGCTTGTCCAGACCAGCCGCAACCCGCTCAGCGCCGATGTCCAGCTGTACGGCGAACCCTGGGGCACCAGGATCACCATGACCTGTGTGTATGCCACTGATGGAGGTTGGGCGGTGAAGCAGCCCCCGGGCGCATGGACCTACGCCTTGTACGTGGTCGATCACCAGGGAAAACAATCCCAGGTGTCCAGCTGGACGGCGACCCGGGGATCGACGGTGCATGCCACCGGCTCGACGAACGTCGACGTGTCCGACATCGACTCCGTGCAGGTGCGATCGGTGGACACCGGAGCAGTGCTGCTGGCCGCCGACACCGGCGTGAAGTAGTAGCAACGTGAAGTAATAGCAAACCGACCGTCGAGTGGAAGGCCCCAGGATCCGACCCCGGTGGTGTGGCGGCGCGGTGTGGCCTTGCAGGCAGCGCCGGTCCGAGAGAACGAGCCGCCAGAGCGGGCCGCCAGACCGAACCGAACAACCCGAGCCGAACAACCCGCACCGAACCGACAGATCGAACCGATTGAACGAACGGCCGCCGCACCTCGTGTCGATGAGAACCACCGGTTGGTGGTCATCCGACCAAGGAGCCTGACCATGAGAATCACCAGGTTTGCTGCCGCTCTGGTTCTTTCCGCCGCTGCCGGGGTCGGACTCGTCGCCTGCGGGAGCACTACGCCTGCGGCAAGTAGTTCATCGCCGGCGGCCACCCAGTCGTCGGCTGCCGCGGGATCAGAGACGTCCGCCGGGTCCCAGTCGCCGGCCGGATCCGGATCCCAGGCTGCGGCCGGCGCGGCGCTGCGCGTTGCGTCGTCACCTCTCGGCCAGATCGTCGTCGACGGGAAAGGGATGACGGTGTACATGTTCGACAAGGACACCCAGAACGCCGGTTCCAGCGCCTGCAGCGGCCAGTGCGCCGCCAAGTGGCCGGCGGTGAGCACCGACTCGACATCGCCGGCGGTCGAGGGGGTCACCGGGAAGATCGGCACCATCAAGGGCACCGACGGCAAGAACCAGCTCACCGTGGACGGTTGGCCGGTGTACTACTTCGCGGGAGACTCCAAGGTGGGCGACACGGCCGGCCAGGGCGTCGGAGGCATCTGGTGGTTGATCGGGCCGGACGGCAAGAAGATCGGCGCTGCGACGGGCAGTTCGGCAGCACCATCGGCGCCAGGATCCGCCAGCGCCCCTGACAGCGCGCCCGCCGCATCGTCCTCGGACGGCGGCTACTGACCGCCCTGCTGATCCTCGTTCCCGACCACGCCTGGAGCCGAACCCTCGGGCAGCCCAACGTCGCGCAGCCCGACCTCGCGCGACGGAACTCTCGCAACGGATCTGCCGCACACAACGGACCTGCACACACAACGGACCTGCCGCACACAACTGACCTATCGCGCCGATTCGGCAGCCCGCGCGATCAGCTCACGCGGACGACGATGATGCCGGACGCCGAGGCGCTCCAGGTGCTGGTGCCCGGCCAGCGGACTTGGTAGTCCTTGGCGCCGGTGGGCCTGAACGACCAGCGGTAGCCGCCGACCGAATTGGTGCGGGCGTCACCGAGGTGCGCCCAGTTGACGCCGCCGTGGGCCCTGGCCCAGATCTGTGTGGTCATTCCGCCGAGTCTCTGCCCGGTGACCGTCAGCAGCGTCCCGGTCAGCGCCGCCCCCTGCCCGGGGGCGACGGTGCGCGAGGGCGTCGTCTGGTCCAAACTGGTCGGCGTCTGGGGTTTCCAGGCCCCACCGACTCTGATGTCGATCACCGGACGTTGAGCCGGGTCCAGCCAGCGCATGATCGTCTGCAGGGAGCCCTGGTCGATGGACACGCAGCCGGCGGTCGCCGAGCCGGTGCCGACGTGCAGGAAGAAGGCAGAGCCCCTGCCGGGTATCCGGGTGGGGTTGTAGGCCATGTTGATCGCCAGGTTGTAGGCAGTGCCGGCGGCGTAGAGGTTCTCGCTGGCGCCGCCGGGGCTGGTGGATCGTCGGACGTGCAGGTTGTAGCTGGCCGACGCCGGGTTCTCGTCCCACCAGTCGAGCCAGTCGGTCGTGAAGTACGGGAGCCGGGTGCCGGGGTTGGCCAGCCGGCCGAAGGCCTGGTCCAGCGGGAAGGTCCCGGCCGGCGTCAGCCTCGAGCCCTCCGCCGCCTGACCGATCCCGCCGGCGCCGACTCTCGCCGAAATGGGCCCGATTTGCCGGGTCCAGCTGCCGTTGCTGTTGCGTTGCCACGCCGTCAGGGTGGCGTATGTGGAGCCGGCAGCCGGAGCCGCGAGGTGACGACCTGCCGCGAGCTCGACGGGGGTGCGGCAGCGGACATGGCGGCCACCGAAGCGGCGGCCGTCCCGGCTCGGCCGACGCCGGAGAAGGACACCAGGAGGGCAAGCACCGCGACCACGACGGTGACCCGCCTTGATCGTGCGCCTGAACATGCGCGAGTGAGTTCCATCTGAGCTCCTTCGTCGACCGCATGGTGACCGCGACCTCGTCACCCGTGAGCAACCGTAGTCACATCCGACCTCGACGGTGGGTCGCCGGTACGGCCAGCGGGGATGCCGCGTTGGGATCAGTCCTCACGCGTCGTCGGCCAGCACCACGACCTTCACCTGCCTGCCGGAGGACGCCTCGTCGAACGCCGCGGCCACCTCGCTGAACGGGTACTGCGCCGTCACGAAGTCCTCAGGGCGCACCAAGCCGGCACTGATCATCGCCATCGATTCCGCGTAGTCCGCGCGGGTGTACGTCGCACTTCCCTGGATGCGGACCTGCAGATCCTGGATCTCCGGCAGCGGGACGGTGACAGGGCCGACCGGAACGCCGACGATCACGACCGTGCCGCCCTTGAGCGCCAGCCCGATCGCCTGGTCGACCGTCCGTTGAACGGCAACGCAGTCGAAGACCACATCCGCGCTGGTGCCCAGGTCCTCCCGGATGTCGCCGACCATGCTCGGCGAGGCCGCGTCATGTACCGAGTCGGCGCCCAGTTGCAGGGCGAGATCTCTCTTGTGCGACAGCGTGTCGCTGACCGCGATCCGGCCGGCGCCGCGCCGGCGTGCGGCGGCCAGGGTGAGCAGACCGATGGTGCCGGCGCCCAGGATAGCCACCGTCTTGCCGGTGAGATCCGGCCCGGCCAGCCAGGTGGCATGTACCGGGGTGGAGAGCGGCTCGATCAGCGCAGCCTGCAGGTCGGTGATTTCGTCCGGTAACGCGATCAGCCGATCGGCGGGCAACAGGAACTGATCCGCGAGACCTCCGGTCGGAGCCGTGCAGCCGAAGAACGACATGGTGGCGCACAGGTTGTACCGACCGTCGAGGCAATACTTGCAGTGTCCACAGGCCAGGATCGGTTCCACGACAATTCTGGTGCCGACCGGGATCTCGACACCAGGGCCGGTGGCGTCCACGGTTCCGACGACCTCGTGCCCCGGGTGATACGGCAACGGCACGAAGGGGTGTCGGCCGTGCGAGGCGTGGACGTCCGAGCCGCAGATCCCGACCACACTCATCCGGACCCGCACCTCGCCGAGGCCCGGTTCGGGGATCGGCACCCGTTGCAGCACAACCTGTGTCGGGGCTGTCACGACGGCCTGCCGGACGATGACATCGGTCATGGTGCGCTCCTGACGCGATCAAAGGTGCCCGATACAGCGCGACCCAAGCGCTGGCCACAGTTTGCCGGCAGCGACCCGCGGGGACGTTGGGTCCGACATGTCCCCGGGCGACCGTACGTGATCGGGCTATTGTCGGACACACTCTGCCGGCCGGCTCACTCTTCCGTACGACTTGCTCTGCCGTCCGACTCAGCCGTCCGACTCACTCTGCCGTCGGTCGCAATCCTGCAGGGCACGAACAGATGCGGACATCAGTCAGGACGTGGGCAACTTGTCAGTCACCAGCCATGACGTGGCGAGGCTGGCGGGGGTGTCGCAGCCGACCGTTTCCCGAGCGCTGCGCCAGGACAGCCAGGTGTCCACCGCGACCCGGGAACGGGTCAGGGTGGCCGCCGAACAGCTCGGATACGTGCCCAGCGAGCTCGGCCGGAGTCTGTCCACCAGATCCACGAGGCAAATCGCGATGGTGGCGGACCTGGACAACCCGCTGTATCCCCGGCTGGTGGGGCCGCTGCACGACGCCTTCGCAGCGCAGGGCTTCCGGATGGTGCTGCTGGCCGAACGCGGCGAGATCCCGCTCAGCGACGAGCGATTGATGGACGGCAGCATCGACGGAGCCGTGCTGACCACCTCCCAATTGAAATCCTCGTTGCCCCTGCGGCTGCACCGGCGGGGCGTTCCTTTCGTGCAGCTCAACCGGGTCTCCGGGCTGATCGAGGCGGACAGTGTGACGGCGGAGAACGCTACCGGTGGGCTGCTGGTCGCCCGATTGCTGGCCGAACTCGGCCACCACGACGTCGGCGCCGTGCTCGGTCCCCGGGAGACCAGCACCGCGGCCGAGCGGGAGAAGGGATTCCGGGCCGGCCTGCGCGCCGCCGGTATCTCCCTGCCGGCCAGGCGGGTGTCCCGCGGCTGGTTCTCCTACCAGGTGGGCCGCGCCGGCGCGAAGAAGCTGCTGTCCGCCGCGCCGACGCCGACTGCCCTGTTCTGTATCAACGACGTGGTAGCGGTGGGCGCCATGAATGCGCTGACCGAACGCGGACTGACGGCCCCAGGGGATCTGACCGTGGTCGGATTCGACGATCTGGAGATCGCGTCTTGGCCGGCGTTCGACCTGACCAGCGTCCGTGTCGACTTCGAGGCGATGGCCCGACGATCGGCCGAGCTGCTGCTCGCCCGCCTGGCAGCGCCCAGGCGACCCGTGGTGCATGACCGATTCCCGGTGCAACTCGTCTTGCGGTCGACGCACCGCGGGGCATGAGAAAAAGCTCTTGCAGTAAGGACACTGGCGCAACTGGCTGCATACGTATACCTTGCTGGTATGACCCCCATTTCCACGCCAGCATCCGCCGCCGACAGCGCAGTCAGCGCTGCTGACCTGGCTCGGCGGACCGTTCGCAAGTCGGACTACGTCAGCTGCAACACCGCGTTCATCGACTGCCGCATGCCCGGCAGCGAGACGAAGGAGAACTACTCGATCATCGGGTCCGGTGTCACGCAGAACCCCGACCAGGTGATCAATCTGCAGGAGCCGCACGGCTTCAACGTCGGTGCAGCCGCCATGCCCAACGGCGTGAACAACAACCTGCACCTGCACTTCACCGCTGAGGTGTTCCTCAACTTCCGCGGTGACTGGCGGCTGCGGTGGGGTGCTGACGGCGAGAACGAGCTCGATTTCCACGAGGGCACGATCGTGACCGTTCCGACGTGGATCTTCCGGGGGTTCACCAACATCGGAGCGGACGACGGCTGGCTATTCACCGCGCTGGGCTTCGACAACACCGGCGGTATCATCTGGGGTCCGTCGATCGTTCGCGGTGCCCGCGAGCACGGTCTTTACCTGTCCGCCGACAACCAGCTGATCGACACGCAGGCCGGCGGCGTGATCGACGCTGACACCGATCTCATCGCGCCGATGTCGGACGACGAGGTGGCCAAGCTGCGGAACTGGACGCCGGAGCAGATGGCCGGGCGGATCGTGGGAAAGGACGACTTGATCTGGTCACAGCACCCGTTCCTGTGCACCGAACTCCCCGGGGGTCGGGCAGAGTTCGCACCGGTAGTGGGCTACGGCATGAGCGAAGATCGGGATCAGGTGCCGCCGGTGCACTACCCGCACAACTTCAACCTGGGCTGGCTGCGGGCCGAGAACGGTGAAGGCATGCTCACCCATCGGCACGAGAACACCCAGGCGTTGATCGTCTACAAGGGCACCTGGAGGGTCACCCTCAACCACCTGGGGGAGGAACTCTCGGTCGAGATCGGACCCGACGACACCCTGTCCATTCCGGCGGGAGCTTGGCGAAAGTTCCAGGTCATCTCCGAGCAGGTCGGCGAGATGGTCGTCATCAACGGTGGTGACGCTCGGATTCATCTGCAGTGGGCCGACGAGGTCAAGCACATGGCCCGGGAGAAGGACTGGGCCCAGGACGCCGCCGGTTACGTGGCTCCGTGGGCGGTGGTCCGCACCTCCGTCCTCGACGACTGATCCGACTCACCGCCGCTGCATCCACCGGCCCACCGGCCCACCGGCCAACCCCCTGCCCCACCAGCCCACCCGGCAGAAAACGACGAGAAGCCGTGATCACTCACCTGAAGAAGCCCGTTGCCGCCCAGATCGTCACCGCCGGCCGGGAGGCCGTTGCCGACACCGTCCGCGGCGTCGTGGCGGACATTCGTGAGCGGGGGGACGCTGCGGTTCGGGAGTACTCGGAGAAGTTCGACCAGTGGTCCCCGGAGAAATTCCGGCTGGACCGGGGTCAGGTCGAGGAGCTGATGGGATCGCTGCCCCGACAGGTCATCGACGACATCATCACCGTCCAGGGCAACGTCCGGCGGTTCGCCGAGGCACAGCGGGAATCGCTCACCGATTTCGAGGTCGAGACCATGCCCGGCGTGCACCTGGGTCAGCGGAACATTCCGATCAACGCGTCCGGCGCCTACATCCCCGGGGGCCGATATCCGCTGACGGCTTCGGCCCACATGACCATCGTGACGGCGAAAGTTGCCGGGGTGCAGCGGGTTGCGGCCTGCACGCCGCCCATTCGCGGGGTGATCCCGGCCGCCACTGTCGCCGCGATGTCGCTGGCCGGCGCCGACGAGATCTACGTCCTCGGCGGCGTGCAGGCGGTTGTCTCGTTGGCGCTGGGCACCGAGACGATCGGCCGGGTGGACCTGATCGCCGGTCCAGGAAACGCCTATGTCGCCGAGGCCAAGCGCCAGCTCTTCGGCGAGGTCGGCATCGATCTGTTCGCCGGACCGACCGAAGTTCTGGTGATCGCCGACGCCGCCGCCGATCCGTTCGTGGTCGCGGTGGATCTGTTGAGCCAAGCCGAGCACGGGCCTGACTCACCGGCCGTGCTGATCACCACCAGCCAGACGGTGGCCCGGGAAGCGTTGGCGCACATCGAGAAGATCCTGCCCGACATGCCAACCCGGGACTTCGCCGGTCCGGCGTGGCGTGACCACGGGCAGATTCTGCTGGTCGACACCATCGAGGAAGCGTTCACCCTGGCGGACAGTTTCGCCTCCGAGCACGTTCAGGTGCTGACGGCGCAGCCGCGCCGCGCGCTGCAGGAAATGAGCAACTACGGCGCCCTGTTCCTCGGCGAGGGGACCTGTGTGTCCTACGGCGACAAGGTGATCGGCACCAACCACGTGCTGCCGACCCGCGGCGCCGCACGGTACACCGGCGGTCTGTGGGTCGGAAAATACCTCAAGACGGTCACCTACCAGGAGGTCACCAATACCGACTCCAGCGCTGCACTGGGCGAACTCTGCGGACGCGCCGCCAGGGTCGAGTCCTTCGAGGGCCACGCCAGGTCCGGTGACGTGCGCGCAGCGAAGTACGGCACCGGCGAACTGTCGTGGACCGACCACGACGTCCGCCCGGTTCCGGCCGATGCCTGAGGGGTCCAGGTACGCGCTGTCCGGCCGCACGGCGCTGGTGACCGGAGCCGGAAACGGCCTCGGCCGGGCCATCGCGATGCAGCTGGGAGGCATCGGTGTGCGGGTGATCGCCACCGGCCGCACGCGGGCGGCGCTGCAGGAGACCGCCGGCATGGTGGCCGATCGCACCCGCGGCGCGGTGCGGGTAGAGCTGGTCGATGTCACCGACCCGGCATCGGTCGCCGCCTTGGCCGATACCCTTGCCGACGAACAAGTTTCGATCCTTGTCAACAATGCCGGAGTGCCGGGGCCGGTGGCATCGCTGATCGACATCGAACTCGCGGACTGGAACGCGGTCTTCGACGTCAACGTCAGCGGCGTATTCCTGATGTGCCGCGCCTTTCTCCCGCCCATGATCGCCCGCGGGACGGGCACCGTGATCAACCTGGCATCGGTCAGCGGCAAGCGGCCGCTGGCCCGCCGAACCCCGTACTGCGCGTCGAAAATGGCGGTGATCGGCCTGACCACCACCCTGGCGGCGGAGGTCGGACCGCTGGGTATCACGGTGAACAGCCTCTCGCCAGGGCCGGTCAACGGGCCGCGCATGGAACGGAATTTCGCGCTCGAGGCGGCGCGGACCGGCCGCACGGTCGACCAGGCGCGATCGGAGTTCGCCGGTCGGGCCTCCCTGTGTCGGCTGCTCGAGGAAGAAGAGGTGGGACTCGCCGTCGTCGCCATGCTGCAGATGCCAGGACTGCATGCCGCGGACATCGACCTGTCCGCCGGTATGGTCGCGCGGTGACGTCACTGGTCGAACGTCTTCGAGCGCGCGAACCGTTGCTGGGACCGCTGCTACGCATGCCCAGCGAGGCATTGGTCGAGTTGAGCGCCCTGGTCGGGATGGACTTCGTCGTCATTGACACCGAACACGGGCCAGCGGACCAGATCCCGCTGACGGCACACCTGACCGCCGCTGCGGCAGCCGGTATTCCGGCGCTGGTCCGCATCGGCAACGTCTCGGAGATCCTGCGGGTGCTCGACCTCGGCGCCGAGGGCATCATCGCTCCGCACATCTCTACCGCCGAACAGGCCCAGGCGGTGGTTCGAGCCGCCAGCTACCCGCCCCGCGGCGAGCGCGGTTTCGCCACCTACACCCGCAGCGGCCGGCACGGGCTGATCGGCGCGGCCGAACATCTGAAGAACGCCAGAGACCGAACCGCGATCATTCTGATGATCGAGGACGGCGCCGGTGTGCGGGCCGCGGAACAGATCGCCTCCGTGGACGGTGTGGACGCCCTGTTCGTGGGGCCGGCCGATCTGGCGGTCAGCATGGACTACCCGGGTCATCAGGGCGCCACCGCGGTGGTGGCGGCCATCGCCGAAGCGCAGGATGCGGCCCGTCGCGCGGGGGTGGCCGTTGTCAGCATCACGGCCGACCCGGCGACCGCCCGTGAGCATTTCGCCGGTGGCAGCACCATGGTGCTCTACAACGTGATGGCCGCCCTTGGTGGCCTGTTCACCACTCTCGCCGGGGGTCGGGGTGAGCCGTCGAACAGCGCTCGCGGCGCACGGTCGGCGGTTGCGTCGCCGGTGGTGTTCCTGCCGGGAATGCTTGGCACAGCCCAACTCTGGGACGACGTGCTGGCTGAGTTCGCCGACCCGATCCGGGCCATCACAGGCCGAATCGACCTCGACGACAGCGTCGGCGGCATCGCCGAGTCGGTACTCGCCGCGGCGCCGGAGCGCTTCGACCTGGTCGGGCATTCGCTCGGGGGAATCGTCGCCCTGGAGATCGCGCGGCGCGCGCCGCGGCGGGTGGGTCGGATGGCTCTGGTCAATGTCAGCGGCCGCGGCCCGTCCGCCGAACAATTGGACGCCTGGTCGGAGCTGGCCACCAGGACCCTGGGCGGCGACTTCGATCAGCTGGTGGCCGAACAGGCCGAGGAGAACCTGGGGCCGGCCGGCACGCCCCGGCTGCGCGAGCGGTGGCAGGCCGCCGCCCACCAGATCGGTCCGGAGGCCTTCCTGCGCCAGCTCACAGCCCAGTCCGCTCGCCCCGACAGCCTGCCCACCCTGGCAACACTGGCTGTTCCGGCGCTGGTCGTCAGTGGTGAGCTCGACTGGGTGTGCCCGCAGGAGCTGCAGCGAGAGTTGGCCGAGGGCATCCCGGGCAGCAGGCTCGTCACGGTGGCCGGGGCGGGTCACATGAGCCCGCTGGATTCCGCTCCGGAACTGGCGAGGGTGCTGCGCGAATTCCTCACCGGCTGACTATCCCGCTACGCGCAAACCCGCGGCCCATCAGCGTGCGCTCGGCGAGCCGGGCGAATTCCCGAGTGGCCGGGGAGAGCACGGCATTCTCTCGTTGAATCAAAGCCACTGTGTCGTACAGCGGCTCGGCGAACGTCGTGGTCAACAATTCGCGGGGAAACGCAGCGCTGCTGGCAACAGCCCGGCTGACAATCGTGTCACCCGCCCCGCGCGAGGCCAATGCGAGTGCCGATTCGACGTGCTCGACCTCGATCCAGGGCTCGAGTCTCAGGGCGGCCAGCTTGGCCCGCTCCAGTAATTGCCGCCGGGTCGGGTCCTTCCATCCGTAGTGGGCGTCGTACAGCACCAGGCGTGCCCGGCTCAGCTGCTCGGTGGTGACCGGCTCGCGCAGGTGATCCGGATAGCGGCTGGCATAGATCACCTCGTCACGCAACAGCGGCGTCACCTTCAGACCTTCGTGGTCGATGGGCAGTACCACCAAGCCGGCTTCCAGTTCCCCCGCGGCCACCGCTGAGGCCGTTTCGACGGAGTTCACTCCGACCATGCGGACGCGGACCTTCGGATGCCGGGTCAGGAATTTCTCCACCAACCTGGACAAGAGGTAGAACTCGGCATTGCGGAGCATCCCGAAAGTCACGACGCCGCCGCCCAAGACCTGCATCGCCCGCACGGCCTGTGTTCCACCATCCGTCGCGGCGACGGCCTGGTCGGCATAGGGCAGTAGCTCGGTCCCGGCCGGGGTCATCACCAATCGCCGCGCTCCACGGCCGAACAGTGGCAGCCCCAGCTCGTCCTCCAGCCGCCTGATCAGCTCCGACACGGAGGGCTGCGCGACCCCGAGCTCGGTGGCCGCCGCAGTAAAGGAGCCGGTCCTGGCCGCGGCGAGGAAGGCGCGCAGCTGGTTCAGTGTCACAGGGTGATCCTATGTCAGGCAGAGGAACAATCGCTGTTGTCCTTCAGTGCCAATCCACCTACCTTAATACGTATGCAGCTCAGCGCCCCGGTCCTCGCCGAACTTGCCGGCAAATACAAACTCCTGAAGACACCCCTCGAATCCGGTCCGCCGGCGCAGCGCGATCCGAACGTCATCGAGACCGTCGCGGAGATGCTGAAGACGATCGAGACCGGCGGCATGGACGCGGTTCTCGCCTACGCCGGCAAGCTTGATCATCCGACCGGTGGCGTGGTCGAGTTGTCCGAGGCCGCCATCAAGGCCGGCGGAGAGAGCCTGTCCCCAGAGCTCCGCCAGGCGCTGGACACCGGGGCCGACCGCACCACGCGGTTCGCCCGGGTCACGCGGTCGCACCTCATCGACTTCGAGACCGAGCTGATCCCCGGCCTGATCACGGGGCAGCGATACGTCCCCGTCCAGAGGGTGGGCGCCTACCTGCCCGCCGGGCGGTTCCCGCTGCTGGCCAGTGCCTTCATGACGGTGAACGTGGCGAAGGTGGCCGGCGTCGACACCGTACTGGCTTGCACGCCGCCGCAGGCCGACGGTCGCGCAGACCCGGCGGTGCTGTACTCGGCGGCCATCTCCGGGGCCGACCGCATCTACCTGCTGGGCGGAGTGCAAGCCTTGGCGGCCATGGCCTTCGGTCTGCTCGGCGAGCCGCCGGTAGACATGCTGGTCGGAGCGGGCAACGCGTTCGTCGCCGAGGCAAAGCGCCAACTCTTCGGCACCGTCAGCATCGATCTGCTGGCCGGCCCGTCCGAGGTCGCCGTGATCGCGGACGATTCCGCTGACGCAGCCATCGTGGCCGCCGACCTGCTCGGCCAGGCCGAGCACGGCCCGACCTCACCGGCCGCGTTGGTGACCACTTCCGAACAGCTGGGCATGGACGTCATCGCCGAGATCAGCAGGCAACTGGAAACGTTGTCCACCAAGGACATCGCCGGCCCGGCCTGGCGCAATCATGGATCGGTCATCTGGGCGCAGGACACAGAGACGGCCGCGACACTCATGGACGACCTGGCTCCGGAACACCTCGAGCTGCAGACCGTGGACGATGACCACTACATGGATCGGCTGCGCAACTATGGTTCGGTGTTCATCGGTCCGTGGAGCACCGTCGCCTATTCGGACAAGGGCATGGCCGGCACCAACCACACGCTGCCCACCGCCGGCGGCGCCAAGCACAGCGCCGGCTTGTCGGTCTCCCGATTCCTCAGGCCGTTGACGTTCCAGCGAGTGCTCCGGTCGGCGACGCCGCAGCTGGCCGAGCCGGTCGACGTGATCTCCTCCTACGAAGGCATGGCGGCCCACCGCGCGACTGCCACCATGCGGCTGGCGGTCCACGCCGAACAGGACGCCACCGTGAGCCGCTGATTCCGCCGTTCGCAGCCGAAGGGAGTACCACCATGAGGACGAACAGCGGGCCGCATGCGCCCGCTCCGCGCCCCGGTCAGGAAGGAGTCCGACCATGACACCTCTGCTCGAAGCGCGCGGCATCTTCAAGAACTACGGTCACGTGGAGGTTCTGCGTGGCGTGGACTTCTCGGTCGACGCCGGCGAGGTGGTGGCTCTGATCGGTGACAACGGCGCCGGTAAGTCGACCCTGGTGAAGACCCTCTCCGGCGTGGTGCACCCCGACGGCGGCGAGATCTTCTTCCGCGGCGAGCCGGTGGTGTTCCAATCGCCGATCCATTGCCGGGACATGGGCATCGAGACGGTGTTCCAGGACCTGGCGCTGGCACCGGAACTCGGCCCGGCGGAGAACGCGTACATCGGTCGCGAATTGTTCAAACCCGGTTGGCGCGGCACGTTGGGCATCATCGACAAAGCCGAGATGCGGCGCCGCGCCCAGGAGGCCTTCATCTCCCTGGGCACCGACGTCAAGGACATGGACGCGCCGGTGGCCGCCCTGTCCGGCGGCCAGCGGCAGTCGGTGGCCATCTGCCGCTCCGTGATGTGGGCCAACGGGCTCGTGTTCATGGACGAACCGACCGCAGCTCTCGGGGTGCGCCAGACCCGCAAGGTGCTCGAAGTGATCCGCCGGGTCGCCGACCAGGGCGTCGCCGTCGTGCTGATCAGCCACAACATGCCCGAAGTTCTCCAGGTCTCCGATCGGGTGCAGGTACTGCGGCTCGGCCGGAGAGTCGCCGAATACCGCAGCAAGGATGTCGACGTGGAGATGCTGGTCGGCGCGATGACCGGCGCGTTGGACGTGGCGAGCGCATGACCGCCGCATTCAACAAGGCCTCGCTGGAGAAGAGCCCGGCAACAAGCGAAGAGCCGAACAACCTTTCGTCCCAGCCCAACGCGCCCTCCAAGATCGAGGTCTCGGCGCCGTCGACGATCACGACGGCGGAGGCGGCCAAGATCGCCGCGGCGCGCAGACTCCGCACGCGTCGCCGGTTGCTGTCCAGTTCGCCGCTCTTGATGTTCGGGGTGCTGGTCGTGCTGTTCGCCTTCTTCACGTTCCTGCATCCGGCGACGTTTCCGAGCTTCGGCAACGTCAAGAACATGCTGATGGACACCGCCATCCTGATGGTGATGGCCGTCGGGGTGACTTACGTGATGATCGCGGCTGGATTCGACCTCTCCATCGGGTCGGTGCTCGTCTTCGGACAGGTCGTGGCGGCCAAGGTGATGAGCGCTGTCGGCGGTCAGGGCGCCTGGACAATCGTGCTCGGAACCGTCGTTTCGGTCCTCGCCGGTATTTTCTGGGGACTGTTCAACGGTCTGGTCATCACAAAACTGCGCGTGCCGCCATTGATCACCACGCTCGGTTCCCTGGGCGCGGCGCTTGGCGTCGCCTACCTGCTGACCAACGGCGCGGACGTTCGCGACGTGCCCAATGCCGCCATCGCGATCGCGACCGGCGATCTGTTCGGTCTGTCCTGGATCATCTGGGTGTCCGCCGTCGTGGTCATCATCGGCGGGCTGATCCTGCACCTGACACGTTTCGGTCGGCATACCTTCGTGATCGGATCCAATGCCGAGGCCGCCCGTCGCTCCGGCATCAATGTCGACCGGCATCTGATCAAGCTCTACTGCATCGCCGGCGGACTCGCGGGATTTGCCGGGATGATGTCCTTGATCCGCTACACCACGACGACCGTCGGCGGCCACGGAACCGACAGTCTGGTGGTGATCACCGGCGTCGCACTGGGCGGCATCTCATTGTTCGGCGGGATCGGCCTGATGATCGGATCGGTCATCGGCATGTTCATCCCTACGGTGCTGAACAACGGCCTGGTCTCCAACGATGTGGCCGCATTCTGGCAGCAGGTCGCCATCGGCCTGATCCTGATCGGCGCCGTGTATCTGGACCAACTCAAACGCAGCCGCCGCGATCAGACTTAGTCGACCGCTTTCGCGGCGACCGCATTTTCCCCGTACCAGCAGTCCACGTTCCCTCACCGTCCACATCTGCGTCATATGAGCATTTCGGCCCTGCAAGTCCCCTCACCGAGCGGGTCCCTGAGAGAGGAATCAACCAGCACATGTTCACCACTCGCAAGAGCCTGGTCACCGGAGCTGCCGTGGCCGCCGCGTTGGCACTGGCCGCCTGCGGCTCGTCCACCCCGGCCGCGACCAGCTCGAACTCCACGATATCCTCGTCCTCCAGTGAGGCGTCATCGGCGCCGACCGCCGGTTCGTCGGATACCTCCTCGTCCGCCGGCGGCGGCGACTCCTCCGGCGCGATGTCCTCAGGATCCGCCGCTTCGGGCTCCGACCCCGGCGGCGCGGCCGGCTCAGCAGGAGGACTGGCCCCGCTGGCCGACAACGCCGGATCCGGCAAGAAGATCGTCTACGTGCCCGGTCTGACCGGCGTGCCGTTCTACTCGTCCGTGTCTTGCGGCGCTGCCGCCGAAGCCAAACGGCTGGGCGCGACGCTCACGACCCAGGGTGACCCGACATTTGCCGTCGACAAGCAGACCGCGATCATCAACTCGCTCGTCGCGTCCAAGCCCGATGCCATCATGATCTCGATCACCGATCCGAAGGCGATGATCGTGCCCCTGAAACAGGCCAAGGATGCCGGCATCAAGATCATCGGCATCGACGGCGACCTGACCGACGAGTCCGTGATGGCAACGAACATCCAATCCGACAACATCAAAGGCGGCGCGTTGGCCGCCGACCGGCTGGGCGAGGTGATGGGCGGCGCCGGATCCGCGCTGATGGTCGACAACAACACCGGTTCGCTGATCGGCGCCGCCCGGCAGAAGGGCTTCGCCGACGAGATGAAGACCAAGTTCCCCAAGATCAAGGTCCTGGAACCGCAGTACTCCACCGGCGCAGCCGACAAGGCTACCGCCATCATCTCGGCCGCCATCACCAACAACCCGGAGATCACCGGCGTGTACACCCTGGCCACCAACAACACCCAGGGTGCGGTGATCGGCATTCGTGAGGCCGGCAAGACCGGCAAGGTCAAGCTCGTCGGTTACGACACCTCCGACCCGATCATCAAGGCGACGAGGGAGAAGGCGGTCGACGGCCTCGTCGTCCAATACCCGCTCGGCGAGGGCGTGCTCGGCGTCCAATCGGCGATCACCCTGATCAACGGTGGAACCGTGCCGCGCAACCAGGCCACCCCGTTCCTGATGGTGACGCCGGAGAACGTGGACAGCCCGGAAGCCCAGAAGTACATCTACAAGGTGAACTGCTAGGCCTCCGCCGCCAGCCGCCGACGGCGAAGCATGGAATGGATTGACCCGACGGTGTCCCGCGGACGAGGCTGAAGGCAGCCGCTTTCCGGGTGGCCCCGTCGGGTTTCTCCAGTCGACCTTACGAGCTGATTCCCCGCCTGCCGATGAAGGAAAAGATGTCAGACGAGCACAGCAGCCCCGGCCCTACCACGCCGGTAGCGAAGGAATCCGCGATCGCCGCCCGGACAACCGCGAACGGAGCGTCGGTGGAGGCCGGGCCGGGCGCGATCCAATCGCGCGGGACGGTACCGATGTCGGCGCTGGCCGCACCCGGAAGCAGGAACGCGCGGTTCATGCCGCCCGACTATTCCGTCTCGATGCGCAGCGGGTATGGCACCGTCTACCCGAATCCGGAACCGCGCGTGCGCCGGCAGCGGATGCGCGGCTTCGAGGGCACCTATGTCGACATCATCGACTACATCCTGCGTGTCACATCCCGGATCTGGGACGACCAGGACGTCGGCTACATCTACGACACCTACGCTCCGGGCTGCCGGGTGTACGACGACAACGGCATGAAGTACGGCGTCGAGCGGGTGGTGTTCGAGACCTTGCAGGCGATCAATGCCTTTCCAGACACCCGGCACTACGCCGACGATGTCATCTGGGCCGGCGATGAGGACCAAGGCTTCGCCACCTCACATCGTGCCGTCAACGTCGGGCATCACACCGGTCCGTGGCGCTGGGGCCCGCCGACCGGCAAGAAGATCAACACGTGGGTGATCGCCAACTGCGTCACCCGCGACAACGCAATCTTCGAGGAGTGGGTGCTCTACAACGCCGGTGCCCGCCTGTCCCAGCTCGGCATCAACCTGGTGGAGGCGGCCAGGACCCTCGGCAACGAGAGGCCGGCTGTACCCCTGACAGAGCACCAGGCCAGCGAGGTGGAGCGGATCGTCGCCGGGCGGGTTCCGACGCCGTATCCGATCAACGACCGGGCCGGTAGCGGCTTCGACGTCGACTACGAGGTCCGGGCCTTGTTCCACAACGTCTACAACCGCAAGAACCTGGCTGCGATCGACAAGGCCTACGCACAGAACGTGCGCTGGAATGCAGCGACCAACCGCACCGGTTACGGGCGCGGCGAGGTCAAGGGCATGGCGCGCATGTTGATGTCGACTTTCCCCGACCTCGGGCTGCACATCGACGAGATCTACTGGATGGGCAACGACGCGGACGGCTATTCGGTGTCCGTGCGCTGGAGTGCGTCGGGAACCCATCGGGGTTACGGCCTTTACAAGAAGCCGACCGGTCGTCGGATCTTCCTGTGGGGGCTGAACCAGCTCTACTACCAGGGCGGCAAGATCGTCGAGGACTGGATGCTGTTCAACGAGATGGACGTCATGGCACAAATTCTCAAGGACGAGGCGACCGACCTGCTTGCGTGAGAGCCCGATCCCCCACAGTCCCCGCATACGCCTCTGTCCGGGTAGAGAATTGACCGGGTGACCACCGTGATGTGCCGTCAGCTCGCTCCCATTGTGGGGAATCTGGCGATCAATTCCGCTGTTACCTGCGCGGCGATCGACGAGGCGGTCACGGCCGGCGCTCATGTGGTGGTGCTGCCTGAACTGGCCACCAGCGGGTACATGTTCGAGTCGGTCGCGGAGGCGAGATCCACTGCGCTGGGCGCCGATTCCGCTCTTTTCGAGGATTGGGCGGCCCTGGCCGCTCGCGGATCCGCGGTGGTGATCGGTGGGTTCTGCGAACTCGGGCGCACCGGTGAGGTGTTCAACAGCGCCGCCATCGTGGACGGAACCGGGGTACTGGCGGTGTACCGGAAGCTCCATCTCTGGGACAACGAGAAGCAGTTCTTCACCCCGGGTTCCAGCGCGCCGCCGATCGTGGACACCGAGTACGGCCGGATAGGCGTGGTGATCTGCTACGACCTGGAGTTCCCGGAGCTGACCCGGTCACTAGCGCTTGCCGGCGCCGATCTGCTAGCCGTGCCGACGAACTGGCCGTTGGTGTATCGACCGGAGGGCGAGCGGCCGCCGGAAGTACAGATCGCCATCGCCGCCGCTCGGGTCAACCGGATGGCGATCGCCTGCTGTGACCGGACCGGGACCGAACGTGGCCAGCAGTGGACCGGTGGCACGACGGTGATCGACGAGAACGGATGGGTGGTGGCCGGGGCCGGGGACGCAGATGCCGCGACCGCCGAACTGGACCTGACGGCGGGGCGCAACAAGGCGTTGACAGATCGGGCTCATGCCTTTCGGGACCGTCGGCCCGAGTTCTATCGATCACTGCAGGATCCCTGACGCACCACGCCCGCGGCGGTTAGCAGGAGCGACTCATCGGTGGAGCCGTCGGCGGGCCACTGTGAATCCCAATGCCGACTGGTTCCCCAGGGGGATGTGCCGCAGGTGTGGTGTCGGCTGCGACATCTGGTGCACTCGCGCGGTGGCAGCTCTGCTCCGGGCTAAGTGCCTCCGGGGTGTGCCGCAAAAGTGGTGCCGGCTGCGACATCCGGTGCACTCCCGCGGCGGCAACTCTGCACCCGGCCAAGTTCCCCCGCGCTGTGCCGCAAAAGTGGTGCCGGCTGCGACATCCGGTGCACTCCCGCGGCGGCAGCCCTGCTCCCGGCCAAGTTCCCCGCGCTGTGCCGCAAAAGTGGTGCCGGCTGCGACATCCGGTGCACTCCAGCGGCGGCAGCCCTGCTCCCGGCCAAGTTCCCCCGGGTGTGCGCAGAAGCCGGGAGCGAGTTCCGGCCGGTGGGCAATCGGGTAGCGGTGCCCCGAGCGGGGGAACGGTGGTCGCTACGTTCTGCGAGATCGGAATCTGATACGACCATTCGAGAATTCACCCGCTCGGGGCGGCGGTCCGCGCGACGAGGTGCCGAACGGGGAAACACGGCTCCAGCGCATACATCTAGTGATCGGACGTCCCCACTTCAGGGCACGGAAGCCTCCGCGCTATGAGAGTCGTCACTGCGCGTCGATACGGCCGAATGGATGATGTCGGGTCGGAGCGACCTGGGTTTGTCTTCGTCTCGCGCGCACCCTAGTGTCCGGATCACGCCACCGTTCAGACACCCTGCGCTCCCCACCCCAACCTCCCCCCGTCACCGGAATCCCGGACCAGCGAAAGAAGTGGACATGTTCAAGACCTTGTCACCCCCGTTACCTCGGAGGATCCGGCGCGCGGCGCTGAGCCTCGTCGCTGCCGGCTCCATGGCCATCAGCGGCACCATCATCGCGACCACACCGGCGGCTGCCGCCGCCCCCATTACCGCCGTTTGTTTCCGGACCGATCCGAACAACGTCACGGTCAGCGTGGACGGCACCACTGGCCTCACCGGACCCGCCGTCCTCACCATCAAGGACGCGAACGGTGTCGTGGTCAGCACCCAGGCCGTCACCCTGCTGAACGGTGTGATCAGCGTTCCGTCGTTGACGGTGCCGCTGCCGGCCGGTTCGGGCGCTGTCACGGCCACCGTCACCACCTTGAACGGTTCGGTGAGCACCGTTAACACCCCGTGCAATGAGCTGCCGGCCGGTTCGGTGGTCGGTGGATACCAGGCACTCTCGCCAGCCCGTCTACTGGATACCAGAACCGGATTCGGCGGCCCCAGGATCGGGGCAGGTCAGTCGATCAACCTGCAGGTCACCGGCCGAGGCGGCGTCCCGACGGCCGGCGTCGGCGCGGTCTACCTGAACTTCGTTGCCACCGGTGGCACCGCACCCGGCTACTTGACGGTCTTCCCGACTGGCAGCACCCAGGGCGGCGTGTCCAGCCTGAACTACCTGCAGGGCCCGAACGTCGCCAACGCGGTGATCTCCAAGGTCGGCACCGGGGGCCAGGTCACCATCCGCAACGTCTCCGGCGGCTCGGTCGATCTGGTGGGCGATGTCGGTGGTTACTTCATCGGCGGCACGTTCCAGGGGGTGCTACTGCCTGGTGCCTACCAGCCGGTGGCAGGAACCCGCATCGCGGACAGCCGGCGCAACGTCGGCCTCACCACGCTGATCGGTCAGACACCGCAGGCTCTTCGGGTCACCGGTGTGGCCGGGGTACCGGCAGGTGCCCGGTCCGTGGTCGTCAACCTCACGGCGGTGAACGGAAGCCTGCACAGCCACATCACGGCCTGGGAAACCGGCAAGCCGACGCCGAACGCCTCCAACGTCAACTACACCGGCAGCAAGCCGGCCGCCAACCTGGCCGTGGTACCGGTGAGCCCCACCGGCTTCATCTCGGTCAAGAACGGCACCGGCGCCACCAACGTCGACCTGGTCGTCGACGTCGTCGGCTACTTCCAGGGCGGCTTGCTTCCGGCCCAGACGGCTGGTCTGGAATCCCCGCTGGCTCCGTTCCGGTTGCTCGACACCCGCACCGGTAACGGTGCGCCCCAGGTCAAGGTCGCCCCGTTCGGCACCATCTCGCTGCAAGTGGCCGGCCGCGGGGGGGTCCCGAACACCCGGCTGCGGGCCGTCCTGGTGACGGTGACCACCACTCAGGAACAGGCGTCCGGCGACATCATCGCCTACCCGAGCGGCACGCCGTCAACCACCACATCGGTCCTGTCGTTCAGCCCGTCCACCGATATCGCCAACCTCGCGATCGTGCGGGTCGGCACGGACGGGAAGATCCGGCTGACGAACCGCTCCAGTCAGCCGACCCACCTGGTGGTCGACGTAGCCGGCTACTTCACCGGGAACACCATCCAGATCGGCAGCTGATTTCCTGAGGCTGCACCCGCGGCACCTCACGGAGGGCCCGGCGACCACTCAGGTCGCCGGGCCCTCCGGTGTCAGCGGCGTACGTAGAGGAATGGACCGGCTCGCCGGCGGCATGGGTGGCGGGCTACGGCGACGGCGCTGACCTGCTACATCCAGTAACTCCGCTGCGCGGCGCTGACCTGCGGGTCGATGCTCGGCCTAGCTCGCACCGCCGGCCGCGGGGCGCTCTCGACTCGGCGCCGATCACGAGCCGTGGGCTTCGGCCCTCGGGTGCACCATGGTCGGGGTGCACCATATCGAGCTGTTGCTGGACGAGGTGGCCGAGCGGGAGGTCACGGCGGAATGGCACCGGCTCGCCGAGGCCGGCCTGCCCAGCCTTGCCCTGCATCCTCATCCGAGCAATCGCCCGCACGTCACGGTCACGATTTCCGGCGACCCGCCTGAGCATCGCGACGGCGCACTCCGTTCCCTGGTGGCCGCGACCCTGCCATTGCAGGTCGAGCTGGGTTCGCTGCTCCTTTTCGGTGCCGGCCCGTGGGTGCTGGTGCGGATGGTGGTCGTCAGCGAAGCGCTGTTGGCTCTGCACCGGCAGGTGGTGGAGCTGCTGGGGGCGCCGGCGGTGCCGCATTGCCGGGTGGGGCACTGGGTGCCGCACGTCAGCCTGGCGCGACGGCTGGACGGGCCGGCGGTGGCCAGGGCGTTGGAGGTGTTGTCGCCACGCGTGCCGATCGACGGCCGGCTGGATCGGGCGCGGCACTGGGACTCCGGAGCACGACGCGAAGAACCGATCGGGTGACGGCCCGGCGGCGGGCCGGCAGGGGTCGAGGGTGACGGCCCGGCGGCGGGGGCGGGTTGTTGGCGCCCTGTGGCGGCTCGACGGCTCGACCCGGTTGCGCCGCTGACCGCTGCTGTCGTCATCCCCGGCGGTACGGTCAGGATCCGGTGACGACGTCGCCCGCCCGCCGTTCCAGCAAGCGCCGCTCGGCGACCGAGGGCACCAGCTCGAGGGCGGCTCGGTAGGCGACGGTGGCCTCCTGGTGGCGTCCGGCCCGACGCAGCAGATCGGCCCGGACCGCCGGTAGCAGGTAGTAGCCGGCCAGCCGACCGGCGTGCTCCACCCCGGCCAGCGCCTGCAGCCCGGCTACCGGCCCGTCGCGGAACCCGATGGCCGCCGCGCGGTTGAGCTCGGCCACCGGTGAGGGCTGCACCTTCAGCAAGGCATCGTATCCGCGGACCACCCGCGCCCAGTTCGTCGAGGCGGCATCCGCGGCGACGGCATGCTCGGCGGCGATCTCGGCCTGCAGCCGGTAGTGCCCGGCCGGACGTCCGGTCGCCCTGGCGACCGACAGGGCGGCCAGACCCGCAGCCACCATCGAGCGGTCCCATCGGCTGCGGTCCTGCTCCGGCAGCGGCACCAGTTCCCCGTCGGGGTGGTCCTTGAGGACCGGCGGGAGTGCTGCAGCAGCAGCAGCGCGCGCAACCCGTGCACCTCGGCGTCGTCGGGCAGCAACCGGGCCAGCAGCTCGGCCAGCCGAACGGCTTCCACCGCGAGATCCTCCCCGCTGTCCCCCGGCTCGATGTGCGTATCCCTCGTTGTAGATCAGGTAGATGACGGCCAGCACCCCGGCGACGCGCTCGGCGAGCCGGTGCGACTGGGGTACCCGGAAGGTGATGCCGGCGTGAGCGATCTTGGCCCTGGTGCGCAGCAGCCGCTGACCCATGGTCGCTTCGCTCACCAGGAAGGCCCTGGCGATCTCCCGGGTCGACAGTCCCGCGACCGTCTTCAGGGTGAGCGCCACCCGGCCCGTCAACGGAAGCGCCGGGTGACAGCAACTGAACAGCAGCCGCAGCCGGTCGTCACGGTAGATGCCACCGCCCGGGTCGTGGTCGGGATCGGCCTCCGCGAGCCGCTCCCGAGAGCTGGCCATGGCGTTCAACTCCCGCAGCTTGTCGGCCTCGGCCCGCCGCCGGCGCAGCACGTCGACCGCGCGCCGATAGGCGGTGGTGGTGAGCCAGGCCGCCGGGTTCTCCGGAACGCCGTCAACCGGCCAGCGGGCCAACGCCCGCTCTACGCCGTCCTGCACGCAGTCCTCGGCGAGGTCCCAGTCGCCGGTCACCCGGATCAGGCCCGCAACGATCCGCAGCCGCTCCCCACCGGTGGCCGCGGAGAGCGCCTCGGCGACACTGCCGGAGGCGACACTGCCGGAGGCGACGCTCGCACCCGGCCCGCTCGTGCCCGAGGCACCGTGGGTGCCGATCGATCAGCCCTCGTCGATCGGCCAGAACGGCCGCAGCTCCAGCCGGCCCGAGCGCGCCATCGGGTGCTTGGACGCGATCTCGATCGCCTCGTCGAGGTCTGCACAGTCCAGCACGTCGAAGCCGCAGATCCACTCCTTCGACTCGGTGAACGGCCCATCGGTGACCAGCAGCTCTCCGGAACGCACCCGCACCGTCGTCGCGTCCTCCAGCGGACGCAGCCGCTCCCCGGTGACCCACTTGCCACGACCATTGGCGTCCGCGAACCACTCCTCGAGGTCGGCGGGCGGCTCGGCCGAGCTGTCGGGCTCGGTGTCGGTGGCGACGAACATCATGTACTTCATTTCTGTCTCCTTCGGGTCGACGGTACGGCTCGGTTGCCGAGTACCACAGGTTGCACTCCTGCCACTGAACGACGATCGGCCCGGCGCGGATCCGACATGACGGCCGGCCGCGCCGCACCTGCACTCCGGAATTCCGGCCGGAGCCCGCGGGGCGCCCGACCATGGCAACAGCACGCCGGCGTCATCCTGGGGACGTACGGGCCGGGTCGAGAAGATCGGCCCGGGGTCCGATGCCGGACACGCCCGGTCTCCGTAGCGTTCGGATCATGATCACAGCACACGATTTGACGATGACCTACGGCGACAAGACAGTCGTCGACCACCTGAACTTCGAGCTCCGGCCTGGGGTGGTGACCGGTTTCCTGGGTCCCAACGGCGCCGGGAAGTCCACCACGATGCGCATGATCATCGGCTTGGACCGCCCCACGGACGGCTCGGTCACCGTGCGCGGCAAGAGCTACCGCGACCTTCCGGCTCCCTTGCGGGAGGTCGGGGTGTTGCTGGAGGCCCGCGCGGTGCACACCGGAAGATCGGCGTACAACCATCTGTTGGCGATGGCCGCGACCCACGGCATCTCCAGATCCAGGGTGCAGGAGGTCATCGAGCTGGCCGGGCTGACCGAGGTGGCCCGTCAGCGGGTCGGCGCCTTCTCCCTCGGGATGGGTCAGCGGCTCGGCATCGCCTGCGCGCTGCTCGGCGACCCGCAGACACTCATCCTGGACGAGCCCGTCAACGGGTTGGACCCGGACGGCGTGTTGTGGGTCCGCAACCTGCTCAGGGCGCTGGCCGCCGAGGGCCGCACCATCTTCGTTTCCAGCCATCTGATGAGCGAAATGGCGCTCACCGCAGAGCATCTCATCGTCATCGGCAAGGGCCGGCTGCTCGCCGACCGACCCATCGCCGACATCATCAACTCGGCCGGCCGATCCTCGGTGCTTGTCCGGACCCCGGACGCGGCCCGGCTGCGCGACCTGCTGGCCGGCCCCGACGTCACCGTCTCCAGCAACCAGTCCGGCGAGCTGGAGGTGGCCGGCCTGTCTGCCGAGCAGATCGGCGAGGTGGCCTTCAACGCCCGCGTGATGGTCCACCAACTGACATCGAGCCAGGCCTCTCTGGAAGAGGCGTTCATGGAACTCACCAACGACGCCGTGGAGTTCCACGGCGGCATCGTCACCTCGGAGGAAGCAGCATGACCGTCACCGCACCTGTGGACCCGCACACTCTCGAACGTCGGACAGCGGTGGAGGTACAGCCGGTATCCCAGCGCCGGGTCATCTCCTCCGAATGGGTGAAGCTACGGACCCTGCGGTCCAGCTGGATCACCATGGGCTGCGCGGTGGCCGCGCTGGCGCTGCTCGGTCTGCTGATCGGGATCATCACCAACGCCAACTGGGCAACAATGGACCGGGACCGGATCGCCGGGTTCAACCCGGTCGACACCAGCCTGGCCGGGGTCAACTTCGCGCAGCTGGCTGTCGCCGTGCTGGGCGTGCTGGTGATCTCCGGCGAATACAGCACCGGCATGATCCGTTCCTCGCTCGGCGCGGTACCCAGACGGCTGCCGGTGCTGTGGGGGAAGTTGCTGGTGTTCGGCGCGGCCACCCTGGTACTGATGGAGATCGCGGCGTTCGGGGCGTTCTGGTTGGGCCAGGCCGCACTGGCCGGCCACGGAACCACCATCTCTGCACCCGGAGCGCTCCGCGCGGTGATCGGCACCGGCCTGTACCTGACCGTTGTGGCGGTACTCAGCGTGGCTCTCGGCTTCATCATCCGATCCACCGCGGGCGGGATCTCAGCGGTGATCGGGCTGCTGTTGGTGCTCCCGGGAATCATGAACATCCTGCCGCAGAGCTGGCAGACCCACATCTCGCCGTACCTGCCCAGCAACGCCGGCGCTGCCGTGTTCACACAGCATCCGGACCCTGGCACGCTGGCACCGTGGACCGGTTTCGCGGTGTTCTGCCTGTATACAGCTGTCGCTGTCGTGATCAGCGCCGTGCTGCTCAACCGGCGCAACGCCTGAGGATCCGCGATCGATGCCGGCCCGGCGCCGCGTGGTCCACGCCTATCGGCCGATCACATCCGCGGCAGCTGAACAGCAGAACAAGTGACCTGCAGGGCACGTGCACAGCAGAGGGGACCAGCAGGACACGTGCACAGCAGAGCAGGTGACCCGCAAGGGCAAACGAACAGCAGAGCAGGGTGAACAGCATGCGCGCAATGTCGCTGCACCGATCGGATCGGGCGCTCCCGCTCCGCGGGATGGTTCGGTGGTTCGGGCGCCGCCCGCTGCTTGCCGACAGCTGCCTGGCCGTGTTCCTGGCAGTGGCGACCGGGGCGGACATCCTGCACCGCGGGGCGCCAACGGCAGTCGCGCTGCAGGCCGCCCTGTGGCTGCCGGTGGTGTTCCGGCGCACGGCTCCGGTCAGCGCTTTCACCCTGGTGGGTGTGATCGCCGCGGTGCAATGGGCGGTCAGCGAACCGCTCGGCGGAGATCTTTCAGTGCTGATGATGCTGTACACCGTTGCCGCGCACCGCGGGTGGAAGCTCGCGGTGGCGGCAGCGGGGGCAGTGGAGATCGGGGTGGTGCTGGCCGTCATCCGCTTCGCCGGCGACGGCTGGCCCCGGTTCCTGCTGCTGCTCACCGTCCTGGTGTTCGCCGCCCTGTTCCTGGGGATCACCCAGCAGTCCCGCCGGTCACACCTGGCGGAGCTGGTCAGCCGGGCGGATCGGGTGGAGCGGGAGGCAGAGCAGCAAGCCCAGCTCGCAGCCGCCGCCGAACGCACCCGCATCGCCAGGGAGATGCACGACATCGTCGCCCACAGCTTGTCGGTGATGGTGGCGCTGGCCGACGGAGCAGCGTTGACCGATCAGCCCGAGCAGGCCCGATCGGCCATGCGGCAGGTGGCCAGGACCGGTAGGGAGGCGCTGGCCGACACTCGCCGCGTGCTCGATGTGCTGCGCACCGACCCCGGCCCGGCCGAACGCGCCCCGCTGCCGGGGCTGGACGCCATGGAGGCGTTGCTGACCACCGTGCGGGCGACCGGCCTGCACACCTCGCTGCTGGTGACCGGGAACGTCTTCGCCGTTCCGGAAGCCGGGCAGACCGCGATCTACCGGATCGTGCAAGAGGCGCTGACCAACACCATCAAGCATGCCAGGCAGGCGGACCAGGCAACCGTCCGGCTGTCCTACTCCTATCCGCTGGTCGACGTGGAGATCATCGACAACGGAACCCGGGAGGCGGGCCGGCCGGATCCCGCTCCTGCCGGCGGTGCGCACGGTCTGCTCGGCATCCGGGAACGAGCTGCCCTGTTCGGCGGCGATTCCCGGGCCGGGTGGTCGGCAGCCGGCGGCGGATGGCGGGTGACGGTGACCCTGCGGTTCCCCGACGTGGCCGGGCAGGGTGACGCGGCCGGGCGTGGTGACGGGGGCCGGCATGGTGACGTGGCCGAGCATGGTGAGGTGGCCGGGCATGAGGTGGCCGGGCAGGGTGAGGTGGCCGGGCATGGTGACGCCGCGGACCGTGGAGCACGCCCAGCACATCCGTCCCCGGCGGTGTCGTCATGATCACCGTTCTGCTGGCCGACGATCAGCCGCTGATCCGGCTCGGCTTCCGCATGGTCCTGGGATCCGCGGCGGATATCGATCTGGTCGGGGAAGCCGACAACGGCGAGAACGCGGTGAGGATGACCCGGCAGCTGGATCCCGACGTCGTCCTGATGGACGTCAGGATGCCGGTGCTGGACGGCATCGAGGCGACCCGGCAGATCACCGGGGACGCACCGCGCTCCAAGGTTCTCATCCTGACCACCTACGACCTGGATGAATACGCGTTCGGTGCGCTGAACGCCGGGGCCAGCGGATTCCTGCTCAAGGACGCGGACCCGGCGGAGCTGATCGGTGCCATCCGCACCATCTTCCGGGGCGACGCGGTGATCGCCCCCCGGATGACCCGGCGCCTGCTGGACACCTTCGCCGAGCGGATGCCCGGTGCCGCAACGCAATCGACGGAGTCGGCGACCCTGACCAGGCTCACCCCGAGGGAACGGGAAGTCCTCGTCGAAGTGGCCGCCGGCCTGTCGAACAGCGAAATCGCCGATCGCCTCTTCGTCGCCGAGACCACCGTCAAGACGCACCTCGGGCGGATCCTGGCCAAGCTGGAACTCCGCGATCGGGTGCAGGCGGTAGTGTTCGCCTACCAGAACGGGATGGTCAACGGCAGCAGCTGATCCCCTGCGGCACAACAGATCCCGGATGCGGGACGCTGGCCGATCCGGCGGGCGTGCGGGTCGGGTTCCGGGTTCGGGCAATCGCGTCGTGCCCAGCGGCACCGGCACAACCCACCTGCTCGATCGGCTCACCCTGGCCGACATTGATCGAAACCGGCACCGGCCCCTGCCGCCGGCCCACACCAAGGTGCGGTGATCGCCCCGGGATCCATCACTGCATGATCGGCGCGGCGCAGTCGTTTCACACGGCACCTGCGTGTGAGATTGGACAATGTCGCGACAAATCCGCGACAAATGAGTCTACGGTGGGGACATGAGCACCCGCCTCGCACCTGAGACCGCGCTGCCTACCAGGAAGCGCCATGCTCACCGCACCGCTGTCACCGTCGACATCTCGTCGATCGCGAAATACCTCGTGGAGAGCCTCGGCGCCGGCCTGGTCGGGCTCCTCGCCGGCGTCGACCGCCGTACCGCGCAACGCTGGGCCGCCGACCAGGCGACAGCACCGCGCGCCGATTCGGAACGAGACCTTCGGGATGCCTACCAAGTGTTCCAGGAGCTACTCCCGGTCGAAGCACCAGCGACCATCCGGGCCTGGTTCATGGGCATGAACCCGCAGCTGGACGACGTGTCGCCCGTCGAGGCGATCGCCGCCGGCAACAGCAGGGAAGTGTTGGCCGCTGCCCGCGCTTTCGCCAGCGGTGGCTGAGCCGACCACAGCTACCGCGCCACCGGCGATGTGGCGGGTCGCCCGGTCAGATGACTCGCTGCGGATGTCCGAGATCTCGGCGTGGGACGCAGCAATTCCGCGGGCAGGAAACCGGTTCGACACACCCGACGGTGGAGTCCTGTACTGCGCGACAACCGCGGTCGGTTGCTATGCCGAAACCCTGGCCCGGTTCCGTCCCTCCGCGGCGGTAGGCCTTGCTGCCCAGGAAGACGACCCGGAATTCGTGATCTGCGGCGGTGTGCCGGCCGACTGGCGCCATCGACGAGTCCGAGTCTCCGTCGCCCTTGTCGAACCGCTGCCCTTTCTGGACGTCGAGGCCCCGCAAACCCACGAGTTTCTGACCACTGAGCTTGCCGACCGGCTCACCCCGCTCGGTGTCACCGTGTTGGACGTCGCCCAGGTCAGGGGGCCGAACCGGCTCATCACCCGGGCTATCGCGACCTGGGCGTTTGGCGTTCTCAACGATGATGGCTTCCGCTACGCCGGGATCAGGTACATGTCACGGCTCGGGGATCACGAATGCTGGGCTGTGTTTCAGGGCAATGAGGTTAAGAACTGACGGGCGGCGGTGAGCAGCTTCGGCTCGCTTGTCCACAGGCCCATCTCCAGCGAGCGGCGGGACGATCTCGTGAAGTTCGCCGAGCCGACCCACAGGCATTCAGGCTCGAACCAGATGTGGTCATCAACGTGCCCTGATGGGTGCTCGTCGGTCCACATCATTGTGCCGCGCAGCAGGATCTTCGCGTGCACGATGGGTACGAGGCTGTGGTCGTCGCGCCGGCGGAAACCGACCTCTCGCACGGCCTCGATGAGCGAGCCTTCTGTCCAGTCCGGGGTTGACGGGCCGACGATTAGGGTTGCCCGTCCAGCTTCGGTGCGTGATCGCTCAGTTCAGGGAGTGCAGATTGTGCGACGCCGGGCACGTCGGCAAGCGATCTCGCTGAGTCGTGCCGCCAAGGTCAGCAGGGCGAGCCGGTTTGCCTGCGCCGAGGGGATCTCGGCTCGGGTGGAGCCATGGATCCAGCGGCCCCGGGTGGGCCGAGCCTCCAGCTTCACTCTCCGGTGACGCCGTCGATGGACTCCCGGATGAGATCGGCGTGGCCGTTGTGCCTGGCGTACTCCTCAATCATGTGTAACAGGATCCAGCGCAGGTTGAACGGCTTGTCGGTGCGCCGGCTCTTGCGCACGGACAGCGTGTGAACCCCCGGTGCGGCGCGGATGATCGAGTCGGACTCGGCGACCTCCGCGTCGAACAGCGTCCGTAGCTGCTCCGGTGTGTCGCCGGCCGCGCTGTCCCAGTCCCAGTCCTCGTCCGCCTCCCAGTCGACCGAGGCCCACGGCTCGCCGTACTCCCGGCCGAGGAAGATGCGGCCGAACCACCATTGCTCCACCAGCGCAAGGTGTTTGAGCATGCCGCCGAGCGTCATCGTGGACGGTTGGTGCACGGTGCTCAGCTGCTCGCCAGTGAGCCCGTCCACCTTCATCCGCAGGGTGTCGCGGTGGTAATCGAGGAAACCCATCAGCTGGGCGATCTCGTCCCCGGATTCCGGGGGGTCCTGACGGTGAACTTCGCTGGCGTCCATCGCGTCAAGCTAGCGGGCACTGCCCGCAGGAGCATCCGGTTTATTGAATCGGGGCCATCCGACGAGCATCTGGTTCTCGTCGGTTGCCGAGGCGAGCACGGAATCGTCCGAACAGTTTCAGGCGTTAACCGCGATTCAGTCACTGCTATCCACTGAAACTGCTCGCCAGGCTCGGAATTGGAGTACGCCCTGGACGGCGTGGCTGGTCGAGACGCTCCCGTATAGAGGAACGGCGACAACGAGTCGCTCAACGGCCGCTCCTGCGAGAGGCCTCGGGTTTCGCAGAAATGATGTCGACCGCCACACCAATCCGGAAGTTGTTCGTCCGGGTATCGTCCTACTGTCCTGGCATGACTGAGAACACTGCTGAAACCGCAGATCAGACCGATGCCACCGATCAAGCCTCGGCCGACGCCACGAGCGCCGCCAGCGATGGCGAAGCGAACCCCCACTGGGTTTCGCCGCCGTGGGAGCCGCCGCTGGCCGGCACCGAGGTCGAGCACCTGCTCGCGGCGCTGGACCGGCAGCGGGCAACCTTCCGCTGGAAGGCCGACGGCCTGGACGCCGCGGGTCTGAACACCAAGATCGGCGCGTCGACGCTCACCATCGGCGGCCTGCTCAAGCACCTTGCCGTCGTTGAGGACGACAAGTTCACCGTGTGGCTGTCCGGCGCACCCCTCGGCGAGCCGTGGGTGAGCCTCGGCGGCCCACCCGGCGGTGACGACGCCGACGAGTGGGTGTTCGGTTCGGCGGCCGACGACTCTCGGGAGGATCTGTACGCGTTGTACGACGGTGCAGTGCAACGATCGCGCCAGCGACTCGCCGCCGCCTTGCCGAACGGGGGGCTGGACCAGCCGGCGCACATACAGTTCGGCAACCGCGGCCACCTCAGCCTGCGCCGGCTGCTGTTCGACCTGCTGGAGGAGTACGGCCGGCACACCGGTCACGCGGATCTGCTCCGGGAGGCCGTCGACGGCCGAGTCGGCGAGGATCCGCCGATGGACTGGCGGCCATGGCCGGAACGGACGGGCTGACCCACTCTTCTGACGGACAACGGCTTTCACCGACGCCGAGTCACCGGTCACCCGGGTCGCTCGGTCGTCATCCCCATGGGCGGTCCGGGTTCAGTGGGTTCAGTGACGTGGCCCCCCGGAATTCCCGCCGTCGTAGAGGCGAACGTCGGCGATGCTCCACCAGTTGCCGGCCGTGCCGGTTGACACGATGCGCAGGTACCGCGCCTTGGTGCGCGGCACATCGATGGTGGTGAGCTGACCGGTGCCGGCTCCGCTGGCGATGCTGCGCCAGCTGCTGGCGTCATTGCTGACCTGCAACGCCCAGGAACGCGCGTAGTCGCCGAGGTTGTCGCCGGCATCGACGACCACCCAGCGGAAGTGCTGCAGGCGGCCGAGGTCGATCTGCAGGAATTGGCCTGGGGCCTGCGCCGTCCCGCTGGACCAGCGGGTGGACGCGTCGCCGTACGGGCGCGTAGAGGCGTCGATATCGATTGCGTACCTTGCGGTGTCGGCACCTGTGGAGGCCGTGGCCGTGGCGCCGGTGAGCGGCCGCAGCCGGTAGTGATCATTGAGCACGGGCGATTTCGGCCAGGTGAAGGTGGCCAGCGCCCCACCGGGCAGCGTGTACTCGAAGGAGTGCCCGCCGACGGACACCGCGAAGCTTCGGGGGTCGTCGTTCTCGTTGTGCACGACCAGGGCGATCGAGCCGTCCGGGTTACGGAACGCGACGTCCATGATTTGCCCGTTCCACCCCGTGGTGCCGAACGACGTGCTGGCGATGCGCACCGCGCCGGGCTTCACGAACTTGCTGAGGTGCCCGATCGTGTAGTACTCGGCGTTGGTGGTGACGGTCCCGCCGTCTGCGATGGTCAGCAGCCCGGTACAGGTGTCGCACCCGCCGTTGTGCGGGCCGCCGGCGGCGTCCAGCGCGATGTTCCAGTCGATCACCGACTTCGCCCAGTTCCGGGTGGTGCCGATGGTGATGTTGCGGGCGTGCCAGGTCAGCGTGCCCCGGAACACCTGGGCCGGGGTGTCGGTCGGGCCGTGGGAGCCGGAGCATTCGGTGAACCAGATGCCCTTGTCCGGATACGCGTTGTGCAGCGCCGTCTGCGCACTCGGGTCGCCGGAGTAGCAGTGGTAGGCGGTGCCGGCCACCCACTTCGCGGCGGGGCTGGCGAGGATCTCGTAGGGGTAGTCGGTCTCCGGGGACGACCCGGGAGGGGTGTTGGCGATGTCGTCGGGGTGGGTGGACCAGTTGTGGTCGTAGGCCAGGATCTTGGTTCGCAGCCCGGCAGCCCGCAACGCCGGTCCCACCGCCTCGATCAGCTTGACCTCCTGCGCAACGGGCAGGTCCATACCCGGATAGCCCCTCGGCGTACGGTTCTGCGGCTCGTTCTGCACCGTGAGGTAATCCACCCGCACCCCCGCCGCGGCATACGCCTGCAGGAACTTGACGAAGTACCGCGCGTAGGCGGTGTAGATCCGTGGGTCGTCCTTGAGCCGGCCGCCGATCAGCGAGTCGTTGGTCTTCATCCATGCCGGAGCGCTCCACGGGGTGGCGACCACGGTGATCTGCGGGTTCAGCGCCTTCGCCCGGCGCAGCAGCGGCAGGATCTGCGCCTGGTCGTGGGCGATGCTGAAGTGGGTCAGGCTGAAGTCTGTCTGCCCCGCGGGCATGTCGTCGTAGGTGTAGTGCGGCTCGTCGGTGAAGTCCGAGGATCCGATCGGCTGACGCAGCGCGCTGACGCCGATCCCCGCGGAGGGGTCGAACAGGCTGCGCATCGCCTGCTCCCGGGCGCCCGGGTTCAGCCGGTACAGCACCGCGGCGGACGAGTCGGTGATGGAGGCGCCGAATCCGTCCATGCTCTGGTAGGTCCGGCTGGGGTCCACCTCGATGGTCGCCTTGGTCGACGACGCCGTGCTGAACGGGACGCTGCCTCTGTCGTGCATGAGCTCGGCGCGGTCGGGGGTGGTCACCCAGACCTCCGCGCTGGGCACCTGGTGGTCGCCGGCCGCTGAGGCCGGGACAACAGGCAGCCCTACCGTGATGGCGGCTCCCAGGGCCGTGGCCGTGACGAGCAGACGTCGTTGTCTCATGAGCACCTTCCAAGTCGAGGCGAATATCGACCTGGGAAGGCTAGCGTTCGGTGAACGGCCAGCCAATGCGCGTGTGGCAGCCGATTTCCGGGAGATCGGTCCGCTGGCGGTTCACCGATCGGGCGGACGCGTGGCACTGCCAATTTGGTCGCGGCGGCGCGGCCACGGCTTCGGCTGCGCGATCTCCGTCGCCGCGGCGCCCGCCCTCCGGGACATAGGCTCATCCGGCGCGATCGTCAGGACCCTGGCTCGGATATTGGTGCCGTCGCCACTTGCACGTCGGCCGGCTTCCGACCACAAGCGGAAGTGACAGATCTACGTCGTGATGCCTTGAAGCGCGCGCCCATTCCTGTCTTCGTCATTTCTCGTTTCTATGAGGTTCGTCGGATGGATATTTCGCGTTCCATGTTTGCCTCATCCAGCGCATAAGGGCCGGGTAGACGATCCAGTATCGGAACGGCTTGATGAAAGCCATGTATCCGCGTCCGAGCACACCGCGTGGTTTGACGTAGACGGCCATCTCGCTCTGGTAATGGCCCTGGCTTCGATCGGCCCAAGCCAGGTGGATCACACCGTGCACGGTCTTTTCGACATCTCAGCGGCGAATTCACGCTCGGTGCGAAACAGCGCCCGGAACATTTTCACCCACCGATCGTATGCCGACGACATGACCTTTCGACACTTCACAGCGATTCACGTTGTGGCCGTTGGTAGTTCGAGTGACCTGTTGTCGGTGTTGGCCAGCAGCACCGCGGCTGCGGTCAGCAGAAGACCTCCGGCTGTGATCAGTGCTGCTTGGGGTGACCAGTGTTGGGCGATCGCTCCGTAGATGTTGGTGAATATGAGTGCTGGGAGGGTCTGCGATAAGCCCAGCAGTGCTTGAAGTCGCGTCTGCAGACCAGGTGGACTGGCCGCCAGGAAAGCCGGCATGGCGTGGGCGGCGAACAGCACTGAGCCGACTCCGATGACGGCGCCGCCGGCGCAGGCGATCACCACCGACGGGGCAAGCCCGATGATCACCAATCCGACGGCGGCGATGATCGGTCCGCCGATCAATGGCCGCGCGGGGCCGATCATGGCGCCGCGTGCGGCGACGATGAGACCGACGACCAGTGCCGACGTCATGAATGCCGCCTCGATCAGCCCTGTCTGAGCCGACGTCCATCCCTTGTCACGGGCCAGCAACGGAACGCTCAACAACAGCGACGGTGGGGCGCTGGCCGACAGGATTGCCAGTGCGGCCAGCAGACCGAGGATCAGACGATGGTTGCCCGCCGCGCGCAGCCGGGCGAGTGCCTCGCGTAGCCGCAAGTGGTCGGTCGACTCGGGTCGAGCCCGACGAGGCGGCACCACCGCCAACAGGACAGCCAGCACCACCAGGAAGCTGATCGTGTTGATCGCAGTGACCCAGGCCAGTCCGAAGGCTCCGATCAACACTCCGCCGAGCGCCGGACCAGTGAGACGGGACACCTGCAAGCCGCTGCTTGTCGTCGCCATGACCCTCGGCAGCTGCGACTCGTCGACGAACAAGCGCGGAAACACCCCGCTCGCAGGGATGTAGAACGCGGACGCGATCCCGAGGACGCTTCCGAGTGCCAGCAACGAACCGACTGTCACGTCGCTGGTGAAGAACCAGACGGCCACGCCCGCGGTCACCACGGCCATGGCGGCGTCGGAAACGATCATCACGGTGCGCGGGCCAAATCGATCACCGAGCGAACCGCCCACTACCAGGAACAGCACCCTGAACAGCATCGTGGACGTCGCTACCAAACCTGCAATGGAGCCACCAAGCCCCGAGGCCACCCATGCCAAACCGAAGGTCATCACGTTCGACCCGAGATCGGATACCACTGCGGCAACCAGCCACACCCAATACCCGCGGCCCACCCTCACAGTGCGCCCCCCGCCGGCCACCGTTGACGCGCGGACAAACATCGATCGGAGCCGACGATAACCGTCACCTTGCTGCGGCGTCAGCAGCTGACGCGCTGGTCGGTGCGGGGATCGTGGCGTCGTTCGGGCGGATCTCGGCGAAGCGGCCGACAGACCGGTGAACGGCGCATCGAATGTCCGCTGCTGAGCCGAAGATGGTGGGGCGGCGAAGTTGCCGCCAGGCCGCATCTTGGTTGGCTCCGCGCTGTCCGTGACGCGCTGGGCATGACAGCTGCGCAGCTGGCGAAGCGAGCCGGCGTGACGCCAGCGGCAGTGACCCAGGCTGAGCAGAGCGAACAGCACGATGCTATTCGCCTCGGCACGCTGCGCAAGTTCGCCGGCGCCATGGACTGCGACGTCGTCTACTACCTGGTGCCCCGGACGGGATCGCTGGATTCCATCGTCGACGCGCAAATCGACAAGGCCGCCAAGCAGCTGGCCGCGCGGGTGGGACAGACGATGGCCCTTGAGGCGCAGCAGGCGAGCACTCCGACGGCGCGGCAGGCATTGCTACGCGAGATGGTCCTGCTCTCCGGGAAAATCTGGTGAAAGGTCCACTTGGGGACAACCCGGATGATGCGACTGCGCTGGATGAAGATACGCTCGTTGGGCTCAAACCAACCTGGATCGCCACCCGGGCCGATCTGAACGCAGCCGAGGAGCAGAACATTTCGTCGGCGACGGTCTGGGCTGGCAACCGCCACTGGTCACCCCGCCAGATCCTGAACGAACGGTCGCTGCGGCAGTTGCATGCGCGGATGTTCGGTGAGGTGTGGCGGTGGGCCGGCACCTGGCGGAAGGTCGGCACGAACGTCGGGCTGGCGCCCCATCTGATCCAAAGAAGCCTACGGATGGTCCTCGATGACGCCCGATTTTGGGTGGACAACTCGACCTACCTCGCAGATGAGATGTCTGTGAGAGTGCATCACCGGCTGGCGTGGATCCATCCGTTCCCACATGGAAACGGTCGACATGCGAGGTTGGTCGGAGATCTCCTTGCATCCAGCCTAGGCAGGCCGGTATTTACCTGGGGGGCAAGGGGTCTCAACGATGTCGGACCCACACGGACCGCGTACATCCGAGCATTGCAAGTCGCCGACCACGACTACCAGCCCTTGCTCGCCTTCGCTCAGTCCTAACCCGGTCACCTGAAGGACGAGTCGTACACTGTCCGACCACTCATTCCGGACGACACGCCGGTCTGGATCATCGCCTCGTCGGATACCGGCCGGCTGACGCCACCGGCTGGCGCCGGACGGCCCGTCTGTTAGGTGAGTGGCGGATCGACGGTGATGCCGAGCGGTCGCACATAACCATGCAGCCATTGCCAACCGTCGAGCGTGTCGAAGTCGTACACCACCTCGGCTCCCGTCAGATCGTCACCAGTGACGCGGTCACCGAACAACACCACCGCGTGGTCGATGTTGCGGCGCCGCGAGATCCACACCAGCCCATCAGCGTCCGTCGTGTCGTGAAGCTGCTGACCGATCGTCGACGTCTGCGGATAGGAGTCCGCCTCGGTCTCAATCACCTTGCGGGCGAGCATCTTCAGCGATCTGAGCCCGTCGTGGTCGAGCCGGACCAGCCGCAGAACCCGGGTCGGCCCGACTGCACTGACCTGACGGCCCGCGAACTGGCCGGCCGTCAGGTGTGCCCGCGGGTCATTGGCCGGGATGTCGTGGAGTAGCGATTCCGCGACTGCCCCTTCCGGAGCGCTCGCCGCGTACCACGTAGGAATCACCCGACCGTCAGCGTCGTAGATCGGGGAGAACCGATACTGCGGGTATTCGGTCGGGTTGAACTCGGCACCGTCGAACCGCTGCTGGTGACAGTGATAGAACGTGCCGCCGACGGGCCACGCCTTGGTGTCTCTGACGACTGGCCACTCCGCCCACAGCGGCCGTCCGGCCTTCGCCACCAGGTTTGCCTTACCGGCCGGCATGAGCCGCGTTGGTCGCAGCGTTCAGCACTCCGGCGTCGTCGGCGATCCGCTCGATCGGTGTCCGGCCACCGAGGTATCCGTTGGGGGAGTCCATCCACTCGACGATCGACTCCGGAGCCCACCCCTGGCCGGTCATCACCTCGATTACCTTTCCGATCACCGGGTACACCCGGCCGTCGGCAGCAAACTGGAAGCCGGGGAACATATACCGGCCGCCGCGGAACACCGCGAGGGCCTTCCCGGAGGTTCGAAGATGCGAGGCGTGGCCGGCCCGGTTCCGCGCGGAACTCCGCGCCAGGTCGGCAACCTCACCGCTGTCGAGCAGACCATGCCGAGCCTGGATGTCCCGCCACCGCAGCTCCTGATCGGCGACCGCCGAGAGCACCGCCGGCGGGGTACTTGTCGCCGCGGCCTGGACGGCGTCCCTAATTTTCACCGTGGTCGTCAGCCGGTCAAGCGTGCCCACGACCGCGCGCTCAACCAGAGCGGGATCAAGGCTGGAACTCCTCGCCAGAGCGTCCCGGACCACCGACCCGATGCGGTCAACGACACCCACGACATCCTCGGGCGTGCCCGGTGTTTTCGCGCGCCGAGTCGGCTCGCGGCGAACGGTGGGTGTGCTCATCTATCATCGCTCCGATCTGATACCGCCGATCATACGCCACTCGACTCGGAGATATCTGATTCGGTGCTGACCGCCCTGCACGTGCTTTCGTAACTTTCGTAACATGGGTACAGTGAGAAGCGTGTCCCGAGTCCGGGACCGGAGGGAGAACACGATGAGCACCGCAACCACCGAGGTCGTCAGCCCGGTCCCCGACGACGCTGCCGAGCTTGCCAAGGTGCTCAGTTTCATCGAGGCGCACGAAATGCGGCGAGGCGCATCTCCCGAGCCTTCCTACTTCCTGTCCGGCACGGCTGAACACGACAGGGTCGAACTCACCGAACAACTGCATGAGCTCCTCAAACGTGTCGTCCACGCCCTGAGCCACGGCCAGTCAATCAGCATCCTGATCCAGGACCAGGAGATCTCCACCCAGCAGGCCGCCGAGATCCTCGGCCTGAGCCGGCCCACCGTGGTGCGCCTGATCGATGACGGCGAGCTTCAGGCACATGTACCCAGCGCCGTTCGGCGCAAGCTCCGGCTCGCCGACGTGCTTGCCTATCGCGAGGAGCTTCGCGCACGCCGCAACGAATTCATCACCTACAGCACGGCCGAGTTCGGCGATGTCGACGCCGACGACGTCACCGAACTACTCGCCCAGGCACGACGCGAACGCTGACCCCGTCGGAGGGCACTGCGAGACTCGACGCATGTATCGCGCTGTCCTGGACACCTGCGTCCTGGTGCCGAGCCTTCAGCGCGACTTCCTGCTGCAACTCGCAGCAGAAGAGGCCTTCGCGCCGCTCTGGGGCACCGGCATCCTGACCGAGCTCGACTACGTACTCGCCCGGTTACACGAACGACGTCACGTCATGGACAGCGACGTACGTCGGCGCCACCTCCTCGACCAGATGCGACGCGCCTTTCCGGGCTCCGAGGTCAACGCGCCCAAGGATCGTGAATACCACTACGAACTGTCCGACCCGGAGGACGGTCACGTTGCTCACGCCGCGCTGCGCGGCAAGGCGGACGCGATCGTCACCGATGACACGCGCGCCGGGTTCACGACCGCCACCGTGCTCACCGAGGCAAACATCGAGATCGTCTCCCCACACGAGTTTGCGGTCCACACCATCTCAGCCCACCCAGAAGCCGGATCCAAGCGCTGCGCGTCATGTCGAAGCGCCACATCGATCCGATCCACACCGCTGACGCGATCCTCGATCTGCTCGTCGAGCGGTACGCCATGGCCGACGCCGCTGACATCCTCCGGGCGCTGGCGTCAGAGCAAGGCAAGGAATAGGTCACGGCTCCTTCGCCCGCCGGACACCATCCAACGGGAATGACTTCTACGCAGCCGTCACTGTTTTCAGGAACGTCCAATCGCATGCGCAGGTCGCCGATCCGTTTTTAGCCGACGACTACCATCGCAGCGACGATCCTCCCGATAAGAGGCGGCCGCATGGACCGATGAGGCATTCAAAGTTGCTGGTGTTCAGAGACCTGCATGCTCGGCAGAGATGGTCGGACCAGCAGGTCTGCAGGCTCAAATGACAGTCAGCGGACCTCATCGATACGGAAGATGGCGTCTTCGGGGTTCTCGATTGCCGACCACTGTGTGGAGACGAGCGGAATCGAACCGCCAACCCCCGCCTTGCAAAGGCGGTGCTCTGCCAATTGAGCTACGTCCCCGGGTGGAGCGCAAGGCTCCGGTCGAGCGTGGCCAGGCACCCCTGGTGGTGCGGCGGCTACTGGCCGACGACGCCGTTCGAACCGGCCGCCGGTGCCGGCGTCGTCGAGGACGTCGCCGATGTGGTCGGCGCGGTGTTGGTGCGTCCGGTGGCCTCGTCCCACAGCCTGGCCTCGGCGGCAGCGGTCTTCTTGCGCTTGTTGACCAGCGCGTAGGCGCCGACGGCAGCTCCGAGGGCCATCAACTTCTTGAACATGTTGCACCTTTCGTCGGCCGGACTCCGGCGGCCAGTGCCTCCGGAACACGCTGTGGGCCTGGGAGGACTTGAACCTCCGACCTCTTCCTTATCAGGGAAGCGCTCTAACCGCCTGAGCTACAGGCCCGGAACACTCGACCGCGGTACCGACGGACCCGTCAGCACCGCGAACGCCCAGGCTACCGCACCCGTCGGGCGGTTCCCAAACCTTTCGCCGCTCCGACGTACCCGGCGCAGCGCCGGTGCCGACCCGTCATCTGACGGCCGGCCGGTCCAGCTCCAGGCCTGGTTGTGCCCTGCACCCGCCGGCGCCGCGGCCGGCTCGTGACAACCACGCCTGGTACTGGCCGGGATTTCGGGCTCCCTTCAGCCGGGACGCCGACCAGCGCCGGCATTCCCGATGGGCGGCAACGATCCGCGCCGGGCAGCCAGCGCTCGAGGCGGGCCGGCGGCTCACCGCCATGGTCAGTGGGGGCCGAAGCCGTCGTGATCTGGTCGCACCCCCGTGTCGAACAAGAGGTGCGCAGCGGTAACGCCGAGTGTGACCAGCAAGAAGGTGATCAGCAGGGCGGCGCCGATCAGCGCCGGCCGCTTGCCACTGCTGGTCTCGCGAATCGAGAACTGCAGCCGTTCACTGAACATGACGATGAGGGTCCGCCACGTTGGTGGGCTGGTCGAGGAAGGTGCGGGAGGGAGGTCTTGGGTGAGGGGATCCAGGTCGGGCAGGTGAACGGCGGCGAAGGCATCGGAGATTCGTTCGCTGGCTTCGGCCGGAGTGAGGAGCCCGCGGGCCATCGCGTCCTGCAGAATCCCTACCGTTGCGAGTCGTTGTGCGTCAGAAGCGCGCATCGGGCCTCCGGTGCGGCGCTGTTCCGAAGGAACTGCATCGAAGCCATCGATCGAGTCAGGCATGACCTTCTCTTTGCTGGGCTTGGTGTGTCGTGTCGCTGCGGACTCCCTCGACTGTATTGCTGATTCGTGGATGGTGGGAGGCGGTGCGATCGTGGGGGCGAACAAGGGGGGTTCAGACCTGCGAACTCACCGACCCCGACGGGAACACCGTCTCGCGCATTGTCGGGTTCCGCGGCGAGTTCTGACGTCCTCGGCTCACTCGTCCTCGGAACGTCGGCTAGCTCGTCATTGGGAACGTCGATAGCCCGACGGCAGCTGCCCGCCCCACGTGAGGGGCGGGCAACTGCCGGGGTGCTGCGAATCTCCCTTGGCGCTAGGAGTAGAGAATTCGTTGCCAGGTCAGCACGGCAGGATTGTGCTTGTCGATGGTGACCTTCAGCCATTCGTCCACGTCGGTGGAGCCTTCGACGGTGATCCGACTCAGGTTCGGAACCGGGGCGGTGAGGTCGTAGAAGGACAGCCACTTCGATCCGGCGGCCAGCGGCTTGTCCTGGTTGAAGACGTGGCTGTCGCCGTTGAACAGATACACCGGGCCACGGAAGTTCCGGCTTTCCTGCGCGATGGCCGCCACCACCGGGGTGAACGCGAAGTAGTCGGCGTAGGCGGGATCGGGGACGGTGACGTCGAACATGTCGGCCTGGGTGAGCAGTACCACCGCCCGGTTGTGGTCGCGGCGGGCCGCGGCGAAGGTGTCACGGATCAGCTGAATATCGGCGGCGGTGCGGCCCAGGACTTCGGCGCTCTGCTCCGGGGTAGGCGCGGCCAGTCCCAGCCCGGACCACGGCGCCAGACTGTTGTTGCTCCCCACCAGGTGCACGGCGGCGAAGGCGACGTCGTCGCGCTGGTAGCTGACGTTCTCCGGGTATCCCTGCGCGGTTTGGGAGGCGACCCGGATGGGGTGCTGGCCGAGGGTGATGCCGGGCCTGGGGAAGAAGTCCTTCCGCACGGCGGCGAGTCGTTCCAGCGGGTTGTAAGCCCCGTTGTTGACGCGGTGGCAGTCGGTCCATTCGTTGTCGCCCGGCGTGTACACCAGCGGGTCGCGGAACATGTCGAAGTCGGACTTGATCGTCGCGTAGTAGGCGTCATCGCATCGGCTTGAGCCGTTCTTGATGTCGCCCAGATGGTCGACCAGCTGCACCTGCCGGTCGGCGTTGATCTGCCTGATACGATCCGGGAACTCGGCGATTTGCGTTGCGCCGTAAGGTATGTCGCCGATCACCGCGAAGGTGAAACCCTGGTTCCGATGATTGTCTTCGTGCTGTGCGGAAGGACCAGCGACGCCAGCGCTGGCTGCAGCGGCTCCGCCCATGCCGCAAAACATTAGTCCCGCTGTGAGCGCGGCAACCGCACGGCGTCCTCGCCTCATGACGTCTCCCTTGTTCGGTGGTGGGCACCAGATTCGCTGGTGGGCACCAGGTTCAGTGGTGGATGGAGCAGCAGGGGCGCACTCAAGCTGTGGACGGCACAGCAGTGTGGACGGCACAGCAGGGAGTGGGATTCGGTGTTTCGAAGGGCACCCAGGTATCCCCGACGGCCTGTTGGACGTGCAGCACCAATTCACCGGCATCCCAGCGGGGCCGCAGGAAACTGCGGGTGACCAGCGGGGAATCCGGTGCTGCGTGACCGCCGCCGAGCGCCACCACCCGGTCGATCAGGGTAGCCAGCACATCGGCGACAAGGACTGTGCCGGTGAGGGTTTCACTGCCGGGAAAGTGCACCACCCGGCCGCTGCTGCGGTCACGGTGCGCGGCCGCGGCCCGCTCCGCAGATGCTTGCAACTCCGGTGCCCCGACCCCGACCTCGCCGATCCGCACAGCCGCAGCGTCACCGTCGACTTCCGACAGCACCTCGGCCAGCAGTTCCACCATCCGGGCCTGCCCGAGATCGGTGGACATCGAGATCGACATGGAGACGTGGGCAGTTTCGTACACCTCGGCGCGGTGGGTGGCGGCGGTGATCCGGTCGACACCTGCCCGGCGCAGACAACCGATCGCGCGCGCCAGGACATGCTCGGCGGCCAGTTCGCTGGCGGCGGTCACATCGAGTCCGGCGATCAGCTCGACCGGCGGCGCCACCGAAGCCGTAGCGGCGACCGTCATTTCAGCGGTCGGCGCCGCGATATCAGCAGCCGCGGTCATTTGTTGCTCGGCAGCACCCACATCGGATTCGTGTAGAACCAGAGGTCCTGCCATGGGTCTGCGTCGCCGACGACGTCCATCTTCGGCCCGGCCGGATCGACGGCCGCGCCCATCGGTCCGACCGCCAGCCGGTTACCGTCCGAGCCGCGCAGCCGTACGTAGAAGCCGTCGTCCAACCGGCCCAGCGGATAGCTGAGCACGATCGTCCGGCTCTGTCCGCTGACGTCGTAGGACTTCACCACCCGGGTACACGGCGCGGTGAAGGTGTCCCGGTTGCTGACCGGCCCGGTCACCGTGCCACGGATCACGTCGACCTTGGCCAGCATCGGAAGGAACTGCGACCAGTTCGGCAGCCGCGCCGGGTTGATCCGGATCTGCAGCGTCACCGGCGTTCCCCGCCTGGCGTGCAGCACCCCGCCGAGCGACACCTCGTCGTGGCCGGCCCGCAATCGGACATCGAGCGAGTCGATCAGCCCGCCATGGTCCACCCAGACCCGGCCGGCGCGAAGGCCCTGCATCACCGAGGCGTAGGAGAAGTCTGCGGACCCGACATGGGTGCGGCTGTAGAAGCCGGGCCAGAAATCACCGAAGCGCGACTGCGGGGCGGTGATGTGGACCGGGTCGTTGAAGTAGCCGTTGGTGGCGAAATCGCTGCCCGGGCCGCGCTGGGAGGTGTCGTTCCAGACTTGGTGGCTGTCGGAGTTCGCGCTGATCCACCACGCCTTGCCCTCGGCGAGCAGGCTGTCCCACAGTCCGCCGACGGTGGCAGTCATCCAGTCGAAACCGCCGAAGGTTCGGTAGCTCTCCAGCGGATAGCCGGGAAAACTGGTCACCGGGTCGGGGCTGTTGTCGTAGTAGCCGCGTCCCGAGCCTGCGCCGTACGGCGCCGGGATGCCGGCGGCCTGATGGCCAGGGGCGCCCTCCATCCCGACCGCGATCCTCGGGGCGGCATCCCGCCAGCCGCGGATCTCGTGCGGGGAGTCGATGCCCTTGCGGGCCGGGTGGTTGGCGAACATGAGCGCATCGGCGACCCGTCTCGAGGTGACCGAGTCGGACAGGAAGTGCAGGCCGGCAACCGCCAGTGCCTCGTTGGCCGCGGTGTTGGCGCTCGCCGACCTGACCGTTCCGTCGTAGCCGTTCTCGAACGCCTTCAGTACCGACACCTCGTTGCGGCCGGGGTGCACGAACACCGTGCCGTGCTCCGCGGCCGGGATGTTCCACTCCAAACCCTGGAACACCAGCGTGTCGGCGACATCCCGGCGGGCCGCGACGATGTCCGGGTTAACCCTTTCCACCCCGATCTTGGCGTGCTGGACGGTGCCGTGGTCGGTGATCACCATCCAGTCCAGGCCGTAGGCATTGGCGTGCCGGACCTGATCGATCACCCGGTACTGGGCATCTGGGGAGAACTGGGTGTGGATGTGGTGATCTCCTGCCAGCCAGCGGTATCCGCCGTGCGGCACCTTCATCTTGTCGCCGGCCGGGGTGGTGGCGGCAGCGGTACCTGGCCCTGCAAGCACACTGACCGCGCCGGCGGCTCCGAGCACTCCGGCGGCCTTGAAGAACCGGCGACGCCCCAGGTCGTTCGGCGCCAGGTCGCTGTCCTGGATCGTCAGGTCCACCGCGGGGCCGAACTCCGCCGGATCGCCACCGTCGTGGCTGTGACCGTGGGTATGGGAATGATCGTGGACGAGACCGCCGTGACTGTGCTGCATGCTGACCTCACAAAGTGGAAGGTGCCGGGGAGCGCTGCCCGCTCAGCACAGCATCGGCTGGTGAACCGCCGATAGCGGTTGAGCAAACATCAGACGCGGCTTTGCGAGCCCGGGCGGACGGGGTCAGCAGCCGGGCGGGGGTGGCGTCGATCAGCCGGTCGGCGGAACCGTCATCGGGCTGAGAGCACATCGGCGGTCTGCACGACCGTCGCGAACTCACCGTGCAGGTTCGCCGCGGTGACCCGCTGGAGATCATCTGCGCTGTGCCACACACCGTCCGGACCGGTCCGGGCGAAGGTGTGGGTGGCGTCGTCGACGAACCAGACCCGATACCCCAGGTTGCCGCCGACTCTTGCTGTCGTCTCGCAGCAGTGGTTGGTGGTGATGCCGCAGATCACCAACTCCTCGATGTGTTCCCGCTGCAGCCACGTATGCAGATCCGGCGTTCCGTGGAAGCTGGAGTTGACACTCTTGTCGACCAGCAGGTCCGCCGCCCCGTCGATGCCGTCCTTGAACGCATGTCCCGGATGTGAGGGGCTCAGCGGCGATCGAGCGTTCTGCGAGCTGTGCCGCACCAGCACCACCGGTCTCGCGTCACCGCGCCACCGGTCGAGCAGACTTCGTATGTTCTGCTCACAGTCCGGATTGTTGCGGACGCCCCAGAAGTCGGCGTCATCGAATCCTTGTTGGACGTCGACCACGATCAATGCCGCCCCGCGACCCGGCAATTGCGGTGCCATCAGCTGCGCTCCTTGCGACCCGGGATCTCCACGTCTGAAAACTAACTGATCGTTCGGGATCCGATCATTCGGGACCGCCGACGCGGCTTCCTGCGAGTCAGGTGCAGTTGGCACTCAGATGGATGTGAGCAGACCGTCCAGCGGCAGCGGCACATGGTCCAGATCCAGGGCGTTCACCAGGACCGCGCCGTAATGGATCTTGCGACCGCTGCGGGTTCCCATGAAGCGCCGAAGCCTTGCCGCGTCGGACCTCTGTCGATGCGCGGGCTGCTGCTGGAAGGTACGAAACGAATTGAGATCACCGTCGGCGTCGAGGATCTGCTCCACGGCCTTTACACCCAGGGCGCGGATGAGTTCGTCTTCCAGGTCGGCGCTGCAGACGAAGAAGCCCAGTGCCTGCATCTCGGAACGGGACAGGTGTGCACCGAAGCCGGCGCGCTCCAGACCACGCTGGAAGTATCGGGTCTCTGCTTCGTCGTAGAGGCCCGCAAGACCCACCTCCGATCCGTTGGCGCGGAACCGCTCCAGGAAGTGACCGATATTCGTCGCTCCACCCATCGGGACGACCGAGATGCCCTCCGCCGTCAGATCGCGGCCTCGGCGTTCGGCCAACGCCTGCACGGCGAACTGGTCACTGACCCCCTCCACCAGCACGACCCGCCGCACGTCAGCCATCGACGCTTCGCACGCTGCCGTCATACCCAGAGAATACCGCCGTGATCGTCACCGCACCGGGCGCGTCGATGGAGGACCAATATCCATCGGATTCTGTTGCAGCACAACCGATCCGAGTGGCTTCAATTGGGCCCGTGACGGACTTCGCTCGGCAGCATTCGTATCCGGACCTGAGTCCATCCGCCGCCGAACTGACGGGTCGCCTGCGGTGAGGAGCCTGCCGAACGCCCAAGTGATCGCTGGCTCGGGCAGATCTTCGGCCACGGTGTGTCCGGGACCTGCAGCCCGTGTGACGCCAGAACCGGCCCGGCGTCTGCGCGGTCCGCCGGGCATCGACGCAATCCGACTCTCCACCGTCGGAGAACGGGCAGCGGGCCGCCGAACCGGGTTGCCCATGGACCGTTTCTCGGGCATCTTTACCGGTGGTGTGCCGGGAAGCCTGGTCGGCACTTCGCTGCTGCCGGTAGCGAAGTAGCTGACCTAAGGGACCGATCTTGATGACCCGTGTTCTCACCGCCGGAGTCGGCATAGCGTGGCCGAATGCATGCAGAACAGATGTCAGAGGAGTTCCCGGTGGTGGACCAGGACTCCGATGCGCTCGGCGCCGCCCGGTTGTTGGCCGAGCGGCGGCTGCCAGGTCTGGTGGTGACCGATCGGGCCGGGTTTCCGCTGTGGATCCTGCCGGCCTCCCAGGTGGTGCGGTTCCTGGTCCCGGGCTATGTGCAGGACGACCCGTCGCTGGCCGGGGTGCTCAGCGAGTCCATGGCCGACCGCGTCGCCGACACCCTGGGCGGCAAGTCGGTACGGTCGTTGCTGCCGATCGTTCCGGCCGAACTGCCGAGAGTCAACTCCGACGACACGATCATCGAGGTCGCCGCGATCATGGCCCGGTTGCGCTGTCCGATGGTCGCGGTGATGAAGGACAAGGCCCTGCTCGGGGTGATTTCCGCATCCCGGCTGTTGGAGATCGCGCTCACGCCGCGCTGACAGGGGCCGCTGCGGCGCCGGTGTCGACCCGATGAGCGCGGCCATCGCGATCACGGTCTTCGCTATCGCCTACCTGCTCATCGCCACCGAGAAGGTCCCGAAGATGGTGGTCGCGCTGGGCGGCGCCGGGATCGTCCTGGCAGTCGGTGTTGTCGGCTCCGAGGACGCGTTCTACTCGCACGACACCGGTGTCGACTGGGATGTCGTCTTCCTGCTGCTGGGCATGATGATCATCGTCGGGATCCTGCGCAGGACGGGCGTTTTCGAGTACGTGGCCATTTGGGCCACCAAGCGCGCCAACGGTTCTCCGCTGCGGGTGATGCTCCTGCTGGTACTGATCACCGCAGTCGCGTCGGCGCTGCTGGACAACGTCACTACCGTCCTGCTGATCGCACCGGTGACGCTGCTGGTGTGCGATCGGCTGGACATCAAGCCCGTGCCGTTCCTGCTTGCCGAAGTGTTCGCCTCCAACATCGGTGGAGCCGCCACCCTGATCGGGGATCCGCCGAACATCATCATCGGCAGTCGCGCAGGGCTGACGTTCAACGACTTCCTGGTGAACATGGCACCGGTCGTCGCCGTCGAATTGGTGGTGTTCGCGCTGATCGTGCCCCGGTTGTTCCGCGGATCGTTCGCCGTCGACCCCGAGCGTGTCGCCGACGTGATGGCACTCAACGAGCGCGAGGCCATCCGTGATCGGCGCCTGCTGGCAAAGTGCGGGCTGGTGCTGCTCGCGGTGTTCGTGGCGTTCGTCAGCCACTCGGCGATCCACGTCGAACCCTCCGTGGTGGCGCTCCTGGGCGCCGGCGTCCTGGTGCTGATCTCCCGCACCGCGCCCAAGGACTACCTGGCCGCCGTCGAATGGGAGACGCTGCTGTTCTTCGCCGGCCTGTTCATCATGATCGGCGCCCTGGTCAAGACCGGGGTGATCGGCACGCTGGCCGCGCTCGCCGCCGACGCCACCGGCGGAAATGCGCTGCTCGCGGCGATGTTGATCCTGGTGGTGTCCGCGCTGCTGTCCGGCGTGATCGACAACATCCCGTACGTCGCCACGATGGCCCCTCTGGTGCTGGCGCTGACCAAGGGCATCGCGGACCCGACACGGTCCGAGGCGTTGTGGTGGTCGCTGGCGCTGGGCGCGGACTTCGGCGGCAACCTGACCGCAGTGGGGGCCAGCGCCAATGTGGTGATGCTCGGCATCGCCGCCCGGTCCGGCTACCCGATCTCGTTCTGGGAGTTCACCAAGAAGGGGGCCGTTGTCACCGCGATCACCGTCCTGCTCGCGGCGCCCTACCTGTGGTTGCGCTACTTCGTGTTCGGCTGAGTTCTGCCACGCGCCGTGATCGTCACCAGCCCTGCATGGTGCAGCAAACCTTGGACTGGCTCCCACCTTTGCTGCACAAGCCGGCCATCATGCCGCCGGAAGCGCCGAACGGCAGAATCAGTCGCGCTCGCCCAACGTCAGCTCGACGCCGCCTGCCATGCCGGCAGCCGCGTTGTAGACGAAGGCGGCGACGGTGGACAGGGCGGTGAACAGCACGGTGTTGATGGCGCCGATCACCCCGGCAATGGTGAACACCCTGGCCGGGGTGATCAGGTCATTGACCACGGCGCCGGCATCCGGGGTCGACTGCACCGTCAGCGTATTGAAGGTGGCGTTGACCTGCGACCAGACGTTCATCCCGCCGAGCACCAGGTAGATGATCCCGATGGCGATCATCCAGACGAAGAACATCACGATCGCGACGATCAGGCTGATCTTGAGCACCGTCCACGGATCGATCCGCTTGAGCTGCAGGGACGCCAGGCGTGGCGGACGCTTGGTCGGTTTGCCCTGGCGGGGCGGGCTGCCGACGGACCCTGCGCGGCTCGTCGTCACTCGCCGTCACTCCTGCGATCCGGCCCGGTGGGGCCGGCGCCACCGGCACCCAGCTCGCCGTTCTCGACCGCGTCAGAGACATCTGCGTTGCGGGCGATCGCGACGAGCTTGTCCCCATCTGACAGGTTCATCAGCTTGACTCCCATGGTTTGCCGCTGCGCCTTGCGCACCTCCTTGGACCGGGTGCGGATGACGCCCCCACCCGAGGTGATCGCGAAGATCTCGGTATCGAGGTCCACGATCAACGCACCGACGAGTTTGCCACGACGACGGTCGTACTTGATGGTGAGCACACCCTTGCCGCCGCGGCCCTGCACCGGATATTCGTCCATCAGGGTCCGCTTCGCAAAGCCGCCCTCGGTCGCGACCAGGACGTATGCGTTCTCCTGGGCGACGTCCAGTGACAGCAGTTCGTCGCCCTGCCGGAACCGCATGCCCAGCACCCCCGAGGTGGCCCGGCCCATCGGCCGCAGCGCCTCGTCGGTGGCGTGGAACCGGATCGACTGGCCCTCAGCGGAGATCAGCAGCAGGTCGTTCTCCGAGGAGCAGAGCACCGCGCCGACCAGCTCGTCGTCGTCCCGGAGGTTCACCGCGACGATGCCGCCCTGCCGGTTGGAGTCGAATGCCGTCAGCTCGGACTTCTTGACCAGGCCGCCCTTGGTGGCCAGCACCAGGTACGGCGCCACGGAGTAGTTGCGGATCTGGATCACCTGGGCGATCTTCTCGTCCGGCTGGAAGGCCAGTAGGTTCGCGACGTGCTGGCCGCGGGCGTTGCGGTTGGCCTCCGGCAGCTCGTAGGCCTTCGCCCGGTAGACCCGGCCCTTGTTGGTGAAGAACAGGATCCAGTCGTGGGTCGAGCAGACGAAGAAGTGCGCGACGATGTCGTCCTGCTTGAGACCGGCGCCCTGGACGCCTCTCCCGCCACGTTTCTGCGCCCGGTACAGGTCCGTCTTGGTGCGCTTGGCATAGCCGGTGCGGGTGATGGTGACGACCACGTCTTCGACGGCGATCAGGTCTTCCATCGACACGTCGCCGTCGTAGGGCACCAGCCTGGTGCGCCTGTCGTCGCCATATTTCGCGACCACTTCGGCGAGTTCGTCGGCGATGATCTTCCGTTTGCGCTCGTCCTTGGCCAGGATGTCCTGCAGGTCGGCGATGGTCAGTTCGATAGCAGCCAGCTCGTCGATGATCTGCTGCCGCTGGAGCCCGGTGAGCCGGCGCAGCTGCATCTCCAGGATCGCCATCGCCTGGACTTCGTCGATGTCCAGCAGCTCGATCAGCCCGGTCCTGGCGATCTCGACGGTCTGCGATGCACGGATCAGCGCGATCACTTCGTCCAGCGCGTCCAGCGCCTTCACCAAGCCACGCAGGATGTGCGCCCGCCTCTGCGCCTCGTCCAGCCGGAACTGCGTGCGGCGGGTGATCACCTCGATCTGGTGTGCGACGTAGTAGCTGATCATCTGGTCCAAGCGCAGAGTGCGCGGCACCCCGTCGACGATCGCCAGCATGTTGGCGCCGAAGCTGGTCTGCAGCTGGGTGTGCTTGAACAGGTTGGCCAGCACCACTTTTGCGACCGCATCGCGTTTGAGGGTGATGACGATCCGTCGGCCGATACGGTCGCTCGACTCATCTGCGACATCGGCCAGCCCGCCGACCTTGCCATCCTTGTGCAGCAATGCGATGGACTCGACCAGGTTGTCCGGATTCACCTGGTAGGGCAGCTCGGTGACGACCAGGATGGTCCGCCCCTTGGCGTCCTCCTCGATCTCCACCACCGCCCGCATCCGGACGCTGCCCCGGCCGGTGCGGTAGGCATCGGAGATCCCGTCCAGCCCGACGATCAGCGAGCCGGTCGGGAAGTCGGGGCCCTTGACCCGCTCGATGCAGGCCTCCAGAAGCTCCTCGGGCGACGCCTGCGGGTGCTCCAGGCTCCAGAAGACGGCAGCGCAGACCTCGCGCAGGTTGTGCGGTGGGATGCGGGTGGCCATGCCGACCGCGATCCCCTCGGACCCGTTGACCAGCAGGTTCGGTATCCGGGCCGGCAGCACCGTCGGCTCCATGGTCCGGCTGTCGTAGTTGGGGATCATGTCGACGGTGTTCTCGTCGATGCCGGTCAACATGTGCATGGCCAGGTTGGACATCCGGCACTCGGTGTACCGCATCGCCGCGGCTGGATCGTTGCCGGGCGAGCCGAAGTTGCCCTGGCCGTCGATCAGCGGATAGCGCAGCGACCACGGCTGGGCCATCCGCACCACGGTGTCGTAGACGGCGGTATCGCTGTGCGGGTGGTAGTTACCCAGCACGTCGCCCACCACTCGCGAGCTCTTCACCCGGCCACGGTCGGGCCGGAATCCCGAGTCGTACATCGCATAGAGCACCCGGCGGTGCACCGGTTTGAGGCCGTCCCGCACGTCGGGCAGGGCGCGGGAGACGATGACGCTCATCGCGTAGTCGATGAACGACCGCTGCATCTCCTGCTGGATGTCGATCGGCTCGGTCCGGTCGTGTTGCGTCACAATGGTTTCCGGATCGAACGTGGACCGCGCGCCGGGGTCGCCGGGGTCGGTGCCGCCAGGCCGGGTGATGTCGGTGCCGCCGTCACCCGGTTCGTCGGGACCATTGCCGTCGGTGGGACCAGTCACAGCTCAGAACCTTTCACGCACACTCCCGCCGTTCGGCGGAAGTGTCCACACTGGAAGGGATGTCGGAGGCGCCGGGGACGCCCGGGATGTCTGCAGGCACGACCGCCGCCGCTCAGAAGTCCAGGAAGCGGACGTCACGGGCGTTGCGGGTGATGAAGGATCGGCGGGCGTCGACATCCTCGCCCATCAGCACGCTGAACAATTCGTCGGCGGTCGCCGCATCGTCCAGGGTGACCTGCAGCATCAGCCGGTGCGCGGGATCCATCGTGGTCTCCCACAGCTCCTTGGCGTCCATCTCGCCGAGTCCCTTGTACCGCTGGATTCCATCATCCTTGGGCAACCGCCGGCCGCCCTCGTTGCCGATCTTGATCAGGCCGTCGCGTTCCCGGTCCGAGTACGCGAACTCGTGCGCGCCCTTGGTCCACTTGAGTTTGTACAGCGGCGGCTGCGCCAGGTAGACGTAGCCGGCCTCCACCAGTGGGCGCATGAACCGGAACAGCAGCGTCAATAGCAGGGTCCGGATGTGCTGCCCGTCCACGTCGGCGTCGGCCATCAGCACGATCTTGTGGTAGCGCACCTTGCCCAGGTCGAACTCGTCGTGGATGCCGGTACCCAGCGCGGTGATCAGGCTCTGCACCTCGTTGTTCTTGAGAACCCGGTCGATGCGCGCCTTCTCGACGTTGATGATCTTCCCGCGGATCGGCAGGATCGCCTGGAACATGGAGTCCCGGCCGGATTTCGCGCTGCCACCGGCGGAGTCGCCTTCCACGATGTAGATCTCCGAGCGCGCCGGGTCCGTTGACCGGCAGTCGGCCAGCTTGCCGGGCAGGCCGCCGATCTCCAGGGCGCCCTTGCGCCGGACCAGGTCTCGGGCCCGGCGGGCAGCCGCCCGGGCTTGCGACGAAGACACCACCTTGGAGATGACCATCCTGGCCTCGGCCGGATTGCGTTCGAACCAATCGGCCAACCAGTCGTTGCAGGCCTTCTGGACGAACGACTTCGCCTCGGTGTTGCCCAGTTTCGTCTTCGTCTGACCTTCGAACTGCGGCTCGCGGAGCCGGATGGAGATGATCGCCGCGAGACCCTCCCGGACGTCCTCGCCGGAGAGGTTCTCCTCCTTCTCCTTGATCAGTTTCTTGTCGCGGGCGTACTTGTTGACGACGGTGGTCAGGCTGCTGCGGAAGCCCTCTTCGTGGGTGCCGCCCTCGTGGGTGTTGATGGTGTTGGCGAAGCTGTGCACCGATTCCGCGTAGGACGAGTTCCATTGCATGGCGATCTCGACCTCGATGCCCTCGCTCTTGGAGTCGAAACCGATGACGCTCGGGTGTATCGGATCCTTGGTGGCATTCAGGTGTTTGACGTAGTCGATGAGTCCGTCAGGGTAGTGGAAGGTGCGCTCTGTCGGCTGGCGCGGCCGACCGGCCCTGGGGGCCGGGGGCTCGGCGAAGAGGGCGCCGTCCGCGGCCGCCTCGTCCATCTCCATGGCCTTCGGACGCTCATCGCGCAGCACGATGGTCAGTCCCTTGTTCAGGAAAGCCATTTCCTGCAGCCGCCGGGAGATCGTTTCCAGGTTGTACTCGGTGGTCTCGAAGATCTGCTCGTCGGCCCAGAAGGTCACCGTGGAGCCGGTCCGATCACTGCGGCCGACCTCCTGCAACGGTCCCGGCTTTGCGTGGTCGTACACCTGGTGGTACCGCTTGCCGTCGCGCTGGATCTCGACCTCCAGCCTGGTCGACAACGCATTGACCACCGAGACGCCAACCCCGTGCAGGCCACCGGACACCGCGTAGGAATCCGAGTCGAACTTGCCGCCGGCGTGCAGCATCGTCAACACGACTTCGACGGTCGGACGCTTCTGCTGTGGATGCATCTCGACCGGGATGCCGCGGCCGTTGTCGGTAACGGCGACGCCGCCGTCGGCCCGCAAGGTGACGGTGATGTGATCGCCGAAACCCTCCATCGCCTCGTCGACAGCATTGTCGACGACTTCGGTGACCAGATGGTGTAGGCCGCGTTCGCCGGTGGAGCCGATGTACATGCCCGGCCGCTTGCGGACAGCCTCCAGGCCCTCGAGCACGGTGATCGACGACGCGCCGTACTCGTTGTTCTTCTTCGCCACAGGTCTCCTCAGAGTTACGGTGCCTTCGGTGGTGCTGCGGGTTGCCGCCGATGCCGCCAGTTCCATCCAGTCCGGCGACGGGGATCGAAATCCGCCAGTGAGGGCGCTGGGCACCTCTACGGCGAAGGCACCTTTCATTCTAGCGGTATGGACCGGCGCAGTGGCGCTTCTGTGGCCTCTAGTGTGCCCGTGGCGTGCTCATCCGGCGCGGTTGATCAGTGCAGGCCGGCAGGCGCCTTCCTGTGGGCCTGACGGGCGCTTCCGGCTCGCGGCGGATCCGGTGGCCGCCGAGGGCGGAGCGCGCCCCCCAGGAGTGCAGCAGGCCGGCGACGAGCCACCACATCCGGTGCGCACCGAGGGATCCCGGATCCAGCCGGCATCGAGTGCAGCACATGCCGGGTTGAGCACAACTGCAGGTGCACTGGAGTGCGGTTCGCACCGACCCGGCGCTTCGAGCCCTGCGCTCCGCGGCTCGGCCCTTGTCTTCAGTGCGGGGTCTTCACCCGGCGCGCCCGACCGGGGCGTGTCCACGGGCCTGTGCAGCAAACGCGGGCTGGGGTGCGACGCCTGCTGCACCCGACGGGGCGTGTCCACAGGCCTGTGCAGCAATGCGGGCTCGAGCACCATGCCTGCTGTCCCCAACGGGGCGTGTCCACGGGCCTGTGCAGCAAATGCGGGCTGGGGTGCGACGCCTGCTGCACCCGACCGGGACGTCGAGGGCCTGTTCAGCAAAATGCGGGCTGGGGTGCGACGCCTGCTGCACCCGACCGGGGCGTCGAGAACGACGAAGCTCGGCGTCCGTGGAGCCGGGACCGGCAACCGGCGTCGGGACCCGTCCGGCGGGTCCGCGGGTGCTTCTGACGGATCCCGCAGGATTCATCCACACAGTTGCGGTTGTCCACAATTGATCAGCCGACCATGGCGACGATGCGATTCAGGGGCGATTCTCCGCTGATGGACAGACCCTCGAAGGCTTGGGCCCTGATGCGGGCGCAGGACGGGCTGATCAGTCGCGCCCAGGCGCTCGATGCCGGGCTCTCGTACGACCAGATCCGCTACCGGTGCACCGTGGGCGAGTGGGACATCGTGCGCCCGGGAGTGTTCCGAGGTGCCGGAATCCGGCTGACTCCTCGGGCCGTCATCCGGGCGGCCGCACTCTGGGCCGGACCCCCGGCCTGGGTGAGCGGGCCGGCCGCTGCCTACTGGTGGGCGATGACCGACCGTCCGCCAGCGGGCATCGAATTGACAACCCCCCGACGCCGTTTCCTGCGGCCGACGCCCGGAATCATGATCCGCCGGTCCGATCTGGATCCGGCTGACACCATCGTTCATGACGGACTGCCGGTCACCAACCAGGCCTACTCGGCGATCTACGGCGCCATCTGCCTGGGCGCGGACGGCCCTGGCATGCTCGACCGCGCGTTGCAGCGGTCGGTTCCGATACGGCTGGCCGAACAGGTGCTGGAGCGGTATCCGCACGGCCGGTGGTCGGCTCCCGCCCGGCGACTGCTGGCGGCCGCGCGGAACGGCGAAGCGATCTCGGAACGGCTCTTGGTGTGCGAGCTGCGGCGAGCCGGTATTGGCGGCTGGGTGCTCGGACATCACGTGTTGCTACCAGGTCTGACAGCGTTGCTGGATCTTGCCTTCGTGGCGGAGCGGGTGGGGGTCGAGGTGGATGGCTGGGCCTGGCATCAGACACCGGATCGGTTCCAGCGCGATCGGCGGCGGCAGAACGGACTGGTCCTCGCCGGCTGGACGGTGCTCCGGTTCACCTGGTTCGACCTGACCGAGCGGCCGGCGTACGTGATCGACGAGATCCGCCGGGCGCTGAACTCGAGCCGGGGGCGAGTGCACCAGATGTCGTAGCCAGCACCACCGGGGTTGCTGCTCGCCGGTCGCTGCGGGCTCAAGCCAGGCCGCTGACAAGAGCACCCGGGGCGGAGTGCAACCCATGTGGGAGCCAGCACCACCCGGGCTGCAGACGCCGGTGCGACCAGCCGAAGCCCACGAGTCGCCGCGACGCTTGTGGGAGGATCACACTCATGGGAACGCGCCGGTGAATGCCCCCGAAATCCAGGATCTCGGTGAGCGCCGGGAGACCATCAAGTCCATCGTGCTGCGCGACGGCTACGCCCGGATCGACGACCTGACCCGGTCGTTGAACGTCAGCCTGATGACGATCCATCGTGACCTCGACGCGTTGGCCCAGCAGGGTTATCTGACCAAGATCCGCGGCGGTGCCACTGCCAATCCTTCCGCGCTGATGGCTGCCAAGGTCACCGAGCGGGTGGTAGCCATGCGGGAGGAGAAGAAGGCCATCGCCGCCCACGCAGCCACCCTGCTCCGCACCGGACAGACGGTATTCCTGGACGACAGCACGACCGCGATGGCGACCCTTCCCTACATCGTCGCCGCAGCCCCGATCACCGTCGCCAGCAACTTCCTTCCGGTGATCAACAAGCTGGCCGGCGTGCCGCGGGTCGAGCTGATCGTGCTCGGCGGTATCTACCACGAGGTGCCGGAGGCCTGCTTCGGCAGCCGCACCATCGACGCGATCGAGCACCTGCATGCCGACCTCGCGCTGATGTCCACCACCGGAGTTCGCGGTAATGCCTGCTACCACCGCTCCGAGGTGACCGTGACCTCCCGGATGGCGTTCATGAACAACACCACCACCAGCGTTCTGCTGGTGGATCACGCGAAGTTCGGCCGGCCGGCCACTCATCGGTTGTGCCAGCTGACCGAATTCGACAAGGTCATCACCGATCAGGGCATCGACGAGGAGGATGCCGCAGAGCTGCGCGCCGCCGGGGTGCACCTCGAGATCGCCGCCTCGCTGCATACCTGAGGCCCGACATCCTCAGCGCTGCAAGGCCTCCGGGTTCGCACAGTGGGGCAGGGTGCCCTCGGCGAGAAACTGCGCCACCGCAGCCACCACAGCCGATGCCGAGAAGTCCGACACCCTGCGGGAGGCGCCAGCCAAGTGTGGCGTGGCCACCACCCGCGGCATCCTGGGTACCGGATCGTCGGCGGCCGGCGGTTCCGGGTCCCAGACATCAATCGCGGCCCCAGCCAGCTGCCCCGAGTGCAACGCCGCCGCCAAATCGGGGGATCTGACAAGTTCTCCCCGCGCGGTGTTGACAAAGTACGAACCTGGCCGCATCCGGGCGAAGAAGGCCTCGTCCGCCGATCCGGTGGTCTCCGGGGTGAGGCGTGCGTGCATGCTGACGATCTCACTGGCGGCGAGCAGCGCGTCCAGGTCGACCGGCTCTGCGCCCGCGCCGGTGATCTTGTCCGCCGGGGCGTATGGGTCGTACACCAGCACCCGGGAACCAAACGCCAGCAACAGCCTGGTGACGTGGGCGCCGATGGCGCCGAACCCGATCAGTCCGACCGTCGTTGAGCCCAGTTCGGGCCCGGTGAGGTCGCGGCGGAAGTAGCGTCCGTCCCACCTGCCGGCTGCCATTGCGGTGGTACCGGCGCCGATGTTCCTGGTCACCGCGATCATCATCCCGACGGCGAATTCGGCTGCGGCAGAGAGGTTCCGGCCCGGCAGGTAGCCGACCGGAATACCGCGGGCAGTGGCTGTCGGCACATCAATGTTGACCGGGCCGCCGCGGGTACTGCCGATCACCCGCAGGCTGCTGGCGCCGGAGATCACCGCGCCGGTGATCGGAGCCAGATGGGTGACGATGACGTCGATATCCGTTGCCAACGCCGCGATCTCGGCCGGATCACCGGCCGCTTCACGAACGCCGTCAGGGTCCCCCCACGGTTCGTCCGGCCACCGCGAGGAGTGCCGCACCACATCTACCGGTCCGAGGCCGGCCAGTTGGTCGATGGCCTGGTCGGCCAATGCGTCGGCCGTGATGAACCGATCCCCGGCGCACAACACCCGCAGCGGCCCGTTCATGCCGCTCTCGCGCCAGTCGGGCCGATACTTCGAAAGCGCTGCGGCGTCACCGGATCCGCTCCCCAGACTCGACGGCGAACAGGTACACCCGGGACGGCTCAGCGGTGAAGCGGATGGTGTCGCCGGAACGGTAGCTGGCGTTCGGCGGCAGCTGTACCACCACCGGACCTTCCCAGCCCGGTACCGACACCGTGATCAGCGCGAACTCGAGCAGGTCCTCGACCACCAGCACCTCTGCTGTCACTGCCGGGCCGCTGCCGGCCGCCAGGCGGCAGTCCTGCGGGCGAACGCCCACAGCGACGGTGCTGCCCGCTTCGGCCGTGGTGGCCGAACTGGTCAGTACGCTGTCCGCGCCGATCCGGACCGCCGTCGCCCGGCCGTCGCGCTCGACCGCGCCGGAAAGCAGGTTGATTTTCGGCTCGCCGACGAAGTCCGCGACGAACCGGTTGGCCGGGTCGTCGAACACCTCGTCGGGTGTGCCGATCTGCTGGATGACCCCCTGGTCCATCACCGCGATCCGGTCGGCCAGCGACAACGCCTCCAATTGGTCGTGCGTGACCACGATCGTGGTGTATCCGAATTCCCGTTGCAGCACCTTGAGTTCGCGGCGTACCCGTTGCCGCGCGGACGCGTCCAGGTGCGACAGCGGCTCGTCCAGTACCAGCACCGCGGGGTTGCGGATCAGCGCCCGCGCGAGTGCCACCCGTTGCTTCTGGCCGGACGACAGGCCGGCCGGCCGTAACGGCAGCAGGTCGGCCATCTCCAGCCGCTCGGCGATCCGATCGACCGCCGCCTGCGCCTGCGGCACCTTCCTGGCCTTCAACCCGTAGGCCAGGTTCTCCCGCACCGTCAGCGGCGGGTACAGGGCGTAGGACTCGAAGCCCACGCCGACGTCCCGCTTGCCGGCCGGCAGATCCTTGATGGACCTGTCGCCGACCCGGATGTCCCCCGACGTCACCGTTTCCAGGCCGGCGATCATCCGCAGTGTGGTGGTCTTGCCGCAGCCGGACGGTCCCAGTAGCGCGACCAGCTCGCCGGGTTCTATGGTCATGTCGATGCCCTTGACCGCCTCGAACGACGGCCGGCCCCTGGTCACGTACGTCTTGTGCAGGTTCTGCAGCAACAGCCGGTTGCCGGCCGCTCGGCGGGCGCTGTCCGACTTGTCCCGCGCCGTAGTGCCGGTAGCCGGACTCGCCGCCTTGGTGGTTGTCGGGGCGATCGTTCTGGTCACCACGGACTCGTCCGGATCGGACATTTCAGCTCTCCTTCCCGAATGAGGTGCTGTCCCACGACGGTGCCTGCGGTGATGAAACAGGCCCCGACCTCGGCGGCGGTGTACCACCGGCTGCGCTTGCACCGGCAGCCATTGCGGGCCGCGCGCCGGCGGCCCCGGCCGCACTGCCGAGTCGCTCGGTGTCCAGCGTCGGATCGTCGCTGCCGGCGAAGATGTGCACAGATTCGACCGGGATCGACAGCGTCACCTGCCCACCTTCTTCGAACGGGGTCGACCCGTCCGTCAGCGTGATGACGTTGATATCGCCAACGGCGATCGACAGCTCGATCTGCCGGCCGAGCCGCTCGGCGAGCGCCACCCGCCCATCCGCGGTCAGCACGGCCGCGTCGCTCTGCTCGCGCTGCCGCTCGACACGCAGATCGCCCGGGCGCATACCGAGCCGTACCTTGCCGCGTCCGCCCAGTTCCAAGCCGGCCGGCACCGGGAACCGGAGGGCGCCGCGGAGGGCGACCAGCTCGCCGCCAATGATCTCGGCGTCGATGATGTTCATTTCAGGCTGTCCGAGCGAGCGGGCGACGAAGGTGTCCGCGGGCGTCAGCCAGATCTGTGAGCGGGTGCCCACCTGGACCAGCCGGCCGGCGCGCAGCACCCCGATTCGGTCGCCCAGTGACAACGCCTCCTGGTAGTCATGCGTGACGTACATCGTGGTGGTGTTCGACATCTGCCCCAGACGTTTGAGTTCCACCCTCATGGCGGCCCGCAGCTTGGCGTCCAGGTGCGAGAGCGGCTCATCCAGCAGGTACACGTCGGCCGGCCGAACCAGCACCCGGCCCAGCGCTACCCGCTGCCGTTGGCCATTGGACAGTTCCCGCGGCAATCGCTGCTGAAGCTGCTCGATGCCCAGAGTCGTGGTGACGGCGTCGATCCGCTCCTGCTGGACCGTCGCGGAGTATTTGCCGGTCCGGCCGGAACGCAGCGGGGACGCCAAGTTCTCGAACACCGTCTTCTGGGGGTACAGCGCGTACGACTCGAACGCCATGGCTACATTGCGCCGATACGGCTCCACCCCTGTCATGTCCACACCGTCGATAGTCACCACACCGGAATCGATCTCCTGCAGTCCGGCAATAGATTTCAGCATCGTGGTCTTCCCGGCACCCGACGGACCGAGGATGACGAAGAACTCGCCGTCGGCGACGTCGAGGTCCAGATCCTTCAACGCCTGCTTCTTGCCGTAGCTCTTCGACAGCCCAGACACTGTCATCGTCGCCATCAAGCTTTCACCGCCCCAAATGACAGTCCCCGGACCAGATATCGCTGGATGCACAGGGCGAGGATGAGTGGCGGCAGGGCGCCGATGATGGCCGCCGCGGCGGCGTGGTTGTAGTAGATCTGCCCGCCGCCGCCCTGGAAGGTGCTGATCGCCACCGTCGCGGTCTTCAGGGTGTTGTTGGCCAGTACCAACGGGAACACATAGGAATTCCACGCGAAGATGAAGGCCAGCAGTGCGCCGGCAGCGATGCCCGGCCGGACCAGCGGCAGAGCAATCTTGCGGAAGGCCTGGAATCTGGTGTACCCGTCCAGCAGGGCGGCCTGTTCGAGGTCGGCCGGCAGATCCTGGAAATAGGACCGCAGGATCCAGACGATCAGTGGCATCGTCACCAGTTGCAACACCCAGATCAGCCCGAGGTGCGAATCCAGCAGCCCCGAGATGCGGTAGATGACGAACAGCGGGACCAGCACCATCAGCTCCGGTGCGAATCGGAACGACAGCATCTGGAACATCAGGTCGTCGCTGCCCTTGTACCGCCAGCGGCCGGCGGCGTACGCCGCAGGGATTCCGATGAGCAGAGAGACCAGCACCGCACCGGCCGAGGTGATCAGGCTGTTCAGCAGGCCCTCCCGCAGATCGGCGCCGGTCGAGCCGCCGAGCACGAAGGAATAGTTCTGAAGCGTCGGGGTGAATGTGAAGTAGGTGTTCTGCTGGTCGATCGTCGACTTGAGGGACAGCAGCAGCATCCAGACGATCGGAAACAGTGAGAAGACGAACCAGAGCAGGGTCAGGACCTCCGCACCTATCCCGCCAACGGTCAGGCGCTTGCGTCCCGGCATCAGTTCGCGTCCTGCCATCTCAGTTCTCCGCTCCGGCCGCGCGACGCTGGGCCTTGCCGAGGGCGCCGACCAGGAATCTGGCGGCGATGAAGACGATCGCCCAGAGGATGAGCATGTAGGTCGCCGCCCGGGAGTAGGCGCCGGAGTTGAAGGTGTCCTTGAACGCGCTGATCTGCAACGTCGTGGTGGCGGTACCAGGGCCGCCACCGGTGAGGATGTACGGGATGTCGAAGATCTTCAGGCAGTCCATGAATCGGAAGATCACCGCCACCAGGATGTACGGCCAGATCAGCGGCAGCATCAGCCGGCGGAACATGTACAGCCCCCCGGCGTCGTCGACGGCGGACGCCTCGAACGGTTCCTTCGGCAGGGAGCGGATCCCGGCGAGCACCAGGATGGCGACGAACGGGGTGTAGATCCAGACGTCCACCAGCACGGCCGAGTACAGCGCCCTGGTGTCGGACAACCAGTCGAAACCACTGCGGCCCAATAGGTAGTTGAGCACGCCGAAGTCGGCGTTGAACATGAACTTCCAGGCCAAGGCGGCGATCGCCGGGGCGATCATCAGCGGCATGATCAGTACCTTCTCGAAGATCCGCCCGATTATCGACGATCGGTTCAGCAGCAGGGCTACTCCCACGCCGAGCACCGTTTCCAGCACGGTGGCGAGCACCGCGTACTGGACGGTGATCCACGCGGCCGGGCCGATGAAGAACGTGCTGGCCGGGTTGAGGATCTGCCCGAAGTTCTTGACACCAACCCAGCTGACGCTGTTCTCGTTCTGACTGGAGTAGTTCTGGAAGGCGTACAACACCCCGACCACGAACGGATACAGAATGCCGATGATCAGCGCCACCGCCGGGACTGTCAGCAGATACGGGCGCAGCGATCGTCGCCACCGCGGTATCGCCGGTGGCCGGTGGCCGGCCGGCGGTGCGGTCCTGGTGTCGGTGGTGGACGCCGTTTCACGCTGCACTGTTGATGGCATCTTGTCAGCTCCTTGGCAGCACGCTGGCTGCGTTACAGGGTGCACTGGCTTCCTGGCTGTCCCAGGGGCCGGCGGCGGCCCCTGGGACAGGCCAACTCAGGAGTTCACGACGTCCGCGTTGGACTTGACCAACGCGTCCAGGGTGGACTTCGCGTCCTTTCCACCGTAGATCTCCTGAAGGGCGCCGGCCCAGTTCTCGGTGGAGGTGAAGAACTGCTTCTGCGGGGTGAACTGGATCTTTGTCGAGCCGATCACCTTTTCGAAGGTGTCCAGATACCCGGGGTAGTCGGAGCCGATGGACTTCTTGAATGCCCCGTTGAACACGCTCTGCCGCACCGGATCAGCGAAGGTGCCGCTGCTGGCAGCTTTGTTGAGGGCGTCCTTGCCAGTTGCCCACTGGATGAAGAGCCAGGCCGCCAACTTCTGGTCGGTGTCGATCGCCGAGTTCATGGCAAGCGACCAAGTCCAGAGGTTGGTGGCATAACTGCCGTCTTTGCCTGCCGGCCCCGGGTACCAGCCCAACTTGCCGGCGACCTTGGTGCCCTTCCACTTCGGGTAGGTGGCGGAGTCGGCGTCGTAGACCATCATCGCCTTGCCATCGGCAAGATCCTGAGTGCAGTTGGGGTACTCGTAGGTGGTCCAGCTGGACGGGCCGGCGGATTTCGCCAAATCTGCCCACTTCTTGGTGAACGTGACCGCCACGTCCGAGTTCATCACGGGTGTCAGCTTGCCGCCTGAGAACTCATAGTCCTTACCGCCCTCGCGTGCGTACTGCGTCATGAAACCAGGGTGAATGGTGGCCCAGGACTTGCTGCCGCGGAATGCGATTCCGTAGTGCCCAGCGGACCTGTCAGTCAGTTGCTTCGCCAGATCGATGAGGTTGTCGAAGGTGTCCGGGAGCTTGATCTTCTTGCTGTCGAAGACGCTCTTGTTGTAGCAGATGACGTTCGTCTCGAAGCCCCAGGGGATAGCCCACTGGCCACCGGTACCCAGTGCCGAGCCGGTCTGGAAGTCCCACCGGGTCGAGGTGCGCAGTCCCTCGAAGATGTCTTCGAAGTCGTACTCCGGGGAGGTGGCGGACTTGTTGTCCAGCCACGGCTTCAGGTCTTCCATCCACCCCGGCGGCCCGTACTGCCAGATGAAGTAGGCGCCGGTCATGAAGACGTCGTGTGTCTTGGACTTGCCCTGTAGTTCGGCGTTGAGCTTGGTGAAGTAGTCGCCTTCCGGCACGTCGTCGTGCTCGACCTTGATGCCGGTCAACGCGGTGAACTCGTCATAGAGCTTCAGGCTGTCGAAGGCAGATACATAAGGGTGCGGGGTGCGCAGGATCCGCACAGTCTTGCCGGACGCCCGCTTCCAGTCGAAAGCCCCACTGACGTCCGCCGCCGCGGAGCCACTCGCAGCGCCGGCCGGTGCGTTGCCGTGAGTGGCACACGAGGACAGCAACGGAATGCCGACGGCCGCCAAGCCGCCGAGCCCGGCTGCCCTGAGCATCCGGCGCCGGGACATCTGCAGGCCGGCGAGAGAGTCGTATACGGGATCGCGCATGGTTCCTCCGTGTGCTGGGTCCGGCGTTGGCGCCGGAGTCTGGGGTACGTGGTGTGGTGCTGCGTACTGGTGGATCTCGATGCGGACGTTCTTTGTGCCGGTGCAGATCGGTGCCGGTGCAGATCGGTGCCGGTGCAGATCGGTGCGGGTGGAGATCGGTGCGGGTGGAGATCGTTGCGGTGAAACAGTGATGGGTCCAGCCGGAGTTCACGACCGGACCAGCGCCGCCTCCAACGGCACGTTGAACGACAGCAGAGCGGCCCCGGACTCGGGGTCTGCGGTGATCGACAGGCTCGTCAGGGTGCCGGTGTCCAGCCGCGGCATCACCTTGCGGTAGCGGGCAAGCGGGATCCCCAACAGGGAACACAGGGTCAACCGGAAGAAGGTGTTGTGCGCGACCACCAGCACTGTCCCGCCGGGATGCGCACCCGCGATCCGGTGCAGGACGGCACGGCCGCGGGCGGCGGCGGCGGCGGGTGGCTCGGCATCCGGAAAATGGCCGCCGACCGGGTCATCGGTGAATCGCTCCGCGACATCCGGTTCGCTGTCGCGGATCTCGCCGAAGGTCCGGCCCTCGGCGATTCCGAAGTGCACCTCACGCAGATCGTGCAGCACCACCGCTTCGATGCCGAGGACGCCGGCCGCCGGCGCTGCCGTTTCCAAGGCGCGCCGAACCGGCGAGCTGTAGAGCGCCTCCGGTCGGACCCGACCGGCCCATCTGGCCAGCAATTCGGCCTGGTGCAGGCCGACCGCGGTCAGGTCGACATCACTGGACCCGGCATAGCGATTCTCGGCGTGCCACACCGTTTCCCCGTGGCGCGAGACCACCAGAGTGCTGGCAGTCGCCAGTTGGGTCATCGAACGACCTCCTGGGTCACGGTGCGCAGGGTGGCGGCATTCAGGTTCCCGGCGTTGGGCGTCGTGGCGTTCAGGGTCGAGGCGCTCAGGGTCGAGGCGCTCAGCCAGCCCCGATCTTGCAAGGCGCCGACGAACGCCAAGTACGCCAGGTCGAATCTCGCTGCCCGGTTCGGGTCGGGCTGATACCTGCGGGACCACTTCACCATTGCGTCCGCTGTCCGGCCGACCGCTCCGGCCGGAGCGGCGGCCAGGATGGCCATCCCCACCGCCGCATCCGCGTACCGCGGAACCACCACCTCGACGCCGAGGAGGTCGCAGCGCAGCTGGTTCCAGTACTCGTTGCGGGCGGCGCCGCCGGAGAAGCTCACCGGACCCGTGATCTCGGCCCCCAGTTCCTGCAGCCGCCAGAACGCCAGCCGTTCGGTGAAGGCGATCCCCTGCAGTACAGCAGCGAAGCGGGCGGGTTCGCCGGCGGGCACATCCACCGAGAACCCGCTCGCCGACGGCGCAACGAACGGGAATCGCTCACCCCAGCCTGCCAGCGGGTAGCAGATCCCGCCGGCTGGTTCCTGCCGCGCAGCGGCATCCGTCAATGCCTGGAGATCGGCACCGGGGAAGTCGCGCGCGATGATGCCGGCTCCCACGCTGGACGCGCCGCCGGGAAGCCATCCACCGTCAGGACTGCGGTGCGAGTACACAGCTCCGGTCGGATCGATGATCGGTTCTGTCGTACTGCCCTTGAGCACCAAGGTGGTGCCCAGCGCCGAACTCCAGGTCCCGGGAAGCATTGCGGCGCAGGCGATCTGCGCGGCGCAGCCGTCCGTCATCCCGGCCACCACCCGGGTGCCGGCCGGGATTGTGGTGGCAGCTGCGCCCAGCGGGCCGACCTGGCCGATCGGAGTACCAGGAAGCACGACCTCCGGCAACAATGCGACATCGACACCTAGCTCGTCGAACACCTCGGCCGGCCAACTCATGTCGATCAGGTCGACGCCGGTCTTCAGCGCCTGGCTGGAGTCGGTCGCCGTCTGCTGTCCGGTCAACCTGGCCACCAGATGATCGCCCTGGTGAACGATCCTGGCGCCGGGTGGCACCATGCCGTTCTCCACCAGCCACATCGCTCGTGGCAACGCCCAGCTAGGTTGCATCGTCACTCCGAACCTTGCCCAGACATCGGCGCCGGCCGCTGCAGCCCGCTCAGCCTGCGCCGAACCCCGGCCGTCGTCGTACATCAGGCCCGCAGTCAGTGGCCGCAAATGGGAGTCCTCGACCAGGATGGTGCCGGAGGTGGCGTCCAGGGCGACCCCGGCCAGCGGCCGCCCCGCCCGTCCGGCGAGTGCTTCCGAGGCGGCTCGGCACACCGCCTCCCACCATTCGCCCGGGTCCTGTTCGTGCCGGACATCGTTTCGACGACTACTGCTCAACGCGTGCGACCCGGCACCCAACAGCTGCCCGGATGCGTCGAGCAGCGCGGCTCGCACGCCCTGGGTACCGACGTCGATGCCGAGAAACAGAGCATCGGAGCGACCGTCGGAGCTCTCCGCTGGCATGTGACCACCTCACCGTGGGTATGACGAGGTAGATATAACAGCCAGTTGGAGAAAACCGCAACGTTTCTTGGTGAATTTTCGGTAACTTTGCCGAAGCCGGCCCTCAGCCTGCGGCCAGATCTCGCCGGATCCCCAGAATATCGGGCTCTTGTGGTCCGACTCCAGGACTGTTAGATTCCCTGCGATATTACCACCGTGAGGTGGTGATCAGCCGGGGAACCGCTCCCCAGGCAACACCCGGAAGACGCCAGCACCGTCCTGGAGAACACCGATGAAGGATCCGGCCCTCGCCGTACCAGTACATCTGAGGCTTCCGGCCGACCCCTCGGTGCTGTCCGTCACCCGGCGCACCGCCGCCCTGGACGCACTGGACGATACCGGCGGCCCCGTCGATGTGCTGGTCATCGGCGGCGGCGTCACCGGTGCCGGCTGCGCGCTGGACGCTGCCACCCGGGGCCTGTCGGTCATCCTTGTCGAGGCGGGTGATCTGGCCATCGGCACCTCCTCCCGATCCGGCAAGACATTCCACGGCGGCCTGCGGTACCTGGAGCAGCTGAACTTCTCGCTGGTGCGCCATGCGATCATCGAGCGGGATCTGATGGTCAACGTGGTCGCGCCCCACCTTTCCCGTCCTGCTCCATTCCTGTACCCGCTGACCAAGCACTGGGAACGGCCTTACGCCGGTTCCGGGATTCTGTTGTACGACCTATTCGGCCTGCGCGGCCACGCGGTTCCCAGGCATCGACACTTCACCCGACGCGGCGCGGTCAAGCAGGCGCCGTCGCTCGACGGGTCAGTGGTGACCGGCGGCATCCGGTACTACGACGTGATGATGGACGATGCCCGGCACACCATGACCGTCGCCCGTACCGCTGCCGCGTACGGCGCACAGGTGATCACCAGGGCGCCGGTGGTCGAGTTGCTGACCACCGCCGGTCGGATCAGCGGCGCTGTGATCAGCGATACGATCACCGGGCGACGGCACACCATCCGGGCCAGGACGGTGATCAACGCCGCCGGCGTGTGGGCAGCCGATCTGCAGCAGCTCGCCGGAGCACACACCTTCGACGTCGTGCCGTCCAAGGGCGTGCACCTGCTGGTGCGCGGTGACGCGATCAACTCCGACTCCGGGATCCTCGCCAGAGCAACGGATTCCATTATCATCGCCCGACGCTGGCTCGGGCATTGGCTGGTCGGCACCACCGATACCCCGTGGGATGGCGACAAGGGGCGCCCGGTGGCCGAGGTGGCCGATGTGGAGTACCTGCTGCGAGAACTGAACCACTTCATGAAGCGGAAGATCTCTGCCGACGACGTATTGGGCGTTTTCGCCGGCGTGCGGCCGCTGCTCGAGCCGGTCGGCACCGGCGCGGCGACCGATGCGGGCACTACATCGGCGTTGTCCCGAGATCATTCGATCGTCCACGGCCCAGCAGGCCTGGTCACCATCGTCGGCGGCAAGTACACCACCTACCGGCTGATGGCGGCCGACACCGTCGACGCCGCCGTCCGGGAGGCCGGGCTGCCCGCGCCCGCATCGGTGACGGCGAAGACGCCACTCATCGGCGGCGCCGGTTACCAGGCATTGAAGAACCGCACCGCCGCCCTGGCGGATGAGTACCGATTGCCGGTGGAGCAACTGCAGCGTCTTCAGTTCCGGTATGGCACCATGCTCAGTCAGGTGCTCGCGCCGGGAGCGGCAGATCCGCAGGCAATCGTGCCGCGTGCGGACTGGGCCGGATACCTGCCGGCCGAGCTGCGCTACGCGGCAACGGCGGAGGGCGCGATGACGCTCGCCGATGTGATGGAGCGTCGCACCCACCTGGCCATCGAGTTGCCGGACGGTGGAATGCACGCCGCCACGGAGATCGCCGAGTTGCTGGCCGATATCCTTGACTGGGACGCCGAACGGGTCTGCCGCGAGGTCGACGACTACCGAGCAGCGGTCGCCGTGGACCGCGAGGCGTTGGAGAAGGTCAGGGCAGAGTTGCGGGAGAACGCCGGATGAGCCCGGACGGTGCGGTCGACTACCGGGGCGTCATCTTCGACATGGACGGCGTGGTGGCCGACACCGAGCATCTCTGGGATGCGTCCTGGAGTGCGTTCGCCCGACGTCACGGCGTCAATTGGGGGCACGCCGATTCGGTTCGCCTGCAGGGGATGTCGGTGCCGGAATGGGCGGCTCAATTGGCCTCCGACAGCGGCGTACCCGACCAGGCGGAGGCGGCGGCGCAGTCATGCGTGGATTTCATCGTGAAGGCCGTCGCCGACGGTGACGGACAGCTGATGGACGGGGCAGCCGAATTGATCGGCTATGCGGCACAGCGGGTGCCGGTCGCGTTGGCCACCTCCTCCGATCGGCGCATCATCGACACGCTGCTGGCGGCACGCGGCGTTGACCATTGGTTCTCGGCCACGGTGTCCAGCGCGGAAGTGGATCGCGGAAAGCCCAGCCCCGACGTCTATCTGGAGGCCGCCCGGCGCATCGGTGTCGACGGCGGCCCGGCGATCGGGATCGAGGACTCCGGAAACGGCATCCGGGCCGCGCGCAGCGCCGGGCTGTACACCATCGCAATCCCCAACCGTCAGTTCCCGCCCGATCCGGAGGCACTCGCGCTGGCCGACCACGTCGCCTCTGACCATGCGGATGCATTGGCGCACTTGATATCCCTTCTGGCTCCGGCGCCCTCCGGAACCCGCTGACCGTCATCCTCTGGAGGATGTGAGCATCGTGGCCCACGTATACAACGATCCCGCACAGTTCAAGGACGACGCCACCGCCGGGTTTGTGGCGGCTTACGCCCGCTACGTGCAGAAGGTGCCGGACGCCTCCGCCGTGATGCGCGTGGGCGGCCCACGCGCCGGCAAGGTCAGCGTCATCATCGGCGGCGGCAGTGGCCACTACCCGGCGTTCTGCGGCACGGTCGGGCGTGGGCTGGCCGACGGCGCGGTGATCGGCGACGTCTTCACCTCGCCGTCCGCCGAGCAGGCCTATCGCTGCGCGCGGGCGCTGGACGGCGGCGCCGGTGTGCTGTTCAGCTTCGGGAACTACGCGGGTGACGTGATGAACTTTGGTGCCGCAGAAGAACGACTGAAGGCCGAGGGTATCGACTGCCGCACCGTTCTGGTGACCGACGATGTTGCGTCAGCGCCGAGGGCCCGGTGGGAGCAGCGGCGTGGGGTGGCCGGGGACTTCATGGTGTTCAAGATTGCCGGTGCCGCGGCAGACCGTGGCGACGACATCGATCTGGTGGAGTCCTTGGCGCGGCGGGCGAATGCCGCCACCGTCAGCTTCGGGGTCGCCTTCGACGGCTGCACCTTCCCCGGCAAGACCGAGCCGCTGTTCCAGGTCGGGAACGGAAAGATGGATCTTGGCCTCGGCATCCACGGCGAGCCCGGAATCAGGACGGTGGACTGGGTACCGGCGGCTGAACTCGCCGAACTGCTGGTGCAACCGTTGTTGGACGAGCGCCCGGACGGCGCGGTGAGGGCGGCGGTGATCCTGAACGGTCTGGGCGCCACCAAGTACGAGGAGCTGTTCGTGCTCTGGGGGACGGTAGCCGCGCTGTTGACTGGGGCCGGCGTGCAGGTGGTGGAACCGGAGGTCGGCGAGCTGGTGACCAGCCTGGACATGGCAGGCTGTTCGCTGACCATCACCTGGTTGGACAGCGAACTGGAGAAGCTGTGGCTGGCGCCGGCCGACACCCCCGCCTTCCGCCGCGGCGCAGTCTCCGACCTTCCGGCACCGGCGGCGGTCGTCGCGGAACCGGGCACCCATTCGTCCGACGGAACCCGGCCGGCCGCACCGGACGTACCGCAGGGCGACGAAGATTCGCGCGCGGTGGCTGCGGTGACCCGCACCGCGATCGCCGCCATGCTGCGGACCGTCGTCGGCGTCGAGGACGAACTCGGACGGATCGACGCCGTCGCCGGAGATGGTGATCATGGGGTAGGGATGGTCCGCGGGCTCCGTGCTGCCGAGGCCGCCGCCGGGCGCGCGGTGGATGCCGGCGCCGGTGCTGCCGGCACGTTGGCCAGTGCCGCTGCCGCCTGGGCGGACAAGGCCGGCGGCACTTCGGGAGTGTTGTGGGGAGCCATCCTGTCCGCGGTCGGCGCCGAACTCGGTGACGCGGGCCGGCCGGATGCTGCCAGGGTGGCCGCCGCGGTCACCGCCGGGGCCGACGCTCTCGCCAGGCTCGGACGTTGCGAGCCCGGCGACAAGACGATGTACGACGCGCTGGCGCCGTTCGCCGATGCGCTCTCGTCGAAGATCGTTGCCGGCGACTCGCTTTCCGAGGCCTGGGTGGCGGCAGCAGCGGTGGCGACCGAGAAGGCTTCGGCCACAGCGGAGCTGGTGCCAAGACTCGGCCGGGCCAGACCACTGGCCGAGCGAAGCGTCGGCACTCCCGACGCAGGTGCCACCTCGATGGGCATGGTGTTGACCGCTGTCGGCCGGGTGCTCTCCGATGAGTGCGAAAGGAACTGATCACGATGAAGACATATCGGCTGCTGATCGGCAGCGATGATGCCGGGGCGCAGTACAAGGACGTGCTCACCGCGGACCTGGCCGAGAACGCGCGGGTGTCGACTTTGCAGGACGTGGGCGTTCGTTCCGGGCTGGCGGACGGATGCTCCTACGGCGAGGTGGGCATCGCGGCCGGCCGGGCGATCGCCGCGGGTGACGCTGACCGTGCGGTGTTGATCTGCGGCACCGGCATCGGGATGGCGATCGCCGCGAACAAGGTGGCCGGAGTCCGGGCCACCACCGCCCACGACAGTTTCAGTGTCGAGCGGTCCATCCTGTCCAACGACTGCCAGGTGCTGGCGCTCGGACAACGGGTTATCGGCATCGAGCTGGCCAGGCGGCTGGTTCGGGAATGGCTGTCCTACGAGTTCGATCCGTCGTCACACTCGTCCGCCAACGTCGCGGTGATTACCGCTTATGAGGACGAGACCGCCGGCATCCCAACAGCATCGACGAGCTGATGGCCGCACCGGTGTACTTCGGCGTGGACGCCGGCACGTCGATGGCCAAGGCGGCAGCGTTCGACGAGCGAGGCGAGATGATCACCGTTGCCTCCCGCGCCGTTCCGTTGCTGCACCCAGGTGCCGGCCGGGTCGAACAGGACCCGGAGATGATCGTCGCGAGCGTGCATGCGGTACTGGCCGAGGTGTGTGCGAGCACCGGCGTGCATCGGCCGGAACTGGTGGCGATCACCGGACAGGGTGACGGCTGTTGGCTGTTCGACGAGGACGGAGTCCCGGTCCGTACCGGTATCTCGTGGATGGACGGGCGCGCAGCCGGGATACTGCGGGAGTGGGAAAGCTCGGGGGCCAGCGACGCGATCTTCGGCGAGAACGGCAACGTGATGTTCCCCGGAGCGCCGGCGCCACTGCTGGCCTGGCTGGACCGGAACGAACCGGAGGTACTGGAGCGAGCCCAGACCGCAGGCTACGTCAAAGACCTGTTGCTGCACCGCCTCACCGGTGTCCGGGCCACCGACGCCACCGATGCGTCGCTGCCGTTCGGGGCACTGAACACCCACCCGGAGGCGGCGGTCGTGGACTATTCGACTGCGGTGCTGGAGCACACGGGGCTGCGTCACCTGGCCCGATTACTGGCCCCGGTACACCGACCGCTGCCGACCGGCAGGCTGACCGACTTCGGCGCCGGCGCAACCACCCTGGAGCCGGGCACGCCGATTGTGGCCGGACCCTACGACATCCCGGCCTGCGCGATCGGCGCCGGCACTATCGGACCGGGCGACGGCCTGCTGATCGTCGGTACGACGCTGGCCTGCTCGGTGCTCACCGACAAAATCGACCTGTCCGGGCCGCCGGCCGGCATGACCGTGACCATGCCGGAGCCAGGGCGCTGGCTGCGGGTGATGGCCGCAATGGTCGGCACCGCCAGCCTGGACTGGATGCTGGGCACGCTCGGTGTTCGGTTGGAGGCGCTCAACGGCTTACTGGAGGGGACGCCGCCCGGCGCCAATGGGGTGCAGGTGTTGCCCTACCTCGCGCCGTCCGGCGAACGCGCGCCGTTCGTCGATCCCGGTGCCCGGGCGCAGTTCTCGAGTGTCAGTCTGACCACTACCCGTGGTGATCTGGTCCGCGGGCTGTGCGAGGGCTTGGCCTACGCGGCTCGCAGCTGCTTCGATGCCGCCGGTCTCACCGGGGACGTCTACGTGTGCGGTGGGGGCTCACAGTCTGCGGCCTGGCTGCGGATCTTCGCTTCGGTTCTTGGACGTCCGTTGTTCCTGGCCAGGGCCGGAGAGGTGGGTGCTCGGGGCGCGGTGTTGGCGGCGGCCGCAGCGATCGGCCGGCCGCTGGACGCCGAGGTCTGGACCGGCGGGCAGGAAGTCGTCGAACCGCTGCCGGCTGACGTCGAGGCCTACCGGGTGGGATATGCCAGATTCGGTGACACCCTGGCTGCTGCGCGGCCCCTCTGGTCCCGGTAGCAGCGGTCCTGACAGCGTCGTGGGCGACAGCCGGCCGTCGAGGCCATTGACGGTGCTATGACGAACCAAGAGGTGTGGGCCGGCATCGACGTCGGCACCACCGGTGCCAAGCTGGTGCTCGTCGACCGTGACGGGAAGGCGGTGGCGTCCGGTGTTCGGCGCTATCGGAACACGCTCGGCACCCGCAATGAAGCCGCCGGCGTCGAACAGGATGCCGAGGACTGGTGGACGGCTGTCGTTGAACTGTTGCATGAACTGGTGCTAGGGCATCGGGTCCGGGCGGTGGCGGTGACATCACAGGCTCCGTCCTTTGTAGGCATCGACGCCGCGGGGGCGCCGGTCGGTCCTGCACTGCTCTGGGCGGACCGCCGAGCGCAGGGCGAGGCGATGACGTTGCAGCAGGGCTTGGCTGTGGCCCGCATTGATCCGCTGGACACTCCGGGCGATGCCTACTTCGGCACCGGCAAGCTGCTCTGGCTGGCCCGGAACCGACCGGATCAGCTGGACAAGTGCCGACATGTGTTGTCCACCAATGGGTTCATCGTCGAGCGCCTCACCGGTGCGGCGTGTCTGGACCTTTCGACAGCCACTATGTTGCAGGGCTTCCATCGGGAGGGCCCCGACCCGCTGCTCGCTCAGCTGGGAGTACCGGTTCACCTACTGCCGCCGGTGGTTGCCAGCGTCGATGTCGCCGGAGTAGTTACCGCCGCCGCCGCCGAGACGACCGGGCTGCCGGCCGGGATCCCTGTTGCCGCAGGCGCTATCGACGCAGTCGGGACAGCGCTGGAAGCCGGAGCGTTGCTACCAGGAGATCCGTTCGTGGAGATGACAGGGTTCTCCACCGTCGGGATGGTGCCGACCGCGGCTGGGCTGCCTGCCCAGGGGCTGATCCGCAGCGCGCACTGCTTTGCCGGCGTGGACCTGCTGCTGACGGCGCAGGTGACCTCTGGCGCCGTCATCGACTGGCTGCTCGCGCTGACCGGCGGCGATCGCGCTGTGCTGGACCCGGTGCGCCTGCGGGCGGTAACCCGACCGGGCCGGGTGCGGATGCTGACCGCGTTGGCCGGCGAACGAACCCCAGGGTGGAACCCCTGGATCCGGGGGCTGATCGGCGGCATCGGGTTGGACACAACAGCCGCGGACCTGCTGGTGGCGGCGATGGAGGGGGTGGCGGTCGCATTGGAGCTGGACCGTCGGCTGCTGGCCGAACACGGGCTACCGGTGGACGTGGTCCGCAGTACCGGCGGTGGATCGGCGAACCCGGTCTGGCTGCAGATCAAGGCGGATGTTCTGGGGCTACCGGTCGAGCGTCCGCGGGCCAATTCCGGTGCTGCACACGGGGCCGCGCTGCTGGCCGGGCTGGCCGTCGGCGACATCGACGGCCCGGACGAGGTCCGCGCGCTGACCGATGGGCCGACACAGCACTATCGGCCCGATCCGGTGGTCCACGCGGGCTATCGGCAACGGATCGCGGAGATCGTCACGCTGCGGGAGGCCGCCATCAGCCTGGTGATCTGACGGCTGCTCTCATGGTGAGCTGGAGGTCTTCGAGTCCTCGAACGGTTGAGCGGCTACCAGCAGGTCGACCGCGCTCTGCTGGGTGGCGCCGCTGATGCCGCGGATCGGTCCGGCCCAGTGCAGCCCATACTCGTTGTCGGCGGTGCGGTCGTGGTCGTACGCGATCGATGCCTGCTCGACCAGGTAGTCGTTGTAGGGATGGTCGTCCAGACCGCGGTCGAGTTCGCCGAGGTTGCGCACGTAGATGCCCTTGAAGCTGGGGCCGTTCACGTCGCAGCCGTTCTGCTCGCAGGGGCTCGGTGAGCACACCGTCGACGTGCAGGCTCGCGGAGGTACTGGATGCGTCCGCCAGTTCCCTGGCCCGTTCCAGGTATCGGTCCTCACCGGTCGCGCGGGATAACGCGACCAGTCCGCCGAGTAGCACGCCCTGGTTGTAGGTCCAGGTCTGCCCGCTGCCGACGCGGCAGGTGTTGGGATCCAGACCGTCACCGACCAGTAGTTCGTCATTGATCATCCCGGACGCCTCGAACCAGTCCCACACCGAGACCGCTGTTCCAGATAGACCGTCCCTCCGGTGCCCAGACGCTGGGCCAGCTCGGCGGCCGCTTTGACGAACAACTCGTTGGAGGTGGCGTTCTTGTACCCGCGATTGACCGTCCACCAGAGTCCGCCCCGGCAGACGTCGTCGTGGTTGCTCCACATGAAGTCGACGCCGCGCCGCGCGGTATTCAGGTACCGGTTGTCGCCGGTGAGGTCGTATGCCCTGATCCAGGCGAGCGCCCACCAACCCGTGTCGTCGGTGAAGTCGTTGATGAAGTCGCCCTGCGCGGCATTGCGCTTCTTGGTGTGGTGTTCTCCAGCAACCAGACGTACCGGCGGTCACCCGAGGTGATCATGTAGTCGGTGAGGGCGGTCAACGCGTTCGTGCTGTTCCACCACCCGGTGGTCGGCCAGACAGCGCTGCGTTGGTCGTAGAGCTTCACGAGGGTGTCGACCGCCGGCAACTCCGACGGTGCCTGCGTACCGCGTCCGACCGACACGACACCGGCCATCAGCAGGGCCGCCAGGCGCGAGGTCAGACGAGCGCCCATTCCCTCCCTCGATTCTGGTTGAGTGAGCAGCACCCGAGAACCGACGACGGCTAGGGATGATGTCATTGTCG
>JAABUT010000351.1_pt1 | contig 79729 bp, 71 predicted proteins | sample 5559281 | NCBI WGS metagenome assembly JAABUT01 (sample SAMN10711880, study PRJNA513359) | rock metagenome | isolation source: Antarctica rocks | place: Antarctica: Victoria Land, Ricker Hills nord | collected 2016-01-04 | reverse complement strand
TTGGCAACTGCATTGCTTGACCGGTTACTATATCATTGTGAGGTAATAAATCTGTCAGGAAAAAGTTACCGGCTTCAAAACAGAAAAACAATTTTTGAAGAACAAAACAACTGATTTATTTTTGAGCGCATCTCTGCAGTCGTGTTGCCATTTTCTGTGCATCCTTGTTGCCAAAAACTCTGCACTTCTAATTACGAAAAACTCTGCATTGTCGCTTACTGACTACAGAAGGAAAAGTTCCTGTTTTTAATAGTTGCAATGTTTCTTGCTGCTAATTGTCCTGCACAGCAAATAACTAATGCAGCAAACCCCGGGGCGTCAGGTTTTTCTGCTGAACGATTAAAAGAATAGATGTAAACATGGCCGATTGGGTTAGCAAAGGATGGATGAACGGAGCAGTGGGATTGATTGTCAGGAATGGTAAAATTGTTTATTACAAATCTGCCGGGTATAACGACATGGAAGCGAAATCTCCCATGCAAAAAGACGGCATTTTTAGAATTGCATCGCAAACAAAAGCAATTACAAGTGTAGCTGTTATGATGTTGTATGAAGAAGGTAAGTTTTTATTGGATGACCAGGTTTCAAAATACATACCTGCGTTCGCAAACGAAACAGTGCTTAATAAATTCAATGAGGCAGATTCTACCTATTCAACTGTTCCTGCCAAAAGACAGATTACCATCCGCGATCTGCTTACACATACATCTGGCCTGGGATATGCACAAATAGGGAGTAAAGAAGCAAATGCTATTTACGCAAAGAATAACATTACAGCAGGTCTTGACGTGCATAATGATGAATTGCGGAATGCAATGCAACGGTTGGGAAGACTCCCCCTTATGCACCAGCCCGGGGAAAATGGACCTATGGTTTGAATGTTGACCTGCTCGATTATCTCGTGGAGATGTGGAGTGGAATGCCGTTGGAGAGTTTTTTCCGCCAGCGGATTTTTGAACCTTTAGGAATGAAGGATACTTATTTTAATGTTCCCGCGGAAAAAGCTGATCGACTCGTTGATTTGTACAGCGAGGATTCTGCAGGTCATCTGATAAAACAAACAGGTAAAGTACTCAATTTGGATGTAAACTTCCCTTTACGAAGGAAAACATACTTTTCCGGCGGAGGCGGTCTTTCTTCTACCGTTTATAATTATGCAATTTTTCTGCAAATGCTGCTAAACGGGGGACAGTATAGCAAAACCATGTCTGCTCCCCCCTTTTTAGGTTTTCTGCGGCATTAGCCAGCAATTCAAAAGTTCCACTCCGGTTGTGGTCCTTATTGAAGTTTTGATAGTCATTAAAATTTACAGAATAGATGAGGCATTCTGCAAAATTTAGGCCCCCTAGGCGCTTATTTACCTCTTCATTAATTATAATTAGTCAAATCAAACTGAAATATGGGATCAAAATGTATATAGAATTATTCAGCACGTAAAGCTTTTAAAGGATTTCTTAATGCAGCTTTAATAGTATGTGCACTTATTGTAACCAGTGCAATGAAAATTGCACTCGAGCCCGCTATAAAAAAAACATCCCAACTGATATGAATACGATATGCAAATGACTCCAGCCATTTATTCATTATCCACCACGCAATTGGAGAAGCCATAAGTATTGAAAAAATTATAATTTTAATAAATTCTTTGGTTAACAAAGTTATTATAATGATACTGTTTGCACCCATAACTTTGCGAATGCAAATTTCCTTTGCTCTCTGTTGCGCAATAAAAGTAGATAAACTAAGTAAGCCTAAACAGGCAATGAACAATGTGATTGAAATAAATGCGTTAGCCAACTTCGCCAACTTTTCTTCAGATTTATACATTTGATCAAAGGTGGAATCCATAAAATAATATTCAAACAAATTCTCATCATCGTACCTTCTGTATACCTTTTCAATATTGTTGATCATATCTGGTATACCGGCTTGAGGTTTTATTTTAACATACAAACAACCACCTTCTTTCGCCCAAGTTGCAAGGGTATCATCAATTTTGTTGATTATCAAGCATAGAGGATCAATTTTATTTTGTAGAGATTCATAATTAAAATCTTTTAATATTCCCGCTATTTTGAATTGTCTTCCTGCTAAACGAATTGTTTGATTTAGGCTGTTTCTACTCAAATTTAATTGATCAAAAGCCGTCTCATTTAATATTGCGTCTTGCTGGTTTAAATAATATAATGAATCCTGCGGAAGGGATTCCCAGTTCAACCTCAACATCGGAATAAATGAATCATCCACATGCATTACTGACAGGGATAAGCTATTGTTGCTATTTTTGGTTTTAACAAAATATTTGTCGTAACTCCTATACATAAAGCTCGTTGCAACCGAAGTCTTTTCTATGGATGACAAAGATTGAACTTCATTCACAAATGACATAAAATGACTTCCAATAGTTGATCCAAAAGGTATTATTACAATATTCTCTCGATCTATTCCAGTATTCTTATGCTTAAAAAAAAATATCTGTTTATTTATAACGATACCGCAAATGATAAGTGATACACAGATAGTAAATTGAAAGAATGTAAAAAGTTTTCGGACCGCTCCTCCTTTGGATTGTTTACTTAGCTTTCCGTATAAGACCGTTGAGGGTTTAAATCTTGATAAGATGATTGAAGGATAAAATGATGACAAAACTACTGTGGCCAGTAGCAATAATATTAGAGCAATTAACATTTGTGAGGAACAAAGAAAATTGCGACTTATATCAATCTCTAAAAAGTTAAAAAAATAGGGTTGTATTATAAAACACATCAAGTAAGCTACAACAAATCCAACAAAGGAATAAATGAAAGATTCAATAAAAAACTGAGTTGCAATTTGATTTCTATTAGCACCGATTACTTTTCTGACTCCTACTTCTTTGGAACGCAGTGTGGAACGCGCGATTAAAAGTCCAATATAATTAATGAGGGCAAGTAGCAAAACAATTGTTGCTATGAATGGAAATATTTTGAGGTATTTGATTATCGACGTGTCCGATAGGTTTGATAAATGCATATTAAGCAGGGGCCGTACAAAAAATGATTGATCACTTTTTGCGCCACCCGATCCTTCTCTCATGAGTCTATCTAACGTAATTTCAACATGCTTCGCATCAGTCGATTTGTTCAATAAAAAAAAAGTATTAAAAGAGCCCATCTGAACAATTTGAGATTGTGCCAGAATCACATCTTTATCTATCATAGCTAAGCTTGATAAAGAACCTACAAAATCAAAATCAATGCTTGAGTTAGAAGGTAAATAATCCGCAACGCCCGTAACAGTAAAATAATACTTATTATTGTATCTGATGAGTTGTCCAACTGGATCGCTATCACCAAAATATTTTTTAGCAACCCTCATTGAAATAACAAGTGAAAATGGCTTTTTTAAAACCATCTTTTTATCACCTCTCAAAAGGTTGAAGGAAAAAAAGTTGAAAAAATTATTATCTGCAAACACAAACTTATTCTCTGAAAACTTTTTAGCGCTTTCTTGCGTGCTTTGTAATATTACATCCTGATATTGACTGTTTATACGCAAGAACTGCTCTATTTCCGGGTCATTTTGCTTGGCCAATTCTGCTGTCGCATAGCTAAGAGTTGGTGTTGATATCGTTTCATTCTCACTTTTAATTTTCCCTTGCACCCAAAATATCCTTTTAACATTTTTGTGGAATACATCATAACTGTATTCATGTATCACATAGAGCATTATTAGCATACAGGATGCGAGGCCTATCGAAAGACCTATAATGTTAATGCAAGAATTTACTTTATCCTTTAAGAAGTTCCTCCAAATAATTTTGTAGTAGTTTTTTAACATAGAATAAGGTTTAAAAGCTCAATTAGTTATCATTATGTAAACAAGATATTGAATATGCTAATTACCAAATTCAAATGTTATTATATTATTCTTAATATCTTAATACAATTATACGGGATAAATCAGATTATTAGTTCAGCTAATTACGACTGTCTTCTTGAAAGATTATATAAGTATAAGGCGAACAACGATAGAAGCGTAAAAATAATATTGAACGTTATATGCACTGGATAACTCATTTCACTTAATATACCGCCACATGAACATGGTGGTTTTGTATATAAAGTAAACAGAATAATTAGATACAAACTAAAAAATACCATTAAACAAAACGATATCATCAAAGCTATATAATCTAATTTATAAGCAAAGATTAAGACGACCCCTAAACAAATTTCAAACAAAGGCAATCCTATAGCTATATAAGGAATTAATAAATCCGGCAATAAAGGCGATTGATATAGCTGAGATTTAAATAAACTTACATTAGAGATTTTATATACCCCGGCATAAATAAACAATATTGAAAGCATGTACTTAATTACTGACAGTATCTTATTATTCATTAGGCAAAAAATTGACAAAATTATAAATAATTATAGCCCTACTGTATAACACGTATAGCTTCTTATTCTTTGAAATGACAAAGCCGCTAGCCTTTTTATCCTTGAAATTTGGTAAATAAAAGCTATATAAGTAATCGCCATTGCTAATTTTATACACATCAATTGTTTGATTATTTCTGAAGTCACTTTTTGACTGACTTTTTGAGAATACATCACTGGAAATAAACAAATAATTCTTTGAAGCACTACCTCCACGTCTAAGCACTCGTGCATTTGGACCCAAGGAAAATCTGTTACCCTCCTTTATAATCTTTAGATCTTGATTTTGGAAGTCCATTGACCTTAATTTATACTTTGCTTTTCCTGATGAGTCAAAGCACAAAATGTTTTCCTCATATATTGGCACGAAAAAGAAATTGGAATTTTCTGGAGATGAAAACCAATACCCCGAGTACTTAATTGCAGATCCTGTTTCGTTCGAAAATAAAGTATCATTTATTAAATTGATACCGTTTCCGTAATTAACATAATGTATTTGTCCGCTCGAATTCTTTGTATTCATCTCTTGGAACAAAAATGCACTTGCAGATGTTCTTATGAAATATACAATTGGGAAATCAAATTTAAAATAAGTTATTAAGCTACCCTTCACATTGATAACACCAATGATACTACTATTAGCTTGATAATAATACACCGTATCATTTCTTACATAAAAATTTACAATAGGATTCTTTAAAGGAGATTTGTTTTCTACTGATATAACATTTTGTGCTAAATTTTCCTTAATTCGAATTAACGAAAAACGTTCATTCAACCACAAATTATTGTTGTCACTAAACAAACCATCCACTATCTCGCCAGGCTTTAAGTTAATAGTGTCGATAGCAAGTAAATTTTTATTTGAAATAATAACTCTTTTGAAATTACTATTGAGATTATTTTTGTGCTGAAGTAAATACAAAAAAGCCAAAATAATGATGGGAATAAGTATAATGATATATATATTTCTCAATGAATTTTATTTAATAATCCTTAATAAATGAGCTTAAAACCATGGCAGTACTTAGTATTTAATGCATCTATAATCATAGTCTTTTTCTTTTCAAAAACAATTGGCATTTATTGGAACTTACCAACATGTATGGACACGCTAAATTGCATTATGCGGACAAAAATTAGATTAGGCCTTCAAGTTCTAACATTTCTCACATTGCCTTAGAGTTACACGTTTTAAAACTGGAGCAACTATAACAATGGGATTTGACAGTATAACTAAAAACGTTTTAGATTACCTTTTCTATTCTTAATTAGGACTTTTTCGAATCCAATGAAATTGTGTATTGTGTCTTTGTTTTTGGTCAACTGAACAATACACATAAGGTTTGTACGTAATTATTACTCTCGTAATCGATCATACAAAATGCCCCAATGGTTTGTTGAAAGAGTAATTCTCTATTTGAATCATTTGAGACATCTTTTTAATCTTTTCACCTTCAATTTTAAATCACGATTTCCGTATATAAAAATTTCAAAGCTTTATTAAAGTACATTTTATTTCTATTTTTGTAAATATTAAATGCTTTATTTGGATTTTACATCCTTCATCTATTTTTGATAGAATGGATTTTTAAACAATATTTTCAATTCACGATACACATTACATTATTTATGGATTAAAATATCAACATTATTATTAACGGCCACCTTTAAAAATTGCTGTATTATGGATTTAACTTTTTATAGTAAAAATTTATAATTTGGAATTAAAATTTAAAATATTATAAACTACATTGAACTTATTCCAAGAATTATACAATGAAATTGTATGTTGAAATAGATGCGACGCATTAATTTAATAATGACATCGCAAATCTTCTCAATTTTACAATTTAAACTTGGATAGCTACCCCTTGGTATAATAAACTGTAAACGATTTGCCACTACTTACAGTACAACAAACGGTTGTTCCTCCTCCACACTCACTAACAGAACAAGCATATGCAGAATAAATGCCGAGCGTAGTGGCAACAATAAAAATTGCAATTTTCTTTTTCATTTTTTGTGTTTTAGATTAAGAAATAATTTATTAATAGGAAGTTAGCTTTTTTTTAAAAACTTAATATTCTATTTTGGAATGATCTTATTACATTTGGTAATACGTAAATGAATATGTTTGGGAAAAACCTAAAATCCATCAGAATTGCAAAACATCTTACTCAAGATGAAATGTGCAAAGTATTGAATATGTCTCAATCAGCTTATAACAAATATGAAAATGAAAAAACTATTCCACCCGCCGACTTGATAAAAAAAGTTTCTCGAGAATTCCATATAAGCACAGATGAATTATTGAGAGAGGTTAAAGATGACGAAATCGATCTTAAAGATGATAGCATGGATCATCAAAACCTTACGGACGACAGAAAAGATATGTGCATTATACCAAAAGAATTTTTGAATTCGATCCTGGAACAGCAACAGCTCCTATTTGTTTTATTAAAAGATATATTAGGCAAGATCAAATAGGGTCTACACTTATCCACAATGGGGATGGTTGCGAAGCCATTTGACACTTCGTGCACAAGGCTAAGATTGGCATACATACGCTTAAGTCGTGCGTTTTCTTCCTCCAGGTCTTTTAACCGTTTTAGTTCCTGCACCTTCATACCACCATAATAACGGCAAAAGATTATTAAGCCGTAATACGGTGAGAATGATGACGATGAATCAAATTGGAAATATTGATTTTGGTAACGATAAATTCGGTTTGGGCTTTGCTATTGTAACAGAAAAAAGCAGTGCAGATTTTCCATCACAGGCAGGTACTTTTAGCTGGGGCGGCGCTTTCTCCACTTCTTATTGGGCAGACCCTAAAGAAAAACTGATTGTAATTTTTTACCGGCAGTCGTGGATAACGACACATGGAGACCTGGGAAATAAATTCAGGGTGCTTGCATACCAGGCATTGAATGATTGAGATAAAATCCATTGAATTTAAAGGAGCTGAAATTTACTGCTGCCTTGACAAATACTTATACTTATGCTTCAATTAATACAAAAGCCGGTAGCGTAACAAATAAGCTTCGTAACTCACAAATAGAGGTAACCTTAAAAGAAACTTTTTTAAGATGAATTAATCATAAGAAAATAATAGGAAAACTTCATTTATGCAATTTTAATTTCTTCTTCCTGCACGACTTTAAATTAAGCAGAGAACATTTTATTAATTTGCGCCCACAAAGTTTCTTTAAATGAAAAAAATATTAATCGTTTTTACCTTATTTCCTTTTCTACTTTCAGCACAGAATGAAGACTCTGTATTTATAAGAAAGATCGCCAATGAAGCTTTGATAAACGGAAAAGCTTATGAAAATCTACGTTATCTTACAAAGCAGATTGGCGGACGGCTTGCAGGATCTCCGCAGATGCCAAAAGCAGAAAAGTGGGGTGCAGCAACTATGCAACAGGCAGGGGCAGATACTGTTTATTTGCAGGAGTGCGTGGTTCCACATTGGGTAAGAGGCGGCGCAGATAAAGCTGAAATTGTATCTGTTGATAATAAAAAACAAAAACGAAGTTTAGATGTGCTTGCGCTGGGCAATTCACTCGGCAGCGGTAAAAACGGAGTAACCGCAGATGTGCTTGCCGTCTCATCTTTTGCCGAGCTTGAGCAACGAAAAGATGAAGTAAAAGGTAAAATTGTTTTTTACAATTATCCCTTCAATCCCACTTATATAGTGCCGGGAAAGGCTTACGGAGAGTCAGGCGTCTACCGCTACACGGGGGCAAGCCGTGCGGCAAAATATGGAGCCGTGGGGGTGGTGATACGTTCTCTGACCGAAGCGACAGATAACAATCCGCACACAGGAGCAATGAAATATAATGATTCATTCCCCAAAATACCGGCAGCAGCGCTTGGCTTAAAGGACGCCGACTATTTGTGGCAAATCTGCAAAGAACATAAAAATGTGAAATTGTCTTTTTTTACTTTCGGTCATTTTTTGCCTGATACAACCGGCCACAATGTAATTGGGGAAATGAAAGGTACTGAAGGATCAAATAGTTATATAACAGTTGGCGGCCACCTTGATAGCTGGGACGTAAACGAAGGAGCACACGACGACGGAACAGGTATTGTACAAACAATCGAGGTCTTGCGGCTTTTAAAAACTTTAGGTTATAAGCCAAAAAAAACTATTCGTTTCGTTCTTTTTGCCAATGAAGAAAATGGCGCACGCGGTGCAGAAAAGTATGCAGAACAGGCTAAAGCAAACAATGAAAATCAGGTTTTCGCATTGGAAAGCGACGAAGGAGGGTTTACGCCGAGGGGTTTTTCATTTTTTGTAAATGATGAAAAGATCGAAAAAATTAAAGCATGGAAAACTGTATTTGAGCCTTACGGCGCATCCGAACTTATTAAAGGCTTTGGTGGTACTGATATTGAACCTTTAAATACAAACTTACACACTCCCATCGCAGGCTTTAATCCTGATAACCAAAGGTATTTTGATCTGCACCATTCACGTGGTGATGTATTTGAAGCGGTAAATAAAAGAGAACTGCTGCTGGGAGCTATAAATATGACTGCTTTGATATATTTAGTGGATAAATATGGATTGTGATTCATTATTATCTGGATGGTGCAAATGGATTAAGTATTGGTGCAAGGGGGGAGGAACCAGGTATATCAGTCTGTGTAATCATAATGATCTTAAACCTATTAAAATTAATTAAAACGATTTGAAGTAATAGAATTTTTCATTACAATCAATCCAAAAAGAAGCTCTCTTTTTCTTCTACCAAACTCAGATTCACTGCATCGGCGCCTGCAATGCCTTCAATAGAACCGCGAATGTGAGCTGCATTTAAAAGCACTTTTTCCAGTTGCTTTTCTCTTGCTTTCCACAGCTTTTCCATGGTATCTCTCTCTTTCTGAATACTTAGCCGCATGCTCATAAATCCTTCCCGGATGGCGCTCCATTGTTCTGCAAATTCATTGCTGATAAGATAGTCGTACAACATGTGCATTTTATCACCTCTGTTTTCCTGGCTTTTTGAGAGTGCAAATATCTTAAGAATGCCTGTTCGTAACACTGTAGCGAGGCTTCTCACTTCTGAGAATGTACATATGTATACTCCATCTTTTTCCCCAAATCTTTCCATGTCTTTTGGCAAAGACTGACTTACAATGACAGCTATGTCTGCTCCCTGTGATCGCATGTCAGCTTTTAATTTATCTATCCAGTCGTTTCCAAAATCTTTTGTCCTTTTACTTTCATAGATTATTTTTCCGCACTCATTTCCAAAGGGATTGCAGATAACCTGTATACAGTCTGCACCACGCACACCTTTTCCGACAGGCAGCACTTTATCGAAAGGAAACGCAGACTTTAAAATATCTTCCAGCAGCAGTTCCTGCACTTCGCCCTGCATCTGCATGCTTCCCTGCTCTGCTTTCCGCTTCATCTCATCTATCAGCTTTTCCTGGTCTTTCATTTTCTTGTCATATTCTGCAATGCGCAACTGGTGTTCGGTTTCTTTCAAAGTATTTTTTTGCGCCTCTTCCATTCGTATCTGTTCCGCCAACTGCGACCTTTGCTGCAAAAGTTTTCGCTGCAGTTCCAACTCAAGTTCTGCTTCTTTATCTTTCAGCTTTTGCTCTCTTTGCAGATAATCCAGTTCTTTTTTACGCGCTTCTTTCAATTTTTCTGTATTCTCCTCACACGACTGCTCCAGCATTTTCATCTTTGTTTCATAATCTGAAGCCACGGACTTGCGTATGGACTCCTGCAGTTCCTGCTGCAGTTTTTGTTTTTCACGCAATAGTCTTTGCTGCACTTCCTGCTCCTGTTGCTCCTGCTGCCTGGCAAGCAATTCTTTTTGCTGTTGAATAGCAGCTTTATCTTTATCAACCTCCAGTTTCATTTTTTGCCACTCTGCCGTCATTTTTTGCCTTGCCTGTGTCTCAAAATCTTTCATAAACGCTTCACCCGGTTCAAACTTATATTGGCATCCCGGACAACTTATAGTTAAGGGCATCTTTTTATTTTTTGCTAAAGTAAGGAATAGTGCCGGCAAACGAAAGAAAATAGACTAATTTTTTTAGTAAACGTATAAATTATTACTTGAAATATCCACTTTTTTTGCTGATAAATCGTTTGCCTGTTATTTGCTCTGACACATACATATATAGCATAATCAGGACTAAGATTAATAAAGATAATAAAGAACCAATCTGCTATAAAATAAATAGGAACGCTTGCAGAATTATATTTGAAAAGCAAATTCACGTACAAAAAGTAGTTTTTTTACTTTAAATCTTCCCAACTATTAGCTATTAGAAGATACTGTTTGCATCTTATATAATTCAGCATAATAGCCGTTTTGTGCCATTAATGATTCATGTGTTCCCTGTTCGGTTATTCTTCCATCTTCCAGGATCACTATTTTATCAAATTTCAAAAGTGTAAATATGCGATGTGTTATTATTATTGCTGTTTTATCCTGCAAATATTGATATAGATTAGATATAATAGTATTTTCAGTTGCGGTATCCACAGCGCTTAAGCAATCATCAAACACAACTATTTCAGGTTGTTTTATCAACCCGCGCGCAATAGATATCCTTTGTTTTTGCCCGCCGCTGAGTGTAACACCTCTTTCTCCTACCATTGTATCGTATCCTTTGGCAAACTGAAAAATTTCATTTTCTACACTTGCCTCCTGCGCGGCTTTACTTACTTGTTCCTGATTAAAACTTCCATTAAGTCCGAAACTAATGTTATTTGCAACAGTATCACTAAATAAAAACACATCCTGCGGCACATAGCTCACCTGCTCCCTTAAACCCTTTAGTGAGTAGGAAGCAATACTTTTTCCCCCAATTGTAATTTCTCCTGTCTGCGGTTCATAAAAACGGAGTAATAACTGGGCAATGGTAGTTTTTCCGGCACCTGTTTTTCCAAGTATCAATACTTTCTCTCCTTTTTTTATTTTCAGGGAAAAATCTTTAAGCGCATTAATGCCGGTATGAGGATAAGTGAAATTAACAGCATTGAACCTTATATCTCCCTTCACCTCCTGCCATGCTTTGCCATTGCTGGTGATAGCAGGTTTTGTGTCCAAAAATTCATTCAGCCTTTTTTGTGAGGCCGATGCTCTTTGTACCATACTTGCCACCCACCCGATAGCGCTTACCGGGAACTGAAGCATATTTATATAAATTACAAATTCTACGATTACGCCCACTTTTAGCGGATCGTGCAAAGCCTGGATGCCACCGATAAGAATAGTAATTAAAGTACTTAGACCTATCATTAAAGCCATGCTGGGGAAATAAATAGACTCTACTTTCGCCAGCCCGATTGCATTATTCCGATAATCTTCACTGTTTTTGGTAAAAAACCAAAGCATAGCTTTTTCCTGCACAAAAGATTTTATAACCCTGATACCCGAGTAGCTTTCCTGGGCGTTTGTAGTTAAATCCGATAAAAGAGATTGTATTTTTTCACTTTTCCTGTAAATAATCTGGTTTACGATATATATAGTTAATGCAAGAATTGGTAACGGTGCCAATACGTATAATGTAAGTCTCGCATCTTTTCTCACCATGTTTATAACACAAAAAGCAATTAAGGTAACGAGATTTATCAGGTACATAATAGCCGGACCGGTGTAGCTTCTTACCCTGCTTACATCCTCGGTTATCCGGTTCATCATATCCCCGGTGCTGTGGGTTCTGTAAAAGTTAGTATCGAGCAACTCGTAGTGTTTAAATATTTCATTTTTTTGGTCAAATTCTATGTGACGGCTCATCACTATTATTGTTTGCCGCATAAAAAACATGAGCACACCTCTTATAACCGCAAGCACTAAAATAACGATAGAGCAAATGGCTACAAGTTTTGTGAAATTACTCTTTAAAGGTTCCATCTTATGAATAAACCATTGCACGAGCGGATCGTTCCATTGTCGTTCGGCCACGTGTTTTGCATTTGGCAAACGCTGCTGTACCTGGTTAACAACATAGCTGGTAACCTGGGGAGCCAGGACTGCAAAATAATTAGAAGCTACTACAAACAAAAGCCCCACACTCAACCTCACTTTATATTTCCAGAAATACTTATTAATCGCCGAAAGGTGTTTCAATCAAAAACAATTTTTGCAAAGGTACGCTATGCCGCCTCTATGATAGCAAGCTGCATCTTTGCTGTCATAACTTTAATAAATTTTAGCATAAGTATAATTATTTCCTGCCAGGTGTATAAAAATGAGGATTATTACAATTCTTCCGTAAAAACAAAAAGGGGCCAGGATAAAAATCCAGCCCCGTTTTAATCCAATATTCTATGAAAAACCATTTATATAGAGTTCAAATAGGTTTAAATAGTTGCACGAAATATTTCTAATTTATTTATTCGTCACTCTTTTTGTCTGCCCTCTGCTGCAGGTCTTTTATTACCAATGTCATCATCCGTCCAATTGGTTTATCTCCTTTATATGTTATTACTCTTAGCATAACTGCATCCTTTGGCGGTGTCAGCGCTTCGGTATATTTGGGATAAAACCTGTCGGGAAAAGAATTATCAAAAGTGTAATACATATCAAGACCTTTTATCTCAGTGCTTAATTCGATTTTTAACTGCCCGTTTGCTGCCTTGCTTACATTTACAACAGGATCGTACACACTCGGCGCATATTTAATTTGGGCTTCATCCAGTCTTTCAAAATGCTTTTGAATCTTAGCGGTAAAATTATCCCAGTTTTTCTTTGCCTTAGGAGACCAGACAGACTCAGATATTGCCATAGCCCTCGGGTATGTCATATATTCGGCATGCCTTATATTATATACTTGTTCTGTCCATAAGTTAGCCTGGCCACCTATTATGTATTTGGGATTCACGCTGTCAGGAACGGGCTCAAACTGGTAAGCTTTAATCAGGCGAAGTGTGGCATATATGCGTGGCTCAATCGCAGGATCGCCCTGCATATAATCAAGGTAGGCAAAAGTGGTAGGGCTCATAACTACATCATGTTTCATTTTGGCTGCTTCTGTACCACCTTTCATGCCTCTCCAGCTCATTACTGCAGCGCTTGGCGCCAATCCGCCTTCGAGTATCTCATCCCAACCCATAAATTTTTTGCCTTTTGACATCACTATTTTTTCCAGTCTTTTTTCAAAATAACTTTGTACCTCTTCCATTGTTTTTAGTCCTTCCTTTTGCATCAAAGCTTTAACGGCATTACTTTTCTCCCAAAAGTTTTTAGGACATTCATCTCCGCCCATGTGTATATACTCAAAAGGAAAAAGCTGTGCAACCTGTGTGAGTACTTTATCTAAAAAGTCATACACCTTTTCATTGGCAGGGCAAAGCGTATTATCTATCAGCGCTACCGGGGGCTGGCCATGAGACCAATCCATAATTACTTCTCCTGACCTCACATGATACTTATCTGCACCTGCCGTGCAAGACAGCTCAGGATAAGAGGCAACCGCTGCAAGGCTGTGACCAGGCACATCAATTTCGGGTAAAATATTTACAAACCTGTCTTTAGCATACTGAACTAATTCTTTTATATCATCCTGCGTATAAAAACCTCCATAATTGCGTGGCTCATCGGGCGCGGGCGGTGAGAAAGTGCCGAAATAACCCACCTTCTTTACATTCCATGCACCTACTTCCGTCAGCTTTGGTAATCCTTTTATTTCAATGCGCCATCCTTCATCGTCTGTCAGGTGCATGTGCAGCAGGTTGAACTTATACAGCACCATATCGTCAATAAATTTCTTTACATCTTTTTTAGTAAAAAAATGCCTTGATACATCAAACATCAAACCTCTCCATCCAAATCTTGGATAGTCTGTAATCTGTACGGCAGGAGCTTCCCATCTTACATTTCTTACAATAGTATCACTTTCTATTTCTTTCGGAAACAATTGCACCATTGTCTGAACTCCATAAAATAAACCTGCAGGCTGATTAGCGCTTATAATTATTTGATTTGGCGAAACAGATAACTGGTAACCTTCTTTACCGATTTCTGTATTTTGTGTTTTGTTCAATACCAGTCTTACAGCAGCAGCGGGTGCAGAATTGCTGACGGTAACAGGCAGGCCTGTAGGCAAAGACAAACGGTTTTTTAAAGTCGTAATCACCTGTTTTAGTTCAGGCTGCGAACCTGCCTCAATGGTAATGGCCTTTGGTAAAACAAAAACGCCTGCATTTTTTACAACGTTTACAGGTTCGGGAATAATGGCAATACCTGTGGTATTGTTTTGGCTAAAAGCCATAACAGAAACAAATAAACAAAAAAACAATCCGGATCTTTTTTTCATGTGACAGAAAAATTTAAAAATGATAATCGTAATGGTAAGTCTGCAAATTATTGAATGAATATCATTTTGTAAGTTTTAATGTAAATTATTTTGCTATGCTTTCAAAAGTTAATAATAATAGAGTTCTTCTGCTTTTCAAAATGCTTATTAAAAGAAGTGTAAGAACAAGCTTTTGCTATAGCTGAAGAAGTGTAAGTTAAGGGTAATTGCACGAGTTGCTCAAGATAAAATTGCCTCTCTTTATACTCCAATGTCATTCCCATAAAACCTCATTCTATATCATCAAAAACGGGAAGAACAGGTAAAGGTCGTTAGGAGTCGATAGCTCCTTGATCTATTGCCACAACTATCCCTGATCCTTTCACTAATTTAGGGTTACGAAAAATAGATAAAAGAGGCACAAAATGAACATCAATATCAAAAGTGTGCATGAAGCTCCGGCCAAAGAAGATGGCATGCGCATTCTGGTGGACAGGCTGTGGCAACGGGGGGCTGAAAAAAGAAAAAGCAGCAGTTGATTTATGCCTGAAAGATATTGCGCCAGGTACAGAACTTTGGAAACGGTTTGGGCATGCATTTGCCAAATGGGAAGAATTTAAAAAACACTATCTTTACGAACTTAATGAAAACAGAGAACAAATAGCGATATTGAAAGAACAATTGAAAAAGGCCACGTGACGTTAATTTACGGGGCAAAAGATGAAGCACATAATGAAGCACTTGTACTATTCAATAAATTAAAAAATAAGCAGGAAATCAACTGATAAAGAAATTAAATAAAAACAAATGAATCAAGAAACTGCGATGGACTTTATTGAAAAACAGGACTGGCTTGACGAAGCTGGTGATGCAATCCAGCCTGCCGTTATCAAGGCTTTTGAAGCGGGCGGCGAAACCGGTCGGAAAATTAAAAATCTCCTCCATGGTACCTGGCTTGGTCACCCCCTGCATCCTGTAATAACAGATGTTCCAATTGGTGCCTGGACTACCGCTGCTGTATTAGACGGATTAGAACTGGCCGGTAACCAAAAATATATTCATGGCGCCGACGCAGCCATTTCTGTAGGGCTTGCCGGAGCGGTTGGGTCGGCGGTCACCGGATTAACAGATTGGACAGGGACAACCGGAAAAAGACGTAAGATCGGACTAATGCACGGTATGTTAAACCTTAGCGCCACCGCTCTTTATACGGCTTCATTTTTTTTGCGCCGGCGCAAAGATTCCCGTGGCACAGCAATCACTTTAGCGATGCTCGGTTATGGAGTTACTTCCATAGCAGCTTATCTCGGCGGCCATCTTGTTTATAGCGAACAAACCGGCGTTGACCATACAGCAACAGCAGCAGAATATCCCAAAGATTTTGTTGCGGTTCTTCCGGAAAACGAATTAGTGGAAAATAAAATGCGGTGTGTAAAGGCGGGAGAAATACCGGTTCTATTGGTACGAAAAGATGGTGAGATTTTCGCCATCGCACATACTTGTTCACATCTCGGCGGCCCGCTTTCAGAGGGCGATTTACTTGACGACTGCAGCGTGCGTTGCCCCTGGCACGGTTCTATTTTTTCCTTAAAAGATGGCAGCGTTTTGAATGGACCGGCAACAGAACCACAACCAAAGTTTGAAGTGCGTATTAATAACGGTCAAATTGAAATCAGGCTGCAGAAAAATGAAAATTAATAAGCGTGAATTTATTTGCAGCGGGAACTTTTGCAGAATGTTATTATTCACTGAGTAATCCCTTAAAGGCTTTAATAAAGGCAATTATTTAGATTGATAAAATCAAATATCACACATCCCAATACTAAACAGTTTTAATTCTCTAAATAATAATCAAATGGACGAAAAATATAATGAAGCCACCCCGCAACGCCCTGAAGGAGATCACTTGACGGATGCGTCGCTGGTCACCATTGACCTGCCACTGTTTATGGAACAAATTAAACAGGAATCCTCCTGGAAAGACAGTAAGCGGAATGCCATAACGGTTTTTAAAACTAATGGACTGCGCATTGTGCTGATCGCCCTGCATGAAGGGGCAGAAATGGCCAGGCATACTGCCGATGGTATCATTAGCGTGCAAGTGCTGGAAGGTCAGCTTCAATTTAATACAGACCTGCAATCTGTTAAGTTAAGCAAGGGGCAAATGCTGGCGCTGCATGAACGCATTCCGCATAGCGTACAGGCTATAAAAGAAACAACTTTCCTGCTAACGCTTACTACCACATTGGAAATTCCACAGAAAGTTTAAAGCAGAAGAACCCAAATTGAAAATCAAAATCAAAAGAGTGTATGAAAAGATTATGTGGAGGATAAGGGTAGTTTTTACCAATGTCAAGACGGTAACACCGCTCTAGCAAGTTCAGTGTTTTTGTTTCCATCGTTTCTTGCAGACAATTTATGTAAATAGTCTACAATTGCTATTGTAGCTTTCAAGGTTGCTATAAGTGGATTTTTATAAATGACAACCTATAATTATAATTAAGTATCTGCTAACAAATTAAAATATTCATCATCTTCATTTTTACCGCCCTGCCCTTTACCTAAAGTTTTATAGGTTTCTACAAATTCAATGGAGCTAATCCATTTGACCATTTTATATCCCAGTTGATTTTCTACCCTAAGCCTTAGCGGAGCGCCATGCACAAGGGAAAGGGGTTCATAATTCATTTCCCATGCTAATATTGACTCGGGTTTCAGACAATTGTCCAGTGTATTTGTATCGTAATAAAATCCTCCGTACAGCCCTTCGCCAAAAGAATAAAAAGCAACTGTGGTTACCGATGAATGTGGCTTTACCAATTCCACAATCTTACTAATGGGTAAGCCGCCCCATTCTGCTATGCCCGTCCATCCCTGGATGCAATGATGCATCGTAATGTTTTGTTCCTTGCCCAGGTTTTTCAGTTCCTCTAAAGATAATTCAATTGGGTTTTCAACCAGTCCGCCAATTTTAAGCTTATAATCTTTAAAATTATTTTCTGCCAGTTTTTTCCATTCTTTTGAAGAAGGAGCTTTTCCGTTAGGCCAGAAATAGGGAGAAATATCTTCCTTTTTATAATAAGGCTTTGGTTTAAAACGGTTCAAAGTAAGACGCCATAGATTTCCATTAATGGTAGCATCAAGGTGCTGAAGCGAACGTTGTTTATTCCACGAAAGCCAATGCGCCAGGATACAAAAAAATAGGGTTGCCGCAATAATAGCTATACCAATATATACTCCTAAAAGACTGCTTGCATTATCGGTTCCCAAAACGATATGGTTCATATTTCTTACCAATCCTGTAGCGGCTACCAATGCAACATGTATAATTATAAAAACCACATACGCAATCATCACCATAAAATGAATGGAACGGGCACTTTGGCGATTGCCAAATAATTTTGGAAACCAGTGAAAACGGTTTTCAATGGCTGGTGACATCGCCATTCCCGTAAGCATAGCGAGAGGCGCCAGGAAAAATACTACGGCGAAATAAGAAATTTGCTGCAGCGCATTAAAATGATAAAATCCGTTAGGTTCCACCGGTAGGTTGAATGTTGCGTAATGAACAAAAACATTCCACGAATCAGGAATAATTTTCCAGGAAACAGGAACGAGTCGCTTCCATTGATTGGTATAAAACAGCAGGGCAATAAAAGCAACTCCATTGAAAACAAAAAAAGGAACCGTGAGAAAATGCCATGCCCTTGCTATGCCGATGGTATGCCTGTAACCAGGCAGTCCCGCTATCGGGCTGATATAGCGGGCATCTTCTTTAGCAGTCCACGATTTATCTTTGGGCACTTTTAAAGGTGTAAAGCGTATCCATTCTGTTACCGGTGAGCAGCCATTATTCCAATAGAGCCGGGGATGATCCACCAAAATAGAAAGGCCGCTTCTTATTATCAATACCAGGAAAAAGAAGTTGACCCAGTGACTCAGGTTAAGCCACGACGGAAACCCGACGGGATCGGAAGCGGATATTGCAGGAACAGGTAAAGAAGGATCTGCAGGTAAACCCGCCAGTAAATATTGCAACCATGCAATGCCTATTGATCCTGCTATGATGATACCAAAAATGACGAGCATGTAAGGCTTTACAGCAACAAATGCACGTTTATCTGAAGGAGCATGCACTTCCTTTTCAGCCGGAGTAAAATGAGTAAACATGGATGCGTGAGTGTATAAAGCCCATGGCTTTATAGCTGCTTTAAAATGTTTATAAATCTATCGTGTTTCAACTTTATTATAATACAAAACAATAAAAATTTTTTGGCAGCTACATACAACATGAGTCGAAATATAAAAGTATGATTAATTAAAAATCTTCTATGATTGTCTGCTGAACTCATAAATAATTTTCTAAACTTCAAACTAATACAGGTTTCCATTTGTCATTTTTATTTAAAGAAAGATGCCCCGTACAACAAATGTTACAACTAAACTTTAATATAAATTCTTCTTTTATTTAACCACCATCCTACACTCCAGCAGAGCAGCATGTAACAAATGGCAAACAAAAACGAACCTATTGCACCCGGAGCGATAACCTGGAAAAAAACATCATTTATCCAGTTAAAGAAACTTTGACGCGCAGTAATATGAATCATATAAAGTATGGTAACCAGGATTTCAGATAAAATATAAATAAATAATGGATTTTTACCAAACACAACAAAAAAGTTTGTCCAGTTTGCAGTATTTAGATTTTTAATTTCAACTATATAAATCAAGGCAGAAATCAAAAGCAGGTCAATGCCTGTTGTCAGCAGCACAAAAGAACTTGTCCATAGTTTTTTATTGACAGGAAAAACCATATTCCACCATAATGCAAGAAAAATCAGCAATGCTCCAGTTAGCATCAATCTTGAGATCGTTTCATATCCCTTGCCTTTTTGCTGAATAAATCTTCCCGCCATATAACCGGCAAATACATTCACGATTGCAGGCAAAGTGCCTAACCATCCTTCGGGGTCAAAAGGAATTCCTTCGCCATGATAGAGGTGACTGTCTCCCATTATAGATTTATCGAGATAAAGGCCTGCATTGCCCAGCATACTGAAAGGCTGAGCATGATCGCCGAAAACGAGTAACAAAATCCAGTAACCAATCAACAATGCTATACTTACAACGACTGCAGCCCGGGTTGATAAATAATGAATCAGTAAGGAAGCGAAGAGGTAACAAAGTGCAATTCTTTGCAACACACCTAAAATTCTTGTATTACTGATAGGAGCAGTTGTGATATGACCTGTGGAATCATAACGGAAAAACGGGAACCAATACATTAAATATCCAATAAGGAAAATGAGGGCGGCACGCTTAAAAACTTTTGTAAGAAATGCGGTGTTGCTTATCTGCCTGTACTTGTCGAGAGAAAAACTCATAGCATTGCCGACGGCAAATAAAAACGAAGGAAAAACAAGGTCAGTCGGGGTAAAACCGTGCCATGCAGCATGCTCTAAAGGACTAAAAGCCGTTGCACCGCTGCCGGGTGTATTGACGATGATCATGAAGCAAATGGTCATGCCGCGAAATACATCTAATGACAGAAACCGCTCCCTTTGGATACTCATATAAAAGTTTATCTTGTTTTATTTGTTTATTTCAGAACTGATAACAGATTTTCCATCTGGTGTAAATAGTACAAATGCTTCTTTGTTTTGCAATGCTCCTGTTGAATCTTTATACGAAATATTTAAATTATACCTGATAAGGTTTTTAAATGTTGAATCTTTCCAACTGCTCAACGTATCTTCTTTAAAACCTGTGATATTAAAAAACGGTGGATTCTTCAACTTTTCCTGTATTTCATTCTTGGCCATTAACTGTCTTTTATCGCGGTCGAAGGAATTATTTTCACAACTAAAAATTGTGATAATAAAAAGAAACAGAAATATATATTTCATATTATAAATGTTAAAAACAAATAGTGGACAAAGTTCAACCTCAGCACTTCAGATGAACGAAATGCGACGCAACGAGAGACTGCGCGAAAACATACCGTTCATCCATAATGTTTCGGACACCTACCAGAGAAAAAATCTGTACAAGCGATTCTCAGGAGGTTAAATTGGTTTTCTCACAGTCTGACGATGAGGCTATGAAAGACAAATGCCGGTACCAAAAAAATTACAACTGTCGTATCTTAATGTTCTTAAACCATGCTTCACTGCCATGATCCTGCAGCGCTATGTAACCTTTTTTAGCCATGCCATACCCCCCGGCATCTTTCCATTTCCCATTTAATTTATTTTTTTTCCATTCCTCACTTCCAATTTCATATTCCACTATTTTCTTTCCATTCAACCAATGTTCTACGTGACATTTATTCACGACTATGCGTGCTGTATTCCACTCACCGGCAGGGTTTGGATGGGCACCGGGGGCGGGGTTCATGGCATAATTAGCGCCTGTTTTTTGCCAGTCTTCAAGTTTTTCAGGAAAGTTGATATCATCAATGATCTGGTATTCAGGACCGCTTAAATAGGAGGTTGGATAATCTTCTGTCACCAGGTATAGTATGCCACTGTTTCCTTTAGGTGAAATTTTATAATCGACTGATAATTCGAAATTGTTATATTGATCTGCAGTCATTAAATCTGCATTTATTGAACCATAATTATCAGCGCTTCCTTTACTGTGGAGCGTACCGTTGCTGACTTCCCACGACGTGGAAGTTTTATTTTGATAATATCGCCAGCCATTGGTTGATTTTCCATCAAAGCACAATTTCCAGCCCTGTTGCTTTTCTGTTTTTGACAAAGTATTGTCAGTTGACACTTTATAAGTATAAGCGGAAATTGCTGCTGCAGAAACCAGAGCGGCAAAAAGAAAAACCTTTTTCATAATTACGATTTATTGTTTATTACTTTAAGGTTAACAGGATCCCAATGCATGATTTTATTGTTGAAATAACTATCGTTGCACAATAAGGCAGGTGCAGCAGCATGATAGCCAAACAGAGGATCTTCAACTACAGCACCTTTATTGCGGATAGCAGTTGCCCAATTATGAAAGTGATCGAAATGGGCGCCTTTATACCCCGGAGCCGCTGCATATTCTGTTTTTTCCGGAGGCACGAGCGACATTGATTTGCGGTCGTACACATATTCTTTGCCTCCGTTAGCTGCTGCGTTACTTTTTGCCAGAGGATCGTTTGCATCAATATTTTCACTGTTTCTGTAAACAGTGACTTTATCCCATTCTACAGTCATTGAACCTTCGCTGCCTACCAGGCGGAGATAATTAGTGCCGCCGGTACCGTCAACAAAGTTGACCCGCAGAGAAAGATTGAAAGCAGGATGAACCTGTGTTTCAGGATAATCAAACATACCCAGCATAACATCGGGCACTTCTCTGCCATCCTTCCAATAACGCAACCCTCCGGTAGCCATTATTTTATTTGGACCTATTGAACCGGTAACAAAATGCAGACTTGAAAACAAATGAACAAATAAATCGCCTGAAACGCCTGTACCATAATCACGATAATTTCTCCAGCGGAAAAAACGGGTAGCATCGAAAGGTCTTTTATTGGTATTAGCCACAAAAGTATCCCAGCCAACAGTCTGAGGCGAAGCATCTGCAGGTATTGGGTATTGCCATGCGCCTGTTGGCGACATGCGCGCCCAAAAACCTTCGGCGTAATTTAATTTGCCAATAGCTCCATCTTTTAAAAGTTGTTTTGCCTTTTCATTACCCAGAGAACTTAAGCCCTGGCTGCCCACCTGCATAATCACTTTATTTTTATCTCTTGCTGCTATTACAGCCGGGCCTTCGCTTATATCGTGCACCATTGGTTTTTCGCAATACACCGACTTGCCACTGTTCATTGCTGCCACAGATATGTCTTTATGCCAGTGATCAGGTGTTGCAATTATCACTGCATCTATATCTTTTCTTTCAAGTATTTGCCTGAAATCACGCGTGATTGCAATGTCGTTTCCCCATTTCTTCTTCGCATCGGCAAGGCGCCCGTCGTACAAATCGCACACTGCTATCAATTTTATTCCCGGAACGGTAATAGCTGTATTAGTATCTGCCGTACCCATGCCTCCGGCGCCTATCAGAGCAATCTGTAACTGGTCATTAGCTGAATAGTTTTGACCGGAGCGAATCAAATCTTCCAGGTTCCGTTTCCGGTCTTTTGCAGTAACGACGGCAGGTATCATAGAGGCCCCTATTACTCCTTTGGTAAGGTTAGTAATGAAGGAGCGTCTTGAACTTTCATTGATATTTTTTGGCATGTGTTTTTTTTAGCTGCGCTAAAATTAATTGAACCTATAATACAAACCTATTTATAAGAAATTTTATTATTGATATAATTTATTGTATTCTGCTTTTATCATTTACAGTCTTTAATTTTATTTTTTTACCGCTGGTTGTATAAATATTTTGCACCCCTTTAATTTGGAGTGATTACAACCCGTAACTGAACCTTTATTAAGGATTATTTTTAAAATAATAGCAAACGCGTTATTTGTGTCCTGCCGTTGGTGCGTCCCCGGCCGCTAGTTGTGTCCTCACAACTAACAAATAACCATACTTTAGTTCATCACCATTTCTCTCGCGTTTTCCAATGCTGCTGCAGTTGGTTTTTCGCCGCTTAGCATTTGTGCAATCGCAGTTATTCTTTCATCGTGTGTCAGCAATCTTATGTTTGTTTTTATTGCAGCGCCTTTTATCTCTTTATATACATAAAAATGGGAGTTGGCTTTACCTGCTATCTGAGGCTGATGGGTAATGGTAATTAGCTGCCTGCTGACCGATAAGTCTTTCATGATAAAGCCTACCTGCCTGGCAGCTTCACCTGAAATACCTGTATCTATTTCATCAAAAATAAGTGTAGGCAAATCTATAGATTGTGCTACCAGTGATTTTATGCAAAGCATCAAACGGCTTAGCTCTCCGCCGCTTGCCACTTTTCGTATAGGTTCGAATCGGTTACTTTTATTTGCATCAAATAAAAATTCGATGATATCGTTTCCAAAAAAGTTAAGTGCTCCCGGCTTTATTTCAACCTTTAACCTTGCATTTGGCATACCTACCTGGTGCAGCAGTACATTTACTTTTTGTTCTAATCCCGGTATTTCTTTTTTTCTCCGGGTCGAAATACTTTTTGCAATATCTTCTGCCTTTTGCAGTGTCTCTTTCACTTCCTTTTCTTTCTCAGCAATGGTATCATCAATGTTTAAAACAGCTTCCAGCTTTTGAAAGAGGTCGTTTCTTATAGCTATAAGTTCGTTAGTAGTTTGTACGCCATGTTTTTTAAGCATTTTGTAACCTGCAGATAGTCTTTCATTCACCTGGTCTATTCTTTCCTGGTCATAATGCACGTGGTCATTTATATTGTCTGATTCATCAGCAATGTCCTGCAATTCTATTTGTGCGCTTTGCAGTCTTTTTACTAAATCCGGAACACTTGTATGAAAATCAGAAAAGACCTGCAACTGGTTGGCAAGCAGTTTTAACTGCTGTACAACAGGCTGCTCGCTTTCCTTCAATTCAAAATACACTTTTGATAAAGCTGTTTTGATTCCTTCCGAATTACTCAACATTTTAAGTTCTGCTTCCATGTCCTCCAGTTCATTCGCTGCAAGGTTAAGCTGATCAAGCTCATTAAAAACATATTGATGATAATCCGACTCTTTTTGAAAAGTTTCTTTTTGTTTCAATAGTTGGTCAAGTGCTGTTCGCTGCTGCTGCCATTTTCTAAAATGTGCCTGAAATGTAATTAACAAATCCGCGTTTCCTGCAAGTCCGTCCAGCACTTCTCTTTGAAAATCGCTGTCGCCTAATTCAAGTGTATCAAACTGCTGGTGAAGGTCAACCAGCAGAGATGCCAGTTCTTTTAATTGCTGCAATGTTGCAGGCGTATCGTTAATAAATCCTCTTGATTTTCCGCTTGCGGATATTTCTCTTCTTAAAACCAGTTCATCTTCAGGGTCAAGTTCATTATCACTTAAAAATCTTTCAACCTCTTTTTTATTATCTATTGAAAAAAAGCCTTCTACGATACATTTTTTGTCCCTGTTTTGCAGGGAGGCTGTGTCAGCTCTTTCTCCTAAAATAAGGCTCAGTGCTCCCATCAGTATACTTTTGCCCGCACCTGTTTCGCCGGTAATTACATTAAGATTAGCAGAAAAATTGATGTCAATTTCATCAATAATAGCATAGTTCTGTATGTGCAGTTTCCTTAGCATGCAGTAAAGATAGCAGCGATAGTGATTAGTAAAAATTGTAAATAAAGAATATGTGGAAAAAAAGGATCGCGGATTAAACGGATTTAGATAATTGGATTTTACAAAATGGAACGATCACGATCGCAAAAGCAAGTTTAAGGATTTGCACAGATTGCTATAAACATAGTAAACATTCAGATAGCCGAAAACCCGTAACTTTATTTTCATGAGTTCAACCTTATTTCATATACCTCCGCGAACTATTTTTGAAGTCTTTGAAAGCCTCCCGGAAGGAACACGCTGTGAAGTAATAAATAATACACTTGTAATGTCTCCATCCCCGCTTGATACTCATCAAAAAGTTTTAGGTAAAATTTTTACAAAACTGTCTCTATTTGTTGAAGGAAAGAACCTGGGTGAATTACGAGTAGCTCCTTATGATGTTCATTTTGATGAAGAGAATATTTTTCAGCCGGATATTGTTTTTATCGCTAAAGCAAATGCGCATAAAATAACCGAGCGCGGATTTTTTGGCGCTCCCGACCTTATCATAGAAATTCTTTCTCCTTCCAATGCCCGTTTTGATAAAGAAGAAAAAAAGAATATTTCTGAAAAATATGGTGTGAAAGAATATTTTATTGTTGAGCCTTATGATAAATCAGTAACAGGTTTTGTATTATCAGATAATGAATTCGCGGCCACTAAAACAAAAACAAGTATGATCTCGTCAAAAGTATTTGACTTCTCTATTCGCTTTTAGCATTCATTTCTCACAGCCAAAAAAAATCTTCTTAATCCCTATAAATCCTTCCAGTCTAAGATACCTACTCCCCCTTGCATCTTGCAATCCCTGACTTTGCCCGCTGATCAAGTGAATCTTTATATTCATGGTCGCCCATATCCAGGCATTGCTGAAAGGATGCGATAGCCAATGTTTTTTGGTTGCGTTTTTCGAAAATAAAACCTTTTTGTACTGCAGCCCGTGCTGCATAATATTCCGTACGATCTTTTCCCAATTGTATAGCCATATCATAAAACTGTATCGCTTCATTGTCTCTGCCCATATCGTCATATATCCTTGCCATCCGGTAAGCGTACTCAAGTTTTTCTTCAGGCTTTGTATAATTGTCAATACTTTTTTTAGTCAATATTATTAAAGCCTCTTTCTGGTATCCGCCGTCATTCAATATTCTGGCTTTCAGCAGCGTTTCATCGGGCCACATTCCTTTTTTTGCGTCCCGGTAAGCTTTCTTGTCGGCATCACTCTCTGTATTTCCGTTTTTTATGGTTAGCAGCCGATACTTTTCAGCTTCCTCTTTATTACCTTTTAAATAATATGCCCAGCTTAATTTCTGCAACACATCCTTTACATAAAATTTGCCTTTAAAAGTGTCTATAAATTTTTTATAGCTTACTATTGCGTCATCCAGCAGCAGCTTGTGAAATTTTATATAACCCATCTCAAAGTCCCACGCAGGAGTTTGCATGTATTCGGAAGACATATTTCGTTCCAGTAATATCTGGCTGGCATATTCCGTCTGTTTACTGTTGATAGCAAGGTTTGCAGCGAGATAAGTAAAGAGGTGGTTGTTAACAATATCTAATTTTCTTGCCCTGATGAGTTTAAAAACTTCATCCGGACTATTTTCTATGTAAAACATCAGGTAGCAGTAGTAGAAAATAGCCTCGTTCGAAAAAAGCTTAGCCAGGTCGTCATTACTGTTTATGAAGCTCTTCATGTCGTGCATGCCCTCATTTATTGAGCCCTTCATACCGAATAAACTTGTGATCCATTTATAGCCTTCAGGTACTGTTCCTATTACTACTTCCAGCGGGCCATACACCATTTTATTAAGCTGAAATGACGGGTAAGCGCTCCTGTTTTCCTTTATTTGAGAATTTGCTTTTTTAAAATCCCAGCCTGCACTATATCTTTCTCCGAATTTTATTTTGACCGCAGCTCTCTGTAAATAAGTTACTGCTTTGCTAAACCTGTAAAAGGGAGTATTATGAGGTCCGGAGTCAAAAGCTGCAAGTCTTTTATCAAAGTTTTCTTTTCGGGCCCGGTATTCTGCGGAGTCTTCGTTGAAAAATAAAACAAAAAAATCTATATAACCTTCTAAAAGGTCTGGAATAAGATTGTTTGCATTTTCTTCCCGCGCTTTATCAATTAATTCCCTGCCATGATTGAGCTTTAGTTTAATTATTTCATTGTAAGCCGACCTGCATACAGAGTCAAAAACATATACTTTCTGAGAAAATGAAGCAGAGCTAAAAAAACAAATCGCAACTAAAATAAACAATTTCTTCATCTGATAAAATAGCGGATAAATTGAGCCAACAGAAAAGGGTACCTGAGAGTACCCTTTTCAATAATTGGTCTAATCAATTAATAAATTATTTTGTTTCTACATTCTGAAACAGTTCTTCATCCACCAGGATGCGGCCACAGTTTTCGCAAACCAGTATTTTTTTATGCTGCTTTATTTCGCTTTGTTTTTGGGGAGGAATAGCATTAAAACATCCGCCGCAGGAATCGCGCATAACGGGCACAACAGCTAAGCCATTACGATAATTATTGCGTATACGGTCATAAGAAAACAACAGTCTTTCATCCAGCTCTGTCCGTGCTTCATTACTCAGTTCTTTATGTTGGTTTTCTTCTATTTCAGTATCAGCAATTATTTTTTGCAGCTCACCTTTTTTATTGTTCAAAACGCTTTCCTTGCTTCCTATTTGTTTTTTTGCAGTTTCAAGCAGTCTGGCTTTATCAGCTATTTCTTCATTAGCATCTTTTATATGTTTTTCTGCAAGTTTTATTTCCAGGTTTTGCATTTCCATTTCCTTGTTGATCGCTTCAAACTCCCGGTTGTTTTTTACATTTTCGCTTTGCTTTTCATATTTTTTTACCAGCACTTCAGATTCTTTAATGGTCTCTTTTTTCTTTTCTATGAAATCAGAAATACCATTAATTTCTTCTTCTACACGCATTTGCCGGGCATGCAAACCTTGTATTTCATCTTCAAGGTCGCTCACTTCCATTGGCAATTCGCCTTTCAAAATACTGATTTCATCTAATTTCGAATCGGTTTTTTGCAACTTAACCAATGCGGTTAATTTTTCTTCTACAGAAAAGTCTTTAACAACAGGCATATATTTTTTTAATTTTTTTTAATTTCAGTTTTATTACAAATATCTTTTTGGAATTGACTATTGTAATTTCGTTTTAGTAGCAGCAAGATTTATGTGTACTGTCGAAATATGTTCATTGTCCCTTTCTCTATTAACCTTTTCCAAAACGATTTTTCACTGCTACAAACTACTTAAACTAAGTAAAATAATTGACGGGATTTGTCTTTACTTTACTTTTTAAGATCGCAAAGTTACTGAATTTTGATTGCAAAACATCATACAGCAGGTCTATAGTAAACTGCTCACTTTCCCAGTGACCGATGTCGGCAATTACCATCCTGTTTTCAGCATCAAAAAATTCATGGTATTTTACATCTGAAGTGATGTAAAAATCAGCGCCGGCAGACAAAGCATTCCGGGTGAGGAAACTTCCTGCTCCGCCGCATAAAGCCACTTTTTTAACTTTTTTTTCCAACAATCGCGTATAACGAATAACCTGTAAGTTGAATTTATTTTTTATAAGTTGAAGAAATTCTATTTCATCAACTTCTTCAGGCAGTTCTCCGATTAAGCCGCTTCCAACTTCGCCAAAGTAATTATTCAATGAAATCAAATCGTATGCAACTTCTTCGTATGGATGCGCATCAATCATTGCATTTACCAATTTTTCCTGCAGATAAACTGGAAATATCACTTCAATTCTCTCCTCGCCAACAACTTCCCTGTTACCAATTTCTCCTAAGTAAGGATCTGTTCCTTCGCCCGGTTTAAAAGTACCTGTTCCTTTTGCTGTAAAACTGCATTCACTATATTTTCCAATATTACCTCCGCCGGCTTTGAAAATTGCCTCTCTTACTTTCCCGGCATCTCTTAAAGGCGCAAACGCAATTAGTTTCATCAGGGTGTTTTGCCTGTTCAATAATACTTTCCGGTTTACGAGCCCGAGTTTATCAGCTATCTTTCCGTTTACCCCCGTTAGCAGGTTGTCGAGATTAGTATGAATCGCATAAATTGCTATATCGTTTTTTATTGCAGTAATTATTGCTTTTTCTACATAATTCTTCCCGGTTATTTTTTTCAGCCCGTTAAAAATAACCGGGTGATGTGCTACAACAAGATTGCAACCCTTTTGCTTTGCTTCCAATATCACTTCTTCTGTAGCATCGAGGGCGCAAACTGCTCCCGTAAATAATAGTGATGAATTGCCTGTTATCAATCCTGCGTTATCATAACTCTCCTGGTAAGACGCGGGAGCAAGTTCGTCAAGCAATTGAAGGACATGCTTAATTTTCATAGTATTATAATTCTATGCATTAAAATAATTTGGAAATCAAACAAAACTAATATAATTAATTTTAGTATTAATAATCTCATTTAGTATTTAAAAGTAATAAATTTAGTACCTTTAAAAATGAAATCCAGGGAACTGGTAAGGCTTCTTAAAAAAGATGGTTGGGGTTTATAGTAAGGCAAACGGGAAGCCACATGATTATGGAACATCCTGCTAAAAAAGGTCAAATAGTTTGTCCTTACCATGGCAGCCAGAAAGTTGGTAAAGGGCTCGAAATGAAAATAAAAAAAGATGCAGGATTGAAATAAACAGTTTAATTTATGAAAATTGAAATAATTGTAGAAAGAACGAATACAGGCTTTTCTGCGTATGCAAAAAAATATCCTGTTTACACAACAGGTGCAAATTTGGAAGAACTTAAAGCAAGGATACTTGAAGCAATAAACCTTTATTTTGAAAAACAAGGCAAAATAATCTCAGAGACAGAATTGAGAATTTCTTTGGATTTACCTCAATTCTTTGAATTTTATAAAGTCATTAATGCTAAAGCCCTTTCTGAAAGAATAGGCATAAATCAAAGCCTTTTAGCACAATATATAAAAGGCATCAAAAAACCTTCGCCGAAACAAACGAAGCGAATCTTAAATGGTGTACAACAAGTGGGAAATGAACTGGCCGCTATACAGTTCTTGCTTTAGTATATTTAGTTACTTTAGATAGGCTTTTAAAACGGTATTAAATGTTGTTAACTTGCGCTTCGAACCTACAGTTTATCGTAGCAGCGAGCATTCTTTTTTTATTAAAAATTATTGCCGGGTAGATCTTATTAAATTACCTCTGTTAAACTTAAAGAAAAGGTATTAACTACTATGCTTAAATACAAAATTGCAGCTTAAATAGTCCTTTCCGGATATTGTTTCAAAGCCCTTTCCAAACAATCCATAGCTGCATTGATTGCAGAGACATTTAAAACGTATGCTAACCTCACTTCCTGTTTCCCTAAACCTGGCGTACCATAAAAACCAGTGGCCGGAGCGAGCATAAGCGTTGCGCCGCCGTACTCAAAACTCTCCAGCAGCCATTGGCAGAATTTATCTGAGTCATCAACAGGTAAGCGTGCCATTGCATAAAATGCTCCGCCCGGGTTAGGGCAAAAAACACCTTCCATGGCATTTAGCCTTTTTACGATCACATCCCGCCGGCTTTTGTATTCTTCTTTTGTAGTCTTAAAATAATCTGCCGGAAGGTCTACAGCCGCTTCGCCTGCTATCTGTGCAAAGCCTGGCGGGCTCAACCTTGCCTGCGCAAATTTTATAGTTGCATCAAGCACTTCTTTATTTCTTGTCACCAAAGCCCCGATTCGTCCGCCGCATGCGCTGTATCTTTTGCTTATAGTATCCATCATTATTACATTGTCATCTACTCCCTGCAGGTGCATCGCACTAACTTGTTTTCCTTCATAGGCAAATTCGCGGTAAGCTTCGTCAGAAAAAAGATACAGGTTGTATTTTTTTACCAGCTCTTTCAATTGCTCCATTTCTGCAGCAGTGTATAAATAACCTGTCGGGTTGTTTGGATTACAAATGACAATTGCCTTAGTTCGGGGTGAGATTGCTTTTTCAAATTCTGCAATAGGAGGCAGGGCAAATCCGTTTTCGATATAAGAAGCAACAGGTACAACAGACACACCAGCTTCTACTGCGAAGCCATTATAATTGGCATAAAATGGCTCCGGTATAATTACTTCGTCACCGGCATCGAGGCAGGTCATAAAGCCAAACAAAATAGCTTCACTGCCACCTGTGGTTATTATTATTTGGTTATAATTGACATGAATACCCACCGATTCATAATAGTGGACTAATTTTCGGCGGTAACTTTCATTTCCTGCACTATGGCTGTATTCTAAAATAGTAAAATCGCTTTTTCTTACAGCATCAAGTATCATTTTCGGGGTTTCAATATCAGGCTGACCTATATTTAAATGATATACGTGTATGCCTTTTTTCTTAGCTAATTCAGCATAAGGAACCAGCTTTCTGATAGGAGAGGAGGGCATTGCCTGGCCGCGGTGACTTATTGTTAACATCCGGCAAAGATAGCAGCCCCTATGTTTCTTTATACTGCTTTAAATTAAAAAGAGCTGCCGGGACAGGACAACTCTTTTTTAATACTTTGATAAAAACCTTTTATTTTCCTGTTTTTGATTTGGTTGCAGCATCTGCGCCTACAACTTCTCCATCTATAGTTAAAACAATCGGGTCAGTAACTTTAGCAACTTTTACTGTCACCTTTTTGGTGAACGAACCCATAGATGCTGCATTATAGGTTACTTTTATCGTGTTTGCAGCACCTTTTGGAATTACTCCTTTAGGATAATCGGGTGTAGTGCACCCACAATCGGCAAATGCATTTTCGATAACAACAGGAGTTGACGAAGTATTTTTAAATGTAAAAACGTACGTAGCAGGAACATTCTGTTTTATTTTTCCAAAGCTGTGTTTAACTTCTTTAAATTCTAACGGAGCTTTACTTTGTGCAAATACAGTACTGATAGCTAAAACAGCAACCAGTAAAAAAAATACCTTTTTCATGTGTTTGTATTATTATTTTAAAATTAAAAACTTGCTTATTTAAACCACCATTCTCTATTCATCTCCCACTAATCAGGAAAATAGTGGTTCTGTTATATTAAATTATTTCCCTGCACTTTTCAATTTTTGAACAGCGCTATTTGATGGGGCAGGCGTTTCCGGAACTTTATACCCGGTACCATGAAATTTAATTTGTTTGCTCAATCCGTTATTAAAGAAGATATCAACATATTTTTCAAACGGCCCGTCAGCATAACCGGTAAAACCTAAGGTAACTTTGAAATTTTCTCCGGGAGCATAGCTTTTTCCCTGGTCATATTTAGGAGTAGTACAACCACAACCTACTTTTACGTTTTCGATTTTAACAGAGTCAGCGCTGATGTTTTTTATCATTACGTCAAACTCTACAGGTTTGCCATAAGGTATTTTACCAAAATCATGATTTTCTTCTTTAAATTCTAAAACTTTGGAGATATCAGCTTTAGGTGCAGTTGATGCGGTTGCAGCCGTGGCCGCAGTATTGTTTGCAGTTACATTTGCAGTTGCGGGCGTTTGCGCATTAACAAATGCGGTGAGAAGTAAACACGTCAGGAAACCAGTAATTTTCTTCATTGGAGAAATGATTTTTTAGTTTGTAAAGTTATTGTTTTTACAAAGAAATAATTGTGCCTATTTTCGTACTGGTATAGTTTTTAAGTTTTTATTAATCACTGTAAAAGAATAACGACAAAAAAGTTGAAATTCGACTTTTGTGTTTTACGGAAGTTTAAATATGTGTAGTCTTTAACAAATTTTAACGGCACTGAGCTTTTACATACTTTAATTATGGAAAATTATCATTCTGACATAGATCTTTCGGAGGAGGTAATGTCGTACGACAGGTTCAGGCAGGAGGTATTGCAGGATTACAAAATTGCTATGGAAAGCCGGGAAGTCAGCCTGATCGGAAGGCGTGAAGTGCTTACCGGTAAAGCCAAATTTGGGATATTTGGCGATGGAAAAGAAGTGGCTCAGATAGCGATGGCAAAATTTTTTAAAAATGGAGATTTTCGTGCGGGGTATTATCGCGATCAGACTTTTATGTTTTCAACTGGTCTTGCTGATATAGAACAGTTTTTTGCTCAATTATATGCTGATCCGGATATTACACATGATCCCTTTAGTGCCGGCAGACAGATGAACGCTCACTTTGCCACTCCCTTTGTTGACGAAGATGGTAATTGGCTCGATCTTGTTAACCGCAAAAATATTTCAAGCGATATTGCCCCTACGGCAGCCCAAATGCCAAGAGCGTTAGGATTAGCGCTGGCCTCTAAAGTGCTGCGCAGCATGCCCGATGTAAAAGAATTACAAGGCCTCAGCAATAACGGCAATGAAATATGCTTTTGCACAATTGGTGATGCCAGCACAAGTGAAGGTCACTTTTGGGAAACATTAAATGCTGCAGGTGTAATGCAGGTTCCGCTGGCAGTATTTGTATGGGATGACGGATTTGGAATTTCGGTGCCTAAAAAATACCAGACTACGAAAGGCTCTATTTCTGAGGCTATGGCGGGTTTGCAAAAAACAAAATTCAGCAACGGAATTAATATATACAAAGTAAACGGATGGGATTACGCGCAAATGTGCGAAGTGTTTGAAGCTGCACTATCCGAAATGCGCACTACACAAGTGCCGGCCCTTTTTCATGTGGAGGAAATCACACAACCACAGGGTCATTCCACAAGCGGAAGCCATGAGCGGTACAAAACTCACGAGAGACTAATGTGGGAAAAGGAGTGGGACTGTATAAAAAAGTTCCGGGAATGGATTGTGGCAAATGGACTGGCTTCTGAAGATGAACTGTCCGAAATTGAGTCTGCTGCAAAAGTGCTCGCACGCGAATCAAAGGCAAAAGCATGGGCCAATTACATAGCACCGATAAAAAAACAGGTTGAAAAAACCGTGCAATTATTAAACGCTGCGGGAGTACAAAATGCTGAGACATCTGCGGAACTGAAAAAAATGGTAACCGAACTGCAAACAAATCGCGACCCATTGCGAAGGGATGTTATGAAGACTTTAAGCTCGGTTTTGCAACTAATGCCTTCTGCGCAGGAAATTAAGGAATATTATAAAGAATTAAAGAAAGAGAACAAGTCGCTTTACAACTCTTATTTATTTAATGAAGGACCAAAATCAGCTTTGAAAGTTGCTGAAATAAAAGCTTCTTATAACCAGGATTCACCTGTGGTAAACGGATATGAGGTGCTGAACAAGTATTTCGACCTCTTATTTGCCACCAATCCAAAAGCTTTTGCCTTCGGAGAAGACGTTGGCAAGATCGGAGATGTAAACCAGGGATTTTCAGGATTGCAGGAGAAACATGGCGCTAATCGCATATTCGATACCGGCATACGTGAGTTAAGCATAATAGGGCAGGGGATAGGAATGGCGCTGCGAGGTTTGCGGCCTATTGCAGAAATACAATATCTCGATTATATATTGTATGCGTTGCAGCCATTGAGCGACGATCTTTCTACCATTCATTACAGAACGAAAGGGCGGCAGACTTGTCCGCTTATCGTACGCACGAGGGGCCACAGGTTAGAAGGTATCTGGCACAGCGGTTCGCCAATGGGAATGATAATAAATGCTTTAAGAGGAGTATATGTTTGTGTGCCCAGAAGCATGGTGCAGGCAGCAGGCATGTACAACACATTATTTAAGGCAAATGACCCGGCTATAATGATTGAATGTTTAAACGGCTACAGGCTGAAAGAAAAACTTCCACACAACCTGGCAGAGTTTACTGTGCCGCTTGGGATGCCCGAAGTCTTGCAGAAAGGAGAGGATGTAACCATCGTTTCTTATGGTTCAACCCTGCGAATAGTGAGCGATGCTGCTGCAACTTTGCTAAAGCTTAATATCAGTTGCGAGATAATAGATGTGCAGACTTTACTGCCTTTCGACATACATCATTCTATTGTTGAGTCTTTGAAAAAGACAAACAGAATTGTTTTTATAGATGAAGACGGACCCGCCGGAAGCACTGCATTTATGTTTAACGAGGTTATCGAAAAACAGGGAGGTTACCGTTATTTAGATGTAGCTGCACGTACTATCACTGCACAGCCTCATCGCCCTTCTTATGGCAGCGATGGTGATTATTTCAGTAAACCAAACGAACAGGACATAGTTGAGATCATTCTGGAAATGATGGCAGAGTAAATAGCATTTGTAATAGTGGCTTTATTGTCAGATCAAACGATCATTTTCTCGATAGGCACAACCAATATTCCCTGTGCACCGGCTTCTTTTAATTTTTCAATGATATCCCAAAAATCATTTTCATTTAAGACACTATGTACGCTGCTCCATCCTGTTTCAGCCAGCGGTAAAACCGACGGACTTTTCATGCCCGGGAGCAGACCAATAATTTCCTCAAGTTTATCATTAGGGGCATTCAAAAGAACATATTTATTGTTCTTAGCTTTTTTAACTGCTTTTATTCTAAATAACAATTTATCAAGCAAGCGTTGCTTTTCTTCATCTAAATGACTGCCTTTAATTAGTACTGCCTGTGATCTTAAGATGGTTTCAACTTCCTTCAAACCATTCATAAACAAGGTAGAGCCACTGCTGACAAGGTCACAAATAGCATGGGCCAGTCCTATGCCCGGAGCTATTTCAACACTTCCGCTTATCTCATGAATTTCTGCGTCAACGCCTTTTTCCTCCATAAATCTCTTTACTATCACCGGGTAAGTTGTTGCTATACGTTTACCATTCAGGTAACTGACATCGTAATAATCCTCATTGCGGCTTACTGCTATGCTCAGCCGACACTTTCCAAAACCCAAATGTTCTGCAACCTCTACTTTTTTGTTTTTCTCATATACTACATTTTCGCCCACAAATCCTATATCAGCCACTGCATCTTCTACATATTGGGGTATATCGTCGTCGCGAAGAAAATAAACTTCAAGAGGAAAGTTGCTCGCTTCGGCTTTCAGTTTGTTTACACCATTTGCAATATCAATTCCGCATTCTTTCAGCAGCTTCATGCTGTCTTCATTAAGCCTTCCTGATTTTTGAATAGCAATTCTTAGAACCACGATTTACATAATATTTACGGATCATGCCGGAAATATGAAATGAGATTTACCAGATATATCTCCTCCCAATTTTTTACATCCTTCACAATCCAGGTTCAAACAATAAAAAAGCTTACCCTTTTTGGAGTAAGCCCCTTAAAATATTTTATAATAAATGCATAATACAACTCCGGCTTACCCAAAACGTAAGAGATAACGATGATGCTTACACATGTAAATTTTCATGTCGCAAAGATAACATTGGATTTCGTAGTACCAAAAAAAGATGATTGAATAAGAGTTGCAGGTGGGGAAAAAAATTGCTCGATGTTTTCTCAATTTCATAATTCTCAATTTCAATTTCCAATTCCTATTTCTGTCCTGCAAGAAAAACGGCATTACAAAAAAGTAATTTGCCTCCTTCCCAAAACTCACGAAATAAAGGATCGTCCGCAAAAAAAACAACGGAGCCGCTTCCCATGTTGGTAACACCCAATACCAGTCCGTCTTTTAATTGGTTTTTCACTTTGATCCCGGCAAAACCTGTTACATAATTACTCTTTTTAATTACGCCAACATTCCACCCGTTCTTCAAAAATTCGTAAACATCAGCGTTTTGTTTTAAAGTATAGTATGTATCAGAGTAGCCGAAAGCAAGAGGATGGGTGTTATCTAACTGCACTTTGTAAATAGCTCCCGGAATATTACTTGTTGCTTCATCACGCTCGCGGTTTTCATATTTTTTTAAAAGAGAATAATTATTTTTATCCTTCTCTTTTGCTGAATCCTGATCTTTGTCTTCTTTTAATTTTATTCCCCAGTCACCTTCAGACAATAGTTGTATGGCACTTTCCACTGCTATTAGGTTTCCGCCACTGTTTACAAATTGCTTTAATTTATCTGACATATTTTTAGCATTCAAATTTCTGTAATTTCCATCCGGAATGATTAAAACATTATAATCTTTCAGGCTAACCCTGCTGAGGTCAGATGCATTAATTAAAGTTACAGGATAATTTATTTGCTGGTCAAAAAAGTGCCACACTTCTCCCGCACCTAATGAAGAGGTTTGTTCGCCTGTGATTAAAGCAACTTTTGGCGCCTCAATTACTTTAATATCAGGTGAGCCAAAATCAGGTCCTTTATCCATAAAACCTGTTGAAACCGCTTCAATATCAACATTATTATTTGCAGCAAGATTATTCAGAACAGATGAAAGATTAGCGGGGTTACCTTTCTCCAGCAGGATTAACGTACCCCTGTCATACACGCTTTTATTGTAGGTGAAAGGCTTTTCTGAATACCGTACTTTAATGCCTTGTTTAAGCAACTGCCCGAGAAATTTTACACTATTAATTGAATTATATCTTATTAAATACCCATAACTTGAAGAAGGGATTGATTTAGTTCCGGCTGTTGCTGTATAAGGCTGCAAAGAAATTGTATTTTTTACTGCATAAGCATCTACATCGTAAGCATAAGGCAAAGACCACGCTGTAATATCATAGGTAACAGAATCAACAAGGTTACTTTTTGGCTCTAACAGTACTCTTGCTAAAACCGACTTTGTCTGCAAAGCGCTTATTGCTATATTATATTTTTTCAATTGCCCTTTTTCCTCTTTCCCGGTGGCATAATTTGTACCTGTAAAACTATTGTTAGCTGCGCTGCCGTACTCAATTCCGTTTACCTGCAAAAGATGAGCAATACTATTGATTTTAGCAGCATTATCAGAGGTAAGAATATAAGTCTTATTTATATTTCCTTTGCCTGCCCTGCTGTCGTCAAAGAATTTTTTATATTCTGTAACTAACCTGGCGGCATTTTGAGAAGCTGCCTCAATTGTAGATAAACCTGTGGTATAATGATGATTAACCCTGTCTGTAAGCGTTAGTGTATCACCGGCGTTGGTTCTCACAGACAAGCCGCCGCGGGGGCCGCCGCCTTGTTCAAAAGTCATACCTATAGCGCCGTTGTACAGCGGATATGTATCGCCATAAGATGGATAAAACAAATCAAACCTTTCTTTGGTAAAAAATAACCAGCCTTTTTCGTCAAAATATCTTGCATTGTTTCGTCCTATGATATTTTGAAATTCTCTTTGCCACGGCGTTATTACTTCATGATAAGGCTCTGCTGCCGGGGCAAAATAATAAGGATTGTTATAAGACTGCTCATGAAAATCAACGTGTATCTGCGGCAGCCACTGGTTGTATACGGCAAGGCGCTGCTGCGTTTCTACCTGCGTTTGCCATGCCCAATCCCTGTTGAGGTCAAAATTATAATGGTTAGTTCTTCCTCCCGGCCATGGCTCCTGGTGTTCTCTCGACTGCGGATCGGGATTCATGTTTTTTCCAACTACAGAATTAAACCAGTTTACGTACCTGTCTCTTCCGTCGGGGTTGATGCAGGGATCTATGATAACTACTGTATTCTTTAACCATTCAGTGCTTTTTGCATTTGCAGGATTTACCAGCGTATACAAGGTAAGCATTGCTGCCTCCGAGGAAGAAGTTTCGTTGCCATGCACATTATAACCCAGCCAAACAATGGCGGGTGCATTTTCTACAGAAGCAGCGATTTTATCTTTGGTAGCGCCGGCAATGCGAAGGTTATTCTGACGAATTGCATCTAAGCGTTCCAAATTTTGAGGTGAAGCAATATAAGCAACAAGTAATTCTCTGCCTTCATTTGTTTCTCCATACTTTTCTACCTTCACCATGTCGGGCCTGGCCTGGGCAACGGCTTTTACATAATTTACAATTTTGTAATGGGGCGTGTAGTGAGTACCAATTTTGTAGCCAAGAAATTGTTCGGGAGACTTAAGCTGCGCTGATAAGATGCCGGAAATAAACAGGCTTAAAAAGAAAGACAATAAACGTAGATTCATTATTCTGATTTAGGTCGGCAATTTAATCGATACAAACCTGACAAAATGAATTATTATGAATAAAAAATCAAATTTTTAAAGTTTAGAAGGAATAAGAAGTAAACCCGGAAGGATGTTTTCAGCAATTGAAGCTTTTATTATGTTTTTACAACAAAATTTATTTTTTATAATATTTTAGTTCGCAATAATATTGTTCTTATTTAAAATGGATTTTTGTTTAGCCATAAATACGATATAAATAACTATTTAATTCTTTTTTTCTTTGTTCATTGCCATTTCCTTCACCTCATTCCAACTAAATGATTTTCCTTCACCCCGAAGATATTTTCCCGCTCTGCCTGTATTAATTTTTTTTCTTTGTTGTATCCGTATCAATTTCATTTACAAATAAAGTATGTATAGCCTCAACCCTTTTATCTTCTATTGTATCAATAAACGTATGCAACTTTTGTCTGACATTTATAGCTTTCATAAATATTACCATTTTCAACAAGTTTACCTTAAAAAAGTAAATAATAATGTGCATGGTTGTTTTACGACTTTTATAAAAAATTAAAAATTGTGCATGTAAAAAAGCTGCGGCAATTTTTAACCGCAGCTTTCCGCAAGTCGGAATATAAAGCAATTTATTTTTTCCTTGTATCAAGATTAAATTTCAAGCGGGCAAAATAGTATGCACCATTAAAACCCATTTGTTGAACGCGACGACTGTAGATAAAACGTCCGCCGCTCATATTGCTGCTGTGATTTTGAATATCGGGTTTTACATCAAATAAATTATTTGCACCAACAGTAGCAGTCAGAGAATTTAAAACATTATAAGACACCGAAATATCGGTTACTGTTTTTGCAGAAAAAGACTGGTCTGTAGACTCCTTTTGCCCGGTAAAAGCATTTACATAAAAACTCGCAGGATTGCCCGGATTAATAGTGGGATCGAGATAGGTGACTTTTCCAAAATTTACAAACCGAACCATAGCTCAGAGCTTACTGTACTTATAATTAAACATCAGGCTGATTTTGTTTTTTGGGCTTGCCACTTCTACCCGGCTTTCGTCTTCACGATTAAAATAATTTCCCAATTGTCCGCCGCTTATGAATAAATCAGAGGCATGAATTATGGGTTTGCCATTTGCATCTTTTTTCACTGTATTGTCTATAAAAGTCATTGCAAGCGTGGTGCGCAAAGAGTGCTTTCTCAGGAATTTCTTATTATACGATAATACTCCTTCAATACCTCTTGCACGCGTATCAATCGCATTTGTAAAAAAGTTTGCCTGGCTTGCTCCTACCGCATTTAAAATCGAAGCTATTTGTGCACTTCCTATGCCATTAAAGTTGTTGGTTAAAATTATCCTGTTTTTAATGTCAATCTCGTATGCATCAATCGTAACTTCAAATCCTGTAAATGGTTTTGTGGTTAAGCCTGCAGAATAATTATGACTCGTCTCTTGTTTCAGTCAATCGAAGATGGAAAATGCTGCATCATATATACAAACTCTTAATACAACTGAGATGGCAGAGAAAATAATAATTTTTTTTATTGGCAAATTTTATTAAAGCTCTTCTTAATTATAATAACAGAAATATCATAATTTGCGGGAATGCCAAACAGTAAAGTACTTTTTATTATTCTTTTTCTTTTCCCGTTTTTAATGTATGCACAAGGCATTGTTGGAAAAGGTAAGGCTGTTGATCCTTACCATTATACAATACAAAAAGACGAAACCTTTTATAAAGGCGCTGTAGCATGTGCTCACCCTATTGCAAGTAATGTAGGCGCAGCCATATTGAAACAGGGCGGCAATGCAATAGACGCTGTTATTGCCACTCAACTTGCTCTTGCCGTGGTTTACCCGGGAGCAGGTAATATAGGCGGCGGCGGTTTTTTAGTAGCCCGTAAAGACGGCAAAACATTTACCCTGGATTATCGTGAAACCGCTCCTGCACAAGCCAGCCGCGACATGTATCTTGACAAAGAAGGAAATGTACAAAGTAACCTGTCTCAATACGGACACTTTGCAAGCGGAGTCCCGGGAACTGTAAGCGGACTATTTGCATGTGCAAAATATGCAAAACTGCCTTTTAAAACATTAATACAGCCTGCAATAGACCTTGCTGAAAAAGGATACATTCTCACAAAAGCTGAAGCGGCAAAATTTAATACTGCACAAAATGATTTTAAAAAATACAATACGATAGTGCCGGTGTTTGTAAAAGAAGGCGGATGGAAAGCCGGCGATACTGTAGTGCAAAAAGATTTGGTAAAAACACTGAAAAGAATAAGAGACAAAGGAGCCTCGGGATTTTATGAGGGAGAAACCGCAAAGCTGATAACAGAAGAAATGAAAAGAGGCAATGGGTTGATTACTTTAGAAGATCTTAAAAACTACAAGACAAAAGAAAGAAAACCTATTGAATTTGATTATAAAGGATATACAATTGCAGGTATGGCGCCGCCGAGCAGCGGTGGGGTTTTGCTTTGGCAAATGTTGAAAATGGTTGAAAAAAGACCTTTAGCTTCTTATGGATTTGAAACGGCTAAAAGCGTACAGTTGATGACCGAAGCAGAACGAAGAGCTTATGCAGACCGGGCGGAACACCTGGGCGATCCTGATTTTTGGAAAGTGCCCGTAAAAGAGATGACGGGCGAAGCTTATCTTAATAAAAGAATGGCTGATTACGATAGTACAAAAGCAGGAAAAAGTTCAGGCATAAAAGCAGGCGCTATCGAAAGCACCGAAACAACTCATATCAGCATTATAGACCAATGGGGCAATATGGCTTCTGTTACCACAACGCTCAATGGAAACTTTGGAAGCAAAACAGTTGTGGGAGGTGCCGGTTTTTTTTTAAACAATGAGATGGATGATTTTAGCGCTAAACCGGGTGTGCCTAATATGTACGGAGCCATAGGCGGAGAAGCCAACGCAATTGCACCAGGAAAAAGAATGCTAAGTTCTATGGCGCCCACGATAGTGTTGAAAAACAATAAACCCTTTATGGTTGTCGGCACTCCCGGAGGTACTACTATTCCCACTTCAGTCTTTCAGTCTATTGTTGATGTCATTGACTTTAAAATGAAACCGTCTGATGCAGTAAACAAACCTAAATTTCATCACCAATGGTTACTGGATGAACTTGTAGTAGAAAAAGGATTTCCAAAAGATGTTGCTGATCAGCTGGTGCAAATGGGCTATACAATAAAAGGGTATAATGTGCCGGGTTATGATGTGGTTATTGGCCGCGTAGAGCTGATAGAAGTGATCGATGGAAAACTGGAAGCTGCTGCTGACACAAGAGGAGACGATACAGTGGCAGGTTACTAAAATAAAATTACCGGGATTAGAATTGTGAACTTCTGACAATGTTCATAGTCACGAGGTCAACGATGCCTTTAGAAGAACAGACAACATTACTAAAATTAATAATAAATTGTGAGGCCTTCTCAGCACTTTAAATACACTTCAAATTTTGTCCCTTTTCCTTCTTCACTTTCTGCTATTATTGCGCCCTGGTGGTTCTCAGCAATTCTTCTGCAAATAGCCAGGCCAATGCCTGTGCCGGAATATTCTGACTTGCCATGCAGCCGGTAAAACATTTGAAAGACTTTTTCTGCATACTCCTGGTTAAAGCCTACGCCATTATCTTCAAATACAATTTTACAATAAGTGCAGTTTTGAAGAAGCTGATATTGCGGTTGTTCGCTGGTTATAATAAGTTCATGTTTTATATGAATTACCGGCGGTTCTTCTTTTTTAGCATATTTAATAGAATTGCTTAATAAATTTTGAAACAATTGTTGTATCTGTCTTGGTATACCGTGTATTGTGGAAAAATTGCCTTTATGTATAATAGCACCCGATTTTTCAATTTCCAGGCTTAAATCCTCGGTGACTTTTTGCAGGATTAATTCAAGGTCTACTTCTTCAAGCAAATGATTGTAATTACTGATTTGGGAAAGAACAAATAAATCATTTATCAGGAGGTTCATTCTTTCTGCAGCCGCTATTACCTTTTGAAAAAGAACTTTACCCTTATCTGATAAATTTTCCTTTTCCCCGTTTATAATGAGGTTAATAAAAGTGGTAATCTTTCTGAGCGGCTCCTGCAGGTCGTGGGACGCAGCGTAGGCGAATTCTTTCAATTGATTGTTGGTTCTTTCAAGTTGCTGGTTAGCAATTTGCAAATCATCTGTTTTTTCCTCAATTCCGTCCTTGTGCCCATTTGAATTTTCTTCTGCTTTCTGCCGGAGGATAGTATTTGTAATATCGTCTACAACTACAACAACACCATTAATATATTCATTGCTGTCATTATAATGGGGCTCGTACAAAAAGTTGATGTAAATCTCTTCAAGCTGTCCGTTTCGCTCAATGTTTACCAACGTTTCATTTCCTGCATATCTCTTTCCTGTAGCCACCACCTCTGTCAGAAGTTCTTCAAAACCTTGTCCGGCTGTTTCAGGCAATACCTTAAAAACAGGTTTCTCAATTACCTGCTCCCTTGTCCGGCCTAAATATTCAAGCATTCGATCATTCACAAATTCAAAAACAAAGTTTATATCCTGCAAAATAGCAACAGCAACAGGTGCATTCGTTAACAGGTCGAAAAGTAACTTCCTTTGCTTATCTGCATCTTTTAAAGCTTTCTTCTTGCTTTCTTTCAGCATTGTCCTCCCCGTTACATCTTTTACCGAATGAATAATATAAATCAATTCGCCCTTTTCATCTAATAAAGGTTTATTTAAAACACTCCACACCTTCACATGGCGCTTACTGTTTTCATCATTAAAAATGTCGTAGCCCTGCTGCTGTCCTATTTTGTGTTCACGCTTATGTTGCACTACGTATTCAAGCGAAGCATTCAGATTTTTAACGCCTGCAGCCTGAGCGTTACCGGCATTATCAGGAAAGACTTCGGATATTCCGCGTCCTACAATGTTTTCTTTTTTTGTCGCGGCGGCTTCGATATAACCATCCGAAACAGCCACTATTGTAAATGTTGGTGCATCAGGTTTGAGAATTAAGTGTTTACCAGGTACGGCTTCAAAAAATGATAAAGTTGTGTCAGTTTCAATCGAAGTTTTCATATCTCAAATAAGGGCATGAAATTTAATATCGTTATGTATATCTATAAAACCTATAGTAACAAAACAAACGGTTTTACGTAATAATAATTGTATTAAATTGAATTTGTAAAAAGGCAAACTTATTAAAAATAACTGCATAAGGATTATTATAGAAAGACAAGTTTGCTAAAGCAATAACATTTATAATAACCTTTGCAAAATAATAATTAGCCTAATAAGGAAGATAAAGAAGGTAAATTGTATTTTAATCAATATGCAGGAAGGAAGAATGAAAGAAATCAGGTAAAAAAATAAGAGCTTTTTCGAAAGAATGTTTTAGTGCAGCTTTGACAATTCAGCGCAACTTTTATTATATTTAAAAGCTTAATAGGATGAACTCCGGTTATTTTCTATAAAAATTCTTTTTTTATATTGCTCGCTTAACCTGTTATACCAGTTTTCAACAGGCGTACTGCTGTTTTTATCGCTATAAAAAAAAAGCTTTCTTCCCGTCTCAAAAATAATATCAAAAGGTATTTTATAAACACTGTTTTGTTCTGAAATGGAAAATAATCCATTTTTTTCAATAACGATTGCTGCATTTATCATATAAAAAAGAAAGAGATCAAATGTAAACGGAAATATTCAATTGACCGTATTTTTACTAAGTATTTTTTCTATTTTTCTTTTTTTTTCATTTCGGTCTTATTATATAGATGTGGCATAATGGTATCAATGAAGGTTTTAAGGGGATGTCGCTGTTTTTTATAATGCTATAAAAAAAGTCCGTTTGTGTCAACGGACTTTTTTCTAATTGAAATATTAGTAATCAGGATTTAATAAATTCGAGCAGATCTTTATTCAGTTTTTCTTTTTCTGTGTAAAATAAACCATGTGGCGCGCCTGCATATTCTATCAGCTTTGCATTTGGAATAAGCCGCGCAGCCTGCCGGGCTGAAAGATCAATGGGAACGGTTTTATCACTATCGCCATGTATAATAAGTACGGGTACATTTATAGCAGCAGCGTCGCGGCGAAAATCCGTTTGTGAAAAAGCATACAGACAGTCAAGCGTAGCTTTTGGTGAACCTGAAGTAGCAATTCTCCACGACCAATGCAAAAACTCGCTGCTGACAGGATGTTTTATCAAATTTACACCATAAAATATTTTACCGAAATTGTCGAGAAAGCCAGGGCGATCCTCTTTTAGTTTTTGAGCAAATTCATCAAACATTTCCTGCGGCACACCATCAGGATTATCGTTTGTCTTTAGCATATAAGGCACAACTGAACTTATCAAAACTGCCTTAGATACTCTCTGCTCTCCGTACAAGCCAAAATATCGGGCTACTTCCCCGCCACCCATTGAAAATCCCACTAATGTTACATCGTTCAAATCCAGCTCGTCCAGCAAGGCCTTCAGGTCCCCGGCCATTGTATTGTAGTCGTATCCATCCCATGGACGGTCGGATTTGCCAAAGCCACGCCGGTCATAAGCAATGCATCTCAGTCCCTCGTTAGCAAGTTCTGTAAGCTGGTACTCCCACATCTGGTGATCCAGTGGCCAGCCATGAATAAAAACAACGGGTTTGCCTGTTCCCCAGTCTTCATAATATATTTCTACAGGTGTTGCAGAATTTCCGCCTGATTTAATAAATGGCATCAACAAAAGTTTTAAAGTTAAAATAATTCTTTACTTCTGAAAACTTCCTGCCAGCACCGGCAGAATTTTGTAACTCTTAAACCCGCAGCTTATGCAAACGGAATCCGCACCTCCTTTTTTTCCCTCTTAAGCAGTACATTTAGATTCTATAAAACCTTTTATAACAGGACACTTGTTTTGAAAAATGAACGACTTTATAAAATTTTGTAATCAACTTTCACCGCTTGACGGAGAAGCAACTGACGAAATATTAAAAAGGCTTAAAACCAAAACATTTCAAAAAGGAGATCACCTGTTAAGAAGCGGTGAAGTTTGCAGGAATTTATTTTTTATCGACGATGGACTGGTTAAATTATGTTTTGCCAAAGAAGATAAAGAATTTATCATGCGTTTTTTTTCAGAAAGCGCACTGTTTACCGTGCTTGACAGTTACCTTCCACAAACCCCATCTGCTTATGAAATTATTTGCCTGGAAACAACCATCATTACTTCAATCAGAAACGAAGAAATGGAATTGCTATGCAAAAAATATCATTCTATTGAAACCTTTTTTCGAAAGTTAATTTCGCTGGCTGCATTAAATATGATGAAGCGGGTAAGCGAAATGCTTGAAGAAAATGCGACTCAGCGCTATAGAAATTTTGTAACAGAAAATAATAATATTCTGCAAAGAATAAGTTTAGGCGATCTGTCGAATTACCTGGGAATTACACAGGTGTCTTTGAGCAGAATAAGAGCAAAGAAGTGATTTTTTATCATTTGTAAAAAGAAATCCCATTGCTGATGCAGAGCTTTGCATCGTAACAATTTAATTCCGGCATGGGAACTTCAAGATTATCAAGCCTTTTAACAGTCCTCGCTGTTGTATTCACTGCCCTGGCTGTCCTCTTTACTATTACAGGAACGTGGCTGTTTGCAGAGTACCTGATAGTTAGCGCACTTGCCTTGTTTGGCTGGTTATACTTTTCTTTTAAAGATACAATAAGCATACAACGGGTACTTTCTCCTTATATTTTGTCTGTTGCAGTTCTTTTAATTTTAAATACCTGCCGTTATTCTTCTGATTTTTCAGTTTTTATAGGCTCGCATTATCATTCATTATTCCTGAACAATTTTCGGTTGAATTATACCAATTGGTTTATATTTTTTATATGCTTACCCGTTTCACTCCTTTTGTCAGGTGGCTTCTTTCTTACTAAGCGTTCTGTCGCAGGGTCTTATTTTATATGGTGGGGTTTTATTTATTTCATAACGGAAGCTGTTATCCAATTTGAAGTAGAATTAGGGAGTATTAAAGATTATAAGCACTCTTATTTTTTAGGTTTATTTGCGGCAATGGTATTATTTGTTTTAGGCGTTAAAGGGATACTTTATTTAATTAAACCAGTTGAAAAAAATGAAATAAAGGCAAATGTTGGCAGAATCCTTAGCGAAAGGCAAGTCAATCTTTGGTCTGTCTTTTTTTTAAGCATTGTGGCGGTTTACGGCATTACAGTTTATGTTCAGGCTGGTTTTTTGCCTGTTGGAATCATTGCAGGTTCCATGGTGGGAGGAATGATTGGCTGGCGTAAGACCACTGCTCGTTTTGCGGCAGACCCTTACAAATTAACTCCTCTTTATTTATTGCTTCTGACACTATTCTACATACATGTTGGCGAAGAAGTATTAACAAATTTCAATCGCAGTATTTCTTCAATCACGGGCGTTCCCTGGAAGGATAAAGATTTTAATTACCTCATCACATTGTGCGGGCCAATCGTTTGGGTTTTTGCAGCTTATAGTCTATGGAAAGGTCGTGCTCCCGGTAATTTTATTTTATGGTTTTTAATTGTAGGAATGATATTAGGCGAACCAACACACTTGTTGGTTTTTCCTGTGGTGAGAATGTTTAAAGAAGGTGTAGGATATCAATATTTTTCCGGAATGTATACTGCCCTGTTTCCGATGATCCCTGCCATACTTGCCCTCGTTACTATTTTAAAAGATCAAAAAGAAAAAACCAAAGCCCCGATAAATGTTTAAAAAACTATCAATATCTATTGCTTTTATATTTTTAGATAAATATTGCTTAGCTCATGGATTTGGGGGCAACGGGTTGATGCATCCGCTTACAGGCTTAGACCATATATTGGCAATAGTCGCTGTTGGCGCCTGGAGCGCTCAGTTAGGAGGCAGAGCAATTTATTTAGTTCCTGGTTCTTTTTTGATAATGCTGTTTTTAGGGGGAATTACCGGAATCGAAAATATATCTGTTGGCAAAATAGAATGGCTCATTGCGCTCTCAGTAATACTTCTTGGACTGTCAATCTGTATCAATAGGAAAATGTCTCTTCTTATTGCAGGTCTTGCTGTGGGCATATTCGGCTTTAGTCACGGATATGCTCACGGAACAGAGCTGCCTCACACTTTAAATGTCGGGGAATATATTATAGGTTTTACTATAACTACTTTAGGACTGCATGTTATAGGGGCAGCAGGCGGATTGTTGATTTTAGAAGAAAAAAATGGGCGTAACCACTTACGCCTTTTAGGCGCTGTTACTTCTTTTATTGGTGTTTACTTGTTATTTAGGTAAACCCGGTTCGTCAACAGGTTAGCGTGTTTTACACGGCCTCAGCCTGTTCTTAATTGCAATCTTCCGCAAGATTCAGGTTGTGCAGCCTTCAGCGCTCATTTATTTTTGTTGTATTGTTATCAATGCTATATCTAATGGACACAACTGTTAACTATTACAGAATTGAAAAGGCAATAGGCTACCTGAGTGACAACTTCAGGGATCAACCTGATCTTGATGAAATCGCTGAAAAAGTGCATGTCAGCCCTTTTCATTTTCAAAAGATTTTTCTCGACTGGGTAGGTATTACTCCCAAAAAGTTTCTTCAGTACCTGACCCTCGAACATTTGAAAAGTAAAATACATGAGGCTCAAAATATTATTGAAGCTGCAGATATGGCAGGATTGTCAAGTCAATCAAGGGTGTATGATTTATTTGTAAATATAGAAGGTGTGAGTCCGCAACAATATAAAACCGGTGGCCTTGGCCTTGAAATTTTTTATGGCTACCATGCTTCTCCCTTTGGCATGTGTTTCATTGCTGTGGCTGATAAAGGCATTTGTGATATTCATTTTATAGATGAGGAAAAAACCCGGGATGAATATGCAAGGTTTTCTGAAAAATGGAATTTTGCAAAACTTATACACAAGCCCGATTATACACAGAGTTACCTACAAAAGATATTTAAACCGGCAAAAGAGAGTACAGATAAACTTAACCTGTTGGTTCAGGGCAATAGTTTTCAAATCAAAGTTTGGGAAGCTTTAGTAAAAATCCCTTTCGGCGCCGTACACTCTTATCAACAGGTAGCCAATTCAATAGGTCATCCCGATAGCGTCCGCTCTGTAGCCACTGCTGCCGGTAAGAATCCAATATTATATCTTATACCTTGTCACCGTATAATAAACAAAGATGGCACTGTGGGAAATTTTCACTGGGGCAGAGCCCGAAAAAAAACAATGATAGCCTGGGAAATGGCTACCATGGAAATATAACAGGAAGAGGTACACTTCTTCACTAGCTTTGCATTAATTAAAGGTTATAAACTTTCAAATTCAAGTTGTATTTCTACACCTGCCTCTTTTTTTAAAAATACAATTAAACAAACTGCTATAATAAAAGTTAAATTTACTTTTAATTCCCGTCATCATTTTACCCGCTTGTTGTAATCTTTCGCTGCATCTTAAAGCAAACAAGGCCCTTCTTCTGCTGCTTCGTTTCGTTAAAAGGAATAAAGTTATCAATACCTTTTACTTACATTAACAGTTAAATAAACCTTTCACTAATAAATTTGTTTTTTAAAAAAAAGGCTCCGTTCGCGCTTATATTATATTATAGTATAAAATTATTAGATTATACCCGAACTCATCCTGAATAACGAGATACTTCATTTCGGCATATATTTGCCCGTCGCCGCAAAGCCTCCTTAACAGAAGGTGAATTATGATTATGAGATTTTAGTAAAAAACACAAACATATAAGCCTGAAAGGATATTGCTATAAAAAACAAAAGTTGGTATCAAAAAGAAATAAATAAAATAAATGGAAGATTTAAAGATCGTGGATTATGAGGAAGGAATGCTGGATGAGATGATGCGTTTGTTTTATGATACAGTACATACGGTGAATGCAAGGGATTACCGAAAGGACCAGTTAAATGGCTGGGCGCCTGCAGATACTGATAAAAGATTTTGGGAACAGCGCCTGAAGAAAAATATTTGTAAAGTAGCTTTTTTACATGGCGTGATGGTTGGGTTTACTGAACTGGCGGAGGAACACGTTGACACTTTGTATGTTCATAAAGATTTTCAGCGCAGAAAAGTTGCAGCAAGCCTGATTGATGAAATATTGCAGATAGCGGAAGAAAGAAACTACAGTGTTTTGACAACAGAATCAAGCATTACCGCTAAGTCATTTTTTGAAGCTTTTGGTTTTAAAGTTACAAAAGTGAAGAAAAAGCTTTTCAACGGGAAAGACTTTACAAATTTTAAAATGACAAAAGACCTTTTATGTTAGCATTGTATGAGTACCCGGAAAAAAAGGCGTGGAAGTCTTTACTGCTCCGGCCCTCTTTGGATGACTCTTCGCTGGAAGCAAGTGTGTCAAATATTTTAAAGGAAGTAAAGCAAAATGGTGATGAGGCTGTAAAAAGATTTGCCACCATGTTTGATAAAGTGACTATTAAAGACTTTCTTGTATCGGCCGACGAAATAAGTGCGGCAGTTTCCCTGGTTGATGAAGAACTGAAGCAGGCTATTCAACAGGCAAAATCAAATATTGAAAAATTTCACCAGGCTCAGATACGGACTGAAGAGCCTATAGAAATAATGCAAGGTATAAAATGCTGGAGAAAATTGGTGGCGATAGAGAAGGTGGGTTTATACATTCCCGGTGGCACTGCGCCTTTGTTTTCAACTTTGCTGATGCTTGGCATTCCTGCTGCAATTGCAGGTTGTAAAAATATTATTTTGTGCTCTCCGCCAAACCGGGAAGGCAAACTTCATCCGGCAATGTTATATGCAGCAAAATTGGTGGGTGTAACACAGATTTTTAAAGTTGGCGGTGCACAGGCAATAGGGGCGATGGCTTATGGTACTGCATCCATTCCTAAAGTGTATAAAATATTTGGGCCGGGAAATCAATATGTAACCTATGCAAAGCAACTGGTGCAAAAAGACGGAACAGCCATAGACATGCCTGCCGGACCGAGCGAAGTGGCTGTGCTGGCAGATGAAACGGCTAAGGCTTCATTTGTAGCCGCCGACTTGTTATCACAGGCCGAACATGGAAGCGACAGCCAGGCCTTATTAGTGACAACGTCGGAAACTTTGGCAACAGATACAAAAATCGAAATAGAGAAACAACTGTCTGTTTTGCCACGAAAAGGGATTGCAGAAGATGCAATTAAAAACAGCAGAATTTTTTTGGTCAGAAATATAAAAGAAGGCATTGAACTGATAAATGAATACGCTCCGGAACACCTGATTATTAGTTGTAAGGACGATGAAAATATTGCAGAAAAAATAGTGAATGCCGGTTCGGTTTTTCTTGGAAATTATTCTCCTGAAAGTGTTGGCGATTATGCAAGCGGCACAAATCATACTTTGCCGACTAATGGTTATGCAAGGGCATACAGCGGCGTAAGTGCAGATAGTTTTATTAAGAAAATAACTTTTCAAAAGCTTTCAAAGGAAGGCCTGCAGGAAATAAGCAAAACAGTTGAAAGAATGGCCGAAGCTGAAGGGTTAGAAGCACATTTGAACGCGGTCAAAGTTAGACTCTCAAATGGATAAATTATAGCCACAAAGACTCAAAGGCACAAAAGTGCGCGAAGAAAACTTTGCGCTGCTTACCGTCTTAGCGCCTTCGTGGCAAGAATCATAAAAACATGTTCGATTTAAACAAATTAATACGGGAAAATATAAAAACACTAACGCCTTATTCCTCAGCAAGAGATGAATTCAACGGGGAGGCAAAGGTGTTTTTGGATGCGAATGAAAACGCATTAGGCTCGCCTCTGCTTAAATGGTACAACAGGTATCCAGACCCGCACCAGGTAAAACTAAAGGAAGCGATTTCTAAAGTGAAAGCTGTTGAACCACAGAAAATTTTTCTTGGAAATGGAAGCGACGAATGTATTGATTTATTGTTTCGTTGTTTTTGTAATCCTGGAAGAGACAACACCATTATTTGCCCGCCTACTTACGGTATGTATGAAGTAAGCGCAAACATAAATGATGTCGATATAAGAAAAGCGCCTTTGCTCGATGATTTTCAGCTTGATTTGGTTCATATAGAAAACCTGGCCGATGAAAACACGAAGCTTATTTGGATCTGTTCACCCAACAATCCTACTGCAAACTCAATGAACCGGGAAGATGTTGAAACGATTTTAAACAACTTCAACGGGCTTGTTGTTGTTGACGAAGCTTATATAAATTTTTCGAAGCAAAAATCTTTTATCCAGGAATTAAGCGATTATCCCAATCTCGTTGTCTTACAAACCTTTAGTAAAGCATGGGGACTCGCAGGACTTCGTCTCGGTATGGCTTTTGCCTCCGAAGAAATTATTGAAATTTTAAACCGGGTAAAGCCGCCTTACAATATAAACCAGGTGACACAGGAACTTGCCCTGAAAGCATTGGAAGAAGTCGGACAGGTTAATGATATGATAAAGGAACTCGTGCAAATGAGAGCAGCATTGAAGGGCGTGTTTGAAAAAATACCTTTTGTTCAGAAAGTATATCCTTCAGATGCAAATTTTATTTTGGTAAAAATGGATAATGCAAGAAAAGTGTATGAATTTTTATTAACGCGCGGAATTGTTGTAAGAGACAGGAGCAACGTTAAATTGTGTGATGATTGTCTTCGGATTACTGTAGGCACAGAAGAAGAAAATACAGAATTAATTGAGGCGCTGATGGACTGGTTTGTCGAAACAAAACAAGTAAAAGCACAAATAAAACTATAATCTATGAAATCTCTCTCTAAAGTTATTTACTTCATTGCTTTTTTTTCTATTGTAAATATTAGTTATGCGCAGAGAAAAACTGCCTTTAAGTCTAAAGCTGCCAGGTCTTCCTCTGTCAATGGAGGGCTCACACTTCCAACGGGCTTCAGTGCATCAATTATTGCTCATGATTTGGGAGCAGCAAGACATATGGCCGTTAATAGTAAAGGCGATCTTTATGTAAAGATGGACAGGGTAAAAAACGGTGGAGGCATTATAGAACTTTCACCGGCAAAAGGTAATGGACAGGCAACAAAAAAAGAGGTATTTGGTGATTTTGGCGGTACAGGCATCGCTATAAAAAATGGATATTTATACGCATCTTCCAACACTAATGTATATCGATATAAGTTAAATGCAGACGAGCAGGTAGAAGATACCTCAAGGGCTGAGCTTATTGTAAAGGGATTAATCGACCGTGGACAACATAATTCGAAGTCTATAGCTTTAGACAACGATGGAAATATTTATGTAAACATTGGCGCCTACTCCAATTCATGCCAGGAACACGACCGCGAAAATGGTTCCAAAGGCATCGACCCTTGCCCCATTTTAGACTCTGCCGGCGGCATCTGGCAGTTCAAGGCAGATAAGCAAGATCAGACTTATGGAGATGGCGTTCGTTATGCCACCGGAACACGAAATGTTGTTGGCCTCGACTGGAACAAAGAAGTAAATGAGTTATTTGTAATGCAGCATGGAAGAGACCAGATCGGCTCGATGTTTCCGCAATTTTACGAAGCAAAATACGCCGATGAATTACCTGCCGAGGAAATGTTCCTGGTAAAAAAAGGGATGAATTTCGGGTGGCCTTACTGTTATTATGATCCAATGCAAAAGAAAAAGTTATTAAATCCTGAATATGGCGGAGATGGCAAACAAGTTGGCCGTTGTGCAGAAATGCAAAATCCGATTGTAGCGTTTCCTGCTCACTTGGCTCCAAACGGATTGTTATTTTATACCGGAAATATGTTTCCTGAAAAATATAAAAATGGTGCGTTTATTGCATTCCATGGTTCATGGAATCGTAATGTAACCGGCCAGGAAGGCTATTTTGTTGCATTTGTTCCTTTCAAAGATGGAAAACCAAGCGGCAAATGGGAAGTTTTTGCCAATGGATTTGCAGGCGTATCAAAAATAGAGTCGACAGGAGATGCAAAATACCGTCCCTGCGGATTAGCCCAGGCTCCTGATGGCTCTTTATATGTTTCTGACGATAATAAAGGTAATATCTGGAATATCACTTATAAAGGAAAATAGTATGAAAAAAATCATTATAACTTGTGTTCTTTGCTCCCTCATTGCAGTCTGTCTTTTTGCCCAGGCAAAAAAGCAGCCTTCTGCAACAGCATCAATAAAACGTGGTCAACAGGTTTTCTCGACAACTTGTATTGTATGCCATCAGAAAAATGGGGGTGGAGTGCCCAGAATGAATCCGCCGTTAATACAAACAAAATATGTTTTAGGCGACAAATCTCAACTGATACAAATTGTATTAAAAGGTCTCAATCAGCCCATAGAGGTTGAAGGCGAGACTTATAATAATGTTATGCCACCTTTTGCCCAGTTGACAGACGAACAAATTGCTGACGTCCTCACCTATGTAAGAAACAGTTTTGGCAACAAGGCCTCAGCTGTTACACCTGCTTTAGTAAAGGCGGAGAGAGAAAAAATAAAATGATTCTTTTGGTACAGGCATTTGTGGTGCTATTAAACATCGTTGCGTCGCATTTCGTTCGTCGGCAGTAATTCTTATTGAACCTTTATCAAATTGGTTAAAAACACAGGTATAATCAAAAACGGAATTATAATTATAAAGGTGAAGCATTAAAACGTCAGGTTATTAATTGTAAAGCTTTTAAAAATTAAATACGTTAAACCTGCAATTTTATTTTACTACATTTGCCTCCAAAATAAAAATTTTCATGCCTTTATCAAGTATTTTAGATCGTTTCAATGAGCCCGAAACGCTCAAAATGGCAAAGATGTGCCGCCAGTTGAGAAGTGAAGGCGTAGATGTCATAGACCTCAGTTTAGGCGAGCCTGATTTTGACACACCTGACCATATAAAACAAGCTGCTATAAACGCTATAAATGACAACTATACTCATTACACTCCCGTTGCCGGTTTCAATGAATTAAAAGAGGCAGTTTGCAATAAGTTGAAAAGAGATAATAATCTCAATTATAAACCTGAAAATATTGTAGTATCCACAGGTGCAAAACAAAGCATCTCAAACCTGGTGCTGGCAATTGTGGACAAAGGAGACGAAGTAGTCATTCCCTCCCCTTACTGGGTTACTTACTCCGAAGTGGTAAAAATAGCAGAGGGCACAGTTAAACTTGTTGAAACCACTATAGAGACCGGCTACAAAATAACACCTGAACAGCTTGAAGCTGCCATAACTGATAAAACAAAACTGTTCATGTTTTCGTCTCCATGCAATCCCTCCGGCGCGGTGTACAGCAAAGACGAGTTAGCGTCGCTTGCAGAAGTTTTTAAAAAACATCCTCAGGTGTATATTATGAGCGATGAAATATACGAGTACATAAATTTTGTCGGAAGAAATGAAAGCATTGCACAATTTGATGAGATTAAGGATAGAGTAGTGATAGTAAATGGCCTGAGCAAAGGCTTTGCGATGACTGGCTGGAGATTAGGTTACATAGCTGCATCTGTCGAAGTTGCAAAAGCATGCGAAAAATTGCAGGGACAGTTTACCAGCGGTACAAACTCCATTGCACAAAGAGCCGCAATAATTGCCTTAAACAGCAGCCTTGATGCGAGCTTTGAAATGGTAAAAGAATTTAAAAGAAGAAAAGAAAGAGTAATGGAATTTATTTCCAAAATGAAAGGCGTAAAATGTATGGAACCTGAAGGCGCTTTTTATATATTTCCCGATGTAAGTTATTTCTTTGGAAAAACAGACGGCGAAACTACCATTCAAAATTCACCTGACCTTTGCATGTATCTTATCAATAAAGCAAATGTTTCCACGGTAATGGGGGATGCATTTGGAGCATCTAACAATATGCGGATAAGCTTTGCCAACAGCATGGAAAAAATTGAAAAAGGTTATTCAAGAATCGCTGATGCGTTGGCAAAATTGAATTAGAATTTTTTTTTGAGTTACAATAAAATAAGAGTGATTCTATGTGTAATATCATACATCGAATCACTCTTTTTTTACCGTTGAATCAGCACCAGTTTTCAGGCAGTATTGTTGTGCCAGGTCTTTGCGCAGCAGATCTATCACGACTTTTTAGAATTATTAAAAATAGAAGAATAAGGGGTTTATTTTTAAAGATAAATAGTATGAACCAGCAATATCAAGACTTAATAAAACGTGCATATGCTGCCTTTAATGCCAGAGACATTGATGGTGTTTTTTTGTCGATGCATTCTGATGTGTATTGGCCAAACGGTTGGGAAGGCGGGTATGTAAAAGGACAAGATGAAGTAAGAGAATACTGGACAAGACAATGGAAAGAGTTAGACCCTAATGTTGAGCCTATAAATTTTAAAGAGAAGCAGTATGGGCAGATAGAAGTTGATGTTCATCAGGTAGCGAAAGACCTTAATGGTAAAGTCTTATTTGACGGAATAATAAAACATGTTTATACTATTGAGAAAGGTTTAATTAAAAGTATGGAGATAGAAAAAGTGTAAAATTAAAACGAATTACCCGTTGCCAAATAAAACATTGCGGCCAATTTAGTTTTATTGGTTAGGTATTTAGTTCGCATAATTATTGCCACGTTGCTTTAGCGCGTGGGTAAATAATGAATTATTACTACCAGGCTTTAGCCAAATTAATTCAAACCTGATAAAAACTTTGGCTAAAGCCTTAAAATTAGCTTTTTATTCACCCACGGCCTGAAGGCACGTGGCACCTAATGTTCCGCACTTCAAAATTGTTGATTCTATTATTGATGAATTTAAAAAAATAGTATTAAAGAATAATTCAGGCAGGGTATTCTTTGCTCCTGTTGATGTATTTCTTGGCAATAAAAATGCTGTGCAACCTGATGTTTTTATATCAGTAATGAAAATGCCGATATCATTTAAGAAGCTGGAATTTTCGATGCACCTGATTTAATCATAGAAGTGCTTTCTTGCAAAAATAAAATGCAGAACTTGTAAAAAAGAAAGCTGTTTACGAAGAGTTTGGCGTAAAAGAATATTTTATTGGTGATCCGTCAGATAAAAGTGTAATAACTTATCTCCTCAATAACGAAAAGTATGCAGAGCAGCCCTCCCCAAAAAAAAGACTTGCAAGCAAACTTTCAGATGCCGAAATAAGTTTTTAATAAGCAAGGTTAGCAGCAATAATTGGGGATCGTTTTACGGACGAAGAGTAAAAATCTTTAAGGCAAATAAGTAACAACCAAATAATATGAAGTCCTTTCTAATTGTAATTTTGATTCTCTTATCATACAACAGTGCTTATGCTCAACAAAACAACAAAATGATTCGTGTATCAGAAATAGAAATTGATTCAAATTATCTTGAAGAATATAAAGCAATTCTCAAAGAGGAATCCCGTGCATCTGTGAGATTAGAACCAGGTGTCATTTCCATTTACCCAATGTATCAGAAGAAAAATTCAACACAGGTGCGAATCTTGGAAATATACGCTAACAGGGGAAGCGTATGAATTGCATTTAAAAACATCGCACTTTCAGACATATAAAACCACAACTCTTAAAATGGTCAAATCGCTAAAACTTATAGACATGGAGGCAATAGATACCGAAACTATGCCTAACATATTTCGTAAGTTAAAAGATTAAATAAAGAGTAAGGAGGTTAGATTTAAGAGCGAAAGTATTAAAGCCGCTAATATGGTATTGGCAAAAGCAGGGCCGGAGCTTCCCGGTCTACTTCACCTTCATCTTTATCTCATTCAATTTCATCAAAGCTTCAACAGGAGTAAGTCTGTTAATATCAATATTATCAAGCATTTTTCTGACTTCATCAAAGGTTTCACTGTGTGCATCAAAAATGCTTAACTGCAGTTTTGGCGCAGAAAGCTTTTTAATGTTTGCTGCAAGGTCTTTTGGTTTCATTGAGTCATTATTCTCATCCGCATGTTTGCTTTCCAATTGCTGCAGCACTTCATTAGCTCTTTCGATGAGCTTAGGTGGCATACCAGCCATTTTCGCCACGTGTATACCAAAGCTATGCGTACTTCCTCCCGGCGCTAATTTTCTCAAAAAAATTATTTTATTACCGATTTCTTTATTAGTTACGTGATAATTCTTTACTCTTTGCAATTTATTTTCCAGTTCGTTCAATTCATGATAATGCGTAGCAAACAAAGTCTTTGGAGCATGCGGAGAGGAGTGAAGAAATTCAACAATACTCCACGCAATGCTGATGCCGTCGTAAGTACTGGTGCCGCGGCCAATTTCGTCAAGTAAAATCAGGCTTCTTGGTGTAAGGTTGTTAATGATGCTTGCTGTCTCATTCATCTCAACCATAAACGTACTTTCGCCTCCGCTCAGGTTGTCGCTTGCGCCAACGCGGGTAAAAATCTTATCAGTCAAAGGAATAGTTGCCGCACTTACCGGAACAAAACTGCCCATGTGAGCCATTAAAGTAATGAGTGCAGTCTGTCGGAGCAAAGCGCTCTTACCGCTCATATTCGGACCGGTTAATATGATAATTTGTTGCGCAAAGGGGTCTAAAAAAATATCGTTGGAAACATAGGTTTCACCTGCAGGTAAGTTTCTCTCAATCACAGGGTGGCGACTATCTTTTATATCAAACTCAAGACCATCATGAAGCTGCGGTTTTTTATAATTATATTGCAAGGCATTCTGAGCAAAACAGCAGATACAATCGAGCGTTGCAAGCACATTTCCATTTACCTGCATCGGAGCAATATAATCCTGCAGTTCCAATAAAAGCTTGTCGTATAATTCCTGCTCGATACCGAGAATCTTATCTTCTGCGCCAACTATTTTTTCTTCATATGTTTTTAATTCCTGAGTAATATACCGCTCGCAATTTGCAAGTGTCTGTTTACGCATCCATGCTTCAGGAACTTTGTTTTTATGCATATTGGTGACTTCGAGATAATAACCAAAAACATTATTAAACCCTACTTTTAAAGAAGATATACCTGTGGCTTCACACTCCTTTTGCTGCAACTGCAGCACATAATCTTTACCCGAAGTTGCAATGTTTCTCAACTCATCTAATTCTGCATGAATTCCTGCTTTCATCACGCCGCCTTTCGCAACCTGAACGGGTGGATTTTCAACAATATCTTTTAAAATTTTGTCAAGAATATACTGGCAGGGATTAAGCGCATCAGCAAGTCTTTTTAAATAATCATTAGAAGAATGAATACAAAAATTTCTTATTGCTTCCACCTGCTGAAGTCCCCGTGCAACCTGTAAGACTTCTCTCGGATTTATCTTTTTAAGCGGTATTTTACTGACTAATCTTTCAATATCTCCGGCTTGTTTTATGTGTTGTACAAGTTTTGTCCGCAGGCCGGGGTCTTTAATTAAGAACTCAACTAATTCCAGCCGCTCATTTATTTTGGCAATATCTTTTAGTGGAAGTACAACCCATCTTTTCATCAGTCTTGCCCCCATCGGACTAACCGTGTTATCCAAAACTTTCAACAGCGTTTGTCCGTTCTCAACACCGCCTCCCAGCAATTCAAGGTTTCTTATCGTGAAGCGATCCATCCACAAATAATCTTCTCGTTCGAGCCTTTGTATAGAAGTAATATGCTGTAAGTTAGGATGTTCTGTATCTTTCAGATAATGAAAAACAGCGCCTGCAGCAATGATGGCTATCACCATTCCTTCGACCCCAAAACCTTTTAATGAATGTGTCTGAAAATGCTTTAATAAAGTTTCAGTTGCATAAGCTTCATCAAATATCCAGCTATCAAGGGTGTAAGTATAAAATTTGCTTCCAAAGGCTTCTTTAAAGTGCTTTTGAAAACTCCGTTGAAAAATAATTTCAGCAGGTTTCAGGCTTTGCAGCAGTTTATCAATATATTCAGCATTGCCTTCGCTTACAAATAATTCACCGGTAGAAATATCGAGTAAAGCAATACCGGCTTTTTCATCAATAAAATGAATTGCTGCCAAAAAATTATTACTATTATGCTCCAGCAGTTTATCACTTGTGGCAATGCCTGGGGTAACCATTTCAGTCACTCCGCGTTTCACGATTCCCTTAACCTGTTTCGGGTCTTCAAGCTGGTCGCAAATGGCCACACGGTAACCTGCTTTAACCAATTTATGCAAATAAGTATCCAAAGCATGATGCGGAAACCCTGCAAGCTCACTGCTGAAAGCGGCTCCATTGTTTCTTTTGGTCAGCGTAATACCTAAAACCTTGCTTGTTATAATCGCATCTTCCCCGAATGTCTCATAAAAATCACCCACGCGAAACAACAAAATAGCATCGGGATATTTTTGTTTAATAGCCTTATGCTGCTGCATCAGCGGAGTATCGGCACTGCTCTTGCTCATTGCAACAAAAATACTGGCTTTGCAGCTAAAGACCAGTTAGCCACTAAACAATGTGAATAACTGGTGATGAAGAAAGTGAGAGGAGTATAGAAGGGTTTTATGTCGACAACGAAATTTGTAGTACCTATAGTTTACAATTAAGGATATATTCTTTGGGATTATCTAAAGCGTTATATGAAACCTTTTTGATATAAAGCAAAAAACGTTTTAATTCATTAAACCTATTTTTTGTTCCGTCTAAAATTATTAAATAAAAAACCAATTATTTATTCTTTTATGAATATTCTGCGAATGGTGAAATAAGTAAAAATGTACCGGAGTGGTGCAAGAATGTTTAATTGGAATACATTTGCCCGCTGCTAATAATTATTAAAAAATTCAATGAATATCATTTATCGCTTAATAAGCCTTATTATAAATTTTATTGCAACATTACTTGCGGTATCATTAGTATTTAGTATTCCGATGTTGTTTTCTTCGCCAATCACCATGCTTTCTGCTTTTATGATGATAGCAGTGATACTATACTCGTGGTTCAGTTTTCAATTTCGGCGACAAGTAGTGCAGCAACGCCAGGCTGTAGGGCATAGCCTGAGAGACTGGGTAAGAGTAAATGGAATTGTGACTCTTGTGTTTAGTTTTATGACTATCATCAGTGTATTGCCGCTGCTTCAAAACCCGCAATCCTTTACCGATGCTTTAAAAGGGATGGGCTACCAGGTGCAGTTAAAAAGTATATCAGGCTTATTTTATGGAATGCTCGGCTATGCAATAATCCTCGTAGTACATATCCTGTGGACTTTCGCATTAATGAAAAAACACCAGGAATTCTTCCAATAAATTCTCTTTTCAGATAAAGCATCATTTCTGTTGCTTTTCCGTTACTTTATAGTATGAAGCCACCTCATATACCTTTAGCTGAAAGAATGCGTCCGTCAGCATTAAATGAACTTGCCGGGCAGCAACACCTTACAGGAAAGGGAAGTATTTTACGTACAGCAATTGAAAATGGAAATGTGCCATCGATGATATTATGGGGGCCTCCGGGAACAGGCAAAACCACTATTGCTAATATAATCGCTCATACTTTGCATGTCCCGTTCTTTCAGTTAAGCGCTATCAGCAGCGGCGTAAAAGATGTACGGGAAGTGATAGAACAGGCAAGGCAGCAAACAAAAGCAATTTTATTTATTGATGAAATACACCGCTTCAACAAAGGACAGCAGGATGCTTTGCTTGGCGCCGTAGAAAAAGGAATTATTACGCTTTTCGGAGCCACAACAGAAAATCCTTCGTTTGAAGTAAATGCTGCACTGCTTAGCAGATGCCAGGTCTACGTACTTAAACCATTGAGTAACGAAGAATTGATTTCTTTATTAAAAGAAGTAATGGCGAAAGATGAATGGCTGCAAAGCATTTCCATAGACCTTAAGGAGACCGAAGCGCTGATAAACATTTCAGGCGGCGATGCCAGAAAGCTGCTTAACCTTTTCGAACTGACAGTTCAAAACGCTCCCCTCTCTGCGAGGAGAGGAGCCGGGGCTGAGGCGGACATTGAAATAACTGATGACCTTGTAATGCAGGTGGCTCAAAATAAAATAGCGCTGTATGATAAACAAGGCGAACAGCATTACGATATCATTTCCGCTTTCATAAAAAGCATGAGAGGCAGCGATCCAAATGGAGCGGTGTACTGGCTGGCGCGTATGATAGAAGGCGGGGAAGACGTAAAATTTATAGCGCGGCGGATGCTGATATTTGCCAGTGAAGATATTGGCAATGCAAATCCGAATGCATTGCTTTTGGCAAACGCAACTTTTGATGCCGTCAATAAGATCGGTTATCCCGAAAGCCGGATTATTCTTTCGCAGTGTGCCACTTACCTGGCTTCCTGTTTTAAAAGCAATGCTTCTTACGAAGCGATCAACCAGGCTCAGGCTGCTGTAAATAATCATGGAGATTTACCTGTTCCGCTTCATATCCGCAATGCGCCTACCAAACTTATGAAGAATATGGATTACGGAAAAGGCTACAAATATGCCCATTCTTTCGAAGGCAATTTTGCGGAGCAGGAATATCTGCCCGACAAAATAAAGAATACAAAATTTTACGATCCGGGAAATAATGTGCGGGAAAACGAATTGAAAAAATATTTAAAAGAAAAGTGGGGTGATAAGTATGGGTATTGACCGCCTGATTTTAACGTAAATATTCTATATCGGTTTGTTGTCAATAACCGATATTTGCAATGATAACAATAACGGTTGTTTTATTGAAAAAACATACAAATGAAAGACTTTTCATACATCACCAATTCTCATCCCGGATATATTGAAAATATATACCACGATTTTCTCGCCAATCCTGAAACTGTTGATCCTGAGATGCGTAAATTTTTTGAAGGGTTCGATTTTGCTGTCGGCAAAGTTGCTCCTTCTGCAAATGGGCACGCCGCTAACGGAAAGCAGGTGGATGCACAAACGCTGCAAAAGGAATTTAGTGTTTTTCAGCTAATCAGGGCTTACCGCAAAAAAGGGCATCTGGTTGCTAAGACAAATCCAATTCGAGAAAGAAAGGACAGGAGGGCCAACCTGCAACTATCTAACTTTGGACTAAGCGACGCAGATCTTAATACAACCTTTGAAGCCGGTAAGTTTTTAGGCATGCCAAATGCTTCTCTAAAAGATATTATAGCTCATTTGAAAAAAAGCTATACTTCCTCTGTTGGCGTTGAATATTCGGGACTGAATGACCAGCAAAAAATAGAGTGGCTGAGCAATGAAGTGGAGAACGAGTTTCAGAAGCCGTTTAGCCTTGATCAGAAAAAAAACATACTTGAAAAGCTGAATCAGGGAGTTATTTTTGAAAAGTTTCTTCATACGAAATATGTTGGTCAAAAGAGGTTTTCCCTCGAAGGTGGCGAAACTACCATACCTGCGCTGGATGCTATAATAAATACCGCAGCAGACTTTGGCGTGCAGGAAGTGGTGATAGGAATGGCTCACCGTGGCCGTTTAAATATTTTGGCAAATATTCTTGGTAAAACATACGAACAAATTTTTTCTGAATTTGAAGGCTCGGCTATTCCCGATACTACCATGGGCAGTGGAGATGTAAAGTACCATCTCGGTTTTCGCGGCGAACATACCACTAAAGATGGTAAAAAGGTAAACCTGCAGTTGTGCCCCAACCCTTCACATCTTGAAGCCGTTGATCCCGTTGTAATTGGTTTTGCAAGAAGCAAAGCGGATGTTATTTACGAAAGTGAATATGATAAGATTTTACCAATATTAATACATGGGGATGCATCTGCAGCAGGGCAGGGAATAGTGTACGAGGTAGTGCAGATGAGCGGTTTAAAAGGTTATTATACAGGCGGAACACTGCATTTTGTAATTAATAACCAGATTGGTTTTACTACCGATTTTGATGATGCCCGTACCGCTGATTATTGTACCTCAATAGCAGCAATGATACAGGCGCCGGTTCTGCATGTGAATGGCGATGATCCTGAAGCGGTAGTAAAGTGTGTGAACATTGCCACCCGCTACCGTCAGAAGTTTAATACAGATTTTTTTATTGATATGGTTTGTTACCGCCGTCATGGACACAATGAAGGCGATGATCCTAAATATACCCAGCCGCAATTGTACGCTTTGATAGATAAGCATGCAAATCCACGTGAGGTGTATAATCAGAAATTAATAGAAAACGGTTCCATTGATGCTGAACTGGCAAAGGAAATGGAGAAAAAATTCTGGAGCGACCTGCAGGAGAGGCTTGATGAGGTTAAACAACATCCTTTGCCTTACAAATACCAGAAACCCGAATTATGGTGGCAAAATTTGCGCAAGGCTACCAAAAATGATTTTGATAAATCACCTGTAACTGCCATTACTGAAGAACAATTAAAAAGTGTGTTTGACAGTCTTATGAAATGGCCGGAAGGTTTTCAGCCGCTTCGCAAAGTGGAAAAGTTACTGAATGATAAAATAAAATTGTTTGAAACTGAAAATGCAGTTGACTGGGCGACAGGAGAGTTAATGGCCTATGGTACACTTATGCTTGACGGAAAAGATGTACGCATGAGCGGCCAGGATGTTCGTCGTGGTACTTTTTCTCACCGCCATGCAGTGTTGAGAGATGAGAATACTGACAAAAGTTATAATCGTCTCAGCCGTATTCCTGGTGCAGAAGGAAAGTTTCGCATTTATAATTCTTTTTTAAGTGAATTTGGTGTTTTAGGTTTTGAATATGGTTATTCCATTGCTAACCCCAATACATTGGTTTTATGGGAAGCTCAATTCGGAGATTTTTTCAATACGGCACAACCAATGGTTGACCAGTTCATAAGCTGTGGAGAAACCAAATGGCAGCAAATGAGTGGTCTTGTTATGTTGCTGCCACACGGTTACGAAGGTCAGGGCCCTGAGCATAGCAGTGCCCGTATGGAACGTTTTCTGCAAATGTCAGCAGAGCTCAATTGGATTATTGCTGATATTACTACTTCCGCCAACTTTTTCCATTCACTCCGCAGGCAACTTACCTGGCCCTTCCGCAAACCTCTGATAGTATTTACACCGAAAGCTAATCTGAGACATCCGGGCAGTTACAGTAAGATGAGTGAATTTCTTTCAGGAGGTTTCAAAGAAATAATTGATGATGCTTTTGTTCAAAAACCCGAAGAAGTAAGAAAAGTTCTTTTCTGCAGTGGAAAAATTTATTTTGACCTGGCAGAGCGACAGCAAAAAGAAAACCGGCAAGACGTTGCTCTTGTAAGGCTGGAGCAGATATATCCTTTACCAATGAAACAACTGGAAGAATTGTATAAAAAATACAACAGGGCTACATGGTTCTGGGTGCAGGAAGAGCCAATGAATATGGGAGCTGCAGGTTTTTTACAAATGACATTAAAAGGAATCAATTATGGTGTTATAAGTCGTCAGCCAAGCGCCTCAACAGCTACCGGTTATTCAAAAGTGCACGCACAGGAGCAGGCAGAGATCATTAATACTGCATTTTCAATTTAATTGAAATTCTTTTATATGAACCAAAAAGACTTTTTAGATAAAATAAAAACACAGGTATTAAAGGAGGATGAAAATGCTTCTTTAATACTTTTTGGTTCACGTGCAAGAGGAGATTATCGCGAGGATAGCGATTGGGATGTTTTGGTTATTACAGATAAAGAAGCTAATGCCCAGTTGAAAAGAAAAATATATGAAGATATATATGAAGTTGAATTAGAGTATATGCAACCTGTTTCTACAATAATCTTTGAAAAGGAAAAATGGAGATCAATGTCAATTACACCTTTATACAAAAATGTAGCTGCAGAAGGTAAATTGTTATGAAAGGCAATGTAAATGAAATTATAGCTTATCGTTTAACGAGGGCAAATGAAGCATTTGATTTAGCAAAAGTAGCAATTGAAAAGAAATATTGGAATTCTGCAGCGAGCAGATTGTACTACACCTGCTTCTATTTAATTACAGCTTTATTTGCTAAATATAATATTACAACTCATACCCATAAAGGCGTTAAAGCTGTTTTTGGATTACAGTTTATTAAAGAAGGAAAGATTGAAGCTAAGTGGGGAAAGCTATTTATTGTGTTATTTAATACAAGACAAACGGGCGATTATGGTGATTTTGCATATTTGTCGGAAGAAGAAGTTTTACCCTTGCTGAAAGAAGTTGAAGAATTCAAAGTCATGATTATGAAATTACTTTGAGTTTTTCCATGCAAAGGTGCAAAGTTTATAAGGTGAAAAATTATAAAAAATGTCTTTTTCTCTGGCGTCTTTGCTTCATTTTCTACTTTGTGCGGTAAACCTCTTAAATAAGCTTCTTCAAAATTCCCATAAAAAAACAACTTATTTCCCCGAAATTTGCAAAACTTAAAATCTTGGTATGATCGACATAAAAGTTCCGGCGATTGGCGAGTCTATAGCAGAAGTAACACTTATAAAATGGATAAAAAAAGATGGAGATTATGTAGAGCGGGATGAAGTGATTGCTGAGTTTGAAAGTGAAAAAGCAACTTTTGAAGTAAATGCCGAAAAAGCCGGCGTTCTAAAAACAAACGCTGCCGAAGGAGATACTTTAAACATAGGAGATACACTTGCCCAAATTGATGATGCTGCACAAAAATCAAATGGTTCACCTGCTCCTCCGGCTAAGGCGGCACCTGTTGTACAGGCAGCACCTGAAACAACACCTGTTTCTAATGAAGCTCCCGCTACTGCTGCACAACAGCAGGCAGTTGCAGCAGGAAAAGGCCTGGTAAACATTAAAATTCCTACAGTAGGTGAGTCAATCACAGAAGTTACTTTAGTGAAATGGATTAAAAAGGAAGACGACCTTGTACAACGCGACGAAGTGATTGCCGAGCTGGAAAGCGAAAAAGCAACTTTTGAACTGAATGCAGAAGAAGCCGGCAAGTTGTCTCTTAAAGCAAAGGAAGGTGAAACTTTAAAAATAGGAGATGTAATAGCTGTAATTGACAGTGATGTAGCTGTGGGTAGCCCGGCTCCACAAGTTAAGGCAGAAACTAAACTCGCCACACAGCCAACTCAACCCGCAGTCGGGGCTCAACCTGCTGCCCAGGCACCGGTTACTTCCGTTCCTAATGATATAAAAGCTTCTCCGGTTGCTGCAGCTATAATTGCTGATAAAAAAGTCGAGGCTTCTGCCATAACTGCTTCTGGTGCTAATGGCAAAATAATGAAGAATGATGTTTTGCAGGCTTTAGCAAATCCTGGTAAAAAAGCTGTGGCAGGACAGGAATTATTTAGCCGTAATGAGCGCACAGAGAAAATGAGCAACCTGCGTAAAACGGTCAGCCGCAGATTGGTTGAGGCAAAAAATACTACTGCCATGCTCACTACTTTCAATGAAGTAGATATGAGCAGGATCATGGCATTACGTACACAATTTAAAGATAAGTTTAAAGAAAAGCATGGTACTAATCTTGGCTTCATGAGTTTTTTTACAAAGGCAGTTTGTTATGCGCTGCAGGAGTGGCCTTCGGTAAATGCTTACATCGATGGAGATTCTATTATTTACCATGATTATTGTGATATTTCCATCGCGGTTTCTGCTCCCAAAGGATTGGTAGTTCCCGTAATAAGAAATGCTGAAAGCCTGAGCATGGCTGAAATAGAAAAGAAAGTAGTTGAACTCGCCGGAAAAGCAAGAGAAAATAAATTATCAATGGCAGAGATGCAGGGCGGAACATTTACCATTACTAATGGTGGTGTATTTGGTTCGCTTATGTCAACACCGATTATCAACATTCCACAAAGCGCTATCCTTGGAATGCATAAAATACAGGAAAGACCGATGGCGGTGAGCGGGCAGGTAGTTGTAAAACAAATGATGTACCTGGCCTTAAGTTATGACCATAGAATAATTGATGGACGCGAAAGTGTAAGTTTTCTGGTACGGGTGAAAGAATTGCTTGAAACGCCGGAATTATTGTTATTTGGAAAAGACCCTGTTAAGACGTTATTGGAATTATAATTTCGGGTTATGGAATAATTTTAAGAAGCTGCCTGAGAGCGGCTATTTTTTATATGAATAAGAAGCTGCAGTGAATCTCGGGTGAAAGTTTGCAAGTAAGACTGAAGATGCACAAAGATTTGTGGAAAGCAGATTTGAAGTAATTAGAAACCGACAATTGCTAATGAAAATTGAGGTAAGCGAATTAATTAGAAGAAGAATTATGGAAAAGAGTCTTGAAAGATTATTAGCAAATAAAATAACAACAATGAAGTCTATGAAAAAATTTAGCTGAGCTTAAAAAAAATGTATTTAAATAATTAATAGTCTGAACTACTATAAGATTGAAAAAAGGTTTAACGTCTGTTTATGCAATTACAAAAACAGCCCGCTTAAAAATACGGGCTGATATTCGAATTTTAAAGCGTAAACAAATTTAAAACCTTTCGAGGAGATTGAAGAAAAAGTTGCCTTCTATAGCGGCATTTTCATCGCTATCGCTGCCATGCACTGCATTTTCACCTACTGAAGCAGCAAAATTTTTACGTATTGTTCCTTCTTCGGCCTGTGCAGGATTGGTAGCGCCAATTAACTTACGAAAGTCTGCCACCGCATTTTCTTTTTCAAGTATAGCCGCAACGATTGGTCCGCTGCTCATAAACTGAACTAATCCGCTATAAAAAGGTCTTTCTTTATGCACCTCGTAAAATTCACCGGCTTTTTCCGGCGTAAGTTTCGTCCATTTCATTGCCTTTATAGTAAAGCCGGCTTTTATAAGCTGGTCTAAAATAGCTCCGGTATGCCCTTTAGATGTAGCATCAGGCTTAATCATAGTAAAAGTTCTGTTTGTCATAACTGGAAGTTTTGGTGCGCAAAAGTGAGGTGAAATCCCTGAAAAGCCTAATATTTACAACGATTTTTGTTAAGACTAAAAAATTGTTTTGATGTTATGTGTTAAATCATTCAATTTTGCCCACTTTCTATGCAATCTATACAAGCCTTTTATCCCAAACTTCCTGTTCCCGGGAAGGTAATCATTACTACTCACCAAAAACCTGACGGTGATGCTATGGGTTCTTCCCTGGCTTTGTATCATTTTTTAACAGTGCTCGGACATTCTGTTACTGTTATATCTCCCACTAACTGGGCAGGGTTTTTAAAATGGATGCCAGGGGCAAACAAGGTGGTGGATTTCGAATTTTCGAAAGAAGTTGCTGTACGGTTGATACAGGAGGCTGAGCTGCTTTTTTGTCTTGACTTCAATGTGCTCCACCGTACAAAACATATGGAAACGGTTTTGGCAGAATTAAACTGTACAAAAATTTTAATTGACCACCACGAGCAGCCGCAGGAGGCGTATTTTACCTACGGCATAAGTAATACTGCCAAAAGCAGCACCAGCGAGATGGTATTTGATTTTATTACAGAAAGTGGTTTTGGTGACAAAATAAATGCAACTATTGCCGAATGCCTGTACACAGGTGTTATGACCGATACGGGTTCTTTCAGGTTTCCTTCTACTACTGCAGGTGTACATCGCATGGTTGCAAAATTGAAGGAAACAGGATTTAATCATACCATAGTTCATGAAAACATTTACGACAGTTTTCTTGAAAACCGTATACGTTTTATAGGATACTGCCTGCTTAACCGGATGGAGGTTTTATATGAATATAACACAGCGTTAATGTCGATTTCCAAAAACGACCTCTTACGGTTTTATATAAAGACCGGCGATACCGAAGGTTTGGTAAATCAATTGCTGTCTATACAGGGAATGAAACTCGGAGCGCTGGTAATAGACAGGGATGAGGAAAGAAAATGGAGCTTCAGAAGCAAAGGCAACTTTGATGTAAATACTTTTGCCCGTGCTCATTTTGAGGGAGGAGGACATTTTAACGCCGCAGGAGGGCGCACAAATGACTCCCTCGACGCGACAGTATGGAACTTTAAAAAAGTTATTAAACAATACCAGGAACAATTACAATAATAATAAATGAAACAAATGTTAGCGATTGCAGCGCTTGCCGGTATAATGGCATCCTGCAACACCAATTACGAAAAGACAGCCTCGGGTCTTACGTACAGGATTATTAAAGGCAATGGTACTCAGAAATTAAAGGCGGGTGATATAGTCAAGATTAATGCTACTATCAAAATTACTCCCCGTGATACTGTTTTGTTTACTACAGGCGGTCGTTTGCCGGAGTATGTACCGGTAGATACCTCTTCACGTCTGTCTCATGATTATAATGAGGTATTAAAGCTTGCCTCTGTCGGTGATAGCCTTATAGTGGTTTCGCAGGTAGATACGCTGGTAAAAAGAAACCTGGCGCAATACAATGGTATGTTAAAGAGAGGAGATCAGATATTAACCTCTATGCGAATTTTGAAAGCATTCAGCAACCGCGAAGACCAGGTCAAAGACCAGCAGCAGGAAATGGAAAAAGAAAGAAACAAAGAAGTATCAGAACTGGCAGATTATCTGAAGAAAAAAGGAATAAAAGCACAAAAAACCGAAAACGGGGTTTTTGTTGAGCAAGTATCTGCAGGTTCTGCCGAAAAGCCCGTAAACGGAAAACAGGTAACGGTTAACTACCGTGGTTCATTGCTTATTATAGACAAGAACGGACAAGTAGTTAACGGGAAAGTTTTTGACAGTAATATGGATACAACTTTTCATCATGTACAGCCGTTTTCTTTTGTATTAGGGGCCAACCAAACGATCAGGGGCTGGGAAGAAGGTTTGCTGACCTTAAGCAAAGGAGCTAAAGGAAATATTTACATTCCTTCTTTACTCGGTTACGGTCCTCCCGGTGCACCTCCGGCTATTCCGGGTTATGCGCCATTAAAGTTTGAAGTACAGGTATTGGACATAGCTAATGCACCTGCAAGGCCGGCACAAATGCCCGGGGGAGCAGGCATGCAGGGAGACCCGGGACAACAGCAAGACCCGCGCTCACAACAAGACCCGAGACAACAGCAAGACCCACGTCAGCAGCAGGGAGCTAACCAACAACAAAGCCCGCGATAAGATCATAAGGAAAAATAAAACAAAAAGGCCTCAAAAAGGTCTTTTTTTGTTTTATAAGCAAACTGCCGGTCAATTACTTTTTCCGCTATTTTTTTGGTACTCAGTATTTTTCAAATAAATAGAATTTCCGTACTTTATACATTTGTCCGGAATATCACTTAAAATACTAAGATCATTTAGGTTCTATGACGATTTGGGTGGCTATAAATTGCCACGACGTTTATGTCGTGAGTCTTAAAAATTCAGGTATTGGCTTTAGCCAAAATTCTTTCGATTAAGGTGCATTTAAAAATTATTTCATTATTCTTAGTAAAAGTTTTTCTTTTGCAGTGTTTTCAGGTTTTAGGTTTGCAAGTAGATTGCATCTGTGCTTATTGTTTGGCTAAAGCCCTGTTATCTATTATTCTTTATCCACCTTAATTAAATTATAGTTACCCATACCATTCATCATAGAACCATCATTTATTGTATCTGCTTTCGAAATTAATATGCATATTTTTTATACCAAAAGATATTCCCGCAAACTTTATATGCCTCATCTTCTTGCTCTGAACATGCTTTTATTATTGCAATAGCTCCTTATCAAACAGTTTAGTTGCTTCGTCCCAATTGTTTATACGCCTATGCCTGTCAATACCAATGTTGTGACCGGCTGAAAATAAGATACAATTTCCACTATAACAATCCAGGTTTTTAAGATGGTCATCTATCATATAATCTGTTCCGATAATGCTTTTATCGCCGCAAAGGATAATATTTCTCCAAGAGATAAAAGGAAAATGCTCCTGCAGCCACTCATACTTTTCTATCAGGGATTGAGGAAATTCCATAGCAGCCGAAACAATATAAACATCAAAGTTTTTCATTAGCTGCATTACTGCTTCCCTTGCTCCATCCATCACCGGTACTGTTCTGAAAAACCCCGGTTCAAGCACAAACTTTCTTACCGCTCCATTAGGAAGGCCTTCGCTTTCAGGTACGCCATCAAATGCTTCTTTTGGTATACGTTCTCCAAATTCTCTTTCATACCGGTTTATGAAATGAGTCACGGTGTCTGCAATTACTCCATCCATGTCTATTGCAATTGTTTTTCTTTTTATGTCCATATTCGTTTTATTATATGCAAAAATAGTTTCTGGTACAATTGTCTTTTTTCTAATTCAAAAAATAATACGGGGTGAATTAATGATAATTAATGTTGCAATTTCTTAGCTCCTGATTTCCATATCCTTTTCTCATAATAGATACTTCTATACTAAACCTATGTTTTTTTCGTTTATCCCTATTAATTATCATTTTCATTTTTGCAGTCATAATATTAATTGTCTCTTATGCCATTTAATATGGGAGTTTAAAAATAAGTTATTGTCATAGTTATTTTAATAAAATCAGTACGGGGTTTTCTTGTAAAGAAATGAATAGATAAAACAAATAGAGTAAAATTATGAGACCAGGTAAAAATTTAGTTATAACCTTTGTATTGATATTAATCTTTAGCGCATACTTCTTTATATTATCGTACCAAAATAAAAAGCAGGCAGAAAGCCTTGGTTATTGGGTAATACATACGCATTTTGTGATTGAAGGAATAACTAATTTAAATACTTTAATAACAGAATTTGAATCGCAGGATTTAAACAATATTATAAATAATAATAAGGATTTTAAAAACAATTTTAATTCTAATGACATAAAAGCTTCGATTGAATTTAATAAACTAAAAAATGCAACTGCAGATAATCCCCTTCAGCAGAAAAATCTTCAACTTTTGGCTGAGGTTGTCAAAGCGAAAATTGCATACCGCAATAATGTTTTTAATGTGTTGAAGAAGTCTCAGCAGGAGGCTTTATTGTTAATGGCCAAAGCGGAAGGAAAAAAACTATATGCAGAAATAAAAGATATTTTAGCGACCATGCTTAAAGCAGAAGATGCCTTACTGAAGGAACGGTCTGCAAAATACAAACAGGTGACCCGGAAAAGATTTTTATACACCGAAGGTTTCGCACTTTTAGGATTAATCTTACTGGCAATTGCTTTTTGGAAAATATACAAAGAAAGCATAAGCAGACAAAAAGCAGAGGAAGAAGCCCAAAAGAGCGAGGCTAAATATAAAGGGTTAATAGAAAAATCTTCATTAATAATATTTACTACAGATTTGCTGGGACGCTTCACTTATTTATCCGATAAAGTTTTAGCGCTTACAGGATACAAAATGGAAGAACTGATAGGAAAGCCTTTTACTATCCTGATACCTGCAGACCAAAAGAATGAAATTGCAAAGTTTTATTTAAATCAATACAAGAACTTTATTAAAGACCTGGTGGAGGAGTTTGACATTGTTACGAAAGATAACACTATAAAAGTCGTACAACTAAGTACTGTCTTAATTGAAGAAAATGGTAAGATTTCCGGATTTCAAAGTATAGCAAGAGACATAAGTGAGGTGAGATATGTCGCCAACTTAGTTAAAGAGTCAAAAATAAAACTCCGCCAGCAGCAGGAGGCATATAACGCCCGCCTGCAGGCAATTCTCAATAATATTCCACTACTTCTCTACATGGAAGATTTAGAGGGAAGGTATATTATGGTGAATAGAAACTTTAGTGAAAGCTTGGGGCTTGGTGAGGAAATCATAGGCAAGAAAAATTCTGAAATAGAGGGATTAAGCAAAAAAGCAGAATTTTATGACACTATAGATTTGCGGGTAAAAAACACTGGTAAACCTATTGAATTTGAGGAAGTAAGGCAGACAGAAGCGGGTGAAAAAACTTTTAGTGTTACTAAATTTCCATTATTTGATAAAGAGGATAACATTTTTGCCATTAGCGGGGTGGCAAAAGATATAACAGAAATGACGCACCACAGGCAGCAATTGATAGATGCCCGTTTGAAAGCGGAAAAAGCTGAACAACTGCAGGAAGCTTTTTTAGCAAATATGAGCCACGAGATCAGAACGCCGATGAACGGAATAATAGGCATGACTAACATGCTTATGGATACAAACCTGGATAATGAACAAAAAGAATATGCGGACTTAATCAAAAAATCTTCTGATAATCTATTAATTCTTATAAACGATATATTGGATTTATCCAAAATAAAGGCAGGCCGAATGGAACTTGAGGCCATTGATTTTAATATAAAAGAAGCGGTGCAAAATGTATTGCAACCAATGAAGATAAACCTGAAAAAAGACATTCTTTTAACTTGTGTCATCAGCGAATCAGTGCCTATGTCTCTGAAAGGCGACTCGCATAAGTTATTTCAAATATTAAATAACCTTTTAAGTAATGCTGTGAAGTTTACAGAAAAAGGTGAAATAAAAGTTGATGTAAATGTTATTGAAAAAGGAGACGAAAAAATTTACGTAAAGATTGATGTTTCTGATACAGGCATTGGCATTTCCTCCGAATATTTAAAAAATATTTTTGAAAGTTTTACCCAGGCAGGCAATGATACAGTAAGACGCTTTGGCGGAACGGGCCTTGGCCTCTCCATTACCAAAAGACTAATTGAACTGCAGGGGGGATCTATCGATGTAGAAAGTACTCCGCGAAAAGGCAGTGTTTTCCACGTTGAAATACCTTACTTACCCGCTAATTCAAAAAATACGGGCTTACCAAAAAACAATAATACCGATATTAATTTTGATAGAGACGGAATTGAAAATAAAAAAATATTGGTTGTGGAAGATAACTTAGTCAATCAAAGAGTACTGACAAGCGTTCTACAAAAGTTGAAAGTGCGGTGGCATATTGCAAACAACGGCAAAGAAGCAATTGATAACTTAGAGAGCGGCAGCACTTATGATCTTATAATTATGGATTTGCAAATGCCGGTGATGAACGGCTTTGAAGCAACGGAATACATAAGGAAGAAGCTGAAAATAAATACGCCTGTCATTGCTATGACGGCTAGCACTTTAAGAAATGAAAGAGTAAAATGTTTTGATGTCGGAATGAATGAATATGTGGCAAAACCTTTTTCTCCAAATGAGTTAATTAAGCATATACATAATCTTATAAATCCTATAAATATGAAAGAAAACCAAATGAAACAGGAAGAGTTGGCAACAGAAAAATTATATGATCTGTCGTACCTGCTCGAGTTAGATGATAATGATTACCTGATAGAAATGATAGAGCTCTTTTTTGAAACTTCTTCTGAAATGTTAGAAGAGATACGGGCAGATGTAAAAAACAAAAACTGGGATGCAGTTGGTAAAACAGCTCATAAGATTAAAAGCAGTCTCGGCCCTTTACAATTAAATAAAATGCTTACGATAGCTTCTTGCATCGAAGAAAATGCGAAGCAAAATAAGAATTTAGATGAAATAGTCTTCCTGAATAAGGAACTGCAAAATCAATATAATGTGGTTAAACCAATGATTGAAGCAGAGTTAGCAACAGCGAAGAAAATCAGTAATGGATTTGTCGCGTCTGAAATGAATTGAATACAGCAGAAGAAAATTTTCCTCGTAAAAGTAAGTTTCAATTAGTTGTTTAAATCCTGGCTTTAAAAATAGCTTTGTGCGTGTAATATTTTAATATAGAAAAACTTTTGGTCAAAGCTGCTGTTTTTTCATAGCATCATCGTTGCCACGCTCGTTTTACCGTTAAAAAGTTCTGCATCTTTTCTCAACAATACTATGTCCAACGGTTTACACAAAAAAACTACCATGGAAGCTCAGCCGGTACACTTTATACCTGTAATATTTGTAGTGAAGTAAGTTTATTTTAAATTAGACTTATAATTTAGCCGAAGAATATCTACATTGTGCTGCTGCTTAATTATTCCACATTTTGTTTATAAAAATCTAAGCTTTTTGCTGCCCGGCAGTGTAATGACACTTTTGAAGGGCAAAGCGCAGAAAAGGAAAGGGATAATTTATCAGCGGAAAAGAAATTAAAAAATATTACATACTGTCCCCAATGTCAAAGGATTTAGAAAAAGAAAAGCAACTGGCAGCAAAAGAAGCAGTTAAGCTTTTAAGCAATAACAAAATTGTAGGATTAGGAACCGGGTCTACAGCAACATATGTAGTAAAAGAAATAGCAAACCTGGTCAGAAACGGCCTGGTAATTCAGGCAGTTCCTACATCAGATAAAACAAAAGAACTTGCTGAAACACTTAATATTCCGATAGCAGACATTAACCGGATAGACTCTATAGATATAACGATAGACGGAGCAGATGAATTTAACAGTGACCTTATATTAATAAAAGGAGGCGGTGGAGCGCTTTTAAAGGAAAAGATAGTTGCCTCAATGACTAAAAAAGAAATAATTATTGCCGACTCGTCAAAGAAAGTCGACAAGTTAGGTAAGTTTCCGCTTCCGGTTGAAGTTATTCCGTTTGCTGCAAGCTATGTAATGAGAAAGCTATCACAAATAAATGGTTCGGGCAAGATCAGGATAAAAGGGACCTCACCTTTTATTACCGATGAAGGTAACTACATAATTGATACTGATTTCGGAGTAATAGGAGATCCTGTTTCTTTATCAAATACGCTGAATAATATAGAAGGAGTTGTTGCTCATGGATTGTTTATTAAATTGGCGGATAAGATAATAATGGGTGTAGGGGAGACAAATACAACAGTTACTTTTGGATAAGCTTTTGCGAGCCACGAAATGTTTTTTTGTAAGAAAACTATCCGGTAGTTTCCGGGAAGAAACTTAAAGAAAATGAAGGTTTTATTGCACATCAAAATGCTCTTGCCTCGTATGACTTTTTTTAAGGGCAGCAACAAAAAAAGCTCCGCCAATAATATTTCCGGTAACGGCAAGAGACATAAAGCGAACAAAATCGTGAATCGTGATATCGTCACTGGTTAATACTCCCGTCAGCACTTCAGCCGCACCTACCACGCTGTGATGCAAACCTGCAACACCTATAACAAAAGTTACCATAATAATAATAAAAATACGACTGATGGTATCGGCAGATGATGTAGTAAGCCAGCCTAAAAGACCCATAAGCCATCCTGCAAGCACTGCACTTCCGGCAATATTATACCATCGGTACTTAATTAGATTTTGAGCAATGTAATGAAAAGCATCTTTGCTTATAATATTCATGCTTACGGGCAGCGTAGACAGTATAAGGCTGAAAATCGCAACGCCAATAACATTGCCTGATAGTACAATACCCCATATCCGCAGCAGGCTTTTAAACGAAGATCTATTGGTAAGAGCCGGTAATACAGCTACGGTTGTATGTTCTGTAAACAACTCCGACTTTCCAAGTATAACAAACAGAAACCCTAGTGGATAGCAAATTGCAAGCAGCGTATGCATAGCCGGCGCGCTAAGCTGGTTGTGAAAAAGAGTATAAACAACTCCCATCAGCAATACGCTAAAAGATATTTCCAGCCCTGCACTTAATGCTGAAAGCAGCAAAGAACTATTGCTTCTTTTGTGTTGGGTAAGACCTTCATCAGTAATCTGGGAAAGTATTTCATGGACTTCCTTTGGCCGGGTAAGCGTTTCTTTTATAGACTTCATTGCTATGGTATTATTAACAATATGAAAAATCGTACCATACTGAAATTGAAACACAAAGCATTGCCTGCAAAAGAAAAAATACCAGGTTGATAATTCCTGAGCAGGCAGAAATAGTCTTTAGGATATTTACGCTTAAAAAATTATTATGGAAGAAATGGAAGTTGTACCAAACATTCGCACGAAAAAATTAATGAACATGCCACAGAGGAAAAGAAATGGTCTTTATATCTTGCAATCTCAACGGCTTTCGGATTAAGTATTTGCGATGTAACGGCACTAGTAATCCGTCAGCCGAATTTAGCATAAAAGTACAATAGTAGCACACAGTTGAGCATTTAATGTCAGGCCGCCATATTGCAAATACCCTTGTTGGGCGTTCGTTTTTATTGTCTGCTAAACATATTCAACATCGTATTCAACGCACCTTCCGAGTGCATTCGCTCACCATTTTCAAGCGATTCCTGTGCTGCCAGAGCTGCTCTTTTACGCATATTTATTTCATAAAAAGAAATGGCCTCCTGCAAAGTATTGTATTTATCAGACGTTAAACATTCACTCAATTCCAAAGCATCAAGCATAGCCATGTTTGCGCCTTCTCCTGCAAAGGGCGGCATTAAATGTGCGGCATCGCCAAGCATTGTTAAGTTGGGCAAGGCTTTCCAGGTTTGATTTAAAGGCATACAATAAATTGGACGTGGAACAAAAGGTGTTGCTGTATTTTCAAACAGTTCGTACCAAATACTGCTCCATTCGGAATATTCTTTTTTAAACCATGTCAACAATTGTGTTTTATTAGAATAATCTAAGCCATTATTTGCTGACCAGTTTTCATCTGCTTTGAAACTTGCATAAAAACCCAAATCCTTGCTTACTTTTGAACCCATAAGTAAACACTTTGTATTTCCAAAAGCCATTATTTTTCCGCCATTTAGCAATGCATAAATATGAGGTGTTGCTTTTTCCGCATCATAAACATTGACTTCAATCATAGTAATGCCTGAATAAAAAGCTTTGATATTTGTGATGTATGGACGGATTTTAGAATTGGCGCCATCAGCAGCAATTACAATATCCGCCGCGGCGGATGAACCGTTTTTGAAATGCAATAACCAGCCCTCATTTAGTTTTTCCATAGAAATAAAATGACTGTCCCACACAACCGTTTCTGGTTGTAAAGATTCAAGCAACATTTCTTAAGGGACCACGGTCTATTTCAGGACGAAAATATTCACTGCCAAAATCTTCATCAGCTTTGGTTTCGTGGTCGCTGAAAAATATTTCTGCACGTTCGTTTACGATAACCTTTTTATCTGCACCGGGACGAAAATTCTTTTTAAACTCGTCTAATAAATTTGCTTTGCGTAAAGCTGCCAATCCCGATTCTTCATGCATATCAAGCGGTGAGCCTTGCACACGGGCTTCTTTATTAAAATCTCTTTCATACAATTTTACGTTTGCACCTTTAAGTTGTAAAAGCCTTGCTAATGTTAGTCCGCCCGGACCACCGCCAATAATGGCGATTTGCTTGTTCTTTAATTCCATACCATAAAATTTTATTTAATGGCACAAAACTATTTTTGTTTCAAGACTGATAATAGTACAAATCGGTCGTTTTTGTTTTTGGATAATTCTTTCGGAACTACGCCTGAAAATTTTTTTATCTCCTTTATGAAATGGGTTTGGTCTGTGAAGTTTAGTTCAGGAAAAAGTTTTCCTTGTGCAATATGTTCTAATGATACCCTAAAGCGCAAAATATTACAATATGCTTTTAATGAAAGCCCGAATTGCTGATTGAAATAACGATTGATTTGCCTGCTGCTCCAAAATATATTTTCAGAAAGCTCTTTTACGCTCATTTCTCCGAGTGATGAATAAATTAACTCAAAAAGTTTGCGTTTTCTTTTATCAATTTCTTTAGGTAAAAGTTCTTTTATTTTTTGTGATGCTTTCTTATAAAAGTCATCAAAATCTTTCAAATCATCAGCATTGAAATTCCAAAAATCATTCGAAAAATCTTTTGCAGTATTTAATAAATCAGCAATAGAAGTATGTAAAATATATTCAACGGCAAGCGGTTTAAAACTAATAACAAAAGCGAGTGTTTGTGGCGGAATGCTTCTTTGTTCAGGTACAGTTTCTAATCCAATAAGTGTAACATGAAAAGGCTCTGATGCAGATTGCGAAAAAAACAAATCAATTCTTCCATCAGGCAATACAACAACTTCTTTTGCTTCATCTGATTGATTATGAAACATCCCCAAACTTTCCACAAAGTCAGCAAGCGACTTGTCTGGTTTGATGAATTTGGGGTTAATGGACAAAATTAATGGTAAAATTTCCTGTAACCCTTGCTGCTATTGCTTTTCAAGCTAATCAAAAATTTTTAAGTGAATAAATCATTTAGATAAAGAATTGATAAAGCAATAAAAGTCAATATAGGCTTAGGTTCTATGAGTTTATTTAGGCATGTAGACCTCTGAAAATATCAATAAATACCATTAAAAATGTCCATTACA
>JAABUT010000350.1_pt1 | contig 80403 bp, 72 predicted proteins | sample 5559281 | NCBI WGS metagenome assembly JAABUT01 (sample SAMN10711880, study PRJNA513359) | rock metagenome | isolation source: Antarctica rocks | place: Antarctica: Victoria Land, Ricker Hills nord | collected 2016-01-04 | reverse complement strand
AATGTACATAGCTCAGCTTGACTCGTTCACTTGAAAAGAGATCAACGTTGATTTCTAGCTTGTTCTGAACTTTTTCATATCAGTTCTCTCAGATAGAGTTCTTTTCATCAGTGAACAATGAAGAATCGAGTATTTTCTGAGATCTAGAACGCTTAAAGTAAATTGATGATGACAAGATAATCTCTCTAGCTTGTAGTCTAGCTTTCAGCTCTTCGCATTGTTTCTTCAAAGCTTTCATAGTCATAGAAGATGTTATGATTTCAACGAATGAGTCATTATCTTCGACAATAAAAAATGAAGCTTTGAAACGCTCTTTGAAGAAACGAGACATGATGAGAGAGAAAGAAGAGATTGAATTGAACGAGTGTTTTTTTTTAAAAGAAAGAAATCGAGCGAAGAGCGATGCTCGACAATAGAAGATAAAGTCATTTTTGTTGTTTAATTTGAGAATTGATTGATTTTCTTGATCGATTTGATTCTTTAGCAATCAACGAAGATTCTTTATCGCTGATTCTATTAATCGAGATGAACGATGCATACTTAATGAGCTGTAAGTCGTCTAGCAATTCAATCAGTTTCGCTGTTGATTCTATAAATCTTCTGATGTTGTTCTGTCTTTCAATTGCGTTGATCATCAAATAAATGAATTTCTTTAGACTCGATCTGTCTGAATGAGTATATTGAATGAGTAATGAGTATCTGTATCGTATGATAAACGAAATTCTTAATGTAATGTTGAGATCATGTCTAGATTATTCAATCAAAGAGACTCAGAGCTGATATGTATGTATTGTTCTTTAAAGATAGCTATAACAAGACATTAAGAATACAGAAGAGAAAGAGTGCAAGCTCTTCTATAAATAATAGCTTGAGACTGCGCTAGACTCAATACAGATGTGATGTAATATGTCAGATGTGTTTGTCTAAAAGAATGATGAAAAAGATGAATGAAGAAAGTGCTGAACAATGAAAAAAAGTGCTGAGAATGACTTGAAGAAATGCGCTAGATTCAAACTAAACATAGCATCATGACTTGTTCTAATTAAATTGATTAGAGTTAGATCTGAACTCTGATTGATTCAGGCATGTTTATAACAACTCAAGATACATGACTGTACTTCAAGATGTGCTGAAAAAACAAATGCTCACAAACAGAAAAAGAAATGCGTCTCGTACATATCATTAATTCAGCACAATGAGATTGAAGACATCTTTCATTCTCAACAGTCTTCGCTTTCTCAGCTTGAGCTCTCTCAATCTTCTTTGCTTCGTACAATCATCTTTTCTCTTGAGTGAGCGAGAATGACAATCTTCATCTCATTCATTCTTGCTTTTGTCATCTTCAGTCTCAAGAAGATTGCATTGTGTTGCATGATCTTGTCATTTGCAATTGACGCAGATTTTCTCAAAGTGCTTTGAGATGAAGCGACACTTCGAGAAAGATCGAAGATCATTTGATCGTGCACACTGTGTACAAGTCACGAGAGCGACTTGTTCACGAGACTGAATCAGAACAATGTTGATGTATGAAGATCTGTGCATTTTCATCTAATTTGAAGAAATCATTTCTCATATGAAATCAACGTCTCGTTCAGAACGAGCGAGAAGTGCATGTTCAGATCTCGTATGAACGAAGATAGTAAGTTGTAGTTGTTTCACAAGAAGACAGAGAAAGACATTGATTGAAGCAGAAGCGACAAGAGCGAGAGCGTTGATGACGACGACGATCGCGATGAGATTTTAAAGAACAAGAACTCTTCGTACGACATGTAAATCACATAGCTCATAGACAGAATAGAATTCAACTCACATCGTTGCTGTTGCTCTTCGTACAAAGCATCGTCAGTTCATACATCTAGTATTCACTGCAGCTGTCAAACTTACGTTGTTGTTGTTGTTTTACGTCGTACAATGCATCGTTAGTCTGTATACTCTGTACTGTACATCATTCTACATAAGCTGTTACACTTACGTTGCTGATGATGATGATGATGGTGATGAGATGATGATTGGTGAAAGGAGAAAGGAAGCGTTGTACGACGCTTGTGATAACTTTGTGTGAAGTAATTTTCATGCGCTAATCTATCTAGGCATAGGGAAGCCGTACGGCCCTCATCGCATATCTGAGGGCTTGGCAATAACTGCCTAATAACCCTGGCACGCGGGTAGCAAAAAAAGCCCGACTCACAAATTTCCCCCGCACTCAACCACCAAATTTACTACTGAATTAAAAGAGATATGTTATATTTTAATAGCCTGTCATTCTACCCTTTCCTTCTACAACTGCTTTTAATCGCTCTGACATAGTAGAAACCTTCTCATCTATGTACTTCTGTGAGACATGAGACGGTTGAGACCATCCTTCGTAAATCAGCCCCTTTGTAGTGTGTATTTCCGTAGCTCCTGTTTTGATACCTGCTACATGTTCTCTATAGAAGATAAATCAGGTGAAGATGCACAATTGAAGTAGTGCTTCAGCTTGTTCTCTTGTTTCCAGGTCCTAACGATGTTTTTTGACTCTGTTTCATGACCTGAATCACCATCCTTCTCCAGCACGAAACGGAAGTGATTTTCGATTCAAGGCTTAACTATAGGCTTCAGAATTTGCTCCAAGTAGACCTTCAGAGTGAGTTTTCCATTGATGTTTCCGAGCACGTCGTAAAATGAATAGTAAATTTGATGTTTGAGTGCAGGGAAAATTTGTGAGTCGGGCTTTTTTTGCTCCCCGCGTGCCTGGTTATAGCCGTGCCTGCTTCCTCCCCATATATGCATTACATGTTCTTACCAGCCTACTCGCTCCAAAACATGCTTCCAAACATGCTTCATGCGACGCCTTCGAACATACATCATTCGCTCCATGACCTACTCCATAGTATGCTTCATACATGCTTCATAGCACATGCTAATTTGCTCAATAGAAAGCACCCTTCATGACGCAACATCAAACTTCCTACCTAATTTTCTACCAAGCCCTCTATCGAACACTCTACATACTTCAAAATACGCGTCAGTCGGGCGCATAACACACGTCAAACAGTGCTTCATTCAATGCTCCCTCCATGGTTCCCTCCATGGCTCCCTACTGAGCACCCTACATAGTCAACAATTCGTTTCAATAGATGGTTAGATAACTAGTTAGATGATCCAATTAATTGATTTATTTAATGATTTATTCAATAATTAATTCATTGATTAAATGATTTATCTAATAATGATGCTCAAAGCCGAAAATGGCCTGTTTGACCCGCAGCAACTGAAGTTGCTAAAGTGGCCCGTGGAAGGCTACGGCGTATCTGTTGCGACATGCGCACATCGGTCCCACACGGCCCCTGTGGCTTTTAGCCACCAAAAGCCATCGGCGCCCAGTTTCCCGAAATGCCGACGTGACATTCATTGGGGCGAGAGAGCGAACACTTAGTGATTGAACTATTCTAGTACAACTGGCCGCGCAGATTCAAGATTGAGAACTGAATTCTTCAAGAACGCATCAAATGCTTCGAACAATCTTCTTAAGGTTGTATTACATGAAGTCTAGAACTTAGATAGCTCTGATAGTATGTATAAGAGAATGATGATGAAAATGAAATGTATGTGCGTAGTATACGGTATGTGAGTTGTTCTACAAGGGAAGCTGAGCTAACCCTAAGCAGCGAGAGAGCCAAACACGCCGAGCTTAATAACTCTGGGCATAACCAAGCGACATTCGTAATAAAGTGCCTTATGTTGAACTTATTAAGGGAACCACTAAACGTACCCGTACACCCCTTTTCACTACATGTACACCTCTTTCAGCTGGGTTTAGCGGCAGCAACGGGCTGAGCAAGAGTTAGGACAAATACAAGCGAGGGGAAGAGGTAGAGGTAGGGGCCGAAGCGAAGGTAGGGGAGGTAGAATTAGGGGCCGAGATCGAGAAGGTAGAGGGGGTGGAGCTTTGGCTGAGCGGCTCAGCCTGAGCCTCTATCCGAACATTAGCAGAAGGCTTCTATGAGGTGTTTCACATTTGATCAAATGTAAATTCGGTTCGAAAAAACATTCGCCCTCAGCGATACTTGATTTTTCGTGACGAGCTCATACAAATATAAGTACCTCTGAGGCTGACAGCTTTTCGACCGTCAACCCTATTTAGGTGATCGCTAGACCTGGTTGAGGGGGGGTGTATATGTAGTGAAATGAGGGTGTACATGTAGTGAAAAGGGGTGTACGTTTAGTGGTTCCCTTTATTAAACGTCCTCTTCTACGAAGTATCGAGAACATGACTGTTTACTCGTAATTGAATTTTATGGAGATAAGAATTGATAAATCCGATACTCGTATGCACGGGGTTTCCGGGGTTTCCGCGCACGCTACCTAACTAGGTATGACTGATTATCTTAGTGCCCTTTTATTACGCTAAACCCGATACTATCTGCAACTAACCTTTCTAGGTTAGAGTACGCGGAAACCCAGTGTGCGCGGAAACCCCGTGCATACGAGTAGAGTTGTGGACCACTTGTGGTCGCCAAACCTATCGGCCTTAACGGAACCACCAATTCTATGTACGGCTTAACCTTGTACTCCGACTCCGAAGCTGAATAATATGCATTGAAATGCTTAGACTATCTCAAGATGCCTCTTGATATTCAGATTCTCAATATAAAGACTCACCTCTTCTTCATCTGCTCTACCAACCTCGCCATCTACTACACCAGTGTTGAGCATCAAAACACAAATCCCCAAAATGCCCCCCCCAACCACCATCATCTTCGGCCCTACCGGCGGCGTCGCCTCCGCCGCGGCCCGCAGCGCCCAAGAGCACGGAGCGAAAGTCATTCTCGCGATGCGCGACCCCCTCAAACCCATCCCCGGCTTCAGCCCTGAACAAGAAAAAGAAGCTGGCTTCACCCGGGTCCAAGCCGACCTCACGAAGCCCGACACCGTCGGCGCCGCAGCGCATCAAACCGGCGCAAAGCGCGCATTCATCTACCTCGCCCACGGCGTCTCCGACCACATGAAGTCCACCATCACGGCCCTCAAAGCCGCGGGCGTCGACTTCGTCGTCTTCCTGAGCAGCTTCAGCGTGAGCTTGAGCGAGGGGGGCGACATTAGCAAGATCCTGCCGAGCGATATAATACCGTATGAGCACGGGCACGTCGAGCTCGTTCTCGCCGAGATCTTCGGCGCGGACGGCTATATAGCGGTGCGGCCGGCGTTTTACGCGAGCAATGCGGTGCCGTGGAAGGCGGGCATCAGCAGCGGGGAGTTGAAGCTTGTGTCGCCGGACGCGGAGCTCGATTTTATCTGCCCGGCAGACATCGGGCAGGTGTGTGGGGCGCTGCTGGCGCGAGGCCCACAGGCTGGGCAGGGGTTTGTGAATCTTTGTGGGCCGGACCTGGTTTCGCAAAGGGAGGCGGCGGGGGTTATAGCCAGGGCTGTGGGGCGGGAGGTACAGGTTGTGAGTCTGGGGGAGGAGGAGGGGGTGCAGACGATGATTGCGGGGCAGGGTATGCCAGAAGCTGCGGCAAGGTACCTGGTTAGATTGTTGAAGGGGCTGGGGGATGGAGAGGAGGTGTGGTATGAAAGGGCGGTTTACGAGGAGGCAAGGGAGAATGTGAGGAAGCTTGCAGGGAGGGAGCCGATGCGGTTGGGGGAGTGGGTGGAGGAGAATAAGGGGTTGTTTGCCTAGGTAGTAAGGGAATGTGTTGACTGAGCGGATACAATGATCAATACAGTTCGCGCATCGGAATAGACGCAGGGCGTGGCTGCTTGTGGTCAAACAGATGTGATCTTATTAAGATAGTTGCCTCAGTTCTCAGACGTAGTAGATGGAACCTAGCCCCTTTGGGTTAGCTATCTTGCTTACTACGTAAGTTCCAACTACTACGTCTGAGGGCAAATTCTCGGGTTACATTCAGATCAGCCATTAAATCTGGAATAATACCGAACTTTGCCGATCGCCTTACCTGATGTGATAAAGCATGAGCGTATTATTGAATTAATTACATTTTGTTCCGCATGTTCAGTACCAACTCGATCGCCTACTCACCACCCTACTCACCACCCTACTCACCACCCTACTCACCAAAGAGAAAAGATAACCACAACACCATTGTACCAGCGCTGTTAGAAATCGAACCTAATATAAACTAAATCACTCAACGACTCGATCGCAATCAACAGACGTCCGTCTCCGGACGAGGAACATTTCGCTTCGCGTTCACAGTGAAGGATCAGCATGGGATTCAAACCAACGCACGTCTCGAGGTAACAAATAAGTATCATCATAAGAGTCTCAACTCAGTCTTCTGTGAGAAGAAGATGATCAACTGACTGTCATCTTGTTCAAAGAACTCAACGTTTGACTGTTTGAAGAAAGACTCGATGAGAAAGACTTTTGAATTGATCAGTTGATTAACAGCGACACAGATTCTTTCAAGATGAATTGAAAGAAAGATGTTGTAGACGTTTCTTGTGAACTTGTATGCAGTTCATCTCTCTTTGTTGTTCTCGCTGATGAAGTCAAACTTTTTAATGAAATGATGGTAAAACGATGTATCTTTTTCATTGATCAAAGCATAGTAAGCGTAGATTCTTACAGCCTCATTGTCGTGCGAGACTGAGAAGCTAAGAATCTTTCGATGAAGTTTCTTCTGACGCGACATTGCTTTGTATAGTTCGACGACAGCGTTCGCTGCAACGCTGACACTATGAACGTTCTGCCGATCGGCGATGTTGAGGGCCTCGTTGCCGCATTTCACCTTCGAGGTGAGGAATGGAAAATACATCTCATCTGTGACCACAATGCGAGATGTGATTTGCCAATCGTCAACATAAGGCTTGAGCTTGTAAAGTTGATCCGAGGTAAATGCAGACGATTTGAATCCCACCGAGAAGTCGGGTTGTGGGCGTGGACCTTTGACGAGAGGGATGAATTTGATTCAACCTTCATCGACATTTTCGATTAAGTGCGGTAGCTTGACTATACGCTGGGACCACATCGACTATGTAGCTCGACAACTCCTGGCTACGACATGAAGAAGAGCTTTCGACATGCAATCAAGGATGGCTTCGAAGGCGCTCGTTTTCCCCAAGACTATAAGTAACATTAAAAGGAGTTTTTCGGAAGTACAAGAAGGTCGTGGTATGAGCCTTACTTTACTTCTTTCCGTAACTCAACGCTTCTGTGCAACAGACCTCAAGGACAAGGTGTTAGCTCTGATAGGGTTAGCTAATAATCCACACCCTTCGATTGTACCAGACTATTTCAAGTCCATCAAAGATGTGTACACAGAGGTCACTGGGTACTCGATGATACACGAGCAATCCCTCAGCCTGCTAACAATCGTTGAGGGTAAATCTTGCCGGGAGATTCTCGACCTCCCATCTTGGGTACCGGACTACAGCGTCTGGCAAAACGTCGTGATGTTTGGCTTTCCTGTGAGCCGCATAAAATATTGAGCCGCCGGAACAAGTGCAGTTTCGCTCAGATGGAAGTCAGAATCCTCAGGTCTACTTGCTGCTGATGGAATACAGCAAGACCAAGTTGACACTGTATCTTCTACAAGCTTCGACGTTTTATGATTGCTTCATACGAAGGATATTGTGAAATGGCTACGTATGGTAGAACCGCTACTGCGGCGAGGCTCAACGACACTGAAGGCGTTTTGGCGGACCCTACTCGGTGACTATGACAGAGACACGTGGCCGGCCCCGGATCACTGCGGAGACCACTTTGTGAGTTATCTATCGCACATAGGGGAGCAGAAAACTTTAGAGCAGTGGTCACGGCGCGGGTCTGGAGAACCAGAGGAAGGGTCAGCATCGTTGTTTCAAGCTTCACTGGAATTTGTGACATGGCAAAGAAAGTTCTTAATCACTCGCAAAGGCTACATCGGACTGGGACCCCAATCAGTACAACTCGGTGATAGCGTCTGTATCCTGAGTAGAGGCCATGTTGCATTTCTTCTTCGGAAAGACGGCGGTCATCATACTTTTGTTGCAGAGTCATATGTGCATGGGTCTTATGAACGGGGAGGCTGTGCAAGGGAATGTTCAAATGAAAGAATTTTTCTTTCGATGAACAACCTAGTACCGAAGGACCAGACTGATGAAACTTCAACCATCAGCATTCAAGCCACGTTTAATTCATTACCTTGACTGACTAAAGTCCGACCTAAGATACTTTTCAGGCCTAGGAAAAAGAGATATCGCAACATAGCTTACACACTTGTGCTGCCAGCTCTCGATCTCGTATTTCACAGACTCAGATTCGATTATTTCAGTAAAATATGATATACAGAGTTTCTATATTGAGCATCGACCTCGAGAGAAGGCCTACGGCGTTCCGATCCCAAGAAACCAGATTATACTATACTACGTAGAGTTGCTAAGAGTATAGTGTGAATTGAATATCTCGTGAGATACTCAGCCTGTCAAGCTGGAGCCCACCATGAGTCGTGAACCTCTACTACACAGCCACCCCCTTTCGGCCAAGAGAAGATCTAACAGCCCTACTTCACCGATCTAGCTTACGCGAACAAAGCCATCAAAGCAGAGATCCAAAAGCCGCTAGCCCACGCACCCATGTCCACAATACCAGCGCTATTAGCATACGTATACGTCACCGTCGGTTGAGGTGCAGCTGTATCTCTCGGCGTGATAGTTACAGTAATGGAAGCAACGGCGGGAAATGGAACGGGGTGGATGGGGAAATGCGGGCTGTCGTCCGAGTAGGCCATATGATTGTAGGAACAGACTGCGTTGCCAGCGGATTCTTGAAAGCAGGACGCATTTGACTTTACGCCGACTGGATCAATGCCCGCAAGCCTATGTCGAGAGCTACGTCAGATCTTTTGAATTCGGTTGGGGGATAAGCGACTCACATCTCGCTGCAGGATCCGTTGGTGGGGACACTGTTTGTGCAGTGGATTATGCCGGGGCTGGCCAGCGAGGCGCCGGCGCAGAAGGTACCGTTGGCTTTGGGACACATGAAGGCATCCTGGGCGGTGACCAGCACTGCTGATGCGGAGAGAACGGCAGCGATTGCAAATGACTTCATATTTAGATGCTTGATGGATAAAGGAAGGAATTGAGATATGATAGTGAGGAATCTTGAAGGAGGATGAATTGTAGGATGATTGTGACGGAGATGGATGCAGTTTATATAGCTAGTCGAGGAGCGTTTCCTGCTACTTAAATATAGAAATCAAGATTGGGTCCTGGGAGAGACAATCCTCGAATACATATTGATTGTGATCATGTGCCATACAAAGTCTGAGACGTCTCGAGGCTGTGCTACTTCCCTAAGAAAGATTCCTCATCTGAACATGTCAAGTCCACGCGAATAGACACGGGAAATTCGACAGGGAACCTTTGGTTATGCGCGTGCGAGAATTGTACAAGAGGAGTGTCTTAGCACTGGTATTCGAAGATGCCACTAAGGGCTTTGATGCGATTCCCGAGGTTAGGTTGTTTGGGACGGGTTTGGGACCGATGATCAGTTCGTATGCTGAAACAGCCTGTTTCTGATCGAAGCTGTCGTCGCCGAAAGCACAATTCTTTGTTTGAAGGCTGAACTTTGTCGTTTCAAGGGATCTTTCTCCTTCAGTAAGTGTTGGCGGTTTTCATTTCTTTTAATTGGTAGATTTTGGGCTTCATTGCAGAGTTTCCCGAACGTGAATCATCTCTTGGACGAGTCATGACCCTTTTGATTTCAGCTTGATGCTTTTTCAGCGTCATTTAGAAAGTTTCTGAACTCATGAATGCTCTTATCTGCCACTACGGCAGAGCGCCGTCGCAGTCGCAGTCGAAGATGTTTGAATCTTCGGAACCAGGTCATCATTTGCCCTTCAGCCCTATTGACCCGGACGAGGGGAAACTCCCGTCGGCTGTCAAAACCCAGCTCGAGGGGTGAAACTTTTCAAATATCTACATTCCCGTTTCCGGCGGGTAATTGTCTTTGTGTTTTGCCTAATAAGGTTCACGGCCCCCAAGCGGGCGTCGAACCCATACTGACCACTCCTACCTTCGTGTTTCGGTCCTACGAAGCCTACTAGTACATGAAATTACTACATTCCTGATTCCATATCATTACGCACTCTTTCTAGAGTCATTTCTATCGACTCGTACCACCAAGCCACTTTGATAGACCTATCTGATTGCCTTCCGCGAATCTCATCATACTTGTTGTGTGTTAGGAATCTCAGCTGTAAAGAGACTGTCGGTAGCCAATCAAAGCCGCCAGGATGGTCTACGAATCGCAGATCTCATTTACGCTTGATACTATTTGCCCTTGATGTGTAAATTTGTTTAGTCATTTTACTTGTCGACTACAAAGCTGTTGTCTCCTTTGATGTTGAATCTCAGTCTGAATCTGTGACGTCAGGGAAGTACATGCAGCTTCTAGCTGACCCTAACGCCAGGACTTATTTGGCTATCGTTGTATGCAAAAGTCTGGTTCAGTTTTCGGGTTTTAGCGAATTTGGCCGGGGGAAACACACAAATCAGCCCCGAATTTGGTGCAAATAGAGCAAATACCTAGATACCATCCCCACACCCCCAAAACATCCCCAAGCTTCATTTTTGAAGCTATACAAACCTCAGTCTTACACGGGGGCATTCCTGAATCCTACCTAGCATACCCAAAGCTCTTACCCAGGACCTTAGAGACGAGATTCAATTTCACCTCGCCCGTGGCGATAGCACAACGTTCATACACAAAGCCACTCATGTTACCAGGCAGCAGATCAATCGTATGCGTAAAAAACACCTTCATTTCAGCGATGTCGCGCCTGTGCTTGGTACGATTGGTAGACCGAGGGCTTTGAGTGAGTATCATGCTCAGGAGCTCCTTGGCTTCCTCAGTCAACGACCCACCGCCTATCAGGATGACATGATCTAGTTTCTATACGACGAGTTTGACATTGTCACCAGTCAAAGCACGATCAGCAGGCTGCTCAAACAAGCTAGATACAGCAGGAAGGTCGCTCAAAGAGTCGCTGCTGAGCGCGATGAGGAGCTTCGCAGCGAATGGGAACGACGGCTTATGGGCTGAACTTCAGATCAGCTGGTCTTCCTCGATGAAAGCGCTGCTTGTGAGCGAACAGGTAGACTCAACTTCCTCCTCTGCCATGCAGGGTACCAACACTACCCGCCCCCACGGGCCCCCTCTGAGCATCCCTGACCGTGAAAGAAAGAGAATAATAATGCGGATCAGGAAACAGCATATACTCCAACAGACCCCTTAAAACCGTCTGCACGACCCCGTACGTCATCAACGTGACCTTGCTACCCTGCGGCGACATGACATGCCAGCTCCTGAGCGACACCTTGCAATTGACATCCGGAAGCGGATCGCTCATGTATGGGTTGTCAGAAGGCTCTAACGGGCCATCGCCGTGTCGGCGAATGTCATCTAGTGCGCGTGTTGAAGTGGAGAGGAGGCATGTGCCTAGGTCGTCGGGCCGGATGGGTTGGTAGCGGTGTGGATGTATCAATAGGGAGACGGTGCTGTCGACGATGGGGTAGACTATTGATTCGGAGAAAGGTGACGGGTTCGGAATGGCGAGGTTGGACGTGGAAGAGTTGTTACTGGCAGAGTTTGCAGGTGGGGGGGACAGCATCAGTCCGAGTGCATTCGACGTGGACGCGGGTGCTGCAAAGGTAATATCCAAGTATTGGAGTAGGAACAGGGAATAAAGCCTGAGCTTGTTCATTTCGAGTTTTGAAGAGCGTTGAAATCTAATATCTTGGGTTTATTAGAGCCATAGGAATAATAGGAACAGTAGAAGCAGTAGAAGCAGTAGAAGCAATGATATTGCACTGCTCACCTAGCCTGACCAAATTGGCGCGAATATCTTTCTGCTAAGAAACACAGCTTTATGCAACATCGGAATTGGTTTCGCAGGGTTAATGGTAGTCAATGAAGAACCGCACTCAATAAGAATCAGCGCCCGCATAGATGTGAAGAATCGTGCCGTGCTCAGTGGACGGGAAAAAGCATAAAGCGACGACCGAGTACGGAGCTGGCGACATGCGCCGCTGAAAGCCGCTATTGCACCCGTGGTGCATGTCGAACGTATGCCATGTTCTTTTCAACGATAGGTATAAAGGCCATTTTTGTAGCTTTATCTTGCTCTAACGCCTTGAACGCCTCATTACCACACATTTACCAATTTTGATTTCATCAACCATCTCATACTCCTCCCCCTCTTCTTCTTCTTCTTCTTCTTCTTCTTCTTCTTCTTACTCAGCCTCTCGATCATTCGATTCGGCTTCAAATTCTGGTTGCCTTCGCAAGTGTTCGGAATATTTGAGGACGGATTGGATGTTCTGCTCTTGAGGTTTGGTATGTGGGCATGATTCGATCGCATTGACTAGCAACATATCGATATAGGCGATAATCATTGATTGTTCGGTAAGCAAATTAAGCGGCCAAGACACAAAAGATCTCTTCTCCTTAGAAGAAAAAGGAGCGAGATTTTTACGAAGTGCAGTTAGGGCACTATCTCAAAAACAATTCTGTTAGCCTGGCTCTTTGTTGCTTCACGAACAGCTGCCATGTATACCAGTAACTGAGTCATGTCCATAGTAGCGGACCCGTCAGGTTTCGCTTCCATGATAAGAGGAATATGACCCGTATTGCTATTGTCGGCAAAAGAGCCCAATGCCCGATCTGCTCCGCCCTTGACTACCTTAATATCGCCTGTGTCTTCTGTGCAATATGCTGCCACCGGGTTTGCCTCAAGACATTGCATACTCAGTTGACCTTCAGGCGCTGTCTCAATCGTCTCGGCATTTGAGAGAATCCATAGTATGAACTTATCTCATAGTTGAAGCAGATGACAGACCATCCGTGGAATACATCGTAAATATTGCGACTTGAAGATACGGACCATACCCCGAATTTTCCCAGATCGAATTAGGTAGTATAGAGAGTGCTGCTCCAAATACATGCAGTAATGGACTTGGATTGATGATGGTTGCGCTTGGGAAGATCTTGCCTTCTGTGTAGCATAACTAGGAAAGTCATGGAGACTGCTTCTACCACACCAAGCTTAAAGAAATCTTTCCAAGGTCGTCACATCGGTGGTTTCCGCTACCGAATCTTGAAATATACTTCAAACTGTACATGTTGGTAAGACGTTGCATATCGAGAGACTCCAACTGCAGTGAAATCTGCTCATCGGATTGATCTTTCACCGGCTGCTTCTCACAATCCGTTTCCACTGAAGGTTGGCCTGCAGCTTTATCATCCTGGGGTCGCTTTTTATTTAGACGCTCGAGTATAACCGAGATCTTAACCATCCTTGGATGGTTCTCGTCAAATTGTTTCTCCCTTGAACACAAATCCCGTTTGTAGCATTTTTCAGCCGATTCCAAATTTCCCTGCACCTTAGCATAGTTTCCATATACGATACCAAGTAGTTCGTAGACCTGCAAGAACTTTGGGTGGCTCGTCCCCAGGGTCTCGGCTGTGGAATCACAAACTCGTTTAAAGAGATCTGCTGCGTCGTAGAACTAACCTCGAACATGGTACATCTCTTCGAGCAGCACATATACATTGAGTGTAGCCGGATGGTCGTTGCCAAAGTCTTGTTCCAGAGGCCTTCGGCCTGATCAAAAAGCCCTAGACCGTCGTAACAGCTTCCTAGATTCGTCATGGTAGTCAAAACATCTCGATCGCGCTCGTCCCGATGTTCTTCCAAATCAGCCAGAGCATTCTCATAAAGTTTCCTGGCTTCGTCATAGCGGCCTTGCGAATTGTATGTCAGACCAAGATTGTTCATTACATTGAAGCAATCACTATAGCCACGCTTGTCTTCAACACTTGTCAGTGCACACTTGGAAAGAGCTTCGGCTTACAAAGATCGGTGGACTAATACAGTCACATGACTGACATGCCCCATCTCGGAAAACGATCGTACTAGGTTGCCTAAGGTAGGTACCTTAAGGTACAGTTCCTTCCTGTAGCGAGCTGGGCATTGCTTAAGCGTTGCCGGGCTTGTTCAGGTATAGCTGGCTTACGCTCTCATACAAATAATCCTTGTCAAGAGGCTTTTTTGCCATGTACTTTATTCACATGTGATGTGTGACAACAAATTGTGTTGACACAAAACTTAGACATGGCGATCTTCCACATTTCTCACCTTCACCCCCTTTGGCATCTGTAGAGACAACCTCCGAACACCGACCATCGGCCCTTTCAACTCCGACCCACCACACCTCGCTTACAGCGGCCCGTCCCGCACCACTACGTCATCTCACAAAAGATGGCAGCACGTCGCCCATCCCCACTCACCGACCGCGACGAGCAGGACCCCAACATCAACCCAACCTTGCCCCGCTTGCCTTCCAGAATGGCTACAGCCAATCCCGCCACGGCATCTATTGCCCAGCCTTCTGGTAACGCCCAACAAGCACGCGTTGATGACGAGACGTTTGAAGCAGCAGAGGAGGATAATGCTGGTGTTGATCCCGGTAAGTTTGTTGCTCTCACAACCCCCTTGCACTCACCTCACCTCCACCCACCCACAATCACAACCCACCAAATTCTCTAACACCATTTCCACCCCCCCCCCCAACAGCCAGCAACCCGGACCACCCCCCCCACCTCCGCGAAATCTCCTCCCTCGCCTCCTGGACCGTCAGCACTTACAAACCCGGCTGCGGCGTCGACGCCCTGCGCTCCCCCTCCCCGTCCCAATTCTGGCAGTCCGACGGGCCCCAACCCCACCTCCTCACCATCCACTTCTTCAAGCTGGTCAAAATCGTCAAACTGCGCGTCTACCTCGACTTCGAGCTCGACGAGTCCTACACCCCGACGCGCATGCTGTTTTTCGCGGGCTCCGGCATGCACGACCTGACCGAGTTTGCCGAGTGGCAGGGCGAAGGGCCGAGGGGGTGGCAGGATATCGAGTTGGTGACTGGGGTGGTGGATGCGGAGGGGGCGGGGGTGTTGAGGTGTTTTTTGCTGCAGATTAGGGTTTGTGAGAATCATCAGAATGGGAAGGATACGCATGTGCGTGGGGTGCAGATTTTTGCGAGGGATGAGAGGGTTAAGGGGAGGAGGGCGGAAGGGACCACCACGGCGGCGGGTGGGCTACAGCAGGAGTTTGTGGGGTTGGAGGAACCGGATTGGATGGGTGAACCGGAGTTGAGGTAGGTGAGGTGAGGGGGATATCATCATGGCATACTGGACCAGTTCCGACATAACAGAGGATACGTTGCAATGTTGCGCTCGGCAGATCAGGATGACACACAAAAGGTATGCATATCTTATGATGCTGTTTTGAGTTGTCCTGAACTCAGCTAATCCTCTCATCATGACAGAATTCTCGTCAACTCTTTTGCTACAGCATCCCCTACTTCACCGGTACTCGCTTTCCCACCAATGTCCTTTGTCCGCACGCCATTTTCGATCGTCTTTCTTACGGCTTCCTTGACCGCCTTCGCTTCCTTTGGGAGGTTCAATGAATACTGGAGAAGCATCGCGACGGATAGAACAGCTGCCACGGGGTTGACTAGACCTTTCCCTGAAATGTCTGGTGCCGATCCTGTATTTCCAGTTAGCAGATAGCTTGTACAGTTCGTCTAGAAAACTCACCATGAATCGGCTCATAGATTCCATTGACCTTGCTCTTCCCATCTGGAATCCCACTCAAGCTCGCACTTGGCAATAAGCCTAAGCTCCCGGGGATAACACTTGCCTCGTCGCTTATTATATCCCCGAATAAATTGCTGGTGACAATAATCCCATTCAACGCCCTTGGGTCCTTGACCATCAACATGGCCGCCGAATCAATGAGATGGTGCCCCAACTTCAACAGCGGAAACTCCTTTTCCATAATCTCCGTCACCACTTTTCTCCACAGCCTACTCGTCGCCAGTACGTTCGCCTTATCCAAACTCCACACCGGCATCGGCGGATCCGACTGCAACGCAAGATGCCCCGCCAGCCTTGTAATTCTCTCAATCTCCGTGCGCGAATAAGCCTCTGTGTCCCAGGCGTGACCATCGCCGTCGTCTTCTTTGCGTTCACCGAAATAGATGCCTCCCGTTAGCTCACGGATGATGGTGAAGTCGACGCCACGGCAGACGTCAGCTTTGAGAGGCGAGATTTCGACAAGCGAGTCGGACGCGAAGTTGCAGGGCCGGAGGTTACCGAAGGTGTTCATTTCTTTGCGGAGCTTGAGGAGGCCTTGTTCTGGGCGGACTTTGCCCGTGCCCCATTTCGGCCCTCCGATGGCCCCGAGTATGACGGCATCGGCGTTTTTGGCCGCTGTGAGGGCTTCATCGGTTAGTGGGGACCCGGTGGCGTCGATTGAAGCCTGGGAAGAGGTGTCAGTTGGGGTGGGGTGTTGCTTGGACGTTGAGGCAGCATACTTACGCCGCCGAGCAGGTGTTCTTGGAAGTCGAATTTGATACCTGGTCTCTGCTTTTCGAGGACTCTTAATGTCTGTACTGGTCATTTAGTCAATTTTGTAGGTTTGGATGCACAAGTTGAAGTACCTTGAGCGCTTCTGCTGTGACCTTCAACTGGATTAGCTTTCAACTTCGTAATGCAAGCCATTTCCACATCTCACCTCTGGACCGCAATGGTCTCCAGCAAAGACGACGATCTTGTGACTCGCCATGTGTGAGGAAACAAAGAATATTCAGGGCTTTTCGGGCTTCATGAATAAAGAAACCGTTTGACTCCACCAAGAATAAAGTTCCCTCAAAAATGGCGGGGCAAATCCGAGACCGTTATCGGAGTACTGTACAACACAGTCTCCGTACTCCAACCCCTATCCTAGCCTAATCCTCTAGGGGTTTCAAGCCGCCGACCAGCGCGCGTGCTACGCGCCGGAACTTCCAACGACCTCTTTCTTCACTGTCGCTACCTGACCTTGCTTAATACAGCCCAGGCAAATCAACTGACACTTCGACATCTTTATCTCGAGCAAGAATGGAAATGTTCGTCACAACCAGACAATGAATCTCTAGCCCCGTGCTACTCAAATCACATGGCTAAATCTGGGCCTCTTGCGACAAAGGGTTACAGGGGTTGCGGTGTTCTGTCCGCGTTGTTTCACCAATCATGTGCTACAGATGCTGACTGGTCGTTATTGATTTGTACTTGAACGGTGGCATTGAAACAATGACCAACTGTTCAACCGTTCAGCCTACCTACAATGAATACTTGAAGTTTAATACGCCTCAAATTTCTTATCCTCCTCCTCTTCTTCTTCTTCTTCTTCTTCTTCTTCTTTCTCTATCATACTCTTCCACAATCTCCACCAACATTCTCTTCAGACACAATCTAAATCTACATCTACAGCTTTCCTTGACCTAGCAGGTTCTGGTCATCACCCTCATTCGTCTACAAAACACAAGCTCTACGCTACTAAAACTACACCGTAACATCATGCATTTCTCTCTCGCGGCACTGGTCTTCGCGACCTCAGCCCTCGCTCACATGCAACTCGTCTACCCTCCTCCCTTCGGTGCGGCCAACAACCCCCATCTCACGGATGCCGCCGATGAGCGCCTCCAGTTCCCCTACGACTGCTGCGGCCGTAAAGACATCTACCCCTGCCGTGGCTACCTCAAGCAGCTGGGCACCCCCCAAGGTGCACCAGTAGCCACCTGGGCCGCCGGAAGCAAACAAAACTTCAACATGACCGGCATCGGCAACCACTACGGCGGGTCCTGCCAAGTCGGTTTCTCCGTCGACAAAGGCAAAACCTTCCAAGTCGCCACTTCCTGGGAGGGTAACTGCCCCCACCGAAAGGGCGGTCAAGACACCAGCCTACAAAACTTCGACTTCAACATCCCAGCCGATATCCCAACCGGCGACGTCATCTTCGCGTGGACCTGGTTCAACCGCGAGCAGGAATTCAACATGAACTGCGCTGCCATCACCATCACCCCCGGCGACGGCACCGCCTCTGCCCCTGCCCCGTCGGCCGTAGCCTCCAATTTGGCCGCTGCGAGCCCCAGCCAAGCACCCAACCTGCGCTACAGCGGCGCTCTTTCCGACCGCGCTGCTACGGGACCCGTACCGTACGCCCAGCGTCCTGATTTCCTCGTCGCCGACACCGACAATGGCTGCACGACCGTACGTGGAGTCGCCGAGGTCAAATACCCCAACCCCGGCCCGAACGTGGTGATGGGAGATGGCGAGTACCCGCTTGCGCTGCCGACGCCTGCTGAGAAGTGTGGCTACTAGGATCGTGGCTACGCTGCCTAGCGTTTCCGACACAAGAGTGGTCCTAGGGATTCAGGTTGTTTTTTTCACGGTTTCATGTAGCACAAATTGAATGTATCTCTTCTTCACTTCTGTATGTATTTTCTCCAGTTAGCCTGTTTCGGCAGCCTTTAAGGCTTCACGGACTTGACGTCTTATTTCCTTGTGCTTGGGAAGTGTCTCATCTAGCAGCATGCAATTTACTTTCGATGGAATAAGATTCTGTATTGTAAAAAAAAATTCACATGAGAAGGATTACCTACAGTATGACCTGTTGTAGGTAGCAGTCGTGACCGAACTTCGCTGAGCGCCAAAGAAGAAGTACGAACACGGTAAAAGCTAACCTATTCCGCACTCGACCTAGAGCATCGTCACTGACAAAAGATCCGCTTGTATCTGCACCACTCTACGAGTCTACCTACTAACCCCCACGCATGCATAACCCCCTCTCTCTTCTCCACCCACCAAACACCCCCTTTAGGAACCCAACCCGCAGATGAAAGCCTCTCCCTCCTCTCTTCCAGCTCCTCAAAAAGCTTTCTTTGCAATTGTGGCTCTCGCATCGTTTTTCAGCTTTGCCAAGTGTGCAGCCTTTTTCAGCTACGGTTTGGGGAATCGAACTGTTAGGGTTAACTGAGATTCAACGAAAATTTTCGAGCCCGATTGCCGGAGGGGTGGCGGTTAGAGTACTATCTGCGAAGGGTCGAAAAGGCGTGTGGAGATTTTTTCGCGTTGGGGGTTTTTTGTGTTAGGTGGAGGGGATGGGAGGAGAGGGCCTGGACAAAGGGAAGCGGCGGTAATATTCACGGGAAGGGTTGCGATTTCGATGGTCAAGCGGTGGAGATTCTTATCTGCGAAGTAGTCGGTATTTGGTGCATGAGGGGACAAAAAGGAGCATTTGTGACTTGTGTCTTTGATTGGAACTACGGTAGGAAGACTACGAAAGGCAGGAAGGAGGCGGAAACTGCATGACTCCCAGCTGCTCCAGCACCTATGGGGTGGAGCGGGGTGTGCGAACCAGGAACATTTCCTTGTTCTCCGGGGAGACGGAACGAAGGGGGGTGGAAGTCCTATCTGCGGGAGTATTTGGGAAGAGTGGGGAGATTTACGCGTTGGGGGTTTTGCAAGGTAGAGGAGGTTCGTTGCTTCACATCTCACATCTCACATGAATCTTCGTAATAGAGCTGCTCATCATCTGCTCTGCTCTCTTGAACGATCTCGGTGTGCTTCCTGTAGGAAGGAATGAGCCAGCTCAGCCTTCCTTTGCGCCAGAAAACTTCAAACTTCACGAGGTTTCTGTTGGAATACGAGGTCATATGGGGCATTTTGGTATGTAGGTTGTTGCTGTTGGGAGTCTATCTAGGAGCGAGCAGGTGAAAACTCTACTAGCGGGCCCCAGACCTATCAGCCCTATGAAGGCGGAAATTGCCATCTCCCCTATTTCCAACACTCCCCTATCTGTACCTCGCACTTTCACTCATCTTTTAAGCGAAGGATGAGTGAAAGTGCGGGGTACGGATATGGGAATCATAGCCATATATGTTGAACATATGAAGCTATTCGAAGCTTCGTAACGTATGATTCACCGTTTCCCTCGCTTCGAAGACATATATTCACGGCTTAATCTGATTCATTCAGAGTGATCTCGTTTCTGCGTCGTTTCTGGCATTCTAGCCTCGTTTCTGGCTCATTCGGAGGCACTGGTGCATCGCTTCATCTATCCACGATGACTGACTTTCTTCGGCTCAGTAGCAATCGACTACTTGAACCTGACTTGGCTGCACCGCTTCCCTCCATCGGGGGCACATATCCACGGTGTTTTTTATGCTTGGCTCTATCGCGTAGAGGCTTGAATTATCGACGTTGGGCTCTATCGCGTAGAGGCTTCTGAGTGACGACGACGACAGACATGGACGATGAGTTAACGTACTCAGGAACGGAACAACAACTTAGGCAGCTTGCACCAACCCGCTTTCCTTCTCTTTCTCTCTCGTCTTTCTTCCCCGTCTTCTCTCCCTTCCTCTAATTCGCTCACCAACCCGTTAGCGAGGGTGTGAAGACTCTGGGTCGAGTCAGTATGACTGAGGGTTATCGGTCAAGCGAAATGGCCTTCGAGCTCTCCCGAACGAAGCATGGGTCAAATTAGAAGGCGCAGCCAATCTAATATGCCAGCAGTCCTTTGTCGGGAATAGTGGGCTATATAAGCTGGCCACCAGCCAGTTTCAGCCCTCATCCCTTTCAATTCGGCCAGAAAATCCCTTTTGTCTCACCCATGCACTTCATATATACTCGGTCGCTTTATATAGAGGGATTCTTTGGCACTTCTGAGTAGTCTCTGAGGCTGATGTTTGCCTAGGGGGCGGCCTGAGGTACTGGGTAAGTCCAAACGATGTTAAGATGACGAGCGTAACAGAATATTCCTAACTTCAAGAGATTTCTCCAAGTACATATGTCGATTGTTACATTCCCAGAAAGAGCCCTCAGGAATTGATCAAGGTCTTCGCCAGTAGTCCACTTTGACACTTCGCAATGTCGCAATTATACCAACCTCAAATTCTCTAATCGATTCCGACAATTCTCCCGAGAAGGTGTGCTCGCAGGCTCAGCGCATCGATGATGTTGCTTTGCACACAAACGATTTGTTGATTAAGTGCATCTACGAATATCACCATTGTTATTCCCAACCGAAGAGCCTTATGTCTCATACCAGGATAATTGGGGCAATTGAGCAGCTTCATAAGCTTGAAGCCAGTAGTAGTCTGCGTCTTAGTAGCCCCTGTAGGTTAGCGTCATCACGAAGACGCTGGTCGATAGCTGGTCGAAAAGCAACGTATTTGTGACTTCGACTCAACTCGCTCACAGACACCCAAGAGCTTCACGCACCTCACTCATGATACGCATCCGCTGAGCAGTCTCAGTGGTTCCTCCGAGGACTAAGCCGGCGATGTCTCTTAGCGGACTCGCTTTCCTCATGGCGCGGGTCACCACTTCCTTGACCTGATAATCTGGTACCTTAAAGCCGCCCAATGACAAGGTCAGTTGGACCCGTCTGACGTTAGGCAACAGTTTCACCACAGCCTCGAAAGCCTGTCGCACCTTTCCGTCGTCACTGTGGGCAAATGGGCCCGGAGTGCGCCTCAGGAACAGGCTCATCACGAGTCCTATACTACTAATAAGGCTCCTGGCTCCGGCAGATAAGGTGTCTCGAAGCGTAGCGTTGACCAGAGCAACATCGACATAGTTCGGGAAGTGGAAAGAGAAGGACGAATAGAACATTTCCAAAGCTTCGTCAGAGACTTGGCGGTTCACACGGAAAAGGCGAGTAGACTTCTCCGTGCCCCAGTAGGCTGTTGAATACCGGTCCGGCTCTTGGTGGCGCATGAAGCAGATATCGGTGGGGTTGACGGTGGAACCAGTGTTAGGGTGAAGTAGGGCATAGTAGTAGATCGAGTCACGGATCTCGCGAGGAAGCGTCAGAAAAGAGAATGGTTCGGAGGGGACTGAGGAAGCAGCGTCCGGCTCAGCTGGGCAGAGACTGAGAGCTTCTTCGTTTTCGATAAACTCCATATTTGAAGGTATGATCTGTATGTAGAAGCACTGGGTCGGTGGTGGACTTTAGCTACAGTGTCATTCGTTACTCGCGTGTGGGGGGTGTAGAAAGTCTACCTATGTATATTCTATGGACCCTGGTTGTTCCCCGATCTTTGTTGATGTTTTTTCATGTTTGAATTGTCGAGAAGTTCATAATAAACCGTCGGCGAATTAATCAATAGTCAATGAAATTCGATTACCTCATACATCATATACCCCTTTGACTCGGTAGGTATAACGTATCTAGCCCAGGGTATCTTCTATGTTTCGTCTGATAGGGTGAGTGATAGGCTGACATTGTGCGACTACTGTAGTTAGCAGTGCCCCCATACTTAAGGCAGCACTCTTGGCGGTGTGATAGTAAAATGTGTCGAGCATGTCTTTATCAGTGGAAATTTACTATACAAAATATTCAAAATAACTTCACACATCCCTCCCTCCTATCCCGACAACCCATTCATCATTTCTACACCACCCTCCTCCCCTAACTCACGTCTTCTTCAAACATAACGCGACCCATCCCAGCACTCTATATGCCACCACAATACCCACCAAAATACCCACCCATTCCCCCGTCTTGCCAGTTTTGTAACCATACGTCGCCAGTACTCCTTTTCCATCTATAGCGCATTGATGGGCCAGGGCGGTCTGGTACATGCAGGTGCAGGGAGGAGGGCCGCAGGAGTAGGTGCGAGAGGCAAATTCGTTGACCATCATGCCTTGGAAGACGTAGGTTTGCTGATTTGGGAGTACAGGGTTAGTGTGGGCGGTTGTGTGGCAGGGGGTGCTTTCCGGAAGAAGGCAGCAGAGCTGTGGGGTTGATGATTCGAAAGATGAGAATGGAGACTTACGTAGTCGATATAATGGAATACATATCGCCAGAACGGATTGAGGATCTTTGGAGAAACCAAGAACCCACCGACACTCATCCACAAACCATTCGCAAATGCGATGAGGGCCAGAGCAACAACAAAGTTCGGAAATAACGAAGACATGAAAATAACGAGGGATTCCCCTGCAAGAAGATCGAGGAAGAGCCACATCAGATACTTGTAAAAAGCAGAAGCGTCAGGGCGGAAGTTTGTAAGGAAATACGTTATTAGCGAGAAAACAACCGAGATGAGGACTGTGATCTGTAAGCAGAGTAATTCGGTAATGATCAGGGGGCAGGTACGGACATAGATAGGGTATGCCAATGAGGAAGTTGGCGAGCATGAATGCTGTGGCGCCGTAGAGGCCATTGGCCCGCTCTTTGATGAAAGTTGCGCGGTCTTCGAGGAAAGCAGGGACGTAGGCGACGGCCATGAAGGACATAAAGGCGGAGCCGAAGAACTATAGGTCGGTGAGTTATGACGTCTTTTCAGTCTAGCCCAGGTAATGGGGGCTGGCAACGACGTACGATGGCATTGGTAAAAGGTCCGATGGATGTTTGATTCGGGGGCAAGCGAAGCCATACGGTTCCCATCAGGATTGCAAGACCTGAAGGAATCAGCCTTCTGCTTCTGAATTTGAGGGGCAGACATACCAATATACATGGCAAGGCGGATACCGTATACCACCACATCTCTATAGCTCTTGATAAACGATCTGTAAAGAAGCGCAATGACAACTGCAATAAAGGTACTACGAGAAGTGGATAATTCGAGGAGGGATCCAGGCCTATCTTTCTCCGTCACTGTTGTTGAAGCTGCTACAGCTATATCCACGGCTTCTGGCGAACCCTGCCAGTTTACCTGCAGTTTCAAGATCCGCTCTTGGGCATCGCCATTTCCTTGAGCAAAATCGGAACTTGTGAGGTCGAGAAGGAATTCAGCAGGATTCGTATGATTCGGTATCGCAGCGCCCATGGACTCGAAATAAGGCCAAACCTCTGGTAAAGGACCATTGTAGCATACTCTACCGGAGGACAGTAATACGAGCTGATTAAAGAGTTCGAATGTCGACGTCGATGGTTGATGTATGCTAGCAATTACGATCAACTGCGCACCAGAATTAGTAGCTACACTCTTTTTCTAATATGGTACGCACATTGTGTTTTCTAACAATCGTCTTCAGATACTTGATAACCTCGAAGCTTGCCGTAGAGTCCAAACCGCTCGTTGGCTCGTCGAGGAAAAGGATCTTTGGGGCTGTAATAAGGCTACAAGCTATGCTCAAGCGTCGTTTCTGACCTCCGCTTATACCTTTGCGAAGCGGTGTTCCGATGATGCTATAAGCTTGATTGCAAAGACCGACAGCAGCGATCAGCTCGTCTACTCGTCGCATACGTTCATGGGTGGAAACGGAGCTTAGGAGCCATAAGTAATGTCTATATGAACGATCTGGAATATTACCTTGGAAGAGATAGCCGAGCAGCAAAGTCCAGTGTCTCTCGAACTGTCAAGGACCCGATGAGAGCGTCTTCTTGCTCCACGTAAGAGCTTACACCCCGCAAAGTCTGAGCAGATACTTCCACTCCGTTTATTGAGATGGTTCCTCTCATCACTGCTCCTGATGCAGCCCTACGATTGGCTAGTACATTGAGCAGAGTCGTTTTCCCAGAACCAGATGGTCCCATGATGGCCACCAAGTCTCCTAGACTTTGTTAACGGCCAAACGCAAGCTGTGATGGTCAAACACTTGCCGGCTCTAGTATAGCCATCTATGTTAGCAATAATCTTTCTAGGTTCGAGATCGCTTGCGAAGTGTTCAATCTCAACATCAATCTTAAGCCATGTAAAGCTACGGACACTGTTGTTGCTCAGGTGATCTCCCTCACCAGCATTATACTCAAGGTCAGTCGTGGCAAACCCAGCTTGCGGCGTCATGATCATGGACGTGTCTATTGTTGAGAAAGCTATTCCAAAATCCACTTGGAAACGCACGAATTGCGACAACAAAGAACTTGAAAGAGATGATGTCAAGTCTGAGAGGATTTATTGTGAATGCCATATTGCAGACCTCCTCCAATTAGCCAGTCACGGTGTGAGTGAGGTCGCCGAAGGTGAGATCAGTCGTATAGAGACTCCCGAAGTCGTCAGCTTAGTACTGCTGAGTATTGAGGCTGAGGAGGTCAGAGCCTTCAGACAGGGCAATGGTGATATTTGAACGCTTGAGGGGCGTATTTTGAAGAAAATTCGGCTGCTTACTACTCGAGTCTAAGGACGCAGAAAATTCGATGAAAAAATATCTAGTCTATTGCTGTCCTTCAATATCATCTCAAGGCTTTCAGTACCTCTGCTACTTCTCGCAACTGCCCCATTGTCGCAGAAGCTAACCTACAAGACACATACTCGTGAATGTTCGCTCGACTGCTATATAACTACGCTCTTATTTAGTCATGTCAGCACTCAATTTACGGCTACATATTAAGTCTTGCTCTTGGACTCTAATTAGGGTTTTACTTGGCAGAGCTTCTGATTGAATGGCATACCTTACGCTCTTGACTACCTACACACTACATTTGCTTCTGATTGTCGTTTTTATGATGGTACAGGAACTAGAGGGGAAACAGAAAGTTGCTTATTCTTTAACTTTTACATTCATTATGTTGCGCAATGACTCATAGAGGTCTGCTAGGTTATACTTTTGCATACTGACTTCTCCTTCTCCGATCTGCAAATGCTAGGTATTACTCAATAGCTCTTGCTACGGAGCACAGAATCCGGCGAAACTGAAGGATCTTTATTGACCGGATCAGAAGCAAAGAAAAGTATGAGACGAGCTTTGCTGCTCGTCCCCAGCTTTTATTTCATAAGGAATAATGGTTATTCGTGCCCCTCACTAAGCTCATTCTTCACTTAGTGCTCGGCAGCCATGCAACAGCTGAATTCAACTACTCATCATATACATGATAATATTTAACCAATTCCTTCAAAATAACCCGCCATTTCTTCTGGTAAGCCTGGACGAACTTAATGCGAGCAGTCCTATGGGGCTTAGTAGCCCTGTAGCACTTCTTTAGTCCATTTAAATAACGCTTTTCCCAGGCCGCTTCGCGCTTCTTCTGCCTCTCATCCTTCAATTTCTGTCTATCTTGAGTCATACTTCGAGCATCTTTGACGTACAAGATGCCTTCGATTTTGAGAACCTTACTCGACTGCTTTTTGCGTGCTTTGCGAGCATTTTCAGCGGCTTCTATTTGACGATATATTCTTGCTCTCTTCACTGATGCATTCGATGCTCGTCAATGACTCTCTATTATTCAAATTCTTGAAGTAGATTCTTCTATTTGAATCTACAGTAACAACTCAATCGAAGCGTGCAATGCTCATACGATAGTCGATTTCGTCGAAATTTCATGTATCATTCTTCGTTATATCATATTTGACGATCATCTCGTTAAACTCATCAAAATGAGTCTGTAGTACTTTCGAATCATGCGCGTTCTTTCTGTCAGCTGCTATAGACTTTCGTTTAGCTTTGAAGAGATCTGACTGACGATCTAATCAGCGCTTGACTCATTGAGCGTTCAGTAGAGATGAAGAATTTCAACGAGGAGAGTTCTGAGCACGAAGAGCGTTTGCCGTCGATTGCATCATGTGTAGTCTAGCTGACAAGTCTAACTGATTCAGTGTGATTAAATATTGTCGTAAAGCTGACTTCTGATCAGATTTTAAAGCTCTGTTATGCAGTTCTCGTACTGCTGTTTTGAACTGATAATTCTTTAGTCTAGATCGAAGTCTTTCATATGAAACACGAAATTCGCGCGCAATTTCGGTTCGATTAGAATTTTCGCGCGTGTTTATGGCGTCAATAGCCTTCTGAATGCGATCCTCGATGATAGCGTAAGTAGCAGCCATGTGGTTGAAATTTGGTGGATTTTTGAAGGTGGTGGATCAAAAATATGAAGATTTATTGTTGCATGGCTGAAACTGTTGCATGGCTGCCGAGCACTAAGTGAAGAATGAGCTTAGTGAGGGGCACGGATAGCTCGCTTCATGCGAAAAACGCTTATTACGCCATAGTGTATTCCTCGGCTCGGTCGCTGCTGCAAGCCCATGGCTTTTCACGGCAGAAATCTGATTTTTAATCACACTTTTTGGAAGATCAATGTCTCTGTGAAGAAGCTGCCGAGATCGGCCTGGTCCAGCTGACCACCACCGGAGTAACCCGGAATGAATGGTCGGTGATTCTATTCGGCTTCGGCAGCATTGCGAATATAATGGACATCATTGTGCAATTGAATCCCTCTGGGGCTCTATGCGTTGGTTACGTGTTACGGTAAAGGACTTCTGGTATCGTTGCTTGTTATTTTAGGACGTCGCGATGGAATACAAGAAACCGAAGCAAGCAGAACAAGCCCTAAACAGACTAGATCGAGATGGAAGGGAAATGTACCCGACATCAATCGAACGGATAAGGAAGACCGAGTATCCTCTACTAGAAAGTATATCCTTCTCTCCAATTCCGTGAGACTCCGGCTCACCGCCGCAACCTTAGGCACGACCTACCTTGACCATGCCGGTACAACCCCATTTCCGAGGTCTCTTATGCAGACTTTCTCGAAAGACATGATTTCCAATTTGTTCGGCAATCCGCACTCTCATTGCTCTGCATCATCTCTTTCGACCGTACGTGTGGAGGCTGTCCGGTCCCGTATACTCAAATTCTTTAGAGCTAGTCCTGAGCACTTCGATGTGGTCTTCACTGCCAACGCCACTGCTGCTGTCAAGTTAGTCGTGGAAGGAATGCGGGACTACAACCGTGGCCATGGGATAGAGCCTTGGTGGTACGGCTATCACGCTGACTCCCACACGTCTTTGGTGGGCGTAAGAGAAGTCGCGTCTGCAGGTTTCCGATACTTCGGTTCCGATGCCGAAGTTGAGGACTGGCTTTCTAACGATCAAGCAGATACTGGTACACCGCTTGAGAAATCTGCATTGAGAAAAGGCATTGGACTCTTCGCTTATCCGGCGCAATCAAACCTGAACGGCCGACGCTTGCCTTTGAGCTGGCCTGGCCGAATCCGAGCGTCCCACAAGCTTGAGCATCATGACGTATATAGCCTCCTGGATGCCGCTGCTTTCGTAGCGACTTCGCAGCTAGATCTAAGCGACCCATATAATGCACCAGACTTCACTGCCTTGAGCTTCTACAAAATATTTGGATTCCCGGATCTGGGAGCTCTGATTGTGCGGAACAAGGCGGGTCACATACTATGCAATCGACCCTACTTCGGCGGCGGGACGGTCGACATGGTCATCAACGTCCCTGGGGAGACATGGCATGCTAAGAAAGATGAATCCTTGCACGAAATTTTGGAAGATGGAACTCTACCATTTCACAGCATTATGGCACTAGACTCCGCTATGGAGATTCACCAAAAGCTATATGGATCGATGGATCTCATCTCTGAGCATACCTGTGCGCTGGCTAAGATTCTTTACGATCACTTGTCAAAATTGCGCCATGCAAGTGGAATGCCTGTTTGTACAATATATAAGCACCCGGCGTCCGAGTATGGAGACAAGAAAACCCAAGGCCCTACGATCGCTTTCAACGTTAAAGATAGCAGCGGTGCTTGGGTAGGGAAATCCGACTTCGAAAATCTTGCCATCGTCAACAACATTCAGATCCGAACGGGCGGAGTCTGCAACCCTGGCGGCATAGCCTGGGCGTTGGATATGTCGCCAGAGGAAATGAGAGCCAATTTTAATGATGGTCTGCGCTGCGGCAATTTCGTTGATGTGCTCAATGGCAAGCCGACGGGCATCATACGAGTCAGCCTAGGCGCCATGAGCAGCATGGAAGACGTCAAAGTACTTATGAGCTTCATGCAAATCTTTGTTGAGGGGTGGAGAGACAGTTTCGCGATACTCAGGCCTCTTATTCTAGGACTGGAAGAACCTACACAGCGCGGAAAGTTTAGGTACCTCGAAAAGCCTGCACCAGATGATGGTTGCTCGAATACAGCTTCGGCAGAACCAAGGACATCGTATGAATCCAATGCAGAGACCCTGGTCGAGCCGAAGCGCAGATGCCCGATTCCTTCTTGCAGGATTTATTTTGATACTAGTGATGATCTACTGGCACATTTTCAAATTCACAGAATCTCCGAACAAGATCAAGAACATCCGGGCGAGATGAAGAGGCTTTATCACACAATCATGAACCATTCATCGTCAGTGATGTCATTCAAGCGCGTGCGGCAGGCCTTTTGCTTATGACCGAGGATTTCGGGATCTTCCTGGATCAGAAGTACGTCAACCTCTGCCCTTGTCGCTTTCACGGAAGACAATGACGCACAGGGCAGGAAATGAGCCAGATCCTATATGATTACGATGTACGACTCCTTTACATAAATGTTGTACAAAAATCACACTCACTCTATCTATTTACATTCTTCATCAAATTTTTCCAGGCAAGTGTTAGAACCAGCAAAAGGTGGAAGTAGTTTCGTTGCGAAACACGTTGAATTTTAATTTGACAGTTGGGTATGTAGATACTATGTTTGTAAGATACAATTTGCACATATTGATTTTCTTTGATGTACATAAGCACAATGTTGAGAGGTGTAAGATTAGGAAATGCCACTTATTATTGTTCGCTTTGATCGTGCAAGGTGCCGCAGCTTCGATTCCATGTAAGAAAACTTCGCGAAAACACAATACAATTCTTGCGAATAATCGAATAATCGAATAAACCCCTTGCGTTACTATGATTCATACATTCAAGATCTTCAAACCAACCTCACCACCATCAATATGCTCTAGCCGCAAACGACCCCACCCTACGAAGTACCTCCTTTGAAGCTTTACTCAAACGGTTTTCGATAGAAGGCTATTTCGTGCATTCATTTTTGTTCAAAACATATGAACATTGACAGCTATGTAGAGGGCTGAATTAGACTTATTTTTGCGATGAAGATGGTCTGAAATGGGTAAGAGAGAGGTTTTTTGGGAAGGTCTTGTAAGATTGTGTAGCCGAAGTGTGAAGGGAATGGGTGGGAGGTAGGGTCGCTGAAGAGGGCGAAGAAAGTATGATGGAATGATGTTGAAAAGAAGAAAACTCTAACGTGAATTCTTGAAAGCTGTAAATATCGGTGCGACGCTAAGAGAGCAATGAAAAGTGCTCGTTCACTGTCGTACTTCAGAGATCGGCTTTGATGTGGTGACACTGAGGTTTTGAATAATCTAGCCAGCGAAACAATATTGCTGCATGTCGACTACATGTAATTTAAGTATTGCCAGAAGTAAGATCGTTTCGTATTCACATATTCCAAGTAACCTACGTGGTGCAATACGGTTCAAGGCTTCAAAACTTCAGAGGTAGTGAGTTTGCGAAATCATGCAGAGATCAAAGATCAGAGATCAGAGATCAGAATTTCTTATAATGCAACACTCTACTCTTTCTTAACTAAGAGAATCAAATTTCCAAAGTCTTTTCGGTCATACACTGACTTTTCATAGCTGAGCAAACTTAGTTTCACGTTCTCATTGCAAGTTGGGATCAAGGCTCAGGGTCGAGATGCAGCTCGTCGGGTTGAAAAAGTTGAGTCGGGGTCGAAAAAATTTCTTGACGTCGAGTTGAACTTGAAAAATAGCATATGCCTTGCACATTCAAGATTTGACGTCGAATTGAAAAAGCTTTGAAGCCTATGCGAAGCATATGTCAAGATCATCAAGTAAGATCACAAAATAATTCATATCTGATCACTAAGATCTCGACTGAGCATATGCGCAGCATCAACTGAGCATAAAGAAACATCAATGAACGATGAAAGCATCAACGCTGAAAATCAAGCGAATGAAATAACAGATTAACTAAATGATTTGAATGTGAGACAGTGAGAGTTGCAGTTCGCATATGTTGCGCATATACTAAAAAGAAACTCAAGATTCGTGCAATGCAAATGTTGAAAATGAAGAGAAAAATGATAATGCAAATCACGAGCAGATCTGATGAAGATAACATGAGCAATAGCTTGTGAATGAACATGTCACAAGTTGAGTTCATGATTCACATGTTTTGTGCATATGCTAAGCATATGTAGAAGAATCTTCGCTCATCCTGCTGCAAAGTCGATTCATGATATATGCATGATCTGTGATTGTGCTGTTTTCTCGATGTTTCGCTCAAGCTGTGCATATGCACGGCTTCAATACTTCGCTCTTGCTGTTTCTCTTCTAGCTACTTTAGCTAAATAACATCAATTCTTGAGCTCATGATTAGCATATGCTGAAAACTGAGCCGGGATTGGAATAATTTTGAACTCATGGTTAGCATATGCAGAAAGTTGAGCCGGAGCCGGAATCAAAAAAAAAAGTTTCGGCTCTGGCTCAACTTTTAGCGTATGCAGAAAGGTTTAGAATCCTTGGCATTCATTTTCGCTCTGCCCCACGGTGATCCGTTTATAGGAGGAATTCAGAAATCAACCCCACCGCCCCCCCAATTGCCCAAAATCGCTCAAAATTGAAGCTATTCAGACCTTTTTGTTTGTTGACGTTCCTGACGTTCTTTCAGCTATGCCGGGACCACTTCCTGCAAGCCTGCGCTCCAAAATACTACGCCTTCTGCTACTTCATTGAACTCCTTCGGCAATCGCTGAAGAGGTTCATTGTTGCCCTGCCACTGTATACAATGTTCAAGAGAACCTCTTTATGTATAACTCACCTTTTAGACCTCAATTTCGACCCAAAGGCGCTCCTCGAAAGGTCTTCAAGGCCGCTGAAAATGGCCTCATAGCCTACCTCGAAGATCAGCCGTGGGCCATGCAGAAAGAGATGGTCTGATACATATGAGAGGAGTGGGGCATTAACGTGCATCAATCCACGATATCAAGAATCCTGAAGAGGAGAGGCTGGAGTAATAAGAAAGGACAGCGTGTAGAAGTCAGACAAAACGATGAGCTTCGTTTGAATTGGGTAGCAGACATGCTTCGTTTGACGGCCGAACAGCTCGTGTTCGTGGATGAGTCCTTATTCAATGAGACCACGGGCTGGCGTCATCAGGCCTATGCTTCCGTTGACCAACCAGCTCGCTATCAAGCCTCTAGAACGAGAGGGCATTGCTGAAGTGTTCTTTCGACCTATACGAAAGACGAATATCTATTCTGTATCGGCATTCGTGAAGGCTGGTTCAACGGCGAGGCTTTCTTTCGATGGCTAGCAGATGAGCTGCTACCTCTATGCAGTCTCTTTCCGGCCCCGAAGAGTGTGATCATCATGAATAACGCGAGTGTTCATTGCAATAGTCGAATAGAAGAACTCATCACCTCACACGGATGTCAGATAAGCTATTTGCCTCGTTGAATTGACGATCTACCACTGATATGAATGTCAGGTGCGATATTTGCCTCTCTACTCGTCGAACTACAATCTCATAGAACTCACCTTCAGTGTATTAAAGGCCTGGGTTCGTAGACATTTTGACGATACATGGCCTCATTTTGAAGGCATCTTTGATGACTTTCTTCATTACGCTGTTGAACGAAGCGAATGTGATAGATATCCGAGACAGCACTTCAAGCATTCAGGCTACATCTTTGAGGCAGATATCAGAGCTTTGAAACGAGAGTTGAAGGTAGAAAATCAGGAATTTAATTCTATTTAACGACTCAGTTCTAATAGAGTCTTGACCTCACGTCAGATCGATTTGAAAAGCTTCAGATCTTCCTTAAATGCACGAGTCATTTCATCTGACACTTCTACTTGTATAGCAGTTCGATAGATAGCAGACGTTGAATCTGTCATATCTTTCAAATCATTCGTAAATCACATCTGTGCATTCACTATGACTCTCACCTCCGCGAGCTTTTGTTTGATTGCTTGACGCGAGGTCTTGTTTATCTTTCAGGCGAAGAACTGATCAAATATCTCCTTCGTCTCTTCTGACCCTTCGATGAGGCTTGATCGCTGAGCTGCGATTGCAGACTGAGATTGTAGAGGAGGAGAAGAAGAAGAAGAAGGAGAAGAAGAAGAAGACTGACATGATGAAGGTTGCTGTCACTGAATAGACTGTGAAGGCTGTTGCCACGAAGGAGACTGTAGAGACTATTGTCACGAAGGAGGCTGTGAAGGCTGCTGTCACGGCTGGTAAGGCAACTGGTAGAAAGGATAGATAGACGATGATTGTCATGATGATCACTGCGAAAGAGAAGATTGCTGAGATGATGAATGAGATTCTGAAGCTTTCTGACGCGAGTTCATTCGTTCTATTTGATCAGCCATTGCCTCACTCATTCGCATTTTCATTTGCTGTTCATTGAACCTCGTAAACCTCGTCATAAAATCTTTCTTTTTCACTCGCTCTGCTTTGACGTTCAGTCTTTTCTCATGCAGATCTGATCGACGAGACAGCGAGGTAACAGAGCTCTGTTTATCACTTCAAAAGTTATATAAAGAGGTAGAAGATCGCTCAATGCTGACGTTTGCTTCGTCGTTAGATATCGCCTTACTTCATAAAGACTGCTGGGTGTGATTCATATTATAGTGCTTGCCTGCGAAATCCACGAAACAGAAGCCATTCTGATTTCTACAATGCTCATCGTTGCACTGCCAGCGATTCAGCAATGCTCTATCGAAATTGTCGACGTCAGCAAGTGTTTCTGCTCTGATTCGAGCTCGATTCAGAAGCTGATCGATGCAAGTGCGTCTTTGGCGAGATCTCTCATCAACGTCAGAATCTTCAGAAACAACCTCAGCAGGCCTTTTACGAGTAGGCTTTTCAGCCTCCGCGTTGATCTCTATCTTGATTGTATAGTCAGTAGCTTCCTCCTCAGTCAAAGCGAGCAAGACCTTCTTTCATTCTAACTCACTAAAGTCATCAATAGACTGCTGCTTTCGAATGGCTTTTGATCTATTAGCTTTGATGACGATCATTCGATTAGTGATAATTCAGTCCTTGACATCACCATCTTTGATCTTAATAGTCTCATCTAAGATCTCTTCGAAGCTTCAGATCTGAAACTTCGAAGTCAGCATCTGAGCAATGTGACTAGACCACTCAAGCCTTCGATTTACACGAAGACAGACTGATATAGACAGCATAGGATCATCAACCCGATCTTCAAAGTTCATAGCTTCAAGCTCAGAGGTAGGCAACTCGTCTGTCTCCTTTCTAGTCTGACGATTCAGACGACGACGACGTATAGCCTCTTGTTCGCCATGCTCATCTATTTCTGCCTGCCATAAAGCCTCTTCACGAGCTTTATTGTCTCTCAATCTTCGAGCAGCATCGACCCAATCCTGTTGTTCTTTTTGATGCTTTGCACGCGCAGCAATTCCTGCAGCTGAAAAAGCTATTGGTCTTCCAGCTCTATCCTTAGGAATGCCGGGTTCGTCCCCCCAATATCTAGGACGTGACAATGGTGAGGGTGAATCAGGCCGTAAACGTCTTAGTGGAGAAGGTTCAGGTCGTCGAGGAAGTGAAGGCAACTGAGGTTCAGAAGGCGAGGATTGCCGAGAAGTTGAAGGCAGCTCAGGAGTTGAAGGCAATCGGGGGTCATCTACATCCGGTGGAATGAGAGCTCGTCTACGGCGACGGCCGGGGGGGACAGCTCGACCGGAGGGGGCAGCTCGATCGGGGGGGGCAGCTCGATCGGGGGGGCCAGCTCGATCAGTGGTCTTCGGCTGTTCAGCCCGAGTCGTCGGTTTCCTACGCCTTCCGGATGCTCTAGAGGGGGTGAGGGGGTCATCTAGAGGTAGATTTTGACTCCGCCGTTGAGGCATTTGGAATAAAAACGGTTACAAGAACGTCAGGAACGTCAACAAACAAAGAGGTCTGAATAGCTTCAATTTCGGGCAATTGGGGGGGCGGTGGGGTTGATTTCTGAATTCCTCCTATAAACGGATCACCGTGGGGCAGAGCGAAAATGAATGCCAAGGATTCTAAACCTTTCTGCATACGCTAATTTTCCAACCCCCCACCAACTGTAACCCCACTTAGAGCTCATTCGCGCAGTCCTTACAGCGCGTTTCAATCAGACTCGGGAGCCAAGATTTTTGCACCATCAGTATGCCTCTTCCGGGACCTCAAAACGACGCACATCATGGTAGAATTCAATGTCTCTCACGCGTCTGAGATATACTTGAATGCTTGCTGTTGACAAGCATGTATGGGAAATTTGTTGTGAAGGCAAAAGTGGGTGAGGCTTTAGCCGACAGGCCAAATCGCCGGAGCGAATTCAAAGCCAAATAATTATCAGGTTTTGTCCAAGGTCGAGACATAGACCTGTGCAGCCGATCTCTCTTTTTCCTGCGCAGATTGGTATCTTTGACACTGATGATGTCATCAATATCAGCGACGATTATCGTCGTAAAGACGACGTTTACATACAGATCTCGTTGAATAATTGATACTTCAGGCTTCACGCCAGTTCGATGGGCATTTGGAACTTCTAGCAACCTCATTTATCTATCAGGTTGCACTTCCATTGAAGCGGATAGATCGCGTGAAGCTCGAAGCGGATGCCAAGTCGCTTCCATCTGGACCGTACGCGGTTAGGACAGAACATTCATCAGACGTGGCGCCTCTACCCTGGTAGCATCGATACAATTGTCTTTGCTGTGGACCCAGCCAACCTTGACGGGCTCATACAGTAGATTAGCTTGATTTCTCGAGTCGCATATTAGCGCTGAGACTGACAGTTAAAAGACAATTTCTTCTTGACGTACTTACTCAAGATATTTTGTTCAGAGGAGTTGCTGTGCCTAGCCGACCTTATTCGTCGCTGGCGAGTGAGAAGTCTTTGCCTGGGGCATGTGTCTCAACCAAGGACAAATACAACCCTAATGGGATCCAGACAACCATGACGAGTCGAGATCATGCAGCACTGTACGAGCCACAAACGCCAGCCGCAGGCTTGCTGATTTAAGCGCAGTAATAGTATGAAAGACGAAAATGATGAGTCTACAGATCAGTGGCTTAATTACCAATGTCTAATCAACTCTAGACGGTATCAATATCAAAGTCCATTGGGAAGTACTACTGGCGGTGCCACTGCTTTGGCTAATTATCCATGGCTTGACTACTCTGTCGGCACTGATAGTGAGTTCTTCGTCAATTATGCTTGACAGTTGGCCAACTATTATTTCTGGGAAAGTTTCTGAGGGTCCTAAAACCGAAATCCGCGTTGCCGATCGTTGGCAGACATGTCCGCCGGATGCTGCATCTGCAAAGTTTTTGAAAGAGTATCTACTAGTGTTTTATACTGCGTTGATTGAGTACTGAGCGCATTTAGCTACATTTAGAGTGCCTTTGGGCTATTCTGTTGTGACGGCTATCATACGTTCGATGACTTCCGCCGACTGTGCGGCGAGAAATATCAAAAGAAACCACACGTTAGTCCCTGTAGCTCTAGTAGCCCTAAGGTGTTGCCTCCTGAGGGCGAACGCCACGGCACCACAATCTCAATCAAGTATCAAGGATTATAATACTTTTACTTGTAATGGAAAGATGCTAAGGACGACGCGAACAACGGAGGAGGACAAGATTGATGAGAATGACAGATATGAGGTTGAGGATAATGAGGACAGCTAGAACGTGAATGAGGAGAATTACGTTTCCGGGGATAGCAGAATGCTCAGAAAAGCTTCTCGCCGCCAAGACTGAATGTCGTCAAATTCGCACAAGGAGTCGGTTCCTTACTGTCACCTTCGTGACCTGACTGAAACATACCGGCTGTTGCTGAAAGTGAAGCCCTCAAGTGAGCGAAATTTTGATTGTGGATGCTTGCGATTTTCTATGACAGTTCAATTGAGAAGAAGTGCAAGAAGAGGCGGACGGGCTGGTCATCATGTGGACAACGTTTGATCACAGTTGATGACTCAAGATAGTATGCGAAGCGTTCACTCCCAAGATGACTCGGAAGCGGTCCCAACCCACATATAAAGGCAACGCTTCTCTTCTTCCTGCTCTCGGCATACATCTTTCCTCACTCTTTAAACCTCCTGTCCCCACCACCAAAGCAAGTCTTCGAAATTCTAATTTGGAAAGACCCCCTACCTCCAAGCTTCTCGCCTTGCCAGCCATAAACTCCAATATCCTTGAACAACAAAATGGTCGCATCAACCTGGGGGTGCCTCGACGGTGAGCGTATCGAAATCGAGACTGACAAAGACATGCGCCGCATTGTCCTTGCGAAAGTGTACGGACGCCTCTCATTCGCCGACATCACGAAATCCTTAAACCAGCTTTACGGGCAGGGAGCATTCTTGGAGCAATGCATTAGATCCTCCTACCAGGCTGTGTTAGAGATATACTTGAACACGGAGGAAGGTCGCGATTGCTACAATTTCAGACACAGCCTGACAGATATGTTCTCTGAAGACGCGGGAGATTCCGAAGTAGATATACTAGCGAAGGTCAAGGAGGGACTACTTTGGGCGGAGAATCCAGCAGCAGAGGCGTATGGGCCTTTATCGTTGCGGCTGTACAGAAAGCGCAATGGGTATGTGGAACACGAACGCTGCAAAACTTGGGCATTGGAGCAGTGGGAGAAAGGCCCGTTGTGGGAACTTGGCAACTAATGCTAGATGCTTGGATGGGTCTTGATTTTAGAATTTGTTTTGCTTGCTCATGGTTACCGAAGTTTGGCCAATGGTCTTGTATCTTCTTCAATTTCGTACAGAACCTTTGACTTTTAATGAGTTGCATGCCAGTCAGCCATTAGTCTAAGATACCACACCCAGAAAGCTTCCTCTCTTTCCTGTCCACCACACATGAACACTCAAGACCGTTTTTTCCATGATTACAATTTTGTAATCGGGGGTCCATTTAAAAAGCATTACTATGTTGCTGGTTTGAGCCACCTGTCGTATCATCACAGTGACTTATCTAGATCAAGGATTGAAGAAGTGGAATTTGTTGGAAATAGGGGATGGTAATCTCCGCCTTCATAGGGCTGATATGGCTGGGGCCCGCTAGTAGAGTTTTACCTGCTCGCTCCTAGATAGACTCCTATTAAGCTTCAACCTACATACCAAAATGCCCCATATGACCTCGTCCTTCAACAGAATTTCTACTACATAGTACGTACCTCAGGAAGCTACAGTATCTGTGTTTGGTGCAGAGTGCGGGAATACATATCCGCGCTTACCGAATCAGGCTAGTTCACCGTGTGGTATCGCTGCTCCTATTCCTGCTTCCGCTGTTCCTATGTATTGCTCCTTTTGCTTCCACAAGGCTGTGCTTCAAAGTGGTAATTTAACAAGAATGACGGGAATGTCGTTTTTGGTCTTGGCTTGGGTACTCCGTAAGCGTACTCATGAAAATAAGCTGCCAAATTGAGCTACAGTAGCAGAGACAGGGGTGACACAGCGTTGCTTATTATAGAACCCGAAGCATTTGCAACTTCCATCACGGACCATGATTCGATTCCAGCAGTTGTGTGTGCCAGTCCAAGGTACCAGATGTCTTGAAGTCCTTTCCCAGCCACTACTGTCGTTGGAGAGTTATATTATATTAGGTTCGATTCCTAACAGTGCTGGTACAATGGTGTTGTGGTTGTCTTTCTTCTTTGACTACAGCCAACACACATACTTAGTCGACGGCCACTCGGTGGGGTGATTGCCAGAGGATTGTCGCAAAAAGCCTGACCAGAACGGAGGCAACCAACCAACGGAGCCACCGCGTTAGCTCTTCCTAATCACAACATCCAACATCCATAAGGTATACGTACCATTAGCAACTGATGGTGATTGCATCCCAACACAAACATTCTGGATTCCCTTTATACATGTAAACCAGAGACTCGCTCGCTTGACGCTTATCCGGAATCAGTCTCGCGATGATGCTTCTGCGACGGCTAAGTACCGATCGCTTACTTATCCTTGGACGGCTTCTAGACGTCCGCACAAGTCAATGCAGGGCGTGGGGGTTGTCAACCCCCCTATCACTGCATCGGGGTTGTCTCTGAATTCTGTACGGAGTAGCTTGTTTCTGTTGCATGTTTCATGCCTGCTTCCCTCGTGAAATCTTAGGCTCTCTTAGGCTCTCTTAGGCTCGAACGTACGATCTGCGTCGGCCGGTCTTGAGTCGTCGAGGCTGAGACTACAACGATGGCAATGCTGCTCCTTGCGCGGACGCGGAAGCTAGCAGGCAGAGCATATCCACTGATTTACGTCTCAGCATCGATCTAGACGGATATGACGATGGCCTTCGACTTAATTAATCGATGGGTTTCCTACCAGTCGTTTGCGCGTCTAGGACCTTTTGAGCCGTCACCTGCATACAATGGCTTGGCACCTCCATTCAGTTTCATAAGTTTCATATCTCTTCCGTCTTTCTATTCCGTTAGCAGAACTGTTCATCTTGTTGAACCTCGCTGTCGAGTAACAGACTGCAATGGCAATTGACATCCATGACGCTTCACGTCTCCATCTACGCTCATCAAACAACAATGGAGACGTGACCGGTTCATTTCCAATTCTGGAGCCCGACATATCTGTCGGAGGGACCCTAACCAGTGCTGTACTTTCTGCTGCCTCCAGTGTTGCCAGGGACTCGACTGTGAGCGGCAGTTCAAAATCCGGCAGTAATTCGCACGCTTCCCAACTGGGCAGCATCACTACTGATACGACACGGATCAATTCAGCTACTCGGGCGACATCAACCCCAACCGCAAATGCAACACCTATCCAGGCATCCCAAGCAAACAGTACTCCAACTCTGGATCCTGCTCCGCAGCATGGCCTCAGCACCAGCAAACTCACAGCAATCATTGTTGTTCCCATTATATTCGTTGCCATCGTTTCCCCCATCCTGATAGTCTGGTTCGCCAGCTGGCGAAGAAAAAACCGGCTGCTAAAGGGTCATCATCGCCGACGAACCCTGCATGAAAGCAAACTACTCGAGCTTCAAAAGAGCTCCCCTTCGGTTTCTTCACATGGCGAAGAGCAAAACGCACGGTCCAGAGCTAATACGCACCCAAGAGATTCAACCCAGGCCAGGAATCTCACACAGGTTGGAAACTCTATTCAGACCAGGAACTCTGCACAGCCCAGAAACTCCGCACATCTCAGAAGTTCCACACAGACGAGGTTTCCTGTCCAGCCAACAATCTCTCCGCCTCCAAAGACATCCTCCCTTAGACCATCCTCCCAACCAAGATCATCCGCCCAATCCCGAACATCAACCCCCCCCCGAAGTTTCGCCCCACCCAGAAGTTCAATCCCCCTCGACCCCTCGTTCAGCAACTTCAACTTCGACCTTTCCCCCCGCACCTCCAGCAGACCGCTATCTCCTCAACCTTCCGTGTCCCCCCTATCAACCCGCCGCTCTCTCCCGCGCATCTGGTCTCCACCCCCAGCCTACACCTCCCGGCCCATGACCCTCGCCTCCCCCGAATTCCCCCCACGGATCGAAACCCCTCAACTCCCTCGCACCCCACCACTCGCACCGCAAGGGTCCTTTGCCCCACAACGTACCACCATCTCCTCTCCCGCACCCACAAGCAATCTCTTCGCGGATCCCAACCCCCACGCGCCCTCCACCTCCCCTTGCCGCCCCCTAAGCGAAGGAAACCTCTCGGTGCACAACGGCGCGAATCTGCGCCCCCCGTTCTCGGGCCTCGATAGCCCCGCGATATCGGATATTTCGGGCTTGTCGTTTGATCATTCGCTATGGATGGCCACCCAAGGGCCCGGTGCGGGCGGGAGTGGATTTCTGGCCGGGGCGAGGGGAGAGGAGATTGTGTCGCCGTTGGGGGAGGTGGAGGGGGAGGAGTGGGGGGTTGAAGCGAGGCATATCGTGTGATACTGCGTCTGGTTGCCCAGTTCGTTCAATTCGGGAAGCGGGGGTAGATGATAGCATGGTCTAGCTTACAAAAACATGAAACAGCGGTCTCGAAACTCACGAAGCGTGGCGAACTGTGGGCTCGGAGCTCTGGCGCGCTCAAAGGTCGTGGTGTTGCCATTTCTACATGGCGCGGATGGATGGACGACATTTTCTTGTCCTTGCATGACCGGCTTGCTAGCGGCTTGAGGTTTTTCTTTTGTCTCGAGAATAGATAGAGACTACCTCCTTCGCGGCCGGCAGTTGCGCGATAATACAACAATATTCTATGCCTTGACCATCACACTTACCGTTCCCCATCAAATACTTCTCTTGGTTGGTTGGTTGGTTGGTTGGATGTTGATATCTCAGCAAGTATGATGGGTAAGAAATCCAATTTTGAAAAGTCCGTGGTTTGAAGGTTTTCCACTTCGTGAACGTGGGGTTGATATGGTAGGCGTGCTTGATGGGCGGAATTGTTTATGGATTGCTGAAATGCTTTGGCTTGTATATACATGGTTGCCGCTCGAAGAATCAATTCTACACTTCATCCCCCCTTTCCCCCTCCCTCTCCTTCCTCCCCTAACCCCCTTCCCCACCCCGTCCTTCCTTCACCACCACACCATCCCATCATTCCCCCCTGCCTTCATGAAACCAACCAATCTCTACAACATCCACCGCTTCTTCCCCCAAGTCTCTATTTAGTAGGGTTGAAATATATTAGGGGCGGAAGAGCGGTGGATCGGGTGGTGTGGTGTTGGGGTTAGGAAGGGGAAGGGGGTGTGGACGGGAAGGGATGGGTGGGCCGTGTACTTTGAGGAGGAGAAGGGGAAGGAATATAGATGCTTTTGGCTAAGTAAAACGGTTTTTTGGGGGGGGGGGTGGTTTTCGTGGTGGTAATCTGTGAGGATAAGGGGTTATGGCATGGTAGGAATGTAGAAGTGTTAGGGCGCAGACCTCAGGTTTTGTGCTCAGGGAACTATTATCGGTTGGGTATGTATATCCGTAGATGGACGTTTATCTGTTGTTGGAAAACGAGGTCATAGGGGGGTGCATTGATATTTCGATTGTTGCTGTTCAAGACTATCTCGAAGATGAAAAGGTGAAAACTCTAATAGCGAGCCCCAGCCCTACCAGCCTTATGAGGCGGAGGTTACCAACTCCCCTATTTCCAACATTTGTTCGATTAGTTCGAACACCGCCGGAGATATGGGAGTTTTTTTGCAAAGGGAGTTCCGGGATGGGTAAATTGCCCTGACTACTATTTCGGGAATAGATGGACGAGGTTTGAATATCCTGAACGGCGATGAAAACTGGCGGGAATGAATCAAATGATAATTGTGCATCGAGATCTGTATATTTGCAACACATAACAGAATGGATCAGAAGCGCCTGGGCACTTGCGAAGCCAATTCTTTTGCCAATCGTACCCTTAATTAGAATATCCATCAAGCTCCTTAGCACTGCGATCTTGATTGCTGAGAGTCCTTCGAGTTTTCCATTGCCAGCAAGGTATGAGATATTGCTTAGCCGGTCTACCAGAGGGTGTAAGCAGCTGTGCGGATGGCTGGATAATTTGGAAAAGATGCGCTTGCGTAGTCTTATGTACACTATAAAGTAATGGTTACCAGCCCATTAGTGATAGTCTCAGTACGCAGCTTCGGAGAGCTTCGACATGACCTTTCAGCAGAAGATCGAATGAGCAAAGATAGTACGTACTGGTAGTAGGATTTCAACCCGGCCATGTCAGGACCTATTTGGCTAGATCAGGCCTCACTTACTGAACCCTGACGATGCACTTTGAGTGTTTCCTATTGCAGAAGGCATAGGGGACGAATGAAATCCATAATAGACACCTTCAGAATCAAAAGTAGGGTAGATAAGACGAGTTGAGATGCTAATAGAAGATATTCAACTTCATCCTTCTCACTATTGAACCTGATCAGAGCCGAGCACTAGTCCGACCGTTCGTCTTGGATGGGAGTCGCTACTGCCGTCTTCAAACCAGCATCACGTATTGTAAAAATGATTTTAAGGTTAAGGTGCGACATATAAGAGACTGTGAGCAGAAAGCCACAAATCTGCTCTCCCAAGATGATCATATAACACTTAGTCAGCCATCGATGCAGCATTTAGGGAAAGTAACCTTGCAATGCTTCATTCAAAGCGTCAGTTAACCACAGCGTTTGTGCAACGCACCCAAAACGAGTCATACCTGCATATGGAGATATTGATGTACCAGTCTTCTAGACGCATATTGCTGTTCCTACCAGGGATCAATGTAGCCCAGATAAGTTCGTAACGAAGAGAGTGACTCGAGAAAAGCCGACGTGGCCAGTCAGTAGGATTGCGCTGCATCTGATGCTTAATCAAGCAGTATATGTGGCTAAACAAGAGGGATTCCACATAGGTTTAGGGCCCCAAACTGATGGCTCAAGATTCAGCCGCAGACGCCTTGTACAATAATTCGACACAAGAACATCTTCTTGAGAAATCCTCTCTGGCTGACCAACATGCAGATTTCGTATTGCTATTTCAGAAACCAAGCATCTTTAGTAAGCTTCCAATTATGCCAGTTTACACGGCATTGCTTCGCGCGCAGAGTCCCAAATTGAGGAACCCGAGGGTTTCGGAGTTGGAAATCCTTCAGGTACCTGCATGATGGAAGGCCTTAAGGCCAGCCGTCGTTCATGAAGAAGACAAGAATATGACATCTTCGGAAAAGATGCACAAGCATTCAGTGCACTACGTAGGCGACAGGCTTCATGTGCTTCAGATCAAACCAAGCCCAAAGTGTCGCGAGTGTAACGTATATCGTGTCTGAGAAGGCCAGAGAAAATTCGGATTCTGATGCCGTTTTGCCTTAAGGTCTGCTGCATTCGCATCACAAGAAGCCCGTACTCGGCCACAGTTTGGTCGATTATTATCGTTGTATGCAAAAGTCTGGTTCAGTTTTCGGGTTTTAGCGAATTTGGCGGGGAAAACCCACAAATCAGCCTCAAATTTGGTGCAAATAGAGCAAATACCTAGATACCATCCCCACACCCTCAAAACATCCCCAAGCTTCATTTTTGAAGCTATCGTTGTATCGTTGTATCGTTGTATCGTTGATTGCGAAACCTGTATCGTTTTTTTTTTGAATTTGCCAGTATATTCAATGCTCCATATGTGGCCTATCCAGTGCTTCATATGCGATCTATCCAGTGCTTCATATGTGACCTACCCACTGCTCCATATGCGACCTACTCAGTGTTCCATATGTAGTATATCCGATGCTCCATATGTGACCTACCCACTGCTCCATATACGATCTACTCAGTGTTCCATATGTAGTATATCCGATGCTCCATATGTGACCTACCCACTGCTTCATATGTGGCCTACCCAGTGCTCTATATGCGATCTATTCAGTGCTTCATATGTAGTATATTCAGTGCCCCATATGTGGCCTACTCAGTGCTTCATATGTAGTATATTCAGTGCTTCATATGTGGTCTATCGGAAGCCCATGGGGAAGTCAATGGGGAAGCCCATGGGGAAGTCAATGGGGAAGTTAATGGGGAAGCTCATGAAGAAGTCAATGAGGTGCTTCATATGTAGTATACTCAGTGCTTCATATGTGATATATTCAGTGCTTTATATGTGATCTATCTAGTATTCTTATGCGACTTACTGAATAGATCACATATACTACATATGAAGCACTGAGTAGATCACGTATGAAGCATCGAATATACTACATATAAAGCATTGAATATACTACATATGAAGCACCTCATTGACTTCCTCATGAGCTTCCCCATTAACTTCCCCATGAGCTTCCTCATTGACTTCCGATAGACCACATATGAAGCACTGAATATACTACATATGAAGCATCGGATATACTACATATAAAGCACCTCATTGACTTCCTCATGGGCTTCCCCATTGACTTTCCCATGGGCTTCCCCATTGACTTCCCCATTGACTTCCCCATGGGCTTCCCCATTGACTTCCCCATGGGCTTCCGATAGACCACATATGAAGCACTGAATATACTACATATGAAGCACTGAGTAGGCCACATATGGGGCACTGAATATACTACATATGAAGCACTGGATAGATCGCATATGAAGCACTGGGTAGGCCACATATGAAGCAGTGAATAGGTCACATATGGGGCACTGAATATACTACATATGAAGCACTGGATAGATCGCATATGGAGCACTGGGTAGGCCACATATGGAGCAGTGGGTAGGTCACATATGGAGCATCGGATATACTACATATGAAACACTGAGTAGGTCGTATATGGAGCAGTGGGTAGGTCACATATGGAGCATCGGATATACTACATATGAAGCACTGAATAGGTCGCATATGGAGCACTGGGTAGGCCACATATGAAGCATTGAATATACTGGCAAATTCAAAAAAAACGATACAGGTTTCGCAATCAACGATACAACGATACAACGATACAACGATAGCTTCAAAAATGAAGCTTGGGGATGTTTTGAGGGTGTGGGGATGGTATCTAGGTATTTGCTCTATTTGCACCAAATTTGAGGCTGATTTGTGGGTTTTCCCCGCCAAATTCGCTAAAACCCGAAAACTGAACCAGACTTTTGCATACAACGATATTATCTTAACCTCTGTTTTAAGCAGCCTTTGCACCGGCACCCCTGCCAACCTCCATGCCGCCCTGACGGCCACAGCCGCCACATAGCTCTTGTTAGCTACCTCGCAAAAATCCTTCATCTGCACCCTCTACGGATCAATCACGTCTTGGAGATGCTCCCCCATAGTGAGTGGATGTCGATAGGTCGGCTGAGCACACCTGTACCAAGTTGCAGGATTGCGACACTTACATATGTCTAGGCTTCACCCGGGCTTCATTCCGGGTATGCGAGCATACTGTTAATTGCTGACGGATTGCCAGTGATGTCCCACATCGCAGGAAGAAGTACTACCATTGAAACTGGCAAAAATCGATCAAATCCACTTGCCGTTGTTCTGAACCCCTGCACAATGGCGTTGGTAGACGAGACCTGCAGACTTAGCCTAGGTACATGAACGTGACCATTAAGGCGAGAGACCCTCGGTAAGGTTGACATGTTCTACGAACGGCGCGAGACAATGAGAGGACTCACAGGGAAGGTGTTGTGAACTGAAAGATCCTATAGGACGATTCACGTCAGTTCAGCTGCTGCCTAGAACCTGTAAGCGACCCCAGAATTTATTAAAATCGGCGACGTTCTTGCTCTACGTCTTGCAATATTCATTCAGAATAGTCGTCTCTGGTCCCAGCTCTGAAATCGAGACTTTCGCACTACTAGGAAACGCTTCGACCGCACGGGCTAATGGTCTGCCATTCACGTAGAGTATTAGCAGGACAAAAGTCGATCGGTCTAGCCTTGCTATAGATACCTTGGTCATTCGCAATGGCGACAACACCCTACGACAATCGTCTGTTGGATTTCTCTGACAGTTTTGTTCTCAGCAGTGGCACGGTTGCAATCGACTGTGATAGAGATCTGGTCCTACTTTTGTACTACCGTCCAAAGGGGGAGTATCTGCTTCCCAAGGGCCGGAAGAATGTTGGGGAGTCTTTGCAGGCTGCAGCAGAGCGTGAGACATTTGAGGAGTCTGGCTACAGCTGTCGTTTAGTCGGACACAATCTTCCCACGGAAACGCCGCAGCCTCCGACGATGCCGCACACCGAGCCGATCGCCGTTCAGCAGCGCACAAGTCATGGCATTCGCAAGATAATCTTCTGGTACGTGGCCCATGCCGATTCATCTGATCGCCCGATTGCGCAGACGCAGGAGGAGGGTGAAGATTTCGAAGTGCGATGGGTGTGCAGGAAAGACGCTCCTTCGACGATGTCCTTTGAGGAGGATCAGATGATCGTCGGAAAGGCTCTGAGCGCCGTTCCGTGTCGATTCCCAAGACCAGACCAATCCTTTTCTCCGCTCCAATGATGGTTTCTGGATTTGTCCGTTGACGTTCGTGGATTGGGCTTTCTCTGTATTTCCCTTGGAGGTAGCCTGGTACACGACCAACTCGAAACCAAATATCCTCAGCATCCAAATGATCACACTGACTGGGATGGATTTGAAGTTGTCGAGAAGAAGGAGGACATCATCAGGCTTGTCAACGAACACAAGTCTGAACTCTGTACCCTGCTACGGATAGAGAAGGAAGAATGTCCACTTATGAAGGTATGAAATCTGAATCCTTGGAATTGACATATTGTCTGGAATCTTCTTAGCTTCCTAAAGATTCGCCATTGCCCGTAGAATGGGACATTCTGCGATTTTCAGGATGGACGAGGCAGGGATCGAAACGGACCATCAAGATATGGACAAAGACCAGCCTTTACCAGGCAGCTTCGAAGTCGACTCCCTCCCATTTGGGAGTACTTTCATACAAGGTCGTCCGCTGGACACGCCGTGATCACCCTATACGGGGTCCACGACTTTTCGTCTTTCAACCCTCGGAAGCAACAGAGCAGCTCCATGTTCTCCACGACTTCGATTTTTTAAAGGGACCGGCGCCGGATGCAATTTCCCCCTCGAACGGTCGACCTTACGAGGCCGTCAGTCCAGGTGTCACCTGCGATTTGTTCCTGACGTCGCTATGCATCTTTGAGTGTAAACCAGGCCTGGTAGCTTCTTTCAAAGCTGCTATCCTGCAGAAATGGCAACTACTGGCTGGAGCGGATGGAATGGAAAGCATCATGCCATTATTCTACCGCGGAGCAAGTTTTGGTCACAGTTACAGCAAGATGCTTCGCGCAGAAATCAAGGAGGTTGAATCGAACTGTTCGGAGGATACGATGAGAACCAAAATATCCATCCAAAAGACTCATGAAGGGTCAACCCTCACTCCCTCTGATGTTCACCAACCATACCAATTCTCCGGAAAGGATACTTCTGAGTATTCGACTGGCTATCAAGGACTGTATTTTACGCCACTGCAACGGCGAGCAGCTCCACTCGGCCCTTTGACGGACTCAATTCTGCACTTAGAACAGTCATTTCCCGCAGTCTTTGACATTCGAGACGAAGACACTGCAACAACCCTCACTCGCTTTTCGTCTAATTCAAAGGGCTCAAATGCAGACATCCTGACCTCGGCAAATCTTGGATGGCAGCCGGTATACATAAAGGATGCGCAGTCCGTACCCGATGAATTGGCAGCCCTTCCCTCTGTTCGATATCACTTTCCCAAAGAGAGTGTGCAGGTTCTCGCTGCAGCGCAACCGGCTCTCAGACGACTCTTTTTCCGGCGGTTCACTGGTGAGATGCTCAACGAGATCCGCCTTCGATATTGCCATGGCCAAGGAATTATTAGAAAAGACATCAGCGGAAGGAACTGCCTTTCAGACGAATGGTTTATTGACGTTGGCCTACGACGAGCTCACGATGTTCTAGCGGTTTACATGCGCTCCTTCAGACCAGGCGACGAATCGGTTTCTTGCGCTCGGCAACGAATTCATTCCCTTTTTCACCATCGACTTATAGGGAATCGCCGTCTTCAACAATTCTATGGAGCGGAACATCCTTGTCTCTTCCCACAAACGGCTCATGGGACGATGTCTTTGGATGCTTTCTCGGATCTTCCCATAGTCATCAATGGCCGAAGCTATCACGATCTGCGGCATCATTTAGGACGCGCTTTGCAGATACTAGACCCGCACAGAGTGGGAGGGCTCAATTTGCTAACGACAGCTTTTGGACTGGGCGACGGGCATGGCGGCAATGTCATGGTCTCAACGGAAAGTACTGTTCCGTCGATTCTCTACGTAGACTACGAGGTCGCAGGAACCCATACACCGTTCTTGGACCTTGCCAAACCGATTTACCAAGACGGGTTCTTTGATGTCGCCTACGCAGACTTCTTGCATGACGACCTGACACGTACAGTCGACGGCGATGGTATGGCGGTAAGGTGGAGGGTGGAAGAAAGGACAATACATGTTGACTATGATCTTAACATGGAGACTCTATCCAAAGGACTGGCGGTTATCAAGCTGGAATACCTTCTTAGGCCGATGCTTGAGACACTTGACCAAGCTGCCAATGGCCTGAGGGACCTGGCAGAGGAGACGCTTGCCTATGGCCTGTTTGCTTGTGCTTTGCTCACGAGAGACTACTCAAGAAGACCCGATGTCTTCTTTCTCAACCTAGCCGTTGGAGTTCGCCTAGCTACGGAGATGAGAAAGGTATTCTCCGAATGTTTCGACTGGTGCAATTGACCTCCACACGCACCTACCGCACAAGACTCGCTTCAGCTTGCGATCAGAGAAGCCATATCGGAGAATTCGGATCGCCGGATGAGCAACCTGATGCTCAGCCATCTACAGTGGATATCGAGAACTTTAGAACCGCAGGTAATCTACCTGAAGAGGGAAGCGGACACACTTTCTCTCCATAGGAGATTCTCCAACACGCCCGGGGAAAGTGCGTCCATGGTGGTTCAACGTATCAGTGACACCCGGAAAGAAGCCATGGAAGTAAGCAACATCCGTTCTATTTCACTACACGATGTTCTAATCAAATCTGTAGATTGCGCCGCATACATGCATCAGAGAGTGTTTATTCGCGGAATCCCGCATCGATCGACATTTCCTTTATGAGCAAGTGCTTTCAGATGTAGCGGATGCTCCATTAAAGACGCTGATCGACGTTGGATGCTGCATGGCCACAGATATTCGAACGTTGATCGCCGACGGGTACCCTGCCAATGTAAGTCGAAGACTCCCCCAAAACATCTGTGACCAGTACCTGATGATGGATTCCCAGAAAATTATGGGTCTGGACTGTGAGAGAGGTGAGTCCATTAGCGGAAAGCTTGCAAATCGCGGTAACCCTTACTTAATAGGTTTCATGCAACTGGGCTTCTCCCTCTACAACCAAGCCCCCAACGGCTTCGGAGCTCAGTTTCGAGAAGCCGATGTCTTGCACCCTCGCTTTTTCGAAGAGTGTAGCGATTTGGCTGGCAGGTTTGACTTTGTTCACACGGCGAATGTGATTCACCTATATGACGAAGCTCAACAGGAGGCATTCCTCCGTGCACTTTCTTTTTTGGTCAAGCCCGGTGGATTGATCTGGGGTCGCCAGGTGGGCATTGTTGAGGACTCAACGCACCAGTATCGACAACCAGAGGGAAAAGGAGCACGTTTTACTGTAAATCAGTTCCGACTGCTATGGCTTGCGGCTACAGGCTGGAATAGCGCATTGACCCACTTCGAAGCCATCCTCGTTCCCTACGATGAGTTACGAAGCCCGCGCGCAGATAAGCGTTTGAGTATGCAGTGGAGTGTCCGTGCTCCGGAGCGTACACCGAAGAGTAGGATTGTCGAGCTTGATTAGCGCCCTGGAACGGAGGACCATTGAGGAAGTACGCAGCCGAGCGAAAACTTCATGGCGGATTCAACCACACCAGCTGGAGAATTTTATATCATTGACCCCTCGATAGACGGATGTTTAGATTTCTTATAACTGGCGTTGAATTTTGGAGATCTAGCTTTGTTGTAATGACAACTATCCATATGTTGCTCAGGTTCTAATCGCTCATCGATCGATCATCGGTAATTTCAGCACTTCCCACAGTGTGGACCAACTCGTCCAACGCCGCCTTCTGAGCCACTTTGATACGTCCCACATGTATATCGAGACCCATCAGGTGTGGGGTCTAGAAAGCAAAACGGGCCTGTATCTCGTCCCCTGTAGTTAGTGACTACGAACGGGCGAGGAGGCTTCAAAAGCATCAAAGCCTTGGAGGCTGAGCACTGGAGGTTCTGCGGGTCTACCCGAGCGGGTGATCCTATTCTTTTAGGTTCGGTGTAGTCCATAATCATTTTCTGGGATCACGTGGCGATCGAGGTAAGGTACCTCGAGGCAATCTATCTGAATTGAGAAACTCACCCTCTACGCTTGATAATCCTCGGACACTCTAAGGAGCTCATGGCCGAGGGCTGAGCAATCCGGACAATAACGGACTTTCAACGGCCTTTCAAACGGCCTTTGCATGTCCAACCGAAGTTCAACACCGTAGTTACAAGTCCCCATAGCAGTGAGAAACAGTGGTATTTAACCCCTCTCCATTCCCAATTCTCAATTCCATAGCTTCTGTGATATCCTCAAAAATGTCCTCCCCCCTCAAAAACATAATGCTAATCGGCGCAGGCGGCAACCTCGGCCCCTCCATCCTCTCCGCCTTCACCGCCGACCCCCGCTTCACCCTCTCCATCCTCACCCGCCACTCCTCCAAATCCACCTTCCCCTCCCACCTCAAAGTCCACCGCATCGGCGACGATTACCCCGAAGCCGAATTGCTCCAAGCGTTCAAAGGCCAAGATGCAGTCGTCTCCACCATCGCAACTGCGAGCACGGTGCAGCAGAAAGCGATCATCGATGCGGCGATCAAGGCGGGCGTGAAGCGCTTCATACCGTCGGAATTTGGCAGCGACACGCGGAATGAAAAGGCCGTGGCGATCCTACCGCAGATCTTCAAGGGGAAGCTGGAGACGGTGGAGTATTTGAAGGGTAAGGAGAAGGAGGGCTTGACGTGGACAGCGTTTGTGACGGGCCCGTTCTTTGAATTGTAAGCTTGAAATTGATACATCGTGGTCCTCGCGGCTTTCTGCCGGGAACTTTTTGTTCTTTAGCCAGAAGCTGACCTACGAGCTGTAGGGCCACGAAATCCGGCTTCATGGGCTTCGACATGGAAAACCACGAAGCCACCATCTTCAACCAAGGCAACGATACCTGGTCGACCTCAACTCTCACTACGATCGGGCTAGCGGTCAAGAACGCCATGCTCATCCCCGAGAAGACAGCCAACAAACACATGTATATCGACTCCTTCACCGTCTCGCAGAATCAAGTCCTCGCATCCTTTGAAAAAGCCACCGGCAAGAAATGGGACGTAACGCATGTCGACGCGGAAGAGCAGAAGAAGATTGGGTCGGAGAAGATGGCCAAGGGCGATTTCAGCGGCGCCATGTTGTTGATTCGTTATATCAACTGTGTGGATGGTCATGGTGGAAATTATATCAATTATGTAGAGAGCGCGGACGAGTTGCTGTCGTTGCCGAAGCAGACGCTGGATGAGGCCCTGGCGGAGGTCTTGAAGGGTTGACTGGGATGGAACTTGTGGTGCAGGACTGTAAGCTGGCATGAGTGCCTCCGGCTTTAGGCCCTGTGAAATAGCTATTTCGTCCTTAAGGTAGCCTAGAAAGCTAGAGACTCCGAATGATGAAACCAAGTACTAGAAATAAACTGAGATAGTGACTTGGGGCAACTCATTGCTCCATACAGTACCACAAGCCTCAGCGGATAGTGCGAGCGTATCGAAGGCTCATGTCATAGCACAAGAGTACTATGCATAGCTTCGGTTTGAACCTGGTAAACTTGAAGTGCGGCACATTCCAGTCTCATATAATCGTCTATGGATCCCCAATTCTCGATCTCACCTATCCACTCGCTCGATCGCAGCGTGTGAGAGCTGTATGAAAATTCGCGGTTCAGATGGTATGGACCGTAAGCAAGAGCACTTTGAAAAAAACCCTAAAGAACCTTTTCCCCCTGATTGCAGCAGGGGCTTTGTTTAGATCTGGGCAAGGTGACTTCGTCGATCATTGACTTGAGTCTGGATGTGATGGAGGCTGCCAATGCCTGCGGCAAGTCTCTGGAACATTTTTCCACATCCTGGCTTTAGCGTTTGATGGACTGTGTCACCAGGTTCGCAGCCTTAGGCAGTCCTTCCAGTATGAGCATGATGGTCGCTTTCTCGCTCGGCCCTTCTTGAAGGCCCTTTGTGCACATGTTCATTGTTGAAAACAGGGAACAGTTGCCTCAATCGAAAGATTGTAGCTGAATCATGATGAATCATCACAGTAGGCTCTGGAGTATCCGTATTGCCTCAGGTGAGGCAAGCGGACTTTCAAGACGAGCGAGATGCTTACACTAGTATACAATACGAATGTTCGAAACCCATATACAATCTGGACCCAGATATATATGACCAGGCTTTGGCTTTCACTCTGATCACCGTCAGAATCACAAACGCAGTTACCTTATCCAAAGCTGAACCTGGCTAGCCATACATTACGGCCATCACTTTCACTCTTGGTCAAACGTCGCCCATCGAACAAGTTCATTGTTCAACCGTTCTTGAAGAGCCGTAGCTGGTCGCTCTTAACAGAAAAGCAAGCATAGAGAACATTGGAGATTCCACTTCAGCTATGCCACCGTCTAATGCGACCAGCATGGACGAGAACGAATCGTTCAAAGAGGCGAAAGAGGTCTCTTCTTTCAAGAATATACTGGGGGCCTCACCAGTATATGACGGCCTGGAAAAGACAGAATTGGAGCTTAAGACAGGCGTAGAACTTCAGCAAGTTACGCAAGACGATGAAATCGTGTATCCGGGTGGTTTAAAGCTCTTTTTGTTAGCGTAAGTCGCCCCATCCATCTTCGTCATGGAACTTCTTGTAAGAACCAATAGATTACTGAACGCTCCATAGGTTTGCACTTTGCACTCGATATTTCTCGTTGCGCTGAACAGTACAATCATTGCAACCGCCATCCCCCAGATCACGAATCAGTTCCACAGTCTCAATGACGTCGGCTGGTATGGTAGTGGTATGTGGATGGTTTAGAGCTGACGCTCTTATTAAAACTTCGCTGACCATTCGACCAGCCTATCTGCTCACAACAGCCGCCTTTCAGCTAATCTTCGGTAAGTTCTACACCTTCTTCTTCATCAAATGGGTGTTCCTCGTCGCCATTGGGATTTTCGAATTAGGATCTCTTATATGTGGCGTTGCTCCGACCAGCGTTGCTCTCATCGTCGGTCGCGCCATCGCCGGCGTTGGTTCTGCGGGTGTCTTCTCAGGCGCTTATCTCCTCGTCGCAACCTCCGTACCCCTTGCCAAGCGGTCAACTTTCACCGGGCTTATCGGCGGCATGTACGGCATTGCTTCCGTTGTTGGGCCGTTGCTAGGAGGGGCCTTCACCGACAAGGTCACGTGGAGATGGTGTTTTTACATCAACCTTCTCATCGGTGGCGTCGCTGTTGCAGTCATGTTGTTCTTCTTTAAACCAATCCCTCAACCTGGTGGCACCATTTCCCTCACCTGGAAGGAACGCATTGAACAATTTGACATCCTTGGAACTGTCGTCTTTATTCCTGACGTTGTCTGTCTTCTAATTGCGCTTCAGTGGGGCGGTTCCACTTATCCTTGGTCTAATGGTCGAATTATCGCTCTCTTCGTCGTCTTCGGTGTATTCATCCTAACCTTCATCGGCATCCAATTCTGGAGACCCAAACACGCAATTTTCAGTCCGCTCATGCTCAAGAAAGGCAGCGTGTGGGCCGCGGCCTGTTTTACCTTCTTCATGGGTTCCGCTTTCTTTGTGACCATCTACTACCTCCCCATCTGGTTCCAGGCCGTGAAGGGCGTCAGCGCGTACGAATCCGGCATTAGAAACATTCCTATTCTACTTTCCGTTGTCGTCGGAACCATCCTTTCCGACGCCCTCGTCACCAACATCGGTTATTATACTCCTTTCATGCTCGCCAGCTCTGTGTTGACGTCGATCGGTGCAGGCCTCCTCACCAATCTTGAGGTTGACACAGGTTCTCCAAAGTGGATCGGATACCAGGTCATCTGCGGCTTCGGTATCGGTCTGGGACTGCAGCTGCCATTGGTCGCCACTCAGACCGTGCTCGACATGTCCGAGATTCCGAGTGCCACCGCATTGTGCATATTCATGCAGCTTTTCGGCGCCGCTGTCTTCGTCTCTGTGGGTGAGAGCGTGCCATAGCCACAAGCCACATTTCCTGATCTAATTTTAGACATGGTTGGAAGGCTAAACCGTTTGGGTTAGATCGATAATCTCAAAAATGAGCCTTTCACTACATAACCAATTCTTCAAACGCTTTCACATCTCACAGTGTTGGTCAACCTAACTGGTAGTAGCGACCCTGCCGTCGACTGCGGCAAATGAACCAAGCTATGAACTCCAGAACCAAGAAGACCAGCGAAGGAGAGCATACTTCAGGTCTCTACCCGGCTCGATGCATATGTTCTTTTCGTGCACAATGAACTCAGTCAATACATAGTAGACATTATTCAAACCTCGGAGTCCTCTGCAGCGTGGAGAGGAAATCGAATACGGTTATCAAACTCGTCCCATTTGAGAACAAACAATCCTTGCAAATCGGGATCCTTGAGGAGCTTGCAATTAGCCTTGTGGCCTTTCTCGTTCCAGCCAGCTCCCTGACAGGCCTTATCGCACCCATGTTAGCATCCAAGTTAACATGATACGGGGAAGATTTTCAATGGCGGTCCTACCCTGTCACAATACCAGAAAGACGAGCACTTGCCGCACCGTTTTAGAGAGGCTGCCTTCCTACCGCACCCGTGGCACAATCTGATACCATCAAGCTCTATTGAGAACTGTTGAACCTGGTCGTTCAACGCCAGCAACTCATGCAGTGACATTGGAAAGATCTGCGTGATGTCGCGTTCGGTTAGCGAACATAAATCAAGTTTAATTATATAGATTGGCAATTGCTGTGGTACCTTGATCATCTGGGGATCCTCATGGCGGATACCGGGCTCACCATATACAAATGCGTGACGTTGTGCGTAGAGAATTGCGACCGTGTACCCCTTTTGAACCTGTGCAGGTGTCAATTCATTGCCTCGGCCATCGGTATAGAAGTACAGCGGAATTTCCCTGCCGTCAACATCCTTGATCTCCATCTGCAGACGAAGGAGCGTGGCAAAATCCACAATCTCGCCTAAGAAGCACCAATGACGTCGCGGTCGGTAAGTAACCATGTCGCTGCTCTCATAGAAGTTCAGATCAACGTTGTTCTCGTCTGGAAGGTCCATGAACCCGGGGAAGGTCGCGTGGCTCCGAAGATCCGCCAGCTGTCCCGGGTGTTTTGGCTTCTCCCTCTTCCAAAGCCAGTCTTCGAAGTCGCTCGATTCAAGTCCGCGTGGGGCTTCATCCACTATCGTCCTCCACTTCATTGAAATTCCGTATAGCTTGTGCTTCGAGGGGTCCCGTGCTAGAGTTTCATGCTCAATCACTTCGATGCTGTCGCCGCCAAGGGCCGTCAACCACCCAGACACCGCCCTTTCTGCGAAGATACGTCCTCTTGCCAAGTCGCCATTGGCGATAGCGATCTGAGCGGCATCGAGAAAGGCCCGCGACAGACCGGCATCATCTGGTCCTTGCTCGTTATAGAGACGGACCTGTTTATCAAGATAGCAGAGGGACCGTAGTGGGGATGACAAAATCCCCTCTATGCCGCCTCTGTCGATGAGACCGTCCAATCGGTAAATCTCATCCAATCTCCTATCACTTTCCTGGCTCTGCTCTAGCGGTAAGGAGCAGAGACGGCACAAACATATAAAGCCCAACTTTGCCTGAAGAGCCTTGTTTCGGGCTTCGCGGTTCTTGTGGACGCCTAAGTAGTATATCGTGATCTCTTCGCCTTTAAAAATGTCTCTCAAAGCATGGACCGTGTGTTGTTTGATGTTCGTGTTCCAGTTCTTCTGTGCGTTGTTATCGCAGGCGTGGTTGATGCGACATGCTTCGAGGAAGATTCCCCCTTCACTTCCGTTGATTTCAATAGGGAGGGCGTTTGTTCGAACGATCCCGAGATACTGCTCGGCAGCATTCCTATATGCGTGGATGTTGTGCATAGAGAGGAAGGCTCGCCGCTGGTGTTCGCTAAGGGCATCGACTTGCTGGCAGATAGATATCCGTAGCTGGTCACTGGCCGGTTCATTACGAGGTACTGTAATGATGGGCTCTTCGGAAAGAATTCGCGTGCCCTTGGAGATCTTTTCGATTGCGACGAGACCTTTTCCTTTCCCCAGCACATCCCGCAAGGCGTACATAGTATTGCCTGTCGTGCTTTGCATTTTTACGCCTTCTCTTCCTATCGTTTCGAAATTCAATCTCGAAAGCCAGTAGCAGCATCCACAAAACTATGATTCGGAAAATAGAAGTGGAGGATGGAAGTAAATGGGTGATGATAGATATGACGGTGTTACGGCTCGCCGTAACGCTTAGGCGATGACGTGGAACGAGCCGAGGCCGTGGTGATCCTGGCTCAACCACGTGATATTGCAACAAAACCCTAGGGTAATTAGAAGCCATAAGGTAGGGTAGAGAAACCCCCACCGAATAAGAACCGTACGGTATGTAGAGGAAAGCCGTAGGGTAGCGGGAAATCACAGGGGAGAGAAACCTCACGGTGATTGGAGTTCATGATTTGAGTGTCTAGATGGACACAACTAGCCCAGTTGCAGGATAGTTTTCCTGCGTTGACAGATGTCAGCAAATCGTTATTTAGAACACTCTGCATTTGAATGAGTCAAGGGGTTTGAGAAGTCGATTGAGGGAAAGGCTTTAAGGGCTGGGCTGAGCTCAGCTTCCATAGACTGTTCGAGATATCGAGTATTGGATCACAAATTTAGATCACACGAGGGATTGACTACAGTAACGAAAAGATGGAGTCATGTTCCTTACGTGGATAGTAGTAGGTGAGGTACCGTAGGTAGTTTGTAAGTTGTTAGATCTGGCGCTTAATCCCCAGGTAGGGCGGGCAACTCTAAGCGCAAGCGTCGTGTGCTCTTGTCTTCAACCTGCGAATGACGTGAGGCGGTTGGGACAAACTTCAAGTTTCGACTGCGACGTGTGCCCTTGTTCCCACCCAAAATCTACTTCTGCTTCACCCGCGATTTACCATCTCTACTCTCCCAATCGCGCACCAGTGAGATCGACGGCTACTGGCAAGGGCAAAGGTAAGATCAATATCGGTCTCAATCAACTTGCATCTTCCAGTTCTTTCTCAACACGCGTTACGAGAGCGCGCAATGCTTTGATACTCTTTCCTCTAACAACTGCTGCAAACCACACCAAGTCGCATACACATCGAATCTAGATCTAGATATCCATCAATATTCATACATTGCCAATCGTCGCCCAGAGCCCTCAATATGACCCTCACCTCTTCAGGAACCATGTCGGCGCCCTCCGTACACGTCACTCATCCGCCATTGTCCATCCTTAAGTTTCCTCCTGTCTCAGGACCACAAGTCCTCAGTCCACCACAATCCGACTTCACCTTGGCGAGGCCTTTCAACATAGACCCAGAGCTCTACAACAACCTCCTACATGTCGCATACCCAATCACAATTGCCATTCTTTACGCGACAACAGTGACGTATCTCAATCGGCTCAATAAGAGAAGAGACAACAAGCCATGGGCGTTCAGCAAGACGACCGGTTTCTACTGCTTTGTCGTTCTGCACAATGTCTTTCTGGCGGTCTACTCAGGTTGGACATTTATGGGCATGTTCCATACAATCAGGCGCTCATGGCCGGGCTGGGAAGGCGAGTACGGGCTTGCCGGCGCTATGGATGCGCTTTGTAAAGTTCATGGACCAAGAGGCCTTGGTAGCGCCGCGACCTACAACTCTACGACCAGCAGCTGGGGGTTCACGGACCCTACCTTGAAGCTGTTAGACAACTCTCCGGATACACTGGATGTCGGAAGAATATGGAATGAAGGTCTTGCTTTCTACGGATGGCTCTTTTACCTGTCCAAATTCTACGAGGTCGTTGATACCCTGGTGGTGCTCGCCAAGGGCAAGACAAGTTCGACTCTTCAGACGTATCACCACGCCGGCGCTATGTTGAGTATGTGGGCTGGAATTCGTTACATGTCCCCACCAATTTGGATGTTTGTCTTCATCAACTCTGGTCTACATGCCTTGATGGTAAGACGGCGATCCATCTCGCTTGCTCGACTTAGATTCGCTAACGCTAGCCTTAGTACACATACTACACTTTCTTGACTCTTTCCATTCCCGTTCCCCGAGCGATGAAACAAACCTTAACAACGCTTCAGATCACTCAGATTGGTTTCGGAGCGACTTACGCCTTGGCGCATCTCTTCATAGCCTATGACATTCCCGTCTCAATTCCTTACGTCTTCGTACATAACCTTACCTCGGCGATTCCAGCCGCGGCGTCCTCTGTTTCGTCGGCTGCTGCTAGCGTGACTGCAACAGCCGGTGTTGGGAGCTGGCTCAAAAAACTTGCTCTTCGCGCCGCGGGCGAGGAGGGATTGGCAGAGAATGTCCGGAATCAGCATGGAGAAACTTTTGGGATCGATGCTGTCCATGCCGCTGAAGTGGAGAAGGCGCAGGAGGAGATCAGGTATAAGACGCAATACCAGACGATCAATTGCGTTGATACTTCGGGTCAGGCATTCGCGATCCTCCTGAACTGTCTTTACTTGGCACCACTGTTGTTACTCTTCGTCAAGTTTTTCGTCAGAACATATCTTCGCGGTTCCCGCGCTCCTCCACCAAAACCGAATCAGAAGCAACTCATCAAAGAGTCGGGCAAAGATGCAGCCAGAAACGTGGAGAAGGAGATAAAGGATGCCATGGATGAAGAAGGGACCGAGGACACTGAAATGCCTGAAAGCGTAAAGGCTAGAATCAATGATGCGAAAAGTAGGATACGAAAGGGTGCAGACGATCTGAGTGCGAAGGCGAAGCATGGTGTGAAGAATGCAAGTGACGCAGTCAAGGAAAAGGTATCGAGTGCAAACGGACAAATGAAGAAACAAGAGGCGAAGTCGAACGGTGAACAGAGCCAGCAATCGAAGGCTCAAGCAGAGGAATCGAAAAAGCCCAACTATCAGTCTAGTAATGGTCAGAGCCAGCAGTCGAAGTCACAAGGAGAGGACTCGGGTAAGTCCAAAGATCGGCCAAATAGCGCTCAAAGCCAGCAGTCGAAGCCAGACTCGAAGAAGTTCAAAAATCAGCCAAAGGGCAGTTCGACTCCACAAGATAAGGAAGATGCCGACTCAGAGCAGCCCAAAGATGAGGCAAATAATGCTCAAAGCCAGCAGTCGAAGTCACTAGGGGAGGACTCGAAGAAGCCCAAAGATCAGCCAAAGAGCGGTTCGACTTCACAAGATAAAGGAAACGCCGACTCGAAACAGCCCAGAGATCAGCCAAAGAGCGGTTCAACTTCTCAAAATCAAGATAACGACGACTCGCAAAAAGACGCCTCGGCCTACGAAGCCAATCTCGACGATTGCAAGACCGACGAGGAGAAGAAGGCAGAAGAGGAGATGCAGCCGACAGGCAAAGAAAACGAGGGGCCTAAAAAGGCACCAAAGACCGGATTGGATGAAAGCGCGTATGAGATCAATGTCGACGAGATTAAGAGCGAAGAAGAGATGAAGGCGGAGGCGGAGATGCAGCCAAAGGCGACTTAATCATTGTTCTAGCACTACTCGGTCCTGTGGCAAAGATGAGCGGTTTTGCTCAGCGATTAGCCCGGGATGTGGTTTACTTCGATACTTTACCCTGTCAAGCCTCTATGTTTGGATCTCGTGTCATTTGAGCTGCAGATACCGAGGAGAGAGAAAAGCTGTTGTTTTATGCGGTTGGAGAGTTCAAGGTGTCGTCGATAGTCGTTTAGTTAGGTGCTTGATCAATACATCGAGATACGTTTTGAACTTTGGCTCTGCCTTTGTGCTGGAACGTCCAAGGTGCGGCAACTGTAGTGACTGGCCTGTGGAATTATTGAGACAACTCTGTGGATTTACTTTGCGTGTATGGGAAAAAGTTGCCGATGTCGGTAGGGCCTGGGGCTTGTGGTGACTTGCACCTTTGACCTTGACTCACACCCAGTACGAGTCTTGGGAACCCTGTTTCATTCAACAAGTTAGTTATCAACGAAGATTCTTTAAAACTCCCCTATCACTACCAGTCCTCCGAATTCCTTCTTGGTACACATACCATATGACACATCAGCCCCATTCCCATCTCTCCTCCTTCCTCCCTTACCCGGAACCCTAGGACCTATACCAACCCATGAGAAAAACACCGCTTCTAAGTCTGAAAGGCAGGCGACGCTGAGTGTTGTGTCAGAATTGAATAATGAGAGGAGCAAAGCTGTTGAGAATGACGACGTGTAATAGGGCGGTTGGAGAGGGAGAAAGGACGGAAGAAGAGAGCGAGAGATTGTGAGGATTAGAAAAAGGGAGAATAGGTGTTAGATGTCGCGGTAAGATAGATGGGAGGATCAGAGATTTAAAGACTGTCATCTTGACGAGATTCCGAGGACGTCCATCTCTTCCTTATACATATACAATCCTCCCCACTCCCCTATCTCATCGCCAATCCATACCTTCTCCCCTCGTTCCAATCTATACCCTCATATCCTAAAAACAGGTGTGAAGGAAGGAGACGGCAAATTGACATATGAAGTAGTTGCGGGATAGGATGAGCTCGAGTCTTGGATTTGGTGGATTTTGAGATGGATTTGAGATTGAAGCGTGGCGAAGGTCAAGGAGGACCACTCCCTTCTCACCCTCGTCCTCAACCCCCAGACAAATCCCTCACCCCCCCCCCCCAATAAAACATCAGGCCCCCCTACTCTACCACTTCCGGAACATCCTTCCCAGCAAAAACGTACCCGGGCAGAAACGATACATGAACCTCGAACGCTGTATCGTGCAATGGACACGACGAGCATGATAAGGCAAAATTCCGCCGGGAGAGGTTCAGTAAACACCGATGTCGATTGGGGACATTCTCCAACCGGAACCTGCAAAGCGGATGGATTGTTTTGGTCAAGTGGGGTCTGGATCCTGTGATTGGATCGAGGGAGGAACTCGGGGGAGGGTTTTCGGGGGGGGATGGGGATGGGGATGGGGATGGGGATGGAAGGAGCTACAGTAGTACAGGAGCTAAATGGGGGTTTTTTTTAGTGAAAGTGAGATGAGTGAGTGGCATGGGTGAGTACGAATGGTGGGCGATCGGCACAACAGGAGGGATATATAGCTGGAAGGTGAAGTGAAGTAGTGGAAAGGACGGAGGGGAGGGGGAAACCGAGGTTCGGGGAAGTGGGAAAGGCTGCAATGCGACTGCCTAACCGTCTTCATCGAGAGATGGCGAAAATGGAATTGAAAGGAGTGGGTTTCGAGACGCCGGTGCTTGCGCTCACGGAATGAATGCACGCAGACGCAGTAGAGAGCCCCGGAGATGGGTTTTGCAGTGTGTAACCATGCATGTGGTGGATGAGCTCGGGTCGCGAATCAGGGAAACCAAGGCCGCAATGTCAACTGGCGGGCTTGCGACGGATGGCAGTCTCTGATCAGAATCATTGACGTGAAAATCATCAAATGTTTCGATATAATCACGAGCTTTTCCGGCAGGGTTCAATAGGAAAAGGCTTCGCAGCAAACAAGCCCCTCGCCACCATTCCAACCCCTCATCCCTCATCCCTGAAAGCTCTGCTGCAAAATATTCGGTTTCCTCTTCTCAAGCTCAAGAATCATCTCTCCAAAGAGGCCGTTCGCCCACGAGAACCTTCCCAACGCCCCGCATTAGCAAACGTCCCATAGACATGTGCAAGACCAGAGGTAGAACTCACCACTGCCTCGTCCAATCTTTTTGGTTAAAGGAGTTGATACTCTCGTGAATCAAGCCCAATCCGGCCGTACTGCCCACCAATTCCTTCAACGTGCGCGTAATCTCCTGATCATCATCGCTCGTCTGGATCCGCGCAACACTCGCCATCGGCCACGCGTAGCCCGGGCCATTGTGCGGTCCCCCAACACTGTTGATGACCGGCCCACGCATGAAGTAAGGGTTGTCAGCGCTCAGGAGGACATTGCGGGTGTTCTGGTAGACATTGTCGGTGCGGTCGAGATAGCCGTAGACGGGGGCGGAGAGCAAGCTTGGGATGTTTGCATCGTCCATGATATTCATGGAGCCGTAGCCATCGACTTCGTAGGCGTAGATGCGGCCGTGGTTTGGATCGTCGCGAATGCCGTATTTGCTAATGGCCGCCTTGAGGGACACAGAAAGACTGTTCATCTGGTTCGCCAGGTGGTCTTGGCCGCCCAACTTTTGCACGATTTCTGCGGCGGATGCAAGATATCGAGAGAACATCATGTTGGCGGGGATGAAGAGTTGGTATATGGTAGCATCGTCTGAAGGACGGAACGCTGAGCGGATGAGACCGGTACCACTTTGGGTGGGATTTCCGAGTCCATTATTCTCCAAGGTTTCTGAAGCTCGGTTGGTTGTTCGCTGGAAGGTGTATGGGCTTGTGTTGACGCTACCGTTTGCAGCGTAGGTTGGCGTCATCATGGCTTCCGCAACGGTCATCACAGCTTTCACGGCGTTGACCCATTGATACTGTCCGAAGAAAGCTACATCTTTGGTTGCGGTGTAGTAGTTGGTGGAGATCTCCAAAAAAGCTGCTAGTGAGTCTAACTCGTACTTGCACTCGAAGACGAAGTTGTTGTCGTACGGTGGTACGACTTGGTCACTCGTTGCTGCTCCGTTGTTTGCCGGGGCAATGCCAGACTCCGCCGGTGGCTGGAACGAGTTGCAGTACGGAGACTTCAAGAGAAACCTGGATTGAAGATTGATCACACCGCGGTACAACGATGCTAGAGAATCGCTGGCAGAAGATGCGTTGAGCAAAGGCAGGTAAGATTGCATTTGGTTTGCAGAGTCCCGTAGCCACATGGCGTTTCTAGGACCTGAGATTAGTGTTGCACTTTCAGTGGTTGTATATCTACCCATGGGTTTACATGTCTCCCGTGATCAAAAAGGTCAGTTCCTCTTGCGTCCCAGCGGCGTATCCCTTCCACTTGACGGCGGTATCCAAGGTATTAGGGAAGCTGTTCTCAAACAAGCGGAAAAGATCCGGGTCCTTGATGGTTGTATTCAGGCGGGCAATAGTACTCTCAACCTCGGGTAAGGAAAAGGTCCGACAATTCGGCGTCGGACGCTGGTACGAGAGCTGGTATTGTCCACTGGAGTACGGTCCATGAGGGGTACTGGCATAGTTGGCATAGTCGGGGCATTGCGCAGACACAAGCACAACGGTAAACAGGCCAACAAGGACGCTCAAAGAATTACACATTGGAAGGTCTTGGCAAGGAGGAAACGGTTGATGCGTATCCTCAGGACGACAACGTCGGAAAAGACGGAGAGGAAGTTCGGCATGCCGCTTATAAGCAACGACTGTGCGCGTGAAAGGAAGGGGGTCATGGGGAACATCGGGGGGTCACTTGAGAGAAGGCGCGGGGGGGGGGGATAGACCCAAGAGATTGCAGAGAGCAGGTAGCAGGTAGCAGGTAGTATGCAGTAGTACCTCATGGAATAGAAGGACACTGTCAGGAAGAAGATGAAGAGGGAAGAAAGGTAGGTAGGTAGTCTACTGTAACCCCGCATTGATACTGTACAACATCACGAGTGAAGCGTTGAGAAGCGGGGTGTCGTACTGCGACGTTGCTTGTGTGGACAGACGACCAACAGAACATTGGAGCAGAAGTTCGGAGTCTGAAAGTTTCAGACGTTGAGAAGCTTCCGCTTGGAGGTTCATGTCCCAGAAGAGAATTGATACCTTACCGTACTCTGCCGAAGGGGCTCCGGACGGAAGCCGCCTCGGTCGGGGGAAGTTCTTTACCGTCCCTCGATGAGGGTGAGTTGGCCGAGTGGTAGCTACCAAGGAGGGTTATTAAGGATTTGATTCTAGCTGTGCAAGTATCAGGTTTTGAGATGGGTTTTGAGATAGGTTCTGAGATAGGTTCTGAGATAGGTTTTGAGATGGGTTTCCCGAAGAGGCGGCAGTGGTGGAGGGCGAATTCGGTGCAAATCCGACTCGGAAGTGATTCTACGTCTCGAGTATCTGCCGCGGTGAATGCGACCGAGAGAAGTCGCCTCACGTGTTAAGCGAAGAATCTTGTACTGTACTTACCTTAGAACTACCTACCCACCTCCCTTAATGGTTGATGTCTTTCATAGCCGCATAAGCCCACATAAGGACATTAAACTTGATATCACACACCCACACCGTACCTTCAACCTCCATCCATTTGGGCCATGGGTCATCCATCGCAAGGCAAGGCAAGACATGCCCGGATTGCAAGACAGAGCGACGTAGTTGGAGCAAGCGACCTGTACATAGTAGTTTTGATTGCAAGTATATGAGGCTCAAAACGCTTTGGTTTCTGACATGACCGATCATATCTTCTCATCCACATGACCGTGATGAGATGTACAGAGGGAGAGCTTGAGAAAGTGATCCTTGACCTACAGGCTGAAACTTGGACAGTATGTTGTCGTGGTTGTCCCACACCGTTCGGGAGCTTGACGTCGTAGATATTACGGCTGCCCGCATTCCGTCAGAAGAGTTTCTTTGAACATGATCGATACCATCGTTGTTGCTCTGTCGATAAACGTAGATTCAAACTGTCCGACCCAGACTATAGAGTGGCGAACATGCCCTAAAATGGATGATGACGCCCTCGACCTTCTCCCCTCCCTCAAACTTCCCTCACCATCCTACCCACACCACCCCACCGCAACCCCCCCCTAAAAAAACACAATGGCCTCCCTCATCTTCGCCGCCGGCGCATTCACCTACGACAAGGTTCAAAAGTCCCGCGAAAAGAAGCGTGCCGCCCGCGAAGACCGCAGTCTGCGCTACTCGGAGCTCGAGAAAGATCATGCGGAACACCTTGCGCGAACGCAGTCAGGGCGCGAGATCTGCCACTGTGAGCGCGAGGGTTGGGATGGGAAGACGCATCGGGTGGGCTGTGTGAGGGCAAGGGGGACAATGGAGCTAGATGCGGAGGGAGATTGGATTGATGTGGGGGGTGAGGGATATTTTGCGGGTGTAGATCAGGGGAGGGCGGGGAAGAGGAGAAGCGAGGCGCCGCCGAGTTATGAGAGTTTGGAGGTTGCGCGGAAGGGCAAAGGGGGGAATTTCGGGCGGAATGCGAGGAAGGAGGATAGAATGGTTGGGTGATACAAGCTGGAAACGGTGGGACATGGCGTTTGGGGCTTCCGCATTGATGATGGGATGCACGATGGGATGCGATGTTGGTGTGAACATGGTGTACGGGATATCAGTGTACGATGCTAGGATCATTTATCGATTCATAGGTTTGATGAGCTCCAATGAAGAACATCGGAAAGGTCGTGGAATTTCTTCATGAAGGACTTTAGCTTGTGGTCATTGCCTCATTGCGATAGTGAGATCGGACATGATAGGAGCTATTGCTGGTGACACTACACCAGACATGTGGTGTAATGATGTTTTCTGCTTCCAGCCTACCGCTTGCTGACGGGGAACGTCAACTCCATCTTTCTGCCTTTCAAATCTCGCACTGCTGATTGATCGTGAAGAAGTAACTCATATTTCAGCGGTTCCACCGACGTTTCTTAACCACAAGCGACTTTGACCCACCACCCACGACAGAAGCTACAGGAACATTTGATAGATCGCTCCCACGCAATTCGCTCATGTTGTTCTCCGTATAAAGCATAGCCGTCGCCTCCATTTGAACATGTTTGCAAGTAGCCAGAATTTCGGGATGGATGTCCGGGTGGCAGTCTGGGGCTAGCGAAAAAGGTGGATCATAGGGGATGCGCTGAGACTGAAGGTCACGACTTGGGACATGGGCGCTACGGTTTGCGTGGTCTTTGACAAACCAGACTTTGTGGTACGAGGTTAATCTCGACACGAGAAGATTTTCGTAAATCTTCCATCTAAGTTCCACGGGTAGAGATAGGAGTGGTGAGGTGGCCGAGCTGGGATGAGGCTTCTCCATCTTCGCCTTCATGAAAGAGACAGAGTTTGGATCGATGGTGACCTTTTTCCTCGTAACAATACTCAGTCGTTCCAAGTTTGTAATCCTGTACAAAGATTTGGCCCAGAAGTCCTGGTGGAAGTTTTCGCACACAATGTCGGGGGTGCCCGTGAATTCAATTTCCAAGGACTGAAGCTTTAGTTCTTTCGAAACGTATTGACACATGTACGTAAACTCTTCCCAACTCGTTATCAGTAGGTGGTGTTCTGCTTGTTCCACAGGTAATTTTGCACGGTTCATTACATCCATGTCGAGCAGAAATCGCATATGGTGAATGGATTGACGCCCCCGAGCCGATCGGTAGCCTAGCCATGGGCCAATGCACAGCGCCTCCCAGAACTCAAATATTCTCGAGGTGTAGAGGAACGGTAATGCTTCATCGTAGATCTGGCGGTTTACCAGAAGCAAACCAGGGGTACAATCTAGTACACGCCACCTATTCCTTGTGATGGTGATCGTATGCTGTCTTAAGGTCCCATCGACGCTACCGTGAAGAACATACCCGTAGATGCGGTTGCGTACTTCACGAGGAAGGTCAAATATCCGGAAAGGCTTTGAGGGCTCTTTATCTCTGCGCGATGCTTTCGTAATCTCGTCACAAACCAAACGCCATCGTTCGTGCATGAGAACCGCCTCTGATAGAGGCTACGACATGTCAGCTGAAGGCTTCGAACGTCAATCAAAGGTATAAAGTCACACCTCCTTAATGACGGGCTTGAACTGCCGAAGACCGCCGTTCCTGATATTAGGCGGCGATGGCACCACAACCTCATCATGAGTGTTCAGACATTGTCGTTTGTTCGCTGAAAGTTCTTGATCTGTGTGTTTGTGTGGTGAAGACTATGAATTATCAACTTGAGATCTTAGGACCGTATTGACTGGAAGAATGGGACTGCACCATATCGATCCAAGTACCAAATTGCCTAGATTGATTGTACCGTAATCTCCCTTTGTTGAAAGGACGCTCCGGCTGTCGACGGAATCATGATGATTTTATGTTGTGATCATCACGACCTATGAAATGTGATTGGAACGTTTGATGAGAAAATTGTGTTGATAACTGGGAAAAGTGAACCGAAGCCAAAGGAGTGAAGTTGGTCAGACTCGGAACAGATATCAAATGAACATCAGTTCTTAAGTACTCATCTAGTGTTGGTTATACTTTGGTGAAATTTATTTAATCAACAACCTTCCTCTTTATGTACCTATCCTGCCGTACTCCATCTAGGAAAACCAACTAAAGACTTCCACCCACCATCACGAGACTCGGTTATCCAGCTGTGGAAGCTATTCCAATCCGTGCGCTACCGGAGCTATGCCATTGCATAGGTTTAGCGAATGTGGTAAGATATCACATCACGATGCCGGGATCTTCTCAAACAGCAAATCGACGTCAAAAAGTTTCGCGGCACCCAAGCGATAAGATGCAAGATCCAGCCCTTGATGTGGTTCCAGTTTTCTGACTTTAAAGACCGCCGAAGGGCTCACTGCGCCTTCGCATTGTCTGCTTCTGACTCATTGATGGCGTCCTGCCCTGGATTTGCCTCCGCGTAATTGAAGTACTTAACGAAATGGAAGTAACCTCCAGTGATGAGAGCACCTAGCGCTGGTCCGATCCAATATATCCAATGATAATGCTCAAAATGACGATTCGCAACGGCTGGGCCGAACGACCGCGTAGGGTTCAAAGAGCCTCCAGTGTAATAAACCCCTGTAACAAATGCTTAACACTATTCACAGTTGATGGAATAATCAACAAATGGGTAACAAACCGGCAAGTTCGGCCACGAACAAGGCCAAACCAATTCCGACTGGGGCAATAAAAGTAACCTTTGACTTCTCGGCAGCCAGCATCAGGACGGTGAAAATCAGCTCGCAAGTAAGGAACATCTCTATGAAGAGGCCTTGAGTAACTGAGGTCCCTGCCGACAAGGTCGTGTTGACGGTAAGAGGACCGGGAAACATGGCTTGAACCAGCCCAGCAGCTACCATTCCGCCCAGCATCTGAGGTGGGAAGAGCAAGAGGCCACGCAATGGCGGGAGCGTGCCCGTAATTACCATTCCAAGGGTTACCTAACAAGTACTCAGTAAGAGTAACAGATTCCAAGGCAGAGCAAACTGCACTTACAGCAGGATTGAAGAGCCCTCCACTGACGCAATTTTAGCAAAAGCGCATTCTTCGACAATGCGCTTTTTACTCACCTGATTCTGTAAAAATTCCAAGCGGTGACTACGAGCGAAAAGCCGAAGGAAAGGCTTATGAAGAGCAAACGCTGAAGGCTCGGGTCGGAGGGAGGTGTGATGTTGTTTGCGATCTGGGTGCCGCTGAAGGCAAAGAAGAGGAACATGATCGTACCGACGAACTCGCCACTCATTGCAATGAAGTGGTCTTTCCATACTTTATTCGGGGACTCTCGATTCTGCTCAACCTCGAAAGGGTGTGGATTCCTTGGTCCTACCGGACGGCGTAGAGGATTCTGCACCATAATTGTGTGATGCAGCGGTTCACAAAATGCGAAGCGAAATAGAGAATAGTAGTAGAAAGAGTTATGGAAGGATGAGAGAGAGAGAGGAATTGTAATTACAAGTAAATGAATGGAGCATAGTAATACCGTACGTCACTACGGAGCACTGCGCGGAGAATAAAGGAAGTCAGCAAAATCTCCCACGGATGGAATGCCCAGTTCTCCACCCCTTGAATCTTTTGATCATGGATGCTTCCATGGGTACGATAGACTGCAGGCGCCATAACAGCCCCCCCGGGGACCATTACAGTATCATGATTTCTTTTTGGTGGTGTGTCTGTTGTGCAACTGGGCGCCACAACTCGGCAAAGAACAAGTGAGATGCTCGGGCACTAGAAGCGTCAGACTTTCTTGATTCGTCCCAAGCAATAAGCCACACCGTCTCCGGCGGGCAATCTATAACTTATTCGAGACAGAAGTCGCAGAAGTCGCAGGACTTGTAGGGATGTCGACATGGCTGGGCCTGGGTATCGCGACTACTGGAGTTGGGAACGTTGAGAACTTGAGATTGTTTATACCGTGGTACTGAGTACCGAGTCCCGAGATGAACGAAGGCTCAGATGCGGGTGACTACACGTCATGGCCTAGGCTCAGGTCATTAAGGTATTGTTCTTGTTATTAAGGTTTGATTATTACAGTATTATTATGTATCATTACTCCGTATCCCACTCACCTCGGAGGATGTAGGTCGCGCGACCCATCTCGAAGGTCGCGCGACCCCTCCGATCATCCGAAGCTAAGACTCACGCTAACGCCCGAGCTCATACATAGATTTCATGAACCTTTACACCTGTAACTACTTCATCATCAATACACAATCACTTCTTATTGACATTGATTAATCAATCATCAATCGCTAATCAATCACTATTCACTAATCAATATATTTTCAATCAAGAATGTAGAATGTTAATTAAATCATGAATGAATTCTTATTTATATGAGATTAATCTAGAATTAATCTTAGATTAATCTGAATTATTATTATTATGTTTTCAATAAATTTTTAAAAGAAAAGTTGATTTAATAATCATTTATTAGAAACAATCACAACGCGCGCAAAGCAAATTTTTGAAAAGAGCAATACAATCAAAGCAGAACGAACCTAGAAGGCGAATAAACGACGATGAATCGCATGAACTGCAGCAATGCTGATTCAGAGACGATTACGAGCGACGTTGATTTGTCACGACGAAACAGCAACGCGAAATCGAAAAGCTCACGCAACGACGAGAAGTATGTTGCTAACATTATTGATCTTCTAATACAGACATCAACGTTAGAGAAAGAGAAGAGCAAAGATCATTCGTGAAAAGAAGTAGCAGTGAAGCTGATGCAACGCCTTCGAAACGATTCAGAAGGGAAAAACAACGAGAATCAGAACGCGTTTATTGCGAAGAATGTACAGAAACTGAAGGCATCTGTACAACTACTTAGCAAGCAGCTACAGACTCAAGATAGCACACGCTTCTCATCGAGAATCACGTCATGAGCGAACGTGACAAGAGAAGAAGTAACAGCGAAGAAGCAACGCCTCAGAGGCGAATTGTCATCGCTTCGCAAGAGACGAGAAGTCATGATGAAAATAGCAGAAAGAAAGAAAATAGAGAAAGTACAAAAGAAATTTATCAAACAGATTCTTCAAGAAATTACAAACGTGTCAACAGCTCAAAGAGATTTAATCATGTCTCTTTGAAAGCTTGAAAGCGAAAACATCATACTTCACGCAGTGAGTTCAGAGACTCAAGCAAATCTGAAAAGATCTCAGACATGAGCAAAGAGAATTGCGAACTCAACGCGTATAGTGCATCGAATCTTCGCTGTGCTAGCACATGAAGTACACATCACAATAAACATAAACAATCAGAAAGTGATCATTAAAAGACTGATAAAAGACAACGCAAGACTTTATGAGAATCTAAAGATTCTAAGAATAGTCTGACTCAAGAAAGTAGTTGAAAGTGAAAAGACTCACTCATCGCTCATTGTAAAGATCACAATCGAAGCGATGATGAATCAACTAATGAACGAGAGCATGCTAAATTCATATCAAGAATGCTCATACAAACTGTTTGAAAAGAACTGTTGCATCACTCAGTGCTACAGATGCTTCAAATTTAATTATATGATCAGATTCTGCAAGAAGAAACAACACTGCGCTAAATGCGCAGACAAACATCACATCAAAGAGTGCATGATGTCTTCAAATAAAAGATGTTGCATTAACTGCAATGAAGATCACGAACTCTGAAGATGCATCTATTTCAAATGACAACAACAGATGAAACAGACGTCAGAAATCTACAGAAACAGATTGATCAAATATTCAAAAATGTTGAAATACAATTGCACATCTCTTTCGCTGTTTCTGAACTCTTTAAGCTCAATGAATTCAATGAACTCAACAAACTTCGTAGATTCAACGAACTCTTCAAGCTCAACAAGCATCATGTTGAAAACATGCAATCAAGACGTTGAATCGACATAACAAATGATAGAAGTCAAGAAGAAATGAGTCAATCTCTTCTCATGCATGACTAGTGACTCAGATGAGACAACATCTGAACAGATTCAGAAATGCTTAATCAGAAAATGCAGAAGACTTTTGTTGAAATCATGTCTAGATCATTCAATCAAAGAGACTCAAGACTGATATGTATGTATTGCTCTTTAAAGATAGCTATAACAAGACATTAAGAATACAGAAGAGAAAGAGTGCAAGCTCTTCTATAAATAATGACTTGAGACTGCGTTAGACTCGATACAGATGTGATGTAATAAGTCAGATGTGTTTGTTTAAAAGAATGATGAAAGAAGTGAATGAAGAAAGTGCTGAACAATGAGAAGAAGTGCTGAGAATAACTCGAAGAGTTCAACAGAGATGCGCTAGATTCAAACTAGACATAGCATCATGACTTGCTTTAATCAAATTGATTAGAATTAGATCTGAATTCTGATTGATTCAGACATGTTCATAACATTATCTTTTTCTTCGAACATTCATGTTCACATGAATAGAAAAGAAATAAAAGCAAAAAAAAATTCATCGTGTTTTCAATTTAGTGCAACTTATTTGAATATAGCTTGTGAAATTCATTCAGAACTTTCTTCGAGTCATCGAATTTTTCTTTATCGACATAGTATCATTCATCATCATGATTTATCTTAATTCATTTGATCTTGTATTGTAGTCTTTCTCTATATTGTCTGAAGTTCAATATATCATCTACTTCTCAATGTTCTTCATTCTTTTCAATGATCATCGATTTAAAAGACTCAGAATGTTGTTTCAATAAAGAGTTGTTTAATGAAGATCATAGACACTTCAAGCTGAACATTGAATGTATATGCTTCATGCTTCTAGATAGCTGAAGACGATAGAAGATCTCAACTTTGACTGTGATTGAATAGAGATTGAGCTGCTTGTCTTTCAAATCTTTGCATGATCTAGTGATTTTGATGTTTTCGAAAACTAATCAAACTTGATCATCTACTTCATAGATGATGTCTCGTCTATGCTTATTCATCTGAGCTTCAGTGATCTGCTTGATCTTTTTCAATTGTTGATGATTGAAGATAAGAAGTTCGCTCATTTGAGTGACAATATCATCGATCTTTTTAGCTTCAATAAGTTGACGAGTTGTTTTGTAATCAGTTGTATCTGAATCGAAACTCATTCGAAGGTGAAAGTCTTTATTGAAGTAGAAAGAAATCATCAAGATAGTCAAGAATGTATTGAAATTATCACTGAATTTCATCATTGAAAGTCATTTAACTCAGTCATTCTGCATGTAATTGCAGTAGATTCAAAGTTTGCATTCAACATCTTGATTAACTCATTTCAACTGATCATTGATTTCTGAATAATAAACTGTTGATAGATTGACTTTGATCTTCAGTCATTTACAAAGACTTTGTCACATGATCAATATGAACTGAAAGTCTCTATTCAAAACGATAGAACTGAGTAGATCATGAAGTCAATAGACGTTTCATAGCATGATTTATACTGTTTCTTCAATTGAGATGTCATCGTTTTCTTAATGACAGAGAACATAGTGATGTTCTTTGAAGAGACAACATATGATTATGCAAATGACGTTATAGTTTTTCGATAGAAGTAGCTCAGTGATGAAGTTCATAGCTATATCTTGTCAACGCTGCTAAGAAATCAATAGAGACTGAAGCAAATCATTTGTATCATCTTGAGATGCTTTGCTTCGCTGACAGACATGACAGTTTTGAATGTATTGTCAAATAGTTGCTCAATGATCTGATCAATAGTAGAAGCGTTGAACTAGATCAATCATTCATTTAATGTCAGAGTGCAAGATTGATGATTGATCATGAATCTTTCAAAGCAATTTTGTATGCATTTATTTCAACATTTATAGTAGATTCTTTTTAAATAAAATGTTGTCAATGATTTGACAGTTCTTTAGCTTCATGTCATGAAGCTTCAGTTCATCTTTGTTCATAGCTTGTTGATACTCATTGCATAGTTCATTCTTCTGATTGACTAGATGTATGCATTGATAGAAATTAGTCTCGTATTCAGATTCGATTTTGAACTCAATTGATAAAACGTTTATTCGATTCAAGATCAGTATAGTCTGAAAACGATCATTCATGTCTTTAGCTGATTCAGAATTATCGATCATTGACATTTTAGTTAAAGCATCGACTTTGATGTTTATTTTGTCTGATCGAAAGATAATCTGAAAGTTAAACTTTGATAGAATATTCAGATAGTTCGCTTGTTATCAAGTCAGCTGTTTGTTTTTCATAAAGATCTTCAAAGTCTGATGATCAGTAAACATCTGAATAAATAGCTCAGTATTTTCTAGTTTAAATCATCAGTGTTCAAAGCATCAAATGATAGTTAGCAATTTCTTGTCATAGATGTGATAATTGCATTCAGCTAAAATCATGCTCTTGCTATAGAAGACTATCGAGTGAAGCACACTCTCATCATCATACTGAGATAGTATGTCGTCTTTTACATAGTTGAATGCATCAATTTTCAAAATAGCTTGATGTTTGACATCAAAATGACGTAGAACTGAGATTGAGCTGATCTGCTTCTTTAGATTGTCAAAGACTTCAATGCAGACTTCATTACAAACAAAAAACGTGTCTTTTTGAATCAACTGAGTGAATGACTTGACTAGTTTTGAAAAGTTCTTGGTGAAGCATCAATAGAAATTGACGAAGTCGACGAAGTCTTGTATCTTTTTTAGATTAGTAGATGTAGTTCAATTGACTATAGCTTTCACTTTGATAAAATTCATGCAAAGATTTTGTTCTGATACTATGACTTCTAAGAAGACTGTTTCTTCTACATTGAATTCGCACTTTCAAATATCTATCTGCAGATCAGCGTCTTGTAGATGATCTAGTATCATCTTGACATGTTGTTTATGCTTCTTTTGAGTCTTGCTGTATATGAGAATGTCGTCTAAATAAGCTTGGCAGAAGTCATTTAGAAAGTCTCATAGAACATCATTCATATATTGCTGAAACAAGATCGAATCATTTGTTAATTCGAATGATAGAATCTTTGATTTGTACGCTTCTAGAGCGATAATGAAGATTGTATAGTTCTCACTATCAAGATGCATACGAAGTTTGTTGAAAGCGAAAATTATATTCAGTTGAGTCAGATGCTTGCAGTCAACAATTTTGTCAATCATCTCATCTATGAGCAATAGAGAGTAGCGATTTCTTTTGATAATGACATTGAGCTTTCAATAGTTGATGCAGAAGCGAAGATCATCATTGATTTTCAGAGCAAATAAAACGAGTGAGAAATATGAGATCTTACTAGAAGTAATAAAACTCTTTGACAGATTTTCGTTCAGATATTTCTTGATCTTCTGAAGCTTGTAAAGTGACATTCAATAAGCTCAACATTTAGAAGAAGTGACATCATTAGTGAGCTCTATCTTATGATCATATGAACAATGAGATGATAGCTTATTGACTTGAGCTCAATCAAACACGTCGAGAAAATTCTGATATTTCGAAGATAGCTTGACTTTGATGTCTTCTAGATTTTGAGCTGATGCATTGATGAAAGCAACGTCTAGAACGTTCAGTTTGCATTGAGTGTTGTAAATTATTTTTCTATCAATATCTTTGATTGACATAGCGAAAATCTCGATGCAATTCTTCTTTGATCATTTAATCAGTGCATGAAAAGATGCAGCTCTCACACTAAACATAGAAAAGTTCTTTTTCGAAGCAGTAGAAGTGAGTCATTGAAGCACTTTGAGAGCTGAACTGATAAAAGAATTTGATGATCGTGATCATTTTGAGTGTGAAGCTCTGACTGACATTGAAAAAACAGAAATGAGAGCTTCTAATTGATTCAAAAAAATGATGACATCGTTTTGCATATTTAGTAGTATTTCATTTTTATTCATTCAGAGCTTTTCTAATATGACATCATGATGATCTATATCAGCTATTAACATTGAAACAGTTAATTTCTTATGACTTTCAACTGTGAGATTGAGTAGAATTTTATGAATAATGATCTTCTTTGTCAGCTTTTTGTCATATTCTCTTATTAACTTCTCTTTAGCTAGTCGTATGAGTTGAATTTCAAGCTTCTGACATATTTGATTGACTAGCTTTGTATGAATCAAGATGTAGATCATCAAGTCACTATCTATCAGAGATCATAGCTTGAAGAATTCGTCTTGCGAGAATAGAGTGACATCGACTAGAAATGACTTTTCGAAGTAGTTCTCTTCGATAGATGAAATTTCGTTGATTAGATTGCACAAAGAAATGATCTCTATCTCTTTGATGATTCTGAAAGAAATGACTAGTTTTTTGAATCAGACTCTGAATTGAAGTTCAAAGAACAATCAAACTCGTCATTTAATGTGTTAATTCTGAAAGATCTATTCAAGCACTCTTCAGAAGTATGATCAGACTTATGACAAAGAAAGCGATTTTCGATTAGTAAGTCATTTTCTTTGACGTTAGTCAAAACAGCATCATGTGATTTTGACTGATCAGTCATCTTCATTTCTATGATTCTACGAGTAGCTTTGACTGATTCTTCAGCGAAGATGATCTGTTTAGTTGTTCAAGCTTTGATCATTGCTTCTCTATTCTTGATCTTTCAAATAGCTCGTTGATCGTTATTCAATTGAATGAGGTAGAAACAAATTTCTTTCAAAGTACTGAGTTGAATCAATTGAGTTACTCAAGCGAATCGAAGTCGAAAATTTATTTTATTCTTTAGATCGATGATCAGCTGTTTTTCTTGATAGTCTAGATAGAAGAATAGTCGTTGAAATTGAGTATAAAACTCGCTGAATTTCTTCTGTTCTTGAATCAAGTTGTAGTAGTTTCTACGAAAGTTGACTTCTTTATCTGAATCATCGAACAACTGAGCTAGCTCTTTCAAAAGCTCATCGACGATCTTGTATGAGTTGAAACAGTCACGTTCGCGTCTTGACTGAGTGATCTCAGCTGCATCATCGAATAATCTGAAATGTACGTAGCTCAGCTTGACTCGTTCACTTGAAAAGAGATCGACATTGATTTTCAGCTTGTTCTGAACTTTTTCATATCAGTTCTCTCAGATAGAGTTCTTTTCATCAGTGAACAACGAAGAATCGAGTATTTTCTGAGATCTAGAACGCTCAGAGTAGATTGACGATGACGAGATAATCTCTCTAGCTTGTAGTCTAGCTTTCAGCTCTTCGCATCGTTTCTTCAAAGCTTTCATAGTCATAGAAGATGTTATGATTTCAGCGAATGAGTTGTTATCTTTGACAATGAAGAATGAAGCTTCGAAACACTCTTTGAAGAAGCGAAACATGATGAGAAAGAAAGAAGAGATTGAATTGAACGAGTGTTTTAAACGAAAGAAATCGAGCGAAGAGTGATGCTTGACAATAGAAGGTAAAGTCATTTTTGTTGTTTGATTTGAGAATTGATTGATTCTCTTGATCGATTTGATTCTCTAGCAATCAACGAAGATTCTTTATCGCTGATTTTATTAATCGAAATGAACGATGTGTACTTAATGAGCTGTAAGTCGTCTAGCAATTCAATCAGTCTCGCTGTTGATTCTATAGACTTTCTAGTGTTGTTCTGTCTTTCGATTGCGTCGATCATCAGATAAATGAATTTCTTTAGACTCGATCTGCCTGAACGAGTATATTGAACGAGTAATAAGTATCTATATCGTATGATAAACGAGATTCTTAATGTAATGTTGAGATCATGCCTAGATCATTCAATCAAAGAAGCTTGAGACTGATATGTATGTATTGCTCTTTAAAGATAGCTATAACAAGACATTAAAAATACAGAAGAGAAAAAGTGCGAGCTCTTCTATAAATAATGACTTGAGACTGCGCTAGATTCAATACAGATGTGATGTAATAAGTCAGATGTGTTTGTTTAAAAGAATGATGAAAGAGATGAATGAAGAAAGTGCTGAACAACGAGAAGAAGTGCTGAGAATGACTTGAAGAATTCAACAGAAGTGCGCTAGATTCAAACTAAACATAGCATCATGACTTGCTTTAATCAAATTGATTAGAATTAGATCTGAACTCTGATTGATTCAGACATGTTCGTAACAACTTTCAGTGATCAAAAGCATACAAAGAGTCTTTTCAATGCAGAGTCAACAACAGCTACAAATAATTTTATGACAAAACAATTCTTTCTATGAATTTTACAGTACAACATCAGAAAGTCATTAAAGATTCAAGAATCATTCTTGATTGATAGAGAAATTTGCAAATTCAACATAATAATCATACAGAAGCAAGAATGCAACATTAACGACTTACAATTGTTTAGCTCAGCTCACAACTTCTTTCATCTAGTGAAAAACTCATCATCTCAATCAAGAACATGCATATACATTAACAAATGTTTAAGACTCAATCAATAAATAGTAGAAACAGCTGAATCAGACATTTGCTTAATCAAATTATTAACTCGCAATACAGATGATGAAATGCAGATGCTAAGACTTTTAAATGTTTACAATTCATGCTCATTGTTTACTACATTTACAGAGAGATCTTCAATCATTTCTTGTTTAAACAAACTATTCAAGAATGACTGTGAACAACTGATTGTAGAAAATTTCAATCTACATCATTCTCATTGAGAAGAATGAAGATGCTTCACTCATCATACGATGACTGATACTCTGCTAAACATCATCACAAATGCAAGACTGAAATTATTGCTGAAATCAGACATTATTATTCACAAGACTTATAATCAATTTACGATGATTAATCTAGTTTTTAGCAGCGAGAAAATATAGTTCATGACATGCAAGTGCAAAATACGAATCAATCTGCATCAGAAGTTGAATCATTTTTTGATCATCATAAAACTATGTTTACAAACAATCTCAATGCAGTTCTCGACTCAATGACTTTGAAAAAAAATGAATACAGAAGCATTAAGTGCTTATCTGCAAATACATCTATTCTTGAAACACTCTCTAGACGACAAGACTATGATGAATGACAGAGTGTGCAAGATTATCAGAGTGCTACAGAAGATCATCAAGAAATTTACTTTCTTGACAAAATCATCAAATTGAGCAAAAGACTTCTGAAATCAAAGCTGCTTTAAGTAGTAATGAAATCAAGATGATTACAAATCATATGAAAAACACAAGACACATTAGAAGCATGAAATGAATATCTGAAGCACAATGATCATAAAAACAAAATCATTCAACAAACAAAACATGCACACTTCAGATCACAAATGCATGAGCTGAGCAAAGCACTCAAATTGATATGATGCTTTGCAAAATGAGCTAGAATCGAAAGTCAGTTATTTAAAAAGCTTTCTCAATTTTTGTCATTAAAGCGAAGCAACATCGATCATATGATAACAACGTTCGAGAAAAAAATCGAGATACTGCAAAGAAAGTTCTTTTTCCCTTCTTCTCAAGCAAATGTCAGCAACATCGCAAAGTCATTCATATTTCTGACAGTCTCATTCAATTTACACATCACAGAAGATAAAGTGAAGCAAGCAATCAGATGAATAAAAGCAGACAAAGCATCAGATGTTTCAAATATTTTAAACAGAGTGCTTCAAGCGAGTCTTGCAGAACTGATCTCAGTACTGACGAGTTTATTCAATGCATGCATAATACACAAGTATCATTTGAAGCAGTTCAAAAAGACTCAGACAATAGTACTATACAAATCAAAGAAAAGCGACTATATTGATTCAAAGACATATCAACTCATTGCTCTGCTTGACATCATGAGCAAAGCTTTAAAGTCAATCATGATCAAAAGACTGTGTGATATAGTTGAGACTCATTATATGTTACTCAATGCTCAAATGAGAGCAAGACGCAAGTGATTCATGATCTTGACATTAAATTTATTGATAGATTAAGTTTACACAGTATGAGATTGCAAAATCAAATATGTAGCATTCATGCTAAGTCTAGACATCATGAAAGCATTTGATCAAGTCTCACACATCAGACTTCTGCATACGCTGAAGATGAAAAAAACGTTGAGCTACATAATTGAATGAACATGCAGCTTTCTAGAAGATCGAGAGACATTATTAATATTCAATGAACAAATGAGTAACATACAAAAGATAAATGTAAGCATATCACAAAGATTTCTCATTTCATCAATTCTCTTTCTATTCTTTAACGCAAGTTTAATTGAAAAATGCAAAATACTGAAAATAAAAATTGAAGTGCTTAACTTCATAAATGATATTAACATTCTAGTCTACAACAGATTCACTGAAGAAATTTGCAGAACATTGAGCAAAGCATACAACGTCTGCGCAAAATGAGCTTGCACTCATGACATAATGTTTGCATCAGAAAAGTATGAGTTTACGCATTTCACTAGAAAATCGAAGAGATTCAACATGATGACTAGCATATAAATAAAAAGCTCAATTATTAAATCGAAATCAGATGTACGAGTTCTAAAGATGCAACTGAACATGAAACTGCAATGAAGCGCACATCTTCAACATATAAAGATGAATCACATCACAAGAATACTGATACTTAGTCATCTTGAAATCTTCACATGAAAAGCTATCTTCACAAAAGCGAGACTGTTAGAGGCCAGCATAGAGCGAGTCATATGAGTGTAAGGTAACGAGTATATAAATGCTAAGGAAGGAAAGTATCTAGGAGGGAAGGATCGGCTATCTATATGGCTCAGAAGAACATAAGCTAACCCTGAATAGGGTTGGCTTCGGAACAACTCGATAGCCTAGTGACGAGCGACCGGCGATAGTCAGGAACATAGCCATCAACATAGTCATCAACATAGCTATCAACATAGATGCGTAGCTAGGATCGTAACAGTACCCCCCCCCTTCAACGATTTATGTCCGCATGAATGTATTTCCTTAGCCTTGTGTAGAATCGAAATGCCTATTGTAGCAGGCTAGCTATGTAGGGAGGAACCGACTTGCTCAGCGAAGAGGTCGGCTATTGGCTGGTGCCATTGAAGCAGGCTCACTAGAAGGGAACCGACTAGCTCATCGAAGAGGTCGGTTGTGATCGTGCCATTGAAGCAGGCTCACTGCTGGTTCAGGCCTACTACATAGTAGGGCTTGTTCCGTTCGTTGACCGGCTCAATCAAGAGGTCAATCATT